>Ga0302127_10003057_pt1 | contig 10120 bp, 9 predicted proteins | sample CB4_SCM_MG_FD_204452 | JGI IMG/M metagenome (GOLD analysis project Ga0302127, IMG submission 204452) | Marine microbial communities from Western Arctic Ocean, Canada - CB4_SCM | ecosystem: Environmental > Aquatic > Marine > Oceanic | place: Canada: Western Arctic Ocean | collected 2017-09-24 | reverse complement strand
ACCGCTGAAGTTCCTCGGCGAGGTAGCACGGTGGTTGCCAAGAACATAGCGAACCAACCTAGCGATGCGATGAAGAATCCGAACGGCGTTCCGAACGCCGCCATGAGTATTCCACCCATAGTCGGTGCCACGACTGAAGCCGACGCCATCAGCGATCCGTTGATCGTCACGGCGCTTTTCATAGCTGATTTAGGAACTAGCGATGGAAAATATGCCTGCCGTGAAGGCTGATCCGCGCCGGAAACAAAACCAGCGAACATTGCGATAGCAAATATGTGCCAAGGCTTGACCGTGTCAGTGAAATCGAGAACACCCAGAAAAACGAACAACAGGGCACCAATTAGCGAAGAGCCGCCAAGTAGAAATTTCGCTTCAAAACGATCAGCAAACACTCCACCAAAAATGTTCACCAACATCATCGGTATCGCAGTTGCGGCAGCCACTCCGCCAAGGCTCAACGGCGATCCGGTCAACTCCCACATCAGCAGACCCTGTGCGACTGAACCAAGCCGCAAAGCGTTCATGGCGAGCACGGTGCCACCGAAGTAAATACGGAACGGTTTGAACGAAAGGGCGCTCACGCCACGCTCTTTTACCGGCGTCGGACCGGGAGTCGCTGAATCGGCGTGTTCACTGGAAGAGGGTTCAGAATTGCTCAAGAATCGCCCAATTTAGTGCCATCAAGATTTCTGATTACCGGCTGAGTGATACCCACGAACACGAAAAAGGCAGCGAGTATCGCCGCACCAATGAAAACAGCTATTCGCTCGTCGTAGACCGAAGCGATTGCACCGCCCATAAGTGCGCCCAACGGAATCAAACTGAAGGTGATTGTGTAAACGCCCATCACTCTTCCCCGCATACGTTCCGGCACTCGCAGCTGCAATACGGTCATCGCCACAACAAAGTAGATCGTATTCGCCAAACCAGCGATGTAGAGGAAGACCAGAGCTGCATAGAAATTAGGCGCAAAAGCGAATCCCATTATTGCCAGCGTGAAAGTAAGCGAGCCTCCGAGCATGATGTACCCAACTCGAGGGTGATTCCGAATTCTGCCGACCACCAATGTTCCAGTTAGGGCACCGAGTCCAACAATCGAAAACAGGGTTCCGAATCCGGTGGAACCTGCGTCAAATCTCTTCACAAAGAACGGCATCAGCTGCATGTACTGCATTCCGAAGAAATGAGTCACGTACGTGAGACCTATCAGCAAAACAAAATCACGTCTTGAAAGGATGAATTTCACACCCTCGATCATGTCTTCAATTACGTTCCGGGACTTGTCAGGCGAGGGAGATTTCACTCTCAAAGAGATCATAACGAGCAGCATACTCACCCAACCGACGACTCCAACGTAGAAGACCGATTCCGTACCGCCGTACCTAATAAGAATTCCTCCTGCAATCGGTGTAACCAACCGACTGAACTGCCACATCACGGAACCAAGAGCGACAGCGCTCATCATTTGTTTACGCTCAATCAGTAGAGGAAAGTACGAACTTCGCACAGGGCCATCGAAGCCCATAACCAACCCCTGAACCGAGGCGAGAACGACAACGTGCCAAATTTGAATCGTGTTCGTTGAATCGAGAATTGCCAGCATCAACAGCAGTACTGAAGATGCCGCAGATACCGCCATGATTAGCTTGCGCCGATCCACACGGTCAGCAAGCGCACCACCGAACATGTTCACAAGGATGGTCGGGATAGCAGTGGCAGCGCCCAAAAAACCAATAGACAGTGGCGATCCGCCAAGCTTGTCGACGATCAACCAGCCCTGAGCCATGGTGGCAATCTGAATAGCGCCTACCGACGCGAGGGAACCAAGCCAATACCTGCGGTAATTACGGTTGCTTAGTGCGCCTAATTTCAGAGCAGCTTTTGCTCGAAATCCGACTGGAGACTCTGATTCTTTGGTAGTTGTTGCCAAGCTGGCTAAAAACGATCTAAATAGGGATACCTAACCGAGTTGATTCTCGGGCAGCGATGATCTTACGCCCCATTCACACAATTTAGTTTGCGAATGGCACAAACGGCTAACAACGAACCATGAGCCGACTATTCGACGGTGACAGTTTTGGCTAGGTTTCGTGGCTTATCTGGATCACGACCGAGTGCAAGCGCAGTGCGGTATGAAAGCAATTGCATCGGAATCAACGTCATAAACGGCTGCAACAGTTCTGAGCTTTTCGGAACGAATATGACATGGTCGGCGACTCGCCCAATGGTTTCATCACCCTCGGTCGCTATTGCGAAAACCTCACCACCACGAGCTTTCACTTCACTGATATTCGAAAGCATCTTCTCGTATAAATCGTTCTGAGGAGCAGCAACCACAGTTGCCATGTCGCCACCAAGAAGAGCGTTTACTCCGTGCTTCATTTCACCAGCGGCGTAACCCTCTGCGTGAATATAGGCGAGTTCTTTCATTTTTAAAGCGCCTTCGAGAGCGATTGGCAGCTGCGCACCACGACCTAGATAAAGCAGATCTTCGAATTTCGAAAGCCGTTCAGATAGTTCAGATATCTGGCCGTTTAGACCCAGCGTACTTGCGATAAGTGACGGCAGTTCCGACATAGACTCAACAAGCGATTTGACCTGATCTCTATCGATAACCCCTTGGGTCTCGGCCAATACAACCGCGAGTTGCAAGAGCGTTGTCATGCTGGCGATCATAGTTTTGGTTGAAGCAACGCCAATCTCTTGACCCGCTCGAATCGGCAACGTGAAATCGGCAATCCCAGTTGCTTGCGAACCTTCCAACTCAAGCACAACTCCCAGTGGGGCGCCTGCGCTCCGAGCATGCTCCATCGCCGCCAAAGTATCGGCAGTTTCACCCGATTGCGTCACTGCTACTACGAGAGTGTTTGGATCTAGCACCGGATTCCGGTATCTCAGTTCAGATGAGTTCTCAGCGGAGGCAGGAATACGAGCAAGCGACTCGATCACTGACGCACCAAACATTGCTGCGTGGAGAGAAGTTCCCATGCCAGTCAGGATCACTCGATCAATTGACCTGAGCTGCTCACCGGAAAGAGAAATTTCTGGAAGTAAAAGAGTTCCGCTTGCGAAATCGGCTCGTCCACGCATTGCACCCTGAATCGCATCCGGTTGCTCGGCGATTTCCTTCGACATGAAATGAGGGTGATTGCCTTTTTGAGCGGCCTCAAAATTTTGGGCTGTAACGATAGGCTCACGCTCGATAACCGATCCCGCCAGATCGAATATTCGAACGTCACCCTTCTCTATCTCAACAACCTCGCCAGATTCTAAGTAAATAACCTCCGATGTATACGGAAGCAAAGCGATAGTGTCGGATGCCATCACCGCCACATCGGCGTTTTTGCCAACAACAATTCCGCCGGCGTTTCCTACCCGCAGCCCGACAACAACGTCAGGTTCAGCAGTTGAAACAGCAACAATCGCAGTGTTGCCATTGATTTGGGAAGCGACACTGATAACCGCCGTACGAAGGCTGCTGCCCGATGCGACGGCGTTTCCTACGAGATGAGCGAGGACTTCAGAATCGGTTTCCGACTGGAATTCGATTCCTGAATCGACGAGCTGGTCTTTCAATTCAATGAAATTCTCAATAATTCCGTTGTGAGCGATAGAAACTGAACCGTTGGTCGACGAATGAGGATGTGAATTCTTCTGATTCACCTCACCATGAGTTGCCCAACGAGTGTGACCAATGCCGACTAGTCCTGACAAATGAGAGTCGCCCACGGCGTTCGCTAGATTCTCAAGCGACGCTTTGTTATCGCCTCGTTTTACAGTTTGAATCTCGCCAGAAGAATCGATTACCGATATTCCTGCCGAGTCGTATCCACGGTATTCAACCGAACGAAGACCTTCGATCAGAAGAGGGACAGCGTTTTCAGTTCCGGCGTATGCAAATATTCCACACACTTAGCTACTTACTCCAACCGACTTGCTTGCCGACCACTGATATTCAGAAGTCTCTTTCAATTCAACATCGCATTTATCAGAATACTCACCGCGCTTGCCCTCAGGCAGTAATTTGGCGAGGCGAATCATGATTTCCGTGGTCACAGTTGCCATTTTCCTTCGCGATGACCGGCCCTCGGAAGTGGACGCAATGAACGGTTTGCCAATTTTCAGTCTCAACGTTGCAGTTGGCTTGAGTACCCGGAGTGGGTTTTGGAGATTTTCTGAGCCTGTTAGTGCGAACGGAATAATTGGCACACCGGTCGACATAGCGATCATCGCCAGTCCTTGTTGAGCTTTTAGCAATCCACCGACTTTGCTTCGGGTGCCTTCAGGAAACACTATCGCTGTTCGGTGTTCACTTAACAACTGATTTGTTATCCAGTTCAAAGCTCGTACATCTGCACGATGACGATCAACTGGAAACGCACCGTAACCCCGCATCAGATGCGATCCAACCGGGTACTTGAACAGTTCCTTCTTCGCCAAAAATACGGGAGGGCGAGGCAGAGCTGCGGCGATAATGGCTGGATCAAGGTTCGAAAGGTGATTTGAAGCGACTAGGAGTGGACCTGATTCAGGTATGTTCTCTTGCCCCTCGATTTTAAAATCTGAGAACAATTTGAGAGTGGTTTTGAACCCGACATTACATATTGGGAACAGCCACTGGGCCATTAAAGAACATCCTTAGAGAGTTCAAGCAAACGATCTACAACCTGATCGAACGATAGTTCATCGGTATCTACTATCAGCGCATCGTCAGCGGGCCTAAGTGGCGAATTTTCTCTCGAAGAATCCACAAGGTCGCGCTGCTCCATCGACTTCAGAATAACCTCAAGCTCTACTTCAGTGCCTTCGTTAATAAAGTCACGATGCCGTCGAATCGCTCGCGTTCGAGCGGTCGCAGTGAGATAAATCTTCAGCGGAGCATCGGGAAGTACGACTGAACCGATGTCTCGGCCAACCATCACAATATCGCCCTCACCCGCCAACCGGCGTTGTTCGGCAACCATGATTTCCCGAACTCTCCCAACCGCAGCCACTGAAGAAACGGAGTCATCAACCTCTATCGAATGAAGGTGGCGAGTAACGTCTACTCCATTGATAACAATCAAGTTGTTGCCAGAATCGGAATTTTCCACCGAAAACCCCATTCGCTCAACCGCCTGAGCCACCGCCGCACTATCACTTACGTCGACACCATTTTGAACGGCGTCCCAAGTTGCAGCACGATACATCAGCCCGGTGTCGAGAAACCTGTATCCGATACGTTCAGCGAATGCCTTGCCCACCGATGACTTGCCCGATACTGCAGGGCCGTCTATAGCAATCGGTGGACGATTCGTTTCTATCTCTGGCAATCGATATCCGTTCGTTTCGCACTGAGGAAGTTACTCAAATTTGACTACATCCGCGGTAGATCCTATCGAAGTAGGATAAACGCCTGCTGCTAAACTCCCGTTCATTCAACAAATACGCGTTATGAATATTTCTGTAACGCTTAGCCGATATCATCGTAAAATTGAGTCAAACTACTCAATCGCTGGTAGTGGAGATTTTCGAAAATTAACGTTTTAGATTGGGTGCTGATAATCGCCTTCGCAGGTGCCGCACTTTGGGGATTCAAAACAGGGCTTGTTTATGCAGTCCTTAACGCCCTAGCAATTTATGTTGGACTATTCCTAAGTGGACTGTTCGCAGGCCAGGTTCTATCGCTCATTTGGGACGGTGAAGTGAGCCAGGCAGTATCAACAGCGGTCGGCTACGTGATCATCTTCGCTGCCGTATTCATTGCCAGCCGCATTGTCGCTTCGATGATCAAGAAAGCCCTGAAGGTTACGTTCATGGGCTGGATCGATAGTTTCGGAGGAATAGCTGTTGGTCTTGTTGCAGGTGTTCTTATTTCTGGTGGCGTGATGACTGTAGTCGCCCGATATTCGTTCGTTGAAGATATTGAAGCCACTGAAATTGGCGTAGACGACATATTGACCGACGGCACCGAAGGAATCACCGACAAAATTACCGGCAACACGATCGCATTTGCCAAGAATCTTGGTCAGGACAAAGGACGTGATTTGCTACTCGAATCAACTATCGTTCCATCTCTAATAAATGTCCGAACAGTTGTGACAGCTTTTGCACCTGCAGAGTTTGCCGAAGCGCTCGAATTACTTGAGCAAGCTATCGACGAACAGGAATAACATCCTTTTGATCACTCCGGAAACCCAATTCGACGAAGTAGACGTTTCATAAGCAGCTAGTAAAGCCACGAAGTAGCGATTGAGTAAATCAATCGCAATCGGAAACCCGCATGAGCGCCATAACAAGCGAAAGTACTAGGGCACCTGTATTGGTGCTCAATCAGAACTATCAGCCGCTCAATATCTGCGATATTCGCAGGGCGGTGAAACTTGTGGGTAAAGGGAAGGCTGAATCAGTTCAGGAAACCGGCGATTACGTCCACACGGTCGACGATATTTTCGATAAACCAGACGTAATTCGACTCGTCTACATGGTCAAGCGCCCGCTCCAACGCCGGAAGATGTCACGCAAAGAAGTTTTCACTCGTGACAACAATTCTTGCCAGTACTGCGGTGAAAAACCTCGAGATATGACCATAGATCACGTGAACCCTCGCTGCAAAGGCGGCGAGTTCACATGGACGAACGTTGTAAGCGCCTGCAAGACGTGTAACCACCGCAAGGCAGGTCGCACGCCTCAGGAAGCGGGAATGAGGCTACGAAACAAACCCTTCGAGCCACGCCCTAATCCCTACTCATTCCTGAAATTGGAATCGTTGAAAAAGACATGGCTGCCGTTTGTACCGTGGCTCGTTCCTGAAACGAATCCATCGTCTGGAAGCTTTGAAGCTGCTGCTGTCGCTGGCGACTAATTAGTCGTCGACATCGTCGAACGTAAGCGATGGGACCTTCGCTGGGTCAGCCCACGGCAAGTCGAGCATCATCACTTCGAGAGTTAACTGTGGAACAGCGTTCGCCTCTAAAGCAATCAGCGCATCCTGAATCGAAGTAACTGCAGCCGAAATCTGCTCTTCTTTCAACTGGCTTGCGATCTCTGAAAGTAGATCCACCCACTCGAAATTCGTGACGTGATCGTTCAATTTGTGTCGCATCATTGCAACATCACGCCACCATTCCAGCCAGCGCTGCATTTCAGCCAAAACCGCATCTCGATCTCGCCAGAACTGACCGCCGGTTTGCCGAGCGTACCTAAATCGTTCTTCCACGTTGCCTGTAACGATCTCAGCGAACCGTAGAACGGCCTGATTGTGGGCATCGACGATTGTGGCGTCGTTCAAGGCATCTATGGCCCATCCGGGGCAGCCACGTGCAAGCCGTGACAGTGATTGCGCTGTCGCCTCATCGGCTTCGAAGCGTTCGATCAGTTCCGCTTCGATAACCTGCTGGTCGACAGGTCGAAGGTCTATTCGTTGACATCGAGAAACGACCGTTTCAGGTAACGCCTCGTCTGTCGGAGCCGTGAGAATGATTATCACTTCGTCGGTCGGCTCTTCCAGAGTCTTGAGCATCGCATTAAATGCCGCTTCGACCATCCGGTGTGCACCATCGATGATGAACACCTTCTTCAAGCCTTCGAACGGCATCGTAGCCGTATCTTTGATCAGCTCACGAATGTGCTCAATCGAAATTGTCTGCCGACCACGTGCGGGCGTATCGTCGTCATCCGACTTGGTCTTCGAGTCTTTCTCAAGTTCAGTATTAACATTAATAACCCGTACGTCGGCATGAATACCACGACGAATTCGATCCGCCTGTTGCGATGCTGATAGGTCGATGTTGTCGGCTGTTCCAAACATATCCACGACCGGTTCGCTGTTGACCATGCAAGCGATATCAAGCGCAAGCGTTCGCTTACCGACTTTGTCTGGGCCTGTAATCAAATACGCGTGAGCGACCCGACCTAACTCAGACGACCTAGAAAGAAGCCGCGTCGCACCCGGATGCCCAAAGGTTGTCCATCCAATAACTGGCGGACGGTCGGTTACGGGTGAAACGGGATCAGTCAAGATCGAGGCTCGATGCGAGTAGGTCTTTGTAGGTTTCTCGACGGCGAATCAAACGTGCTTTTCCATCGTTCACCATCACCACGGCGGGTCGTGTCTGCATGTTGTAGTTGCTCGCCATCATCAGGCAGTAAGCTCCCGATGCAGGTAGTGCCAGCAATTCACCGGTTTCGACTGAAGGAAGATCAACGTCCCGAGCCAATACATCGCCAGACTCACAGAACTTTCCTGCAACGGTAACGGTCTGATCCCTGGTCGCCATAGGACGGTCGACAGGCACAACTGCGTATTCAGATTCGTACAAAGCAGGACGAATGTTGTCGCCCATTCCACCATCGACGCTCACATAAGTCCGAACATCTGGAATGGTTTTGATTCCGCCTACCGTGTACACAGCTACGCCGGCACGACCGACGATTGCGCGCCCGGGTTCAACCGAAAGGATCGGTTCGTCGAGGCCGTACGTGTCGCAGCCTTTGCGAATCGCAGCTGCAATCTCTTTGGCGTAGTCGCTCATCGCAGGAGGCAGTGTGTCTGAGACGTACCCAATAGCGAATCCGCCGCCGGGACTAAATCGTTTTAGATCGAGTCCGTACTTGTCACGCATGTTCGCAGCAAACTGCAAAACATAGTCGATAGCCTCTGAATAGGGCTCTAGTTCAAATATTGGCGAACCCAAGTGGAAATGAAGCCCCACAACATCGAGATTATCTTTAGCAATAGCCTGCTCAACAGCCACTTCAGCATCGCTGGTTTCAATAGAGAATCCGAACTTGGAGTCCAGTATTCCTGTCGAAGTGAGCATGTGAGTGTGCGGGTCGATACTTGGCGATAGCCTGAGCATCACTTGCTGCTTCACGCCCAATTCGGCAGCCACGTCGTTCAGCAGATCGATTTCAGCGAACGAATCTAACGTGATCAAGCCAATGCCGTAGTTAAGCGCCTCAACCAGTTCTTCGCGGCCTTTGTTGTTGCCGTGAAAGTTCATTCGCTCAGCAGGGAAGTCCGAAGCAATCGCGACAGCGAGCTCGCCGCCGGTCACGACGTCCATGTCGAGACCTTCTTCTTCCACAATTTTGGAAACCGCTGGATTAGCGAAAGCTTTCGAAGAGTATTCGATGTGCGTTTTAGGATATTCCGCTGTGAAACTACCTACAAAATCTTGACAAATGTCACGAAGGGTTGCTTCGTCGTAGATGTACAGCGGACTGCCGTACTCCTCGACTAGATCACGAACATCGCAACCGCCGATTGCGAGACGGCCGTCATCGCTAATATCAGCGGTAATTGGAAGAATTTCAGATTCAGGAATTTTTGACATTTTTATCTTGGAGAAAGCGTACAGATACTAGGCGCAGATGTTAATCGAGTTATCCGCATAGCGGAAGACCAATGAAACTCTGGAAGTTGCCAATCGTTAGGTGCTCAATTGTCGTTCTATGTTCAACTATCGTCAATTTGATTTGTCGCCCAACCGATAACAAGTTTGTTGTACCTCGACAGATCGCCACAACTTCAAGCCGGTCAGACGATGTCGTAAATTCCTGATTTGCATCGAGGAAAATGTCATTCCTTCCGTAGTTATGACACGATTTACGAACTATGAGCGAAAAGACGATACGACTAACCGAACTGGCAACCTGCGCCGGTTGAGCTGGAAAGCTCAGCGCGAGTGAACTTGCCCAGGTTTTGGGCAGGCTGCCAACACCAACCATCACCGATCCAAACGTGCTGGTTGGAACCGAAACCGGAGATGACGCTGCCATCTACCGGATAAACGATCGCGTCGCAATCGTACTCACAAATGACTTCTTCGCCCCTATAGTCGACGACCCCTACAACTACGGTCAAATCGCCGCCGCCAACTCTCTCAGCGATATATATGCAGTAGGCGGCACTCCGATCACGGCACTAAACATCGCAGCCTTCCCACGGGATCTAGGGCCAGATGTAATTGCAAAGATCCTTGAAGGTGGACAGGACAAAGCTGAAGAAGCTGGAATCCTGATTATCGGTGGGCACACTGTCGATGACAAAGAACCTAAATACGGACTAGCAGCCGTCGGTGTCCTCACTCCTGGAGAGCAAATCACCAACGCAAACGCACAGCCGGGTGACGTGCTA
>Ga0302127_10003053_pt1 | contig 10123 bp, 10 predicted proteins | sample CB4_SCM_MG_FD_204452 | JGI IMG/M metagenome (GOLD analysis project Ga0302127, IMG submission 204452) | Marine microbial communities from Western Arctic Ocean, Canada - CB4_SCM | ecosystem: Environmental > Aquatic > Marine > Oceanic | place: Canada: Western Arctic Ocean | collected 2017-09-24 | reverse complement strand
GGCCGCTATTGGTCACTTACCAAGTACGACGATGTGCGTGCCGTCGACGGCGACTGGAAGACGTTCTCCTCCGAGGACGGCATCACCTTAGGACCAAAGATCGACGACACGGTTGACGACGGCCCCGCCCTTGCATCGTTCATCTCAATGGATCCACCCCGCCAGACCGAACAACGCAACACGGTCCGTTCTGTGGCCGCACCCAAGAACTTGCGCAACGTCGAACCGTTGATTCGCGAGCGCACCACTCAAATTCTAGATTCGCTGCCCGATGGCGAGACCTTCGACTGGGTCGACTCCGTGTCGGTGGAGCTCACCACCATGATGCTTGCAACCCTGTTCGACTTTCCCTGGGAGGACCGCGGAAAGCTGACCTACTGGTCCGACCTGGTGTTTGCTATCCCACAGCCGGGAGGCCTGGTCGAAACGATGGAGGAGAAGCGCGATGAGATGATCGAGTGCATTCGCTACTTCGAAGGGTTGTGGGAGGATCGCCGCAAGAACCCAGGAGATGACTTGGTCTCCATGCTTGTTCACGGCGACGCTACCAAGGACATGCCAACCGCCGCCCACTTAGGGAATCTCCTGCTGCTTATTGTCGGTGGGAATGACACCACCCGGAACACCATGTCCGGCAGTGTCTATGGACTCAATAAGTTTGGGGACCAATACGACAAGCTCATCGCTGACCCACGTCTTATTCCAACCATGGTCCCCGAGATCATCCGCTGGCAGACCCCACTGTCCTACATGCGCCGCACGGCCAATTTCGATACCGAACTCGGTGGCAAGCAGATCCGCAAGAACGACCAACTGCTGATGTGGTACGTCTCGGCGAACCGCGACGAAGACATTTTCGAGAACCCCGACGTCATCGATATCGAGCGTGACAACGCAGACCGTCACCTTTCGTTTGGTTATGGCGTGCACTACTGCATGGGCAGCCGATTAGCGGAGTTACAACTGCGGATCTTGTGGGAAGAAATCCTTCACCGCTTCGAGCGGGTCGAAGTCCAAGCTGAACCAGAGCTTGTCTTCTCATCGTTCGTCAAGGGCTACGCAACCCTCCCAACAAAGGTCATCCGCAAGTAATTTGACGGCGATCGCGTTGCGCTTTGGCCGGCTCGACTCGCCTTGCAACAAACCGGTGTACTACGCCCTGCCAAGACTGCCACAGCCCACATTGGACCAGGCGCCAACCGAGAAAGTGCGGCGAGGCTCACCTCGCGATCGAAAGTGGTTTGTTCGACCAAACTTTCCATCTCTGGGCTTGTCATCTCGGTGCGTGTCAACTCGATGACCACACTCGAGGAAACAGATCACATTCGAGTGGAGCGCCTGACTCGATACCTGGATCCCGCAGCAGCGGCTGGAAACTACCCTCGGGCCGATAGGTGCAATCATCGCCACAGAAGCGGCTGGCAAGGGCACGACGGCGAACACTGGCAGTCGCGTTTCCCGGTGCTCTGTGCAACGTCAGCCCATGATGGACGACGCAGTCGCCGGGCTCGGTTTCGAAGATAACGAAGGCGTGCCGGTCGCGTTCGGCCTCGATATCGGGCAATGGCTCAAGGGTGCTTCCATACCGATCGTCGCCCGTGAAACTCTGTGGCTGATAGCGCTTCCCCCAACGATGGGAACCAACTAGGTACTCAACTGCCCCTGAGTCGACGGTCACCGGATCAAACGGCGTCCATATGGTGCACACTTGAAGCCCATCGATCGGCCAATACGGTTGGTCGTGGTGCCATGGTGTCACCGCTTGAGAACCAGGTTCCTTCACTAACAACGTGTCGAAGAACAGCGTGACTCTTTCGGTAGCGCCAAGAACCTGTTGGGCGATATGGGCTGCTGGGCTCTCGAACATAAACGCCCGAAAGTCGTCCTGCCACGTCCACACAAAGCTATCCCCGTGAAACTTGCCAGCCAGCCCCTGATCCAGCTTGAGGTGCATAGGACCAGGTTGGGCAATCGCATCATCCACAGCGCCCTGCATCCGTTCGATCCATGCGTCGTCGAACATGTCGCGAAGACAGACCACTCCTGTACGCCAGAACTCGTCCCTCTCTTCGTCGGTGACAGCTCGTTTCGGCTCATATTGCATGAGCTGATTCTGCTCCAAATACCCGAACCATGCACCACTCCGGGTACTCCAAGCTGGCGCTTTGGCTATACCCAGCGGCTCTCAGCGCCACACAGGTCGAATGAGTCCTACAACCGATGTGGGCGTCACCGTGATAGCTCGGCGCTTTTCTCTCACCATGGCCTGGCGGAACTCGTCCCAATCAGGATGTTCTTTCTTCGCTACAGAGCGGAACGACTCGATCAGGATGTCAACTGCGGGATCATCAACCGATGTCGGAATTGGACTCACTACAGCGGTTCCATCGAAGCTCAGATAGCTGCCATCCTGGGTATTGGACACGTGATACACCACGCGAGGATCCCGTTCGACGTTGAAAACCTTGGCTCTGCTGGGCAATACCGAGAAGCTGATAGTCCCGCCGTGGACGCCATGGTGCACATCAGATGACTGCGGCCGCCCATCGCGCCGGATCGTGATGATCGTGCCGCCTTGGACGTTCGAGGCATAGTCGAGTGCGGCGCCGAGTTCGATTGACTTGATCTCCATGTCGCCCAATCTAGTGTCCGAGTCACCCAGCGTTTAGCCATACGGTTGGGCGGCTTACCTGTTCAACTTGCGCTCAGGGCGATCTTGGGTAAACGTCGTTCTTCACAGAACAAACGATGAACAGGTGACGCACATGAACGTTCGCTGGTCCCATTGCGTACTCAAGGTCCGTGACCTCGATGCGATGATCGACTTCTACTGCGACGCGCTCGGTTTCAAGCTCGCTGATCGGGGTGAGCTCGGCCCCGAGCAACACATCGCATTCCTAAGCGGGAGCTCGAGTGACCATCATCAACTTGGTCTGATGGATGGGCGCTCGGCTGACACAACATCGAGCCTGGACCACAATGCATTCCGGGTCGATTCTGTGGAAGACGTTCAAGCAATGGTCGATTGGAGTAATGAGGATGACCGAGTCGCTAACGGCTATCCCGTGACCCACGGCAATGCAGTCTCCGTGTACTTCAAAGACCCCGAGGGCAACGGTATCGAGATCTTTTGCGACACGCCTTGGCATGTCCCCCAGCCCCAAGTCGGGTTCTGGGATCCGTCCCAAGACGCACAACAGGTACTTATAGGTGTCAAAGCTAAGTTCGAGGGCACGCCCGGATTCGGGCCAATCGTTGAGTACCAAGCAGAACAGGCCAAGGCATTCGGAGAGGACTAGCCCAAACCGTCCGCGCGTCTATGAAAACTTTTCAGCACGTTCCTGCAAGGCCGCTGCCATGCCGCGCTCTCGAACCGCAGAGAAGAAGTCCACATAGGTCGAACTTTGATGGAAGAACGTGTCCAAGTCAGCGGTGCTGTAACACGATGCCATGAGGCCCATGTTCTCGAACCACCGATTCGTCGCCAGCTTGGACATACGCAGGCCAACGTCGGCTGTACGTGCGACGTCGCGTGCCATCTCAAGTGCTGCATCCTCCAAATCCGCATCGGGCACGACCTGATTAACGAGTCCAATACGTTCGGCCTCAGTCCCGCTGATCAGGCGCGATGTAAACAGCAACTCCTTGGTCTTCCGCATGCCGATCAGCATTGGCCAGAACGACAGCGTCACGGGGATACCAAGGTCGCGGCCAGCCGGATGACCAAACTTGGCACCTTCGCCTGCGACCACGATGTCAGCAACTCCAAGCAGCTCACCAGCACCGGATAGGCATGCTCCTTGGACCTGGGCGATGATTGGCTTCGGGAACTTCCAAAGCCGGAGCCAACGCTCAAGAATCTCAGTCACGTCGTCGCGATCGATAACTGCGTCCACAGGTCCTTCGAAGTCGGCACCGTATTGGCTCAGAATCCAGTCGTCAGGTGCCAGGTCATAACCAGCGCAGAACGCACGCCCCGCGCCCTTAAGTAAAACCACTGAAACGCTGGAGTCGGCCTTGGCAGCCGAGAACGCCAGTTCCAACTCGTCGAGCAGCGAACGGCTCATAGCGTTGAGCTTGTCCGGCCGATTCAAGGTGATAGTGCAGATCCGCTCATCGATGGAGTACAACAAACTGTCAAAGCTAGGAATTGTCATGCGTCGTATCTTTGCGTGCGCCGACGAGCAGCTAGCAATTTTCCCGCTCGATTTTCTCACACCAGGTCCGACATGCATCTGCATGCAGTTGGCACTCGACCCGACGGTTAGGTAAATCCGGCCAGTAATTACCACGACACGCTGCTCTACAGTCGTTGGCGTGAACGTGGACAGAATTGAGCGTGACCCTATCGGTCCTACCAAACCCGTCGACCATGTCGGAGGGCGCGTTGCCTGGAGGGAGGCAGGAACGGGCACACCGGTCCTCTTCCTGCACGGGCTTGGTGGCACCCGCGGAGCGTGGGGACCTCAACTGCGCGGACTCAGTGGAGCACATCGCTGTATTGCCTGGGACATGCCTGGCTACGGCGATTCTGAGCCGCTCGCGCCATTGACCTATCCGGCCATTGCCGACGCTCTCGTTGCCTTTTTAGATGAACTCTCTCTAGACCAGGTTGACCTTGTTGGCTTGTCTTTCGGCGGCATGCAAGCACTCCATACGGCGATTCGCCACCCGCGCCGAGTTCGCTGCATGGTGTTGGCTGACACGAGCCCCGCCTTCGGCATGGATGGCACGATCGCCCAAGAGTGGATCTCGTCTCGGCTTGCCCCGCTCGAAGCCGGCGGATCCATCGCCGATGCAGCCGAGCATGTGATCGACGCGATCACAGCACGGCCGCTCACAGGAGCGGTGCGTGAAGAAACGATTAATGCTTTCCGGAACATCTCGAACGAAGGCTTCCGCTTAGCGGTGCGATGCTTGCCAACCAATGATGTGAGAGCTGAGCTGTCCCAGCTTCACCATCGCTGTTGCGTCATCGTGGGCGAGCTCGATTACGAAACCCCCGTGTCCTATGCCAAGACGCTCGCCGACGAACTGCCAAACACCGAGTTTCATATTCTCGCCGGAATTGGCCATCTCAGTCCGGCCGAAGCCCCAGATCAGTTCAATGAAGTCATCTCAGCGTTCCTGGCGGGCTGAGCACACAGCGTTTCCCAATGCCAGCGGAATGAGCGTCTCACTGGTTGGGGCGCATCGTCATTGCTGAGATGAAATTAATGGTCTTGTCTTGCACCCCTGATTTGGCATTAGCGACCGACACGAGTCCCAGACGCCGACGTTCCGCAAGGCCTTCGACGGTTGACTTACCGACAACATCCGTGGTCCTAGGCGTCACATTCCGCGATTTCGACCGCTCAGTCATAGGCCTTCCTATCAACCTAGGTGTCGGCGACCCGGCTAACGAGCGGTTCGGGCTCGTGCCATCCAGTGGTGGAACAAGCAGACCGGTTCCACTGCTCCCCCGGAGGTGTTAGCCAGGGTCGGGCGATGCGGCGAATTGAGGACGGTTGCTAGCGGGCCACGGCTCTGGTGGACTGCAGCGGTGTGACGGAAACATAACCGGCGAGAACTGCGTCGGTATCAGAGCCTGACGGACTCTCGTACTTGCTAGACGTCTCGAAGCTCACCCGGGATCGGCCCTCGGCGACATGGTGCAACTCTGGAGAATGCAAGCCATAGGGGATCCGGCGACTCAATGTGGTTCCCGTGACCCCGAGGATCTTTTCCATCGACACGTTCGGCACGTTCACGTTAAGGAGCTCACCACTCGCCATCACACGGTCGATCTGATCGACAGCCGCCTGCGCCGCAGTTGGCCAGTGCTGTTGATCGCCCGCTATGTCCTGACTCACAGCAATGCATGGAATCCCGAACATGTTTGCCGTTATGCAGGCGCCGATTGTTCCCGAGAAGTGCACCGCGTGCCCTACGTTCCATCCCGGATTGATTCCCGAGACAACGAGGTCCGGGGCCGGCCCCAACAAACCTTGGCACGCCAGCAGCGATGCCAACGCCGGTGGCGCATCCAGATGATGCGCCGACTGCACGTCTGGCATCTCAGCGCGTTCGACATGATGGACATCGGCAATACCAGCGGACAAATGCCCGATAGCCGCACCCGCTCCTGAGTACTCAGCCGACGGTGCAAATACGACAACTTCGCCAATGTGCGCCAGCCGTTGTGCCAGCACATGCAGCCCCGTCGACTCGATGCCGTCGTCGTTTGTTACCAGGATTCGCATCCGCTAAGGACCGAGTAGTTGCTTTGCGGCGTTGCCGGCGCGGTTGTTTAGGTTGGCCTGACCGCACAACAAGATAATCTCGCCCAGTTCTTGCTCGGTGAAATGGCTGCGCAACGCCGTAGTCAGCGCAGGATCTATGGAGCATGAGGCATCGCCTGTCATGGCATCAGCCAGAGTCAGCGCAGCGGACGTCTTCGCGTCGAACACGTCAGGCCAGGTAGCCGGATCCTCGAGTGCTTCGATCTCTTCGTCAGTAACACCGCGCCGTCTCGCCGAGACAACATGACCGGTCAGTCAACTGGGGCATTGATTCACAATCGAGGTACGCATGAACAGCAGTTCACGAAGCGTGAGCGAAATGGTCCGTGCCTCGGACCAGAGTTCAGCGCCGAACGCCTTGTAATGGCCGCCAGCCCCTTCGACCAAAGCCATGGTGTAGGCCAACGGCGCACCGGACAGTTTCACACGAACCTTCATTGGGACAGTATGGCGCACGGTCAGCACCACGCCTAGGCGCCCGCGTATTAAACCAGTGGGTTGAAACTCACGTTGGCGTTAGCACCGCCGCCCGCCAGACCAACAGGAGTCCCATCGGCCCGCCAGCACGCCGCCCCCGTCATAGTCTCTGTCTCAGGGTCGATGATCACCCCGTTCATGCCCCCTGCAACGTTAGTGACCATCAAGGTGTCGTGCCCGCGGTCCGCTAGTCCAGCGCAAACCTGCTCGTCAAAGCCGACTTCGAGTTCGACAGTTTGGCCTTGGGTCCACAATCGAGGAGCCTCAACGGCCTCTTGCAGAGTCATGCCGTGATCGATCACGTTGACGATTGCCTGCAAGACCGACGGAAAGATCCGAACCCCTCCAGGTGTTCCGATACCCATCCACGGGCGACCGTCACGGCTCAGGATCGCAGGAGCCATGCTGCTCACCACGCGTTTGTTGGGCGCCACCGAATTCGGTTGGCCGGGGTGCGGGTCGAACATGGCCTGCGTGTTGTTCAACAACATTCCGGTCCCGGCGACCGTGACCTTGGAACCAAACAGTTCGTTGATGGTCTGCGTCATTGATACCATATTGCCGTCTGCATCTGCAGTGGTCAGATGGGTTGTGTACGAGGACTCGCTACCTGGTCGCCCAGCGGTAATGGTCGATGCTTTCTGCCCCGTCACATCGTCTCGCCGGCTCGCTGCGTACTCTTTTGACGTCAGCCATTCGAGCGGAATGTCCACGGTTGCTGGATCGCCCAAATATTCGAACCGATCGGCAAACGCAACCTTGAGCGTCTCAATAAGCAAGTGCGAACTTTCGACCGTTCCGAACCCCATGGCTGATAAGTCGAAACCCTCGAGGATGTTGAGCATCTCGATGATCAACGTGATGCCGCTGTTTCCGGGTGGCGGTCCCGCTATATCATGGCCGCGATAGGTCCCTCGCACAGGTTCTGTGTGAATTGTTCGATACGCCGCCAGATCCGCGGTCGTAATCAACCCACCATTGCGAGCCATGTCGTCCGCCAACGCCTGGCCCAGGGCTCCGTGATAGAGCGCGTCAGAACGCTCGGCTGCGATGAGACGAAGTGACGCAGCAAAATCAGATCGCACGATGAGATCGCCTGGTTCAACAGTTGTTCCGCCTGGCTGAAAGATCGCCGCCGTCTCTGCGAAACGGGCTATGTCGGCGGCATCGTTGTTCGCAAGCCGACTCAGATACTCCGAACATCGGAAGCCTTTCGCTGCATAGCGAATCGCCGGCTCAACAATGGCTTCCCAATCCAGACGACCGTGCATTGCGTGTACCTCATCCCATGCTTTGAGATTCCCCGGCACGCCCGACGCCAAATAGCCAACCTGGCTCAATCGATCGACGCTCGTCAGGTAGCCAGGCCAGTCGTCAGACACGGGTGTGTACATGTCGGCGGTAGCAGCGCTGGGAGCAAGGGTGTAGTTGTCTATGCACAACCCAGTTCCGTCAGCCATAGCCAGATTGATGTAGCCACCACCCAGGGGTCCAACCATCATTGGTTCGACAACGCTCAACGCAAAGATTGCTGCGATAGCTGCATCGACAGCGTTGCCTCCCATCGCAAGCATCTCGAGCCCAGCGCTCGAGCCCAGCGGATGGTTCGTCACCACCATGCCTTGCGAGCCTGTGGCAGATTGCTTATAGGTCTCAAACGTTGTGCCCGCACGAGGGCGCCAGTCACTCATAGCTCATAGGTTAGTAGTGGTTGGTTCCGCGGTTCGAGCGGGCAACCTTAAAGCTCTTCTCTCGACCGCTGGTAGGACGCACTATGAAACTGTCGCTCTTCGATAGCACCAACAACATCGATGATGCCGTTGCCAATGCGTCTCGTGCAAACGATCTTGGCTACCACCGCTATTGGGCGCCTCAGATCATGAATGCGGATCCCATCTCAATTCTCTCCGTGGTTGGGCGAGAGGTTCCTCGCATCCTGCTTGGGACATCAGTGGTCGCTATGCAGACGACGCTTCCCCAGACGCTGGCGCAACAAGCGCTGACGATCAACAACATCAGCGGAGGCCGATTTACCATTGGGCTCGGCACAAACCACGAGCCAGTTCTCGAGATGGTCTACGGCGTGCCGTGGCGAAAGCCGTACACCCATATGACCGAGTACCTCGATGCTTTACTGCCGCTCCTGACCGATCAGAAAGTCGTGACCGAAGGGGAGTTCGTCACGGCACGCACCGGCATCAATGTGCAGGCAGAGCCTGCCGGCGTGATGCTCGCTGCGCTGGGCCCGAAGATGCTCAAGCTTGCGTCCGAGCGCACGAACGGCACGATTACCTGGATGACGGGTCCGGTCACTATCGCCGAACATATTCGTCCTCGCATCGGCGCAACCGCTCAAATCGTGGCCGGTGTGGGCATTCAGGTCGCCGATGACATCGACGCAGCACGGGCGCAGGCCAACATCGACCTAGCGATCTATGGACAGCTCCCCTCGTACCGGGCCATGCTCGATCGCGAAGGCGTCAAAAACCCAGGAGACTTAGTGCTGATGGGTGACGCCGAGGCCATTGGTAACGGACTCCAGGCCTACAAGCGCGCAGGGGCAACCGAATGTGCACTCAACATCCTTGGTGACAAGGAAGCCGCATGGGAAGCAATCGCACCATTCGGTGGCGAGCTTTAGCCCTCAGCGTTAGGTACGCGCTTCACCTTCGACGAGCACCCCGGCAGACCGAGCCCAGCTCACTCGATTCCATGGACTCGTGGCATCACTAACCAGTTCGTCAGCGACGTTCTGGAAAGTCGCCTGGCTGGGATCAGGCGTCGGTGCCCACTGGCCCTGATCAGTAAGCCACAAGATTCGCCCTGACAAGTAGTTATCGGCCATCTCGCGCCACGATCCAAATCGGTCACCGAGCGAGTCGGATGCATGCATTACCAGAGACCAGGCAAACTTCTCGTCACCACCGTCGACCCCATCAGTCGCCCATTTGCAACGTTGGCCTTCAGTCTGCTTCCACTCGGCAAGGTGTGCGAACTCGCGCTCGTCCCACCAGGTAGCTAGCCCTTCAACCCAGTCGAGTGCCTCGAGCCCGCCGCCAAGGGTGTCAAGCCGTGGTGCGACGGCCCGGAACTAAATAGCGTTGGTGAGCAAGGCCCATGCCTGTTCGCCAGACACGTTCGCGCCCTGAGAGTCCCCCGACCGCTGCAGTCCTCGCTCGTCGTTCTTGTACCGCTTGAACCATGCCACCGCAGCAGCCTGACATATATCCCCGTGCCCTTCGGGTGCTTGGGGCGACTCCGGCGGTTGGCGCCGTCAGTGGCCCGTAGTGAACTCAGACATATTCTTCAGCATGTGGGCCGCCCCGTGCGGGCCATTCAGCGCCGCATTCTCGCCATACATAGCC
>Ga0302127_10003051_pt1 | contig 10124 bp, 10 predicted proteins | sample CB4_SCM_MG_FD_204452 | JGI IMG/M metagenome (GOLD analysis project Ga0302127, IMG submission 204452) | Marine microbial communities from Western Arctic Ocean, Canada - CB4_SCM | ecosystem: Environmental > Aquatic > Marine > Oceanic | place: Canada: Western Arctic Ocean | collected 2017-09-24 | reverse complement strand
CGCGGACGCATCGAGGCCGTTGCCGATTTCCATCGCGCGTTCGATGTCGCGGGTGAAAACCGCGGCCTGGAACGCGGTCGGCAGTGCATTCGCCCGGTCCAGCGCGTCTTCCAGCTTGAACCACGGATCGACGCAGACCACCGGGCCGAACACCTCATCGGTCATCAGTCGGCATTCCCGCGGTGCGTTGAAGATCACGGTCGGCGCATACAACGTGTCCGTCAGTTTTTCGCCGCCGGTCAGCAATTGTCCGCCGCCGTCGACGGCTTCAGTCACCCATTCGTGGATCCGGTCGAGCTCGGCGGGCCGGATCAGCGGGCCGATATCGGTCTCTTCGTTCATCGGATCGCCGACCGCTAGGCCCGACGCTTTCATGGCAAGCTGCGTGGCGAAACGCGTGGCAATCTTGGTATGGGCGAAGATCCGCTGGGTCGACACGCAGACCTGTCCGGCATGATAGAAACAGCCTTTGAGCAGCGCTTCGCGGACCTCGTAGACGTCCGAATCGCCGGTAACGATTACCGGCGCGGCGCCGCCGTGCTCCAGCGCGCATCTTGTGCCGGGCGCGAGTTTCGAGCGCAGCATCCAGCCGACCCGCGCGCTGCCGATAAAGCTGAAAAAGCCGACGCGCGGATCGGTAACCAGCGATTCCGACATTGCATTGTCCGACGTCACGATGATTTGCGCCCAGCTTTTTGGCAGTCCCGCTTCGTGCAGGATGTCGAGGAAGGCAAGGCACGATAGCGGCGTTTCGGGGGCCGGCTTGACGATCACCGGGCAGCCAGCCGCGACCGCAGGCGCGACCTGATGGACGATCAGGTTCAGCGGGTGATTGAAAGCGCTGACGGCGACGACGACACCCACCGGTTCGTGCTGGGTAAACGCCATGCGCCGGACGGTGGCCGGGGTCAGGTTCATCGGCACGACCTCGCCCGCATCGGTGCGCAGCGCAGCGATAGCGCTCTTGACGCTGTCGATCGCCCGGGCGATTTCGGCGCTTGTGTCGGCGATCGGTTTGCCGCCCTCGCGCACCGCCGTTTCGATAAGCCGGCCGGTGCGCTGTTCCATCAGGGCGACGGTCCGCTCAAGGATGGCGAGCCGTTCGTGAACCGGCAGCCACCCCTTCCGGTCGCGGAACAGCGCATAGGCGGTCGCCAGCGCATTTTCGGCGTCGGCGGCGCTGTTCTCGGCGAGGGTGTCTATCGGCGACAGATCGAATGGATTGACCACTGTCAGTGTTTTTGCGGCGGATTTTGTATCGGCTGAATTCATGTCACTTCGCATATGGGCAGGGGTGGGGGGATTTAAGGCGGGATGCATTCGGTATGGTTAACATTTTCGTCAGTATAGCGTTGGATGCGTGTTCTTCGAAAATGTTACGCTGTTGCCGGATATAAGGAGTTTCATCATGACAGAGTTCGATTACGGCGCCTATTTCGGTCCGATTGAGCCGCTGGCTGACGCGACCAGAGCCTCGGAATCCCGCGTGTGGGGAGCCGGTACCGAGAAAGACAAGACGCCGCATGACTACGTGCTGTATCTCGGCTGCAATGTGTTGCGGACGGTGGCGCTCGCCGAAACGATCGCCGCGATCCTGGCGGAAATGGGGGTCGATTTCGTCGCTCTCGGCGGGCCGGCGACCTGCTGCGGCATTATCCATCACGCCCATGGCGATATTGAGGTTTCGGAGACCATTACCCGCCAGACGCTGGGAAAGTTCGAGGATTACAGCCCGAAAGCGGTGCTGACCTATTGCCCGTCCTGCCACGCGCATATGGATTTTACCTTTGCCGAAACCGGAATTTCACTCGATGTGCCATATCTCCACGTCACCGAATTCATCGTCGACAATCTCGACCGTCTGACCTTTAAAAACCGGGTGGAACGCCGGGTAATGTTTCACGCCCATGGTGACAACGACCAGGCGCGGCGGGATTCGCATTTTGCCCGCGCGATCCTCGACGCGATTCCGGGGCTCGACGTGATCGACGCGTCGGGCCTGCCGGACTGGGGGCACGATTGCGGCAATCTGCAGATCAGCATCGTCGGGCCGGAAAAACATGCGGGCCTTGTGACCGAATTGTTCGAAAACGCGAAGCGCGAAGGCGTGGATGCGGTCACCGCGCTCTATCATTCGTGCTATCGCAATTTATCCCCGCAGGAAGAAATTCACGGCATAGAGGTCATCCATTACACCGACCTGATCGCCGAAGCGCTCGGCCTGCCGAGCCGCGAAGAAACCTATAAACGGTTGCAGAAAGCCGCCGATCCCGATGCCGCCTTTGCCGAACTGGCGCCGGTCGCCGAGGCGCGCGGGCTGAAACCGGCGCGCCTCCGGAAGACGCTGGACGCGCATTTTGCGCCGAAGTGAGCCCCCAGTGAGCCCCGAATGAGACCTGCGTCAGCCGGAGACTGAATCCAGCATGTCGCCGCAGCCGGCGCGGGTCGCCCAGTATTCCCAGGCGCGGTAGAATTCCTTGCCGTCGGGATTCATGTTCTGGCGCAACGCGATCTCGCCGGGCGATAGCGGCTTGACGCCGCCGAACTGCAGCGCCGTCGTCAGAATGCGGGCGTTGCGCGGTAGCATCACCGATACCCGCACCACTTCCGACAGCGACCGCCCGGTAGCGGCAAAGCCGTGGCCGCGCATCAGCACGATCCGGTTCTCGGCCAGCGATACCGCGAGATCGCGGCCCTGGTGCATGTCGACAACCAGCAGGGTGGTGTCGCCGAACTTGTCGGCGATGTCCCAGACCGGCGGTTGCGGTCCCATTAACCCGGCCGAATGGATCACCGGGCGCAGCGGTTCCGACGTGATGGTGAAGGGCAGGACCTCCTCGGCGTGACTGTGCACGACCGCCATCGTTTCGGGATTTTTCTCATAGGCCGCGCCGTGGATGAAGCGTTCCAGATAGGGGTTGCGCGCATCACCGCCGATTGGCGTGCCGTCGAGCGCGAATTCCATGATATCGCTGCGCTGCACCAGTTCCGGGCTGCGCGAACACGACAGGAAATAACGTTCGGGGTTGTGCGGGTTCCGAATGCTGACATGGCCGTAGGCATCGACGACGTTCTCATTGGCGAGGATTCGATTAGCGATCACAAGGTCGCGCAATGCGGGTTCCAGATCGGTCATGGACTTTCCTTTTGTCTCCGTGGTGTCGCGGCCGCTTTCCGGCGGCAATCCGCACCAAAGCACTTGGCGTCGGGCGGGGCAAGATCACGCCTGCGACGGACCGGATTTCGTCGGGTCCCGGCTCAAATCCTGTCGGTGGTTCGCAAATCCGGTGCCGGACGGTTCAGGATTCGAATATCTCCCTAAAGGGCTGTTCCCGGAGGTCTCGCTTGAGCACCTTGCCGAAATGGCTGCGTGGCAGCGATTCCGTAAACGCAATCTTCTTGGGCCGTTTGAACCCGGCCAGCCGGTCGCGGCCGTACTGGAAAATATCCGCCGCCAGATCCCTGTCGTTTGCGGCCGGGTCGTTTTTGACCGCCACCAGCAGGATCGCCTCGCCCCAGCGTTCGTCTTCGACACCGACAGCGGCGCAATCGCGGATGCCGGGATGTTCCGAATATACCGTCTCGACCTCGACCGAGGGCACGCTTTCGCCGCCCGTCTTGATCACATCCTTCGACCGGTCGACCAGGGTCACCCGGCCGTCCTCGTCCATCACGCCGATATCGCCGGTAAAACACCAGTGCAGGCCCTCCGCATCGCCCTGGCGTGCACGCCAGGTTACGGCGGCGGCCGCGTCGTCGTGATGATAGCCGAGGGCGGTATTGAAGTTCCGCATGGCGATATGGCCGGGGGTGTTGCGCGCAACGACCTGGTCGTCGTCATCGAGGATCAGCAGGCGGGTATCGATATGCGGCTCGCCGATACCGTCGGGGTGGGACAGTATTTCGCCGGGACTCTGGGTGGCCAGATTCAGGCTTTCGCTTAAGCCCGCGGCGGCGAGCACGTTCGCGTCGGGAAACATTTCGACCAGTTTCCGGCGTAGCGGCGGCGATGTCGGCGCGGCGGTGGTGATCACCGTCCGCGGACCGCGCAGCGGTACGCCGTCCCACGCGTCGAATAAAGGTGCGATGACCGCCGGGACCAGCGCCAGGTACTCGATGTCGTGTTTGCGTATTTCGGCGAGATAACGCTGCGGGTTGAACGAAGTGTCGGCGGGGAAAACCACGGTGCCCGTTCGCCACAGGATGGTGAACAGGCCCCATTCCATGCCGGCGACATGATAGGTCGGCAGGATCGACAGGGTGTGCCATCCGCGGCCGATGCCGTATTCGGCAATATCGGCCAGCACCGTGAAATACGTCCCGACATGGCTGTGCAGGACGCCCTTGCTCTTGCCGGTGGTGCCGCCGGTCGACACCAGGCGGTACGGTTCGTCGAACGACGTTGTGACCGGCAATGGATCGGCGCTTTGACCGGCGATCAATGCCTCGTAATCCAGCCAATCCGCAGCGCCGCCACGGGCGATGCGGATACCGGCGTCGGCGTCGTCGAACCGGTCGGCGAAGCCGTCATTGGCGACGATGGCCGTGCATCCGTGATCGTTCACGTATTCCGTGACCTCTGTCGCCAGCAATCGCGAATTCAGCGGCGCGACGATGGCGCCAATCCGCGCACAGGCAAAGATTGTCTCGACCATTGCATGTTCGTTCCAGAACATCGCCGCGACGATATCGCCCTTGCCGATACCGAGACCGAGCATAGCCCGCGCCAGACGTGTGATGCGCTGGTCCAGTTCGCGGTAGGACAGCCGACGGTCGTTCAGCAGATCGTCGATGGCGATCCGGTCGGGATGAATTTCCGCGCCGCGCGTCACGATATGGGCAATATTGGCGAGTTGCCGCTCGGGGTTTTTAAGCGACCCGTTCACATCCGTCGTTTCGCCGGGCGTTGCCACCGTCAACCGCGCAGCGCCGGATCGGCGAGGGTCGTGTCCTGTCCCGGCGGGGCATTGTCGATGGCGTCTTCGATCGAATGCTCCTCGACCCACTCCTCGGGCGGACGCGACGGCCCGGCCGGAGCCACCTGATCGAGGCCCCAGAATATTTCGAGACTGTGATTGTCCGGATCGCGGAATTCCACCGCAACCTGGCAGCCGGCCCGACGGCGGCCTTCGAAATCGATCTGCACGTTATGTTTGCGCAGATGGTTTCTGGCACGCACCACTTCGTCGAGACTGTTGACCTCGAACGCCATGTGGTGCAGTTCCGCGTTGCTTGCCCGGCTTTTGCCCTGACCGACCAGCGCGACGCCGTGATGGTCCCGGTTGCAGCGCATGAACACCATGGGGCCCTTCATCATCGTCTCGGGATAAACGTCCGAAATCCTGAAGCCGAGCACCTGCGTGTAAAAATTCGTAGAGCGCTCGATATCCTCGACCTGGAGCACCACATGACCGATCTTGGTGATGGTGAATGGCAGGTCATCCGGCGTTTCGATATCGCGCAGCGCCTGGGCGTCGGCACTGTTCAGGTCTTCCAGATCGACCACTCCCCGGGGCATCGCATTTCTCCTGTATCGAAGGCATTATTGTCAGCCTCCAGTATAGCGAACGGGGCGCCGAAATCGAATTGCGTCCCGGAAAACGGAGTTGGCTGTGATGATCTCCCATAACGGCAGAAATATCGACTTCCAGGATTCGGGCGACGGGCCGGCTATTCTGTTCGTCCCGGGGTCGTTCAGCACGCCGGCGGCCTGTCGCCCGATCCAGAAACTGCTGCCGCCCGGTTACCGCTTCGTGTCGACATCGCTGTGCGGCTATAGCGCCACCGAGGAGACGCGGACCGCTGATGATTTTGACATAGCCCACGAAATCCGGGTGATTGAGGCCGTTGCCCGGCATATTGGCGAGCCGGTTCACCTGGTCGGGCATTCTTTCGGCGGGACGGTGGCGCTCGCCGCCGCGCTGGCCGGGAATATCGAATTGCGCAGCATCGCGACCTTCGAGGCGAACCCCCTGTGCCTGATGCTCGACCGGGGCCGCGACGATCTGTTCGACGCCGCCCGCCAGATGAGCGCCGCCTATGAGGTCGCCGTGCAAACAGGCGAGGTCCATGCGCCGCGGCGGATCATCGATTTCTGGGGCGGCGACGGCGCCTGGGCCACGATGCCGGAGGCCGTGCAGGAGTATTGTTGCGATACTGCCGCCGCCAATGTTCTCGACTGGCACACGGATTTTGGCTTCTCCCCGGGTTTGGACGATTTTGCTGGCCTGGACATACCCGTCCTGCTGGTGCGCGGCGCGCTGACCAATGCGGCGATAGTCGAGATGACAGAGGGCCTGGCCGACTGCATCCCTCATGCGCGGTCGGTGCAAATCGACGGCGCCAGTCATTTCCTGATCACGACTCATCCTGCGCGATGCGCCGGCCTGCTGGCCGACTTTCTCGAGACGGCCGGACCATTAGCCTGAATTCGCCGGCTCCCTCCCGTCCAACCAGAAACTTCCGAAAGGGATCCCAGACCCATGTCCGGACAACAAATCAAGATTTCCACTGCCGCCGGCGGTGCGTTCGATGCCTATCTGGCGCTGCCCTCAGGGCAGCCGGCGCCGGCGCCCGGTATCGTCATGCTGCATGAAATATTCGGCGTGACGGACTGGGTCCGCGAAACCGCCGACCTGTTCGCCGGACACGGATTTTGCGTTGCTGCCCCGGATATGTTCTGGCGGCTGGAGCCTAATTTTGCCGCAGATTTCAATGATCCGGCGCAGCGCGTACAGGGCATCCGGTACAAACAAGCGATCGATCACGATGCGGCGATGGAGGATATCGCGGCGGTGATGACGCGCCTGAAATCGATGCCGGAATGCAACGGGAAAATCGGCGTCACCGGGTTTTGCACCGGCGGCACCCTGGCCTATCTGGCGGCCGCCCGGCTGGACGTTGACGCCGCTGCGCCCTATTACGGCACGCAGATTCACGAATTTCTGGACGACGGCAAAAACATCGCCTGTCCGGCAATTTTCCATATGGGTGACAGCGACGAACATGTGCCCGGCGACATTGCCGACCTGGTGGCCGCGGCGCTGGCCGGTCTTCCCGATATCGCGATACATCGCTACGACACCGGGCATGCCTTTGCCCATGCCGGCCGGCTGGATCATTATTCCGGGGCCGCGAGCCGGGCGGCGCACGCCCGCACCTTCGACTTATTCGACCGGCTTCGCTAACTGGCTCAGTCGTTCACGCCGGGCGTTTGAAGTTACGGTCGTGATGTCCCTTGCCGGTCTGATCGCCGATGCCGTACAGCCAATCGTAGCCGCCCTCGGGGTTCGTCAGGATTTCCCATACGTTCTCGTCGGTATCCCAGAAATAGAAGCTATACGTGCCATGCTGCAGCGTCGGCGCCGAGATTTTGTGCAGGCCCCATTTTTCCGCCTCGGCGATGACCGTTGCGTGGGCGGCATCGACCTCCTCCTTGGTGCGGACGTCGACCCCGCTATGGTTCATCAAATCCATCTTGAGCGGCTTCTTGGTCTGGACCACGGCGATCGACGTCTTGCCGCTGAGCCGGATAAGAGCGGAGATCTTGCTCGTCTGCACCACATCGAAGCCCATAAACTCCTCGTAGAATTTGCGGGCGCGATCGAGATCGGCGACATCGATGGTCGCGTGCGAGAAAAAGTTGAGCTTGAGCGCGGGCTCCGTGCCGGCCGCCGGCGCGGCGGCGTTGGAGGCAACGAAATCGAATTCGGGCATGGTCCGTTCCTTATCGAATTCAAATCCCGAAAAAGTTGGCACGCGGCGCGGTGGCGACAAATGGCAATCTAGGAGCCGCCATCCTGGGGCCACCATTCTCGGGCAGCCGGTCACGCCGGGGGCGATGCCCGCGGGATATGAAAGTCTTGACGAAGGTTGAACCGCGCTGCTCTATTCGGCGTCACCGATTGATTTCCTGAACCCTCTGCCGGGAGCCTCACCATGACGCTGGATGACATCGAAATTCTCAAAACCGAAGAACCGGATTTCGCGGATGGCGGGTCGGACGATCTGACGCTGAAAGTCGCGATGGCGGATTACGACCGGATCCGGCCGCTGATCGACCGCCGCGTGCGCGCCGACGGCATTAATCTCGATATCACCACCGACGATATCCGCGAGTTCTGCGTCGGGCCGGTTTACGAATCGTTCGATGTCGCCGAGATGTCGATGTCATGGTATGTCGCGGCGCGCGCCCAGGGTTATGTCGACCGGATCATCCCGATCGAAGAGTTTTTCGTCGAGAGCACGCTGGATATCTGAACCGCCGCGCGGTTCCGCCGGGGTTCCGCGGGGTTCCATAGACTCGCCGGTCATCACCCCATAGAATTGCCGGACTGAATTCCCGCCCCGTCTCGATGTCGAGCCCGTCTCGATGTCGAGATAGTCGAACTCTCCGTCAACCCGCCGGCAAGCATGCACAATTGTAATCCCCGAATTTTCGCCGCCCGGCGGTCACGGTAGCGCTGTGGGCATGGATGCCACGAGCGGACAGTTTCTCGGCATGGTGGGGATCGATTTCTGGATCTTTTCCGGTCTTTCGGTCACCGCGCTGCTGACCGCTTTCATCGCCGCGGTGTCGGGCACTGCGGGCGGGTTGATCCTGCTGGCGGTCATGGCGTTCGTGTTTCCCCCGGCGCTGCTGATCCCCGTGCACACGGTCGTTCAACTCGGCGCCTCGGCGAGTATCGCGATGTCGCGCTGGCGCTATCTGATGCGCGACACTGTCCTGCCGTTCACGGTGGGCTCGGTGATCGGTGCGGCGATCGGCGGCCGGATATTTGTCAGCCTGCCGGAAAGCACCCTGCAGATGGCGCTCGGCGTCAGTATCCTAGTTCTGGCCTGGGTGCCGCGGCTCGCCCGGTTTGGCCCGGCGCGCGGCCGGTTCGTGTTCGTCGGCTTTGTTGTCACGTTTCTCGGTATTTTCATCAGCGCCACGGGAACTCTGCTGGCCACCTTTACCGCCGCCGTCGCCCCGGACCGGCGCAATCACATCGCGACGGTCAGTTCGCTGATGTGCATCGTCCACATCGCGAAGCTCGTGGCCTTCGGTCTTCTCGGCGTCGGATTCGGCAGCTATGTGCCGCTGATAGTGACGATGATCGCCACGTCGTTCATCGGCACCTGGCTCGGCAAAAGGGTGCTCGACGTGATCCCCGAGCGGCTGTTCCGCATCGCCTTTCAGACCATCCTGACCGTGCTGGCACTCCGACTGATCTGGATTGCGGCGGGCGGCCCGTAAGGGATTCTGTTGCCGCGGCCCTTAACCCGGTTCAGGCCAGTTCAGGCCAGTTCACGTTCCAGAAACACCCTGATCTTGGCCCACGCATCGGTCCCCTGTTTTTCGCGGTAGCGATCCGGGTTGACGAAATCCTGAAACCCATGGCCGGCGCCGTCATATTGATGGAATTCGTGCTTCACGTTACCGGCGGTCAGCGCCGCGTCGAGATCGGCGACATCTTCCGGCGACGGGTTCTGGTCGTCATTGCCGAACACGCCGAGGACCGGGCAGGGGATATGTGCCGCCCGCTCGATCGGCGGAGCGGCGCCGGCGCCCATGCCGAGTTTGAGACGCCCGCCATAGAGCGTGATCAGCGCCTTGTAGTTCGGGTTGTGGCAGGCATGCAGCCAGCTGACCCGGCCGCCCCAGCAATGGCCGATAATGCCGATGCGGTTTTCGTCGACGCTGTCCATCCCGGCCAGAAAATCAAAGGTTGCCTGCATGTCGGAGAGGCAGCGGTCGTCGCGGAATTCCGCGCGTTTGACCTCGATATCGGTTTCCGGCGTCCACCAGTGAAATATCCAGGGGATGACGCAGGTGTATCCGGCGGCCGCGAATTTCTCGCCGACATCGATGGTGAACGGGTCCTTTTCGAGCCCCTCATGGGCGACCGGCAGATGCTGGGCGACGACGATGCCCGGATGCGGGCCGTCCCCCTCGGGCTCGAAGACGAGAATTTCCATCGGGCTGTGTTCGATGGTAACGGTATGTTTGCTGTACATTCGGTGTTGCTCCGGATTGGTCTCGGAGCAGTATACGGGATCGCTCTCCAAATTGCCTCATCCCCCGGCAACGGAATTGCGGTTTCCCTCTCGTGAAGGCCCTGAATATCCGGCTCATATCGGGC
>Ga0302127_10003043_pt1 | contig 10140 bp, 5 predicted proteins | sample CB4_SCM_MG_FD_204452 | JGI IMG/M metagenome (GOLD analysis project Ga0302127, IMG submission 204452) | Marine microbial communities from Western Arctic Ocean, Canada - CB4_SCM | ecosystem: Environmental > Aquatic > Marine > Oceanic | place: Canada: Western Arctic Ocean | collected 2017-09-24 | reverse complement strand
CACTGGCAGCGTTCTCGGTAGTAGTGGCATGTAGCAGTGACGAGGACGCTACCTCTACTCCAGAAACGACGTCGATCAAAATTGGTCTGCTCAGCCCTGAGACGGGTCCGATCGCTCAGTTCGCACCTGGCTTTGCCGATGCGAGTGCTGTGGCGATGGCAGAGATCAATGCCGAGCACCCCGGTTACAAGTTTGAGTTGATTACCGTTGATTCAGGTTGTGACGGCACCCAGGCAGCGACCGCCGCTCAGTCCCTCGTGGACGCTGGGGTGTCCGCAATTGTTGGAGCAGCTTGCTCCGGTGCAACGCTTGGCGCTATCGCCGTGACCGCTCCGGCGGGCATCCCGATGGTGTCTTACGCCAGCACCTCCCCTGCGATCACGAACGCCGATGACGACGGCCACCTGTTCCGTATCGTTCCAAGTGATGCCCAGCAGGCAGTTGCGTTGACCGATGTTCTGTCCGACGCAGGTGTTAGCAATCCGGCCGTACTGGCCATGACCAACGACTACGGTGCTGGCCTTGGTGACAACTTTGCCGCCAACTGGTCCGGCAGCCTTTGTTCCCAAGTTGGATACGACCCGACCGAGGGATCGTACGACGCCTCGTCACTTGCTCAGGCCGTTGTTGACGGCGGCTGTGATTCTGTTGTTCTGATGTCTTACGGCACGGACGGAGCTGCGATCGTAGAGGCCCTTATCGGTCAGGGATTTGACGGCAGCATCTTCGGAGCTGACGGTATCTCTGACTCTGCGTTCCAGAAAGACTTCACGGACGTTTCGGCGCTGGACAATGTTGTTGCGACGAGGTCCCGACAGGGCGAAGATTCCAGTGCAAAGGCTGACTTCGAGAGTGCCTATGCAGCGGCCGGTGGTTCTGACGGAGCCATCTACACCCACGAGACTTACGACGCTATTAAGTTTGTGGCGGCGGCAATCGTCTCAAGCCAGGGTGGAGACGTCCTGGATGCGTTGAACGCGACCGGTCAGAGTTACGTGGGTGCCTCTGGAACACACACCTTCGACTCGAACGGTGACGTTCTTGGTACCGGCTACTCGGTTTGTGAGTTTGCGGTATCGGGTTCGGACGTCGACTTTGGATGCCCGAAGATCTGGACCGCAGACGGCGGTTTGAGCGCCGAATAGGCTCGCACCAAGTGTAAATCGAAAGTAGATAAAGGCCTGCAGCGGTATAACTTCCGCTGCAGGCCTACTTGTTTAGAAACTCCCTCGCGGCTAGCCGATCTGTGCCGCACTGGTGAGAAAACATTTGACTGAAATCAGGCCCTGGTGGACAGGACTATCACTCTGGCAGCGTCGGCTGATACTCAGCGCTGTTCTCTTTCTTGACGCCTATCTTGGTGTGAACTTCAACGCCGGCGTCATTGCATGGTCAGGACTGTTTTCCGGTGATCTGAAGTGGATGATCCTGGCCATAGAGATGATGGCGTCCGGGCTAATCGCCATCAACGCATTCCTCGTGGTGACCAGGGAAAGATGGCGAACGGCCTCGCTCCTAGCGACACCCTTCTTAATTGTCATCTTTGGCTTCGTGGTACTCGAGTTCCTTCTGACCGGAGTCAACCGGTCGGCCACGATCAATTTCAACCTGGCATCTGTCAGTCTCAGCGGACTGTACTGGTCTGCTGCTTACCTGAGTGTGGCGGTCGGCCTCACGCTTACGTACAAGGTGCAGCGCTACGCCAACTTCGCCCAGGTTGAGTTGTTACTCGTTGGGGCCTATGTTGCCCTTCTGGTGATGTGGTCAGACCGATTATTTTCGGTATCCGATGCGCCAAAAGACGGGTCGCTCGAATGGGAACTGCTGATCTGGGCCGGGATCTCAGCCTTCATCATCACGGGCCTCATTGGCCTGCTGATAGACCGACTGATCTACAAGCGGCTCAGGGGGAAAATGGCTACCCCACAGGTGATGATGATCACCTCACTCGGGGTCGCAATGGTGATCCGGGCGTTGCTGTTTATGCGCTTCGGGGCGGGCATACATAGATTTATTCCGGACCGTGACTGGCGACTCTCAACGTCCAGGTTTGAGATACCAACGGAGCGACTTCAACTCCATCTTGGAGATCGAGTTAACGCCCCTTTGATGGAGTTTGCGGACAAGGTCAGCCCCTATAGCTTTACCTACACAAAAGTCACCCTGGTCGTCGGCGTATTCGGGGCGGTTGCACTACTTCTATTACTGCTCCATCGGACTCGGCTGGGCATGCAAATGCGTGCCGTGGCGGACAATTCTGACCTTGCCGCATCCAGCGGGATACACGTGGAGCGGGTTCACGGGACGAGCGCCTTTCTTTCTGCCGGACTAGCCGGGTTTGGTGGAGCGCTCATTTCAATGATCCTTCCGATCAATCCCGAACTTGGGATTACGCTTCTTCTACCGGCATTCGCGATCGTCGTCCTAGGCTCTGTCGGGTCCATTCCCGGAGTTATCTTCGGTGCGTTAATAGTCGGTTTCCTAAGATCTGCGTCTGAGCCAATATTGATCGGCGCAGGGAACGCTTTGGATCGTCCAACGGCCTCAGGATTTGCCGAGATAACGCCCTTCCTATTCATGGTCGGCCTGTTACTAATCGCTCCTCGTGGAATTGGCCATGCGATGCAGAACTGGAACATCGAGCGGGGTAGAAAACGCCGCCCGGCAGATGCTGAAGCGGTTGATGGCACCTCTCAGATACGAGATTTACCTGAACCCGGTAGATATGAACCCGGAATGATGGACCAGGTCGCCGAGCAAAGAGATCGATTGTTCGGGATCCTAGCTATGGCGGTATCCATTATCGGAGAAATTGTGCGGCGGCTCTGGTATCCCGTCACTATTTCGACCGGGTTAGGGAAGCAGTTTATTTCGGCGCAAGTTGAGCGTCGGGGTAGATGGTTGCGCATTGACCGGGAGACCGAGCGTGGATCGTGGATAGCGTTCGCTATCTTCTTCCTCCTGCTAGTTGCAGTGGTCTGGTTCCTACCCAGCGTCAGCAACCTGACGAAGATCCTCCAGGTCGCTCGGATCGTCACGCTGGTCGGTATCTTCGCCTTGATGACTTTCTCCCTGAACCTGCACACCGGCATTACCGGGATGACAAATTTCGGGGTCATCTTCTTCGTCGGTATTGGAGCGATTACCGTGGGGTTGCTGGCCGCTCCCGTTGAGACAAACGGGTACGGATGGTCTCCGTGGGCGGCAACGGCTGTGGCGGTCTTGCTGGCGGCTGTGGCGGGCTGGCTACTGGCCTATCCGACAGCAAGATTACGCGCCGATTACTTCGCAATTCTCACCGTTTCGCTCGGCGAGATGCTTCAGATAGGGCTGCAGGCTGAACCGTTACTTCGAGCCGGAACGGTCACATCGGCCATCGGGATCTCGCAGTACTCCCGGCCGTTAGAGGGTTGGTGGGAATCTGGAGCGTCAAATTCGGTCGGGAATGTACTCGGGCTTCCAAACGGTGCTCCTTACGTGTTCCTCCTGGCCGTTATGACCGTCGCCGTATTGCTCGCCGTCTGGTACTTACTCAACACCCTGCTCGCGTCCCCGTGGGGCCGCATCCTGCGATCGATAAGAGAGGACGAGGAGGTCAGCCAGCACCACGGGCATAACATCATGACCCACAAGGCCGCGAGCCTCGCCGTCGGTGCAGCGATCGCCGGACTGTCCGGGGCGCTGTGGGCCTGGTTAAACGTCAGCATATTTCCTGACTTTATGAACCCGGTTAGATCAACGTTCCTGGTATGGGCCGCGTTCATCGTTGGAGGCCGCGGCAACATGCGTGGCATGGTCGTCGGCGCGTTCTTGATCGTCATTGTCGAGTTCGTTTTCAACGTGATGATCGTTGCGAGAGGTAACCCGGACCTGGCCTTTCACGGTCTGACAACATACCTGGACGGTGCATTCTCCTGGATCATCAAAGATCTCGGGGGGCTGATCTGGTCCGACAGGTCTATTTCAGAAGCCTTCCCCAGGGAGGAAATCAGGCTGGCGTTGTCCCACCTGAAGCTCGCTCTAATCGGCGCCGTCATCATCGTTGCGCTGCTTGTCTCGCCTAAGGGACTTCTGCCAGAAGTCCCTGGGCGGCCGAAGCGCCCGGCGACGAATGAAGGAAAGGAGGAAGGGGAGTGATGGCAACGCCAGTGCTTAGCGTGTCTGACTTAACCAAAAATTTCGGTGGCCTGCGCGCAGTGGATTCAGTTTCGTTCCACGTGAACGAGGGCGAATTTGTGGGGCTTATCGGGCCTAATGGATGCGGTAAGTCGACCACGTTTAATTGCATATCCGGGATGCTGGAATCGACCTCCGGAACCGTTCAGGTACTGGGTCAAAACGCTACGGGTATGCGTCCTGACCAGGTCCAGAAACTGGGCCTGACCAGGACGTTCCAGCACACACGTCTTTGGCGAGACATGACCGTCATTGAGAACCTGCTTGTTCCGCCACGCCACCAGTTCTCGCCAAACCTCTTACTCTCACTGCTCCGCCCGGGCTCTCGTGATGCGGAAAAACGAAGACTTGAAGATGCCTATGCGCTTTTGGACACTCTCGAAATAACGCACATGGCTCACAACCTTGCCAGTGAGCTATCCGGTGGACAAAGCAAGCTCGTGGACATTGGGCGCACCTTGATGGGCGCTCCACGCGTCTTGCTGCTGGATGAGCCTGTTGCCGGTGTTGCCGGGCCTCTTGCCGAGCGAATCTTCCAGTTCCTTCGCACTCTGGCGTCCGAACAAAACGTCGGGATGCTTGTCATCGAGCACAACATGGATTTCATTCTGCGTGCCGGCGTCGATAGGATCATAGTGGTTGATGCCGGGCGCGTACTAATGGAAGGCACCCCTGATGAAGTCAGGCAGAACCAGAACGTGATCGAGGCATACCTGGGCGAATGATGACTAACGCTTCCTTAAATACCGTTTCAACTTCCGTACTTGACGTAAAGGGGCTCGAAGCTGGGTACGGATCTGTCCAGATATTGAACGGTATCGACCTGCATGTAAATCCGGGCGAGTTCGTGACGATCATCGGCCCGAACGGTTGCGGAAAGTCGACCTTCCTGAAATCTATATTTGGTCTGGCCACGCACTACGAAGGCACCGTTGAACACAATGGGGCTGATATCGCTGGATGGCGAACGGATCGCCTTGTTGAACAGGGAATTGCCTACGTTCCACAAGTGGACAACGTCTTCCCTTCGCTTACCGTCCGTGAAAACATGCAGATGGGCGGCATCAAGCTGTCATCGAACAGACTTAACGATGGTATTGACCGGGTCTGCTGGACCTTCCCCGACCTCGTACCGAGGGTCAGCGACTTGGCGGCGTCTTTATCCGGTGGAGAGAGGCAGATGCTGGCGATTTCGCGTGCATTGATCTCGAACCCATCGTTTTTGCTGCTGGATGAGCCGACGGCGGCGCTTTCGCCCAAGTATCAGCAGCAGATCATGGGCTGCATAGATTCGCTCAGGACGCAGGGGCTGACCGTCCTGCTGGTAGAACAGAACGCCCGGCTGTCACTGGCACGGTCTGATCGCGGATATATATTCTCCGGCGGCAAAGTGGTCCACACGGGAAGCGCCGCCGCCATCTTGGATGACCCGCAAATAGGGGAGTACTTCCTGGGCGTGCATGACTGATCTGGTCACGTCCAAACTCTGTCTTAAATCGACCCGACGGTCCAGATTTGCAGACAATTTCTTTTACGCAGGCCCTCGGAGGTTAACGTTTCCGGCAGGTTCAATCGTGAATAGTTCCGGATCCTGAGATCCGTCCGAACCATTCCTTTTACGTCGCGATTTTCTGTTAGCGGGGACGCTATTCGAACTAGATCACCGTTGATCATGGACTCTTCAAGGATTGATTCGGGATAACTCTTTTGCCACACGTAGCTTGTGGTCCGTCGCCGTGGCACTTTGATTCAAGGTGGTTTTCCCTGGAATCTGCTGATAATTCGGCGATAGGGCGATCAGAAACATCCAAGCCGATACGTCGACCGCACTTTATTGAGAAACGGTAGATCCACTGTCGGCTAAGTCATGCCGCTCGTCTCCCAGTACCTGCACCAAAATCGCCTGGTCGGAGCTGAAAGCGTTTGCCGTCCACCGGCTCTGTAACATAAAAAGCCGCCCCGATGAATGAAATCACCGGGGCGGCTCAGTTGCCGAATGTTATCGGGCGTTAGCGCTTAGTAGCTGCTGGACTGCCGCTGCTGAGAGAAGCAGGAGTTGCAGTACACGGGTCGGTCGCCCCTGGGCTCGAACGGTACCTGTGCCTCTTGTCCGCACTGTGCGCAGGTCGTGGTGAACATCGGTCGGTCGGAGCGGAATCCGCCACCACCGCCGCCGCCACCGCCGTAGCCTCCGCCACCACCGCCGCCGCCGCCGCCACCACTTTGGGCGCGCCTTGCGGCTCGGCAGGATGGGCAGCGTTTGGGGTCAGAGTAGCCTCTCTCGGAGTGGTACTGCTGGTCATCGGCGCTAAATACGAACTCTTGTCCGCACTCTGCGCAACCTATGTTTCGATCTTGGAACATCTATCTAATTCTCCACGGTGTTGTTTCGACATTTCGGACTAATCGTCACGGGTCCGAGCAATGCCGGTTAACCATGGGACGAGCTTCTACATGCCACTGATAACGATATTACTCTTTTATCACAATAGATGTACCACTAAGACGGTGACTTTCCCTCCTGAACCAAAGGATTAGTGGTCGAATCGCCGAAGTTCAGGATACGAATATGGAGTTCGAGTCGCTTTCTTACATGGTTCCATATGAACCTCGCTGTCCATATGTTCCCGGCTTGGTAACCAGGTGCCGACAACTGAGCGGATGAATCTCAGCAGGATCGTCTGGCTAGTGCGCTATGACTGGTACCACTTCAGGGGGCAGGTCAAGGGATGTCATCTATACATCGCTCGAGCGATGTTGGTCCACGCCAGTCACATCACACTGTCTCATCCGCCCGTCAATCCCTCATAGATCAAGGTCATGAAAACTCAAGTTAATGCGTTACGGGTATTGAATGCGTTTCTAGAATCACAACCTATAGCATCCGTTCAGTCCACCCCGAGACGATCTAGTTCAATAGAGAACTCTATCGGGTACGGACATTCATCAGGCGAACTCAACACCTGATTTTAGATAGATAGTAGGAGAATGATCCATGAAGGACATATCCGTTACCAAACTGGCTGGCTATTCTCTGATAGTAGGGCCAATTCTTGCGTTGGTTTGTTACTTCATCCAACCCGGTGGAATCCTGGGTATTGGTGGAGGAACGGCAGATCCAACCGACTCCGCGGCTGTCGTGAAACTTCTAGCCGACAACTCTGAATTGGGGACCCTGACGTCACTTCTTATCCCGGTTGGAGTCCTAGTGTTTCTATCTGGCATCATGTTTTTCGTACAGAACATGGCCGGCGGCAGCGGTCACGCGGTCGCCCGACTCGGACTCCCCATGGTGATGGCAGGTATATTCGGATGGGTACTAAGTAGTGCACTGTCAATGGCAATATCTGCCGGTGTGGCAACCGACGCGGGCGCCAATGCGATGTTCGCTATAAACACCATAGCTGCCTTAACATTTGGTGCAGGACTGATCCTGATTGCGATAGGAGCTTCCACGAGGGATGAAATCAACTCCAACATCGCCTACATCGCAGCCCTATCGGGAATTGTTGTCGTGGTGTCTTCCGTAATAACGGCATTTTCGCCAGATTATGCGCAAGACATGAACGCTGTAACGGGGATTGCATTCATCGTCGGAACGATTTGGTTCATCATGATGGGTCGCAAGTTAGCAACTGACTAATTTGTCGCTGTCGCTCTAGAGAAAAGAGGCCTCGGACTTCGGTGCGAGGCCTCTTTTTGGTTCAGGGCGATGCGGAGATACTCGGCGACGAACTTCTGGCGACGGAGTGTGAGGGAGGTAGATGTCATGGTGCGAGGCGTATTAGGCGAACCTGTTAGTCAGGCCACATTGGGTTTACTTGAGGATGCCCATGGCCAACGGTAAGGCCCTTAGGTTCGTTGCCGTAGAGGTTGGTCCCTCTAGTTCCAGGACGTTATCTACGCCTGAAGTACGGAGAGCAGAACGTGTTCTCACAGTGAGCTACCTTGAGGTCACCGTTGGTGGCGTCGTAATAGCTGATCAGTCCTAGACCGTCTGCACCGATTGTGATCGATGTATATTCACCCACGTTGTCTGTCGCATCTAGCGTGGTGGTCGTTGCAGCCGTGCAGTTAGTGTCTGAACAGTGAGCTACCTTGAGGTCACCGTTGTCTAGGTCCCGATAGCTGATCAGTCCTAGACCGTCTGCACCGATTGTGATCGATGTGTCACTACCCACGTTGTCTGTCGCATCGAGCGTGTTGGTCGTTGCAGCCGTGCAGAACGTGTTTTCACAGTGAGCTGCCTTGAGGTCACCATTGGTGATGTCCCAATAGCTGATCAGTCCTAGACCGTCTGCACCGATTGTGACCGATGTGTAACGACCCACTCTGTCTGTCGCATCCAGCGTGGTGGTCGTTGCAGCCGTGCAGTTAATGTCTGAACAGTGAGCTACCTTGAGGTCACTGTTGGTGCGGTCGTAATAGCTGATCAGTCCTAGACCGTCTGCACCGATTGTGATCGATGTGTGGTCACCCACGTCACCTGTCGCATCTAGCGTGGTGGTCGTTGCAGCCGTGCAGTTAGTGTCTGAACAGTGAGCCACCTTGAGGTCATCGTTGGTGTCGTCGTAATAGCTGATGAGTCCTAGACCGTCTGCACCGATTGTGACCGATGTGTAACGACCCACGTCGACTGTCGCATCGAGTGTGCTGATAGTTGCATCTGTGCAGTTAGTGTCTGAACAGTGAGCTACCTTGAGGTCCTGGTTGGTGAAGTCCAAATAGCTGATCAGTCCTAGACCGTCTGCACCGATCGTGACCGATGTGTAGTAACCCACGTCGACTGTCGCATCGAGTGTGCTGATAGTTGCATCTGTGCAGTTAGTGTCTGAACAGTGAGCTACCTTGAGGTCCTGGTTGGTGAAGTCCAAATAGCTGATCAGTCCTAGACCGTCTGCACCGATCGTGAACGATGTATATTCACCCACGTCGCCTGTCGCATCCAGCGTGGTTATGACGTTACTCACAGGTATATTTCTTACTATCGATGCACCTGACGCACCGATTAATCCGATTAATCCGATTGAGCCGATTGATCCGGTTGATCCAGTGTCACCGTTAGGACCTGCAGGACCAATTGCACCGTTTTTACCTTCAGCACCGGTTAGACCATCTTTACCTGTATCACCGGTGTCACCGGTTGGACCTTTTTCACCTGCTACTCCGGTTTTTCCTACAGGACCAATTGCTCCATCTTTGCCTTCAGCTGCAGCTGATCCGTCTTGACCTGCAACACCAGTGTCGCCCTTAAGACCTTGTGCGCCTTGTTCCCCGTCTGATCCGTCAGAACCGGAACAAGAAACCACAAGCAACATGACGATCAGGGTCGATAAGAAAATGAACGCGCTAGGACGCGTTGTGATGAATAACGGCATTGGGCTAGGTTATCCGATCGTGAACTCTAGCAGGCGGTTAACGGGTAGCAATCAGTGGCACAAGATACCCACTGCATTAACTTCGCAGGATTTCTTGGACCATGACGTGAGCCTGGAAGACGTAGCGCAGTCTCGGCGGGTAGTTTCGCCTTCGGGAACGGTTGTCTGGCGGCTACCGGACACACGCGAGCTAGCGGTGCTGTGGCAGGTGACGGACTACCGGAGCTGAACTCAGAACGTTATCTACGCCTGAAGTACGGAGAGCAGAACGTGTTCTCACAGTGAGCTACCTTCAGGTCATCGTTGTCTAGGTCCCGATAGCTGATCAGTCCTAGACCGTCTGCACCGATTGTGACCGATGTGTAGTCACCCACGTTACCGGTTGAATCGATCGTGGTGATAGTTGCAGTCGTGCAGTTAGTGTCTGAACAGTGAGCTACCTTGAGGCCTTCGTTGGCGAGGGTGAGGTCCCAATAGCTGATCAGTCCTAGACCGTCTGCACCGATTGTGATCGATGTGTGCCAACCCACTCTGTCTGTCTCATCTAGCGTGGTGATAGTTGCAGCCGTGCAGTTAGTGTCTGAAC
>Ga0302127_10003040_pt1 | contig 10148 bp, 8 predicted proteins | sample CB4_SCM_MG_FD_204452 | JGI IMG/M metagenome (GOLD analysis project Ga0302127, IMG submission 204452) | Marine microbial communities from Western Arctic Ocean, Canada - CB4_SCM | ecosystem: Environmental > Aquatic > Marine > Oceanic | place: Canada: Western Arctic Ocean | collected 2017-09-24 | reverse complement strand
TCTTATGGTCGAGTTGTCCATCCGTGGTTTTGACACCTTGGAGAACTGGGGCGACAGGGTCGGGTTCGGTGATCCCGGCTACGTCAAGATGGGGTATATGCTGTTTGTGGCCTCTAATCAGATTGAGGCGCTGAAGCGTAATATCCAACTCGGCCAGGATTTGGGAGTAGACACCCGGTTTGTTGGGCCCGATGAGATCAAACACATAGAGCCCGGCCTGACTGTAAACGGTCTTACCGGAGCGTGTTATGAGCCAAATGGAGGCTACATTGACGTCACCCGTATGGTGCTCAGTTGGTTGAACGCTGCCCAGACCTTGGGGGTGCAGTTGTTTACACCTGTATCGGTTACAGCTTTAACAACCGAATCCGGCCGCATAACTGGAGTGGAGACGGATCAGGGGAGGGTCACAGCTCCGATAGTGATTAATGCGACCGGCGCCTGGGGCCGTGAATTACTTAGCGCTCTTGAGCTTGAGGTACCTATGAAGAGCACCCGGCTGGATATGACTTACATCGATACACAAACACAAGGCTCGGTTATTGGCAGTTGTGTCACCGACGGCGTCTCTAATGTAGTCATGCGGCCTCATTGGGGCAGCACAATGCTGGTGGCGGCTTACCCTCCAGACCCGATTCTTGTAGAAGACCCTGTTGGGCCGGTTGAAGAGTACGCATACCAGATGCACCATGCGCGCATGAGGAGAGCATTTGATGACCGTATCCCTCAATTAAAAGACTTCACGGTCCTTTCTAATGTCAGCGGCGCATATGACGTGACTCCCGACTTTCACCCGATTGTTGGTTGGGCGCCCGGCGTCGAAGGACTATACCTGGCCATGGGTTTTTCGGGGCATGGGCTCAAACTGTCGCCTGGTATCGGGGAAGCGGTCGCGGCAATGGTGCTGGAACGCCCGGCGCCGATCGATATCAGCGCGCTTCGTTACGAGCGGTTTGCCCAGAATGATCTGATGCATCTGGCGTATGGCCCAAGCGCACGGGCGTGACCCAATCAAACACTGCCCCTTTGCGCCGGTAATACCGATTTTAATTCGTTTTGGGACATCACTTTTACGACCTGACACATCCCGACCGATCGCGTTGATGTCAGGTTAGCCGGTCAAAAACTTACCAGGAAAGACCGTCTAGCCACACGCTGACTTCCTCGATCAACAGATCGCTTGCGCCTGTAAAATAATGGTCTGCTCCCGGCGCAACGATTTGACGTGATGCCGGGTTACCCGCTTGCTTGATCAACTGCAGTCGCTCTGGTGCCATGCGGTGTACGGCTGGGTAATCATGCTCACCATATAAATCCAGTATCGGTACTGTGAGAGATGCAAAAGGGAAGGACCGCTGCATCGGTTGCTGATAATCAGTAGCGCCCATACCGATACCGATGAAGGCGTTAATACCTTCATCGGCCTGCTCTGCTATCCACGCCAGGGCCATGTGTGCGCCGCAACTGTGCGCCAGCAGCACCACCGGAGAGATCTCCTGGCCGGCAAGATGGGCCAGTGCCGCGTTTATTCGCGGAACACTCTTTCCAAGTATGGGAAGGTAATCGAAGTATTTGGCCGCTTTTTCCAGTACCGGCATCTGCAGTGAAAGCGTATGCCAGCCGGCTTCTGAAAGCCCGACTCGAAGCGGGCCTATGTTCTCGGGCCAGTCGGCATGAAAACCCCGGCCGTGCAACAAAATAACCGCGCCGCGGGTGCTATCAGTCTCTGAGCCCATCTCCACAGCTGCAAAGTCTGTCCCTTGTGCATTCAGCATAATCAGTTCGCCCGAGAAAAGATTCGCCTCAACTTCGTCAATGAGGCGTTGCTCACGCTCAAGGTCACTGGCGCCAACTGAGGTGGAACATAGGAAAACCAGCCCCAAGGATATCGTGATGCAATTAAAAAGTTTGAACTGCGCCATGCTGTTATTCTCTGGTTGTGGGCCTGCATTCGGCCGGGCCCGTAATACTACTAAATCCAGAAGATTTTCTGGCAAATGCACGCCACTCGAACTCACGCTGTGAGCCACTAGTTTGCGAGAATAGTTACTTGCCCCGGCGCTCGAATAAATCTCTGGGCATTTAATGATGAAAGTTAGGCTCAAGCAATGTGGAGATCTGCGAACGTGACTAAAACTGATGATCTTGTTGAGCTTGCCAGGCAAGTTGGGCAGATCGCGCTTGACCGGGGCTGGCATCTTGCGACCGTCGAATCGTGTACTGGTGGGTGGGTAGCCAAGACGATCACTTCGGTACCGGGTAGCTCGCTTTGGTTTGAATGCGCTCTGGTGACTTACAGTAATGAGTCCAAGAATGCATTAGCTGGGGTACCAATGGAGCTTATCGATACTCACGGGGCGGTCAGCGGCCAAGTGTCGGAGGCTATGGCGGGTGGGATCATCGCCCGCAGTAACGCGACTGCGGCAATTGCCGTGACCGGGGTTGCCGGACCAGACGGTGGCAGCGTGCAAAAGCCTGTGGGCACGGTTTTTATAGCCTGGCAAGTGCCCGGGCACGATGTATGCTCGGAGCGCTTTCAATTTCACGGTGATCGGGATGCTATCCGCCGCCAGTCGGTAGCAGCGGCACTGGCCGAACTCGCCAGCCTCGTGGTCGACCCAGTTTGAGAGCCAGTTGTGATGCAGTTCGCTGTGTTCGTCACGCGGTTTATGAAATAATGCCGGCTAGCCTGAAATTACCGATTTTTGCCAATCCTGGAATCAACTGAGCCAGGGTAACAAGGCCGATAATTACCGCACCCTGTGCTGGCATCAAAATGTCACGCAGCGTGCTGGATAATATAGTCAAATGTGCAATGGAGCTTTACATGGACAACAACAAGCAAAAAGCCTTAGATGCTGCTCTCGGGCAGATTGAGCGGCAATTCGGCAAAGGATCTGTCATGCGGCTCGGCGATGCCGAGGTGGGTAAGGGTATCGAAAGCATTTCAACCGGTTCGCTGGGATTGGATATCGCACTCGGTATCGGCGGCTTGCCTCGCGGACGGGTGGTCGAGATTTATGGGCCGGAATCGTCGGGTAAAACCACATTGACGCTATCTGTGATTGCTCAGGCACAAAAAACCGGTGGCACCTGTGCATTTATCGATGCTGAGCACGCGCTTGATCCTTCTTATGCCCAACGACTGGGCGTCAACGTCGAAAATCTGCTGGTGTCCCAACCCGACACCGGTGAACAGGCGCTAGAGATCGCCGACATGCTGGTGCGATCGGCAGCCATCGATGTGATCGTGATCGATTCGGTCGCCGCACTCACGCCTAAAGCGGAGATCGAAGGGGAGATGGGTGACCACCATGTGGGTCTTCAGGCCCGACTCATGTCCCAGGCCTTGCGTAAGTTGACCGCAAATATCAAGCGCTCCAATACTATGGTGGTCTTCATCAACCAGATTCGCATGAAGATTGGCGTTATGTTTGGCAATCCCGAGACCACCACCGGCGGTAATGCCTTGAAGTTCTACTCCTCGGTACGACTGGATATCCGCAGGATCGGCGCAGTAAAAAAGGGCGAAGAGGTCCTGGGTAATCAGACCCGCGTTAAAGTGGTCAAAAACAAGGTTGCACCGCCATTTCGAAAGGCTGAGTTTGATATTCTTTATAACGAGGGGATTTCCAAGGAGGGTGAGCTCATCGATATGGGTGTGGAGCATCAGATCGTTGACAAGTCCGGCGCCTGGTATTCCTACAACGGTGAGCGTATCGGCCAAGGTCGGGATAACGTCCGAGAGTTTTTGCGCTCCAACCCTGATATCGCGTCGGATATCGAAAATGTCGTGCGCCAGAAAATGGGCCTGGATTCCCTTGGCTCCAGCGATGTCAGTGCGCCGGAGAGCGCGCCGGCTGAGGTGCAAAGCGCCGAGGCCTGATGACCTCATCTGATGCGGGCCTGCTGGTGCAGGTTCGTGAAGCCGCTATGCGCTTGCTGGCAAGGCGGGAGCACAGCCGCGAAGAACTCCGGCTTAAGCTCGTCCAGCGAGGCTTCGAGATTTTAAGTATTGATCCGATCCTTGTTGAACTGATCGAACAGGATTACCTGTCTGATTCCCGCTACGCTCAGGCGCTGGTGTCGCATCGGTCGCAGGGTGGCTACGGACCCTTGTACATTCGCCGCGAACTCAAAGAGCGTGGGGTAACAGCCGATTTGATTGAATCGGCCTTTGCCCAGGCAGACGTATCATGGGATGATGTGGCCAAGGGCCGCTACCAGGGTCGCTTCTCCAACCAACCGATCGACTCTTTTAAAGACTGGGCACGCCGCGCCGCTTATATGCAGCGACGGGGGTTCGGCAAGAGTGCGATACGCCGGGTACTCGGCGATTGGCAGGGTCGCGGTTAGAATTGACATCGCGCTGGCATGTATACAGGCCGGCACTTGTGCATTATTGGTCAGATCATTGTCATGAAAACTCGCGATATCAGACAACAATTTCTCGATTACTTCGCCGCTAATAGCCACGAGGTGGTTGCCAGCAGCCCACTGGTGCCACATAACGATCCCACGCTGCTTTTTACCAATGCGGGAATGGTCCAGTTCAAGGATGTCTTTCTCGGCCAGGACCAGCGCTCCTACAAAAGAGCCGTGACCGCGCAACGCTGTGTGCGGGCCGGCGGTAAGCACAATGATCTGGATAACGTGGGTTACACCGCCCGACATCACACCTTCTTTGAGATGCTAGGAAATTTCAGTTTTGGTGATTATTTTAAGCCCGAAGCGATCCAGCACGCCTGGACACTGCTCACCGACGGCTTCGGCTTGTCACCAGAAAAACTCTGGGTGACCGTTTTCGACGAGGACGACGAGGCTGCGGACATCTGGCTGGGAGATATCGGTATTCCTCGTGAACGCTTTGCCCGTATTGGTGCCAGCGATAACTTCTGGTCGATGGGCGACACTGGCCCGTGCGGGCCTTGCAGTGAGATTTTCTATGATCATGGGCCTGAAGTCGCAGGCGGACCCCCAGGAACCCCCGAGGCCGACGGCGACCGATACGTAGAGATCTGGAACCTGGTATTCATGCAATTTAACCGGGATGCGAACGGCATTGATACGCCCTTGCCGCGGCCTTCGGTAGATACCGGCATGGGATTGGAACGCCTGGCAGCGGTTCTACAAGGGGTGCACAGTAACTATGAAACCGATCTTTTTGTAGCTTTGATCAAAGCATCCGCCAAGGTAACTGGCTGTACTGACATAGGGAACAGCTCATTGCGGGTGATCGCTGATCACATCCGCTCAAGTGCGTTTTTGATAACTGATGGCGTGATTCCATCAAACGAAGGCCGCGGCTACGTATTACGTAGAATTATTCGTCGCGCTATTCGCCATGGTTATCAGGCTGGGGCATCGGCGCCTTTTATGCACAAATTAGTGGCACCATTGGTAGAGCAAATGGGCGACGCCTGCCCAGAACTGGCAGATGCACAGGGTCGTGTTGAGGAGGCTTTAGCACAAGAGGGAGAGCGCTTTGCTCAGACTCTGGGCCAGGGTATGCGCATTCTTGAGCACGAACTTGCGGACCTTTCCGGCACCATAATACCTGGGGAGCTAACTTTTCAGCTGTACGATACTTTCGGTTTCCCCGCAGACCTAACTGCGGATTACGCTCGCGAGCGCGGGCTTACGGTCGATATGGACGGGTTTGCGCAGGCTATGACTGCTCAGCGCGAGCGCGCACGGGCTGCCAGCCATTTTCGCATGGACACCACAGCCAGCGTCAGCGTTGAAGAGCGCACAATTTTTACCGGCTACGATGAGTTAAATGGAGAGGCAACGGTATTGTCTGTTGTAAAAGACGATGCAGAAACCGATAACTTGCCCGAAGGTTCTGAAGGCTTAGTAGTGGTCCAGAGCACCCCTTTTTATGCCGAAAGCGGTGGTCAGGTTGGCGATGGGGGCGTGTTGACGTGGCCGGGCGGTAGTTTTGAAGTCACTGGCGCCCGTTATCTCGCCCACAAGGTCATTGCACACGTCGGACGGGTAGTCAGCGGCGCTCTTGAACCCGGCATGAAAGTCAGTGCTGCGGTGGCGCAACAGGATCGGGTAGCAACGACCGCTAACCATTCGGCCACCCACTTGTTGCATGCCGCTTTGCGCCAGGTACTTGGAAAGCATGTTGAGCAAAAGGGTTCACTGGTTGAACCAGAGCGTTTGCGATTTGATTTTTCTCATGGCGAGTCGATGTCGGACACTCAACTGGATAAGGTCGAGCACATTGTGAATGAGCAAGTTCGCGCCAATGACGACGTCAGCACCCGGCTGATGGCTTTGGATGATGCGCGAGAAGAGGGCGCGGCTGCACTTTTTGGAGAGCGTTACGAAGAGCGGGTTCGGGTGGTGGCTATGGGAGATTTCTCGCTGGAGTTGTGTGGCGGCACCCATGTTCAGCGCACCGGCGATATTGGCACCTTCCGATTAGTGTCTGAAAGTGGTATCGCAGCCGGGGTGCGTCGCCTGGAGGCGCTAACCGGAGAAGTGGCACGACAGTACAGCGCAGGTGAGACCGCAACGTTGTCGCGATTGGCTGCTTTGCTTAAGACTGGCCGGGCGGATCTTGAAGAACGAGCTGTTGGGATTTCTTCGCGGGTGCGTGAGCTCGAACGAAAGGTCGAGCAGTTGCAGGGACAACTTGCCACGGGCGGTGCTGGAGATGACTTGGCCAGCGAAGTACAGCAGGTCAATGGCATCAATGTATTGGTAAAACGTTACGACGGTGTCGATATCAAGGGATTACGCACCATGATGGATCGACTGCGCGATCGGCTTGGCTCAGGCGTTGTGGTTATCGGCGGAGCTCATGATGACAAGGCGTTGCTTATGGTAGGGGTCAGCAAAGACCTAACAGACCGCTGTCACGCCGGCGATCTGGTCGCTGAACTCGCCTCGCGGGTGGGTGGTAAGGGCGGAGGCCGCCCTGACTCCGCGCAGGGAGGTGGTGTCGATATCTCAGGCTTGGATGAGGCTCTGGCAGCGGTGTCGTCGTGGATTGCCTCGCGCTGAGCACAACCCTCTTTACCCTCAAACCCTTTACCGCGCCGCTCAAAAGGGGTTTAATGCGCGCCCCAATCGATAGTTAACGTGATGATATGTTTCTGGCGGTAGAAAAATACGGAGGCACTTCAGTCGGCTCGGTCGAGCGAATTAACGCTGTGGCTGACCGGGTCGCGACAGCCAGACAACGAGGCGAGAGCCTAGTGGTGGTCGTCTCGGCCATGGCGGGTGAAACTAACCGTCTGTTGGATCTGGCATCACAGATCAATCCTGATGCGCTCGCTCGTGAGATGGATGTGCTGGTCTCCACCGGCGAGCAGGTCACCATCGCGCTATTGTCAATGGCATTGCATAAACGGGACATCGAGGCACGCTCGTATACTGGTGGGCAGGTTCGTATCCTGACAGATAGTATTCATGGCAAAGCGCGGATTCGCGATATCGATACGGCCAGGGTCCGAACGGACCTCGAACTGAATCGGGTAGTGGTCGTGGCCGGGTTCCAGGGTGTCGATGATGACGGCAATATCACTACCTTGGGACGCGGTGGATCCGATACCACGGCGGTGGCGATGGCTGCTGCACTCGAAGCCGACGAATGCCGCATTTTTACCGATGTGGACGGTGTCTACACCGCTGATCCGCGCATCGTACCCGAGGCACGGCGTTTGGACCAAATCACAGTCGAAGAGATGCTGGAGTTGGCGAGCCAGGGAGCCAAGGTATTGCAAACACGCTCCGTGGAATTCGCGGGCAAATATCATGTGCCGTTACGGGTGCTATCCTCATTTGAGGATGGCCCCGGCACTCTGATCACACACGAGGTAAGCGATATGGAACAGCCGTTAATCTCAGGAATCGCCTACAACCGGGATGAGGCTAAGGTAACAATACGGGGTGTGCCAGACCAGCCAGGCATCGCGTCACGTATTTTTGGTCCGATCTCAAAGGCGCATCTGAATATCGATATGATCATCCAGAATGTTGCCCAGGATGGCACTACCGACGTAACCTTTACCGTGAACCGGGATGAGTACCCCGAGGCAATGTCACTACTCAATAAAACTGCCAAGGAATTGAATGCCCGTGACGTGGTTGGTGACGACACTCTGGCCAAGATTGCTATCGTTGGAGTCGGCATGCGTTCGCATTCTGGTGTGGCGGCGATGATGTTCGAAACCTTAGCAACAGAAGGTATTAATATTGAACTTATCTCGACCTCGGAGATTAAGATTTCCGTGGGTGTAAACGATAAATACCTGGAACTTGCGGTTCGAGCTTTACACAAGGCATTTGGCTTGGACGGCGAAGGCACCGAAGAACAATTGGCCGAGGCTACAGATATCTGAAGCGCAGTCCAAAGCCCTCGGGTCGTGGTGTAAAATTGCCGCAGAACGCGCCTGGGCTTATCTGCAGGCCAAGGAAGTGAATGTGATTCTCTTTAGAGGGTGATACCAGGCAACGGAGGGTGGCCAAGATGCTGATTTTGACACGGCGGGTAGGCGAGACCCTGAACATTGGCGATAACATCCAGGTAACAGTCCTGGGTGTCCGGGGGAGTCAGGTTCGGATTGGCGTAAATGCACCCAAGGATGTGGCTGTACACCGCGAAGAGATCTTTGAGCGGATACAGGATGCCGACGAACAGGGCGCAGAGATTCCGGAGGAACCCGGGCCCTGAAGAAATATGTTAACGGAGAGGTGGCCGAGCGGCTGAAGGCGCTCCCCTGCTAAGGGAGTATGGGGTTTATAGCCCCATCGAGGGTTCGAATCCCTCCCTCTCCGCCATTTGTATCTGGCCTTCGTCCGAAGGCCAGCTTTGTACCTTGCGAAAGATTGGCTGTTGGGGTCGAGGCCTCAAGATTTGGGCTTGATCCCCTAACGCACCATCCGAATACTTAATGCCGCCGCTGCGTGCTGGTTCAAAGCGCCGCTTTTCACATGGTAGAATCTGAAACATTCTCAGTACGCGCCCGTAGCTCAGTTGGATAGAGTGCGTGGCTACGAACCACGAGGTCGGGAGTTCGAATCTCTCCGGGCGCGCCATATTCATAGGGTTTTAACACGTCCTTGGAATAAGGGCTGTCCCAAATGAGCGTGATTGTTCCAAACCCATAGCCGTTTACCCTGAATGGCTCCCCGCAAATCAGCCAAACCAGTTGGGCCAGATAAAACTTGGCTTGAACATCAGGCGACGCTTCTCGCCCAAAAGGGCGACCTTGCAAGAGTTGAATACGCCCTTGAACACTTCCATGACATTCGCAAAGCAAAGGCGCAACAGGACGCATTACCTGAAGAAAAAGATGTAAGCCGTATTCCATCTTGGACAGGATGGAAGCATCTCAAGTCGTGTGGCCTTGTGGAGCGTACCCAAATCGCTGCCTACCTTCTTGGCGAAAACTGGCATGGCAGAAAAGCGGTCAGTTCCATATTTTTAATGTCTGATCAAGTTCTCAATCTGTTGGGAATAAAACAGTACGCATGGAATGAGAAATATGGGGTAGGGCGCATCCTGCTGTCTGCTTTGACTTACTCAGGTGTGTACTACCTGCATCGTGATGACTACAGTATGAACAAACCGTATTACATCTACGCATCAGGCAAGGCGCAGTTAAAAAGAGAAACCCGGCCATCAATTAAAACCCGCGAGGAAAAGTTTCCACCGTGGACAAGCAACGTGGATGAGTTGGGTAACAAGTTAGTACGGCCATCGCACCCATGCCTACCCGAAAAAGAATACGTTCCCAAGTTTCCAAAAGATCGAATTGTTCCGTGGCTAGATGCAGTACACCGCCTTGAAAGTGTGCGATTCAGAATCAATAAGCAACTCTTGAAATGGGTAGAGAAAACGGACAAGAAGATATCCACCAGAATTATTTCCAAGCATTTACCCGGCAAACAAAAAAAATTAAACGCGCTTAGAGCAGAGGCGGAGGGTATTGGATTGAAAGGATTGGAGAAGAAGTTTGTAAAAGAGAAAGATTGGGATGATTTCAAAAAGAAACGCAAAAGCCTGAATGATGTTGAATGGAAATATCATAAGGGCTTTGGAAATAAACCAGACGTGCAAGTATGGGACGAGTATTGGAGTCAGTGGACTATCTTGCATGAAAACATCAAGCGTTATGAAGCAAGACGCG
>Ga0302127_10003038_pt1 | contig 10150 bp, 8 predicted proteins | sample CB4_SCM_MG_FD_204452 | JGI IMG/M metagenome (GOLD analysis project Ga0302127, IMG submission 204452) | Marine microbial communities from Western Arctic Ocean, Canada - CB4_SCM | ecosystem: Environmental > Aquatic > Marine > Oceanic | place: Canada: Western Arctic Ocean | collected 2017-09-24 | reverse complement strand
TATCAACTTCATTGCGCAAGGTACCACCGAATAGACGGCGCTCGTCTTCCTGCTCAAATTCATCTCCATCAATTACGTTGTTCAATATGTAAGTAGGGTTATTAATCAAGCTCATATAGTAAGAACTGGCATAGAGATTTAGATCCCAATTATCTAACTCAAATGATCCAGCTAAGGAGTAACGATGAGAATCTCCGCCCAGGTCGGGGTCGATAAAGCCAAAACGAGAAATTAGGCCGCTCGTCACTGCTCTTTCTGGTATTTGATTAGTCGAAGTCCAGATCGAGTCATAGGCAGATAAAGTTATTCGGCTGGGGATGCCTGCAATGTCGCCAGTGTATTTTAGAAGCCCATTGTACTTTCGGACATCCTGATCTAGGTCGAAATGACCATTGGTTTGTTGATGTTCAAGTGCATAGAGCAAATTGCCTTCGCCGAAAGGTGTTGAATTTGCGATAACGACTCGTAATTCATCTTTGGAACCTAAAGTAATTTCAGAGAAGCCTTCATCCAATACATCATAGGTTCTCATTGAGGAGGAGCCCGCGAGAGAGAAATCCCCGGAATCAGCAAAATAGGGCCCTTTTTGAAAATCTACTCGTTCGATGATTTCAGGAATTATAAAATTAAGATCCATATAGCCCTGGGCATGTGCATGGGTTCGCCAATTAACTGGCATACCATCAAAATACGTCGAAAAGTCTGAGCCATGATCTAGATTAAACCCGCGAAGAAAGTATTGATTGGCTTTGCCTGGCCCGCTGTGTTGCGTAGCAATCATGCCGGGGATTACCTCGACCAGTTCCGCGACGCGCGCCAGTGGTCTTGTGGAAAAATCGTCATAGCCGACTACTCCTTGAGAAGCAGAATTTGCAATTCCTAGGAGCTGTAGCGACCGTCCCCAAATGACCAACTCTTGGATATCGGCGTCAGCTGAGTCGACAGAATCAGAATCGCTTTGTGCAAGGCTAGGCTGCATGGCAATGCAGCCGACTCCCAGCAAAATACCCAAGGGTAGTTTGTGAAGTTTATATGGGTTTTGCATAATTTCCGTCTTTGAACTCAATTGCAGATATATCGGTTTAGGAAACAGCTATAAAGTTACGGAAAACCGTGCCTGAGAGTAAGTGAAGTTAGGTTAAGAAACGTTAAGAACAATGCTGAGAGGGCCGAAAATTGGGCATATTGCTACTTGGTTGAGCTGGTATTTAAAAATTTGGTTGCAAGGCTTGGCTTGGGATCGTTTGGTATCAATTGAGATAGGAGCAGTGAGCTGGCGGCAATACCCGCTCCGACCAGAAATACCGCACTATGATTAATAACCCAAACAATCCCCAGTAAAGCTGGCAAGATTACCGCGGCTATATGATTAATGGTGAAACTGATGCTCGAAGTTGCTGCGATATCAGCTGGGTCAGCTATTTTCTGGAAATAAGTCTTAATCGCGATAGCCATCCCAAAAAAGAGATGATCGAGTAAGTAAAGAGCAATAGCCACAGCAATGTTTTCCACAAAAGCATAACTAACAAAAACTATAATAAGACCTACATATTCCAACGTGAGTGTTCGACGCTCTCCGATGAAACTGATTAGGCGGCCTATTTTAGGAGCTAACCAAAAAGTAAGAGCTGCATTAACCAGAGTCAACAGTATTACGTTTTCGATCGGGAAATTAAATTTTTCTACGAGCAGAAACCCGGCAAAGACTACAAATATTTGTCGCCTGGCGCCGGCCAGAAAAGTTAGTAGGTAATAAAGCCAGTATCGTTTCCGCAGAAACAGCTCTTTTTTCTGCGCGACATCATCTTCAAAATGACTTATTGCAGTGAAGCAATAAATTGCAATTAATATCGATGCTGAGCCTGCCAGTATATAAATTAGTAAATAATTTGTCGGAAAGAACATTAAATAAATATATAAGCCGCCTAATACTGTGAGATTGCAAAATGCACGCACGCTCAGTAATTGACCTAAAACCTTTGGAGCCTCACTTTTGCTCAGCCATTGCAGACTTAAGGAATTGTGTAATGTTTCCAAATAATGGAAGCCAAAAGACATAATTACCGTGGCGAAGTAGAGCCACAGCGCACTGGGATAGAAAGCGGTAATGGCTGTCCCAATACCAAGAGTTAGTAAAGACAGAATGGCGAAAGTTTGTTGGCGGATAAAAATCATCACCAAGATCGCAGTGAATGCGAGGAATCCAGGTACTTCACGAATACTATGCAACATCCCAATTTCTTCCCCCGTGAATGCTGCTTGTTCTACTACAAAATTATTGAGCATGACTGACCATGTCGCGAAGGCGAGGGTATTGCCGATCGCTAAAAGATAAAGAAGTGATTTACGATCATTTTTTAGTGAAAGTTTCATTGGGCTAGTTGTACTTTTCGACGCTTTTGAGATTGGGAGAAAGAGTCAAGGTGGTAGATTGAATGGATTCGTAATTATATCATCTCTCATCTATGTCAGCTCTCTCAATTTATGCTGGACCTACCGCTCTCGAAATTATTCGACGGAATGGTCTAAATGCAAATCAGATATCGACGCTGGTTGGAGCTAGTGGTGGTCCAAAATGGTTTGTACTTTACGGGCTGGATAGGTATCTATTCGGTGAGTTTTTTGCTGGGCGAGATAAACCTCTCGTCACTCTTGGTTCCTCAGCTGGTGCCTGGCGCGTTTGCTGTTTAGCGCTTGCCGATTCGGTTGCGGCCATTGAGCGATTGGCCATGCTCTACAGCTCAGAGCAATACTCTGGACAGCCTTCCACCCACGAGGTAACGGAAAAAGCGAAGATAATGTTAGCGGAAGTATTAGGGCATAAAGGCATACAGGAAATCATTAATAATAAAGTCTTTCATACTCATATAATTGCTAATAGATGCAAAGGGTTTGGTTCATCGACGAGCAGGACTCTCCAGATTATCGCTCTGGTTGCTTCAGCCTTTGCTAATGCTATAAGTAGAAAGTCATTGTCACTATTTTATCAACGTACAATTTTTACAAACATGAGGGAACTGTCACCCTGGGCCGGGTTAATCGATCTAGATACGCAGCTTATATCTCTTATTGAAGAAAATGTATTCGATGCAATGATGGCAAGTGGCTCTATCCCATTTATTTTGGATGGAGTTAGGGATATCGCAGGTGCACCAAAAGGTCAGTATTGGGATGGGGGGATAACAGATTATCACTTCGACATTCCATTTCATTCCGGGTCAGACTTAGTGCTCTATCCTCATTTTTCGCCCAAAGTGATTCCAGGGTGGTTTGATAAAAATCTTTGGTGGCGTAGCGTGGATCCCGCCAATTTTCACAATGTCGTTCTCGTTACTCCCTCGCAATCTTTTGTCGATTCCCTGCCTTATGGGAAGATCCCAGATCGCAAAGATTTCAATACGCTGGACTATGAAGTCAGGCTTGCGTACTGGCAAACTGTCCTTGTTAAAAGTGCAGAACTTGCGGATGATTTTAAAGAGTTAATTGATAATGATGTTGGCCTCGAGGCAATTCAACCTTTCGACCATATTACAAAGTAGTGTTTTTATTTGTGAGCGGTAATGTTGTTCCTGGTAATGATTTGATTTACTAGGTAAATAAAGATGATGGGGGAGAAAATCGCACAGCTTATGCCACTAAGTTCTTTTCCTTGTTAATGGAGATCGAGGAGTTGTTAGGTTTCCCTTATATCGGTTTATGGAAGTGTGATGCTGCGCGTAAGTATATTAGAAGAGTTAGTATTTATTGACCCATAGGGACAGACCCTAGGTGCAGCTTTATACAAAAGACTTATTGATGAATGCAGAAAGACGCCGATACATGTGTTAATCGATTGAATTGCCTTGCCAAATGAAGTCAGTATTGCTTTGTATGAAAAATTAATACTCTCTCACCTTGGTCAATTCAGTGAGGTTTGGCAGAAATCTGGGAAGTCTATTAATATTGATTATTGGTAGTTAAAACATGAGTAGAAATAATGTTATGAGAATTCGCCTAAGAATGATCCGCAGGTTTATATTGATCTTGAGTTGTGTGTTTTTGAATTCTTGTGTCGGTACCGTAGTGGGAGTTGCCGTGGATGCGACCGTCGAAATTGCAAAGGCCCCATTTAAAGTAGTAGAGGCGGCCTTGGACATAGTAGTTCCAGATGATAGTGATGATTGATTTCTCAGTAAAAGTGATGAATAGCTAATGACAATTAAACCTGAAGATTATGATATTGGTGCCCACTATAAGCACTGGGTGGGTGATACAGCAGAAGATTACCTCGGTCCGTTTTTCTTTGTCATGAAAGGAGAACACCCAAGGTCAGCCTTTCGCGTACAAGAGCATCACTGCAATGCCCATAATACGCTTCATGGCGGAATCATGATGGCTTTAGCCGACTACACTCTCTGTTTGGGGGGCAATGGAGGCTCCAATGCTCAAAGTGTTGTGACGGTTAGCTGCAGTAACGAATTCATTGCGCCTGCACAATTGGGAGATTTAGTTGAAGGGCACGCGAAGGTATTAAAGCGAGGCGGTTCAATCGTATTTGTACGCTGTGAACTCAGGGTTAATGAAACAATCATACTAAATAGTAGTGGTGTAATAAAACGGATTCGTTCTTAGTCCTGAGTTAAGAGTCTGCCTAATAGGACTAGCAAATCAATCATTAAATTTGAACTTTCTAGCGATTTTCTTGCAAAGAATAGACTTTTTCCGCCGTATCATAGAATAAAGAGTTCTTTTCTGATTCGCTGAAATTCGCAGTCATTTTTTTAAAAGCATTCCACAAGGTATGGTAGTTAATCGAAAGTCGATCCACTGGAAAATTGCTTTCAAACATGCACCTCTCAGCCCCAAAGCATTCAATGGTATGAAGATAGTACTTCTCCTGAAGTTGCACTATGTTGTTGGAACTAGGTGGGCGTTGACCTAGGTGCCAATCAAAACCATTGTCTGGCATTGCTAGGCCTCCCAATTTCGCATAGACATTTTCACATTTCGCCAGCTCAGCTATATCTTCTTTCCACCGTTGAAATATTTGTTCACGGCTGGATCTGTAGGTGCCCACTCCTAATGGAGTGCCAAAATGATTCAATATCATAGTGCAATCAGGGAATGCTCGAGCTAGATCGAGAAAATCAAGATTCTGGTGGTGATAGTGCCATGTATCGTAAGTTAGTTTCCTATTGGCTAGAACTTTGATACCTTGTCGGAAAGATTTTTTCCGATGAAGGTGGTTTGGGGCGCCACTAACGATAAATAAATCTTCTGGTCGTTTGTCTCTGGCCGCTGAATGACGAACCCCTTTGAATAATTCACCTGCGATTGCCTGGTGCTGGTCTAATATTTCATTCAATAACTCCTCTGAACGGCCTGCCAGAGTTAGATCGGCATGAGCAACTATGCCTGCGATAGTGGCATTTTTATTTCCTGACGCAGAACTTTTTTTAGCCAAATCGGAAATGTATTGGGTTTCGCCAATGGGCCGCAAATGTTCTGGTCCCTCTCGCAAGTAAAAAGCATGACACTCCATAAACACAGTTTTGATAATGTTATGGCCGCTCCCCGTGTCAGACCATAGTTCAGGTAATAGATAGTTACGATTAAAGCGACTTTTCCATAAATGATGATGCGGGTCGATTATGGGCCGATCCTCATCTATTATTTCTTCGTTCACTTGGGCAAGCCATTCGTCTGAGCCGGGATCTGTAACTGACATAGAATATTAACCTTTCAAGTTTAAAACTGATATTCCAGTTGCACTAAACATAATTGTTAGTATCTAGATAGAGCTTAGAAATTAACATTCCGTTGAGTGAATGTGAACAAGCGAAATCAATCGTATTCCTTGTCGTGTTCCTGAATGTGGATACTCCGTCCTGCGATGGTGTAGTATGCAAAAGCTCTTACAAATTTTATTGCAACAAATCAGAATGCTAGCAATGTTAAAAGTTCGAAAAAATCTCTTTATCTGGGGTCTCGCATGAGTATTACCGCAATTGTCATTCTGCTTTATTTGGGGTTATTCGCAGCCGTTGGTTTTTATCTCAATCGGAGAAATGCTAGTGCTTCAGATTGGGCGATCGGCGGTGGCACTTTGGGAATAGGAATGTTAGCCGCTGGAGCAGCGGGAACTCGAATAGGGGGGGCTGGCACCTACGGTGTCGCCGGTGACGTTATAGCCGAAGGCCTTGGTCACTTATGGTATAGCGTTAACTCATTTGCGGCACTTGTTCTCGTGGGGCTGTTCTTTGTTATTCCTTACCGCAGATTAAGGCTTGTTAGCGTTGGTCAAGTGTTCGATCAGCGCTTTGGCTCTTTTCGTTGCCAGTGGCTGACAAGTTTATGTGTGCAGGCTGAATATTTGGTGGTGAATATAATCGAACCTTATGTCATTGGTTCGATAGTCAGTGGTGTAACCGGCTTACCATTTGTCGTTGGTGTTTTACTTGGTGGATTTGTCATCATTTCATTTACTGTCACCGGTGGTCTGAAAGGAACCGCGATTACAAATGTTGTTCATTGCACAGTCATTATTTTTGGTTTGGCTCTTGTAGGGTATATAGCCATGCAGAATATGGGTGGCTGGAGCGAGGTGTCGGCTCAAGCATCTGCAATACTTGCAGAATCAAATCAAGATGAAGTGAAATGGTGGAGCTTTACAGGCATAGGTTGGGCGACAATTATTGCTCTATTTATTTCAGCGACAATTCACACGCCGGCTGCGTCTATCTATGCCAACTATGCAAGCTCTGCAGCAAAAGAAGAATATTTGATTCCTGGTTTTTTCCTTGCTGGTGTCATCGCAGCGCTGATGCCGCTTGTTGCTGGATTTATTGGAATTCTGACGATGGCAACTTACGGTACAGAAAGTGGACTTAGTAGTTATTTGAACATTGCTCAATTAGCTATCGATACTGGACCGATTCTCGGAGGTATAGCCTTAGCAGCGGTGCTAGCTGCAGTTATCTCATCAGGTGCGCCGATACTGTTGGCCAGCGCGACTATGTTTGTTAATGACTGGGTGCCTGGTTCGAAAGATTTTGATGATGAGAAAAAATTACAAGCTTACAAAATAGTAACAGTTGTCTACGGTTCAATAGCGGCTATCATTGCTTGGTTAGGAAATATTACATCGGTTCTTCAATTAGTTTTGCTTGGTTTTGCCATGGTGGTGCCACCTGCAATCGCAGTGGCTTTCGTTTTCTATTGGAAACGGACTAGTGAGAAAGCGGCTTTCTATGGAATGGCAGCGGGATTTGGTGGTGGGCTTGCGAGCTGGCTCTTTAATACTTTGTTTGATGGTCCTGAGAATGCAACCGCTGGTGGTTTTGCTCAATGGTGGTACGAGTTAATAAGCTATCTTGGCGAGTGGAGAGACCCTTCATTCGTTACCTTATTCTTGCCGCTAATTTTAATTCCGGTCATCTCAATTCTTTTTCCGAATAAAGAAGAAGATTGGGAATATTCCGACTCTTTCTATAAGAAGCTGGGCCGTATTCATCGAAATTTTAAGTGGTCTTAATTTTTTTTCGCGATTGGAATCACACTCAACCTGCTCAGGTGTATTGGCTATACGCCTGAGCTTGATCATTACCGATAATTATTGAGGGGTATTGTGTAGAGAAGTTAACGTTGTAGTTCGCCGTTTGCCTGAATCAGAAAGGGGCCCGGTGTCGCGAAACTAGCTTCAAGAAGGCGAACTAGTTCATCCGCGCTATTGGCTGTTGCGCCTGGCACACCAAACCCTTTCGCCATCGATACCCAATCAATTTTTGGATTGCCAATGTCAAACAAACTTGCGGCAATATCTCCAACATCTGCAACCCCTAGCCGGCCATACTCAACGTTCAATATGTTATAAGAGTTATTGGCGAATATGACTGTAGTCACATTTAATCCTTCTCTAGCCTGAGTCCAGAAAGATTGATTGGTATATGCTGCTCCGCCATCCCCCAAGAGTGCGAGTACCGGCCGGTCTGGGCAGGCCAGCGCGGCGCCAGTTGCGCAAGGTCCTCCTTGTCCAATGGCGCCACCGGTTAAGGACAGCCAGCTATTCCGCGCTGTATTTTGGCAATATGGATAAGCTGCATTGCCGCCGCCGGAGTCAGTGCACACGATAACTTCTTCAGGCAATGTCGCAGCGATGGATTGAATAATCGTTTTAGTGTTTAGCTCGCCAGTTGGCTTAGCAATTTCGACTTTTTCAAACTGATTGATTGCTTCATTACTTACACCTAGTCTGTCAGCAAGTCTTTCCAAGGCGTCTATTGCATTTTCTTCGATAGAGGTAAGTCGACTTACCGTACATCCTTCAGGAATCAACTGTCCTGGTATACCTCTGTAAGCAAAAAAGCTTGCTGGAATTTCACCACCAACAAGGATTAAATTTTCAGTTCCGTCGAGTGTGCTGAGAATTTGTTCTGGAAAATACGGTAAACGTTCCACTGCGACTCTGCCTGGGCCTCCATCTACTCTCCCAGGAAAGGTTCCATTAAAAAGTCTACAACCAGTCTTGCTGGCAATTTTTGCAGCGAATTCCATAGCTATCTGTTCGGCTGCTTGATGTTCTAGCAAAAGGATGGTCTTGCTACCCGCTTCGATTATTTTAGCCACTTTCTCAATGACAAAATCATCAACAACTGCGCGATTAGGGATTGGGTTCGGGACAGCTTTGCCCGCGGAGTCTCCCCATGCCGCGTCTGCCCCCATGATAAGTGTAGAAATTTGTCCAAGGGAGCCTGGAGTTTGCTTAAGGGATGCAGTGTAAGCATTGGCACCATCTTGCGCTAAGGTCTCACTTGTGGAGCAAGATTTTGTCCAACTGGAAAAATTTTTAGCTAAAGTATCAATATCAGAAGTAAGCGGAGCATCAAAACCTACATGGTAATTTGGGTGGTTACCAATAATATTTATCATCGGCGAATTTGCACGTCTTGCATTGTGCAAATTGGCAATTCCGTTCGCCATGCCTGGCCCTAGGTGGAGTAAAGTAGCGGCAGGTTTGCCTGTCATCCGAGCAACGCCGTCGGCTGCACCAGTGCATACACCTTCAAACAATGCTAATACAGATTTCATTTTAGGGACGGCATCGAGTGCCTGCACCAGATGCATTTCAGATGTACCGGGATTAGCAATACAGAATTCGACTCCGCTATCGGCTAGTGTTTCGATCAGAGCTGTTGCACCATTCATATTATCGTTCCTCTCGTGGTGATGTAATTTCTTAATCTTATAGATATTGAAGCTCGCTATCATAGCATTTTAATGAGTAAAGACTAATGGCAATCAGTGTTGGGGGGAAAGACTTCATCACTTACGTGGTTGATCTTATGTGGGTCATTGGGCCAGTTTTATCGGGAAAATGTTTAGAGGGTTTGGAATATATCTCGATGGTCTGATGTTTAGTTTAATTGCAAAAAACGAACTGTATTTGAAATGCTGACGAAGAAACCTGCTGTAAGTTTGATGTGCTAGGCTTGCCCCCTTTTTTTAGTAAAGAAAGTAAAGAGTTGAAGGTGTCATATATTCAAGCACCAGCTGCAACGGTGGAAAATTCTAAAGTGATGATGCTATCGGTAAATAGCAGTTTTCCTACCGCTATTATGACTGCTAAGAAAAGTAAGAAGTAGTTTAGTTCGGAGCCTTTCTGAGACCCATGCAAATTACTAGTCTGCACAAGCATGGTGGGTATATACTGAACCCCTATTGATTAACGTAGCAATTAAAATAAGAGCCAAACATGAAAAATCTATTCGTTTTATTGTTGGGTTTGGGAACGTTATCTTGCTGCACTATGGCTGTTGACTATTCTGCTTGGAGCGATTCAGAAATATTAGCTTACAATGAAACTGCAGGGCCATGGGATCAGATACAATGCAGTTCTGCAAAGAAAATAGGAAGTAATATTCGCAAACGAGACTGTGCAACAGTACGGCAGTTGAAAGCAAGAAATGAAGTTTCCGGGGGTTCAATAAATAATATTAACTATGGTAGTTCTAATGTGTTCCGCTAAGCTTCAGTCATGAGAGCTGAAAGGTTCAACGATTAGTCGGTATCCAGTGAGATCATTTGCGATTCTGCATAACGATCTCCTCGCACTTTTTTATCAAAAAGTTGCCCAATTTTAACTAAGTCTCCTTCAGCTATTTTACAGTCCAGA
>Ga0302127_10003036_pt1 | contig 10153 bp, 8 predicted proteins | sample CB4_SCM_MG_FD_204452 | JGI IMG/M metagenome (GOLD analysis project Ga0302127, IMG submission 204452) | Marine microbial communities from Western Arctic Ocean, Canada - CB4_SCM | ecosystem: Environmental > Aquatic > Marine > Oceanic | place: Canada: Western Arctic Ocean | collected 2017-09-24 | reverse complement strand
ATTTATGGCTGCAAAAGCATAAACCAGAGCTATTTGAAGAAGAAGTTTTGTCAGAGTTTGCTGAAAGACTGCGTGAAGAAGGTAAATTAGTAGATGAAGCTTCTAGAAATCTATTTAGTGACGCAAGACTTATAAATGCTCGCGGGCAAGAAGCAATAGATCAAACTGCAGACGCAATAACCAGGAAGCAACAAGACATATTATTGCAGCCTGCTTTTTCACATGAAATATTCTTTGCTCAATGTGACGTACTACGAATTATTAATTGGGACACCAAAGAATGTGAATTATTTGAAGTAAAAGCTTCTAATCAGGTAAAGAAAGAATATATACCTGACCTAAGCTTTCAGAAGATTATATTGGAAGCTAATGGATTTAACGTATCATCCGTTGGAGTAATTCATCTCAATAAAGAGTACATACGCCGGGGAGATATTGATTACAAGAAGCTTTTTCTTACATCTGATGTTACTCAAAAAGTAATAGATATAGAAGCAGAAACTTTAGAACAGATGTCATACCTTAATGTTTATTTAAACGCTCAGGAGTCATCTGGTTGCTCCTGTGTATATAAAGGGCGATCAGGTCAGTGTGAATCGTTCGCTTATTCAAATCCCCATATACCAGAATACTCAATTCATGATTTAATTAGGATTGGATCAAGCAAGCCTCTTATAGCAGAATGGATCGATAGCGATGTATTTGCTTTAGATGAAATACCAGATCCAGCAGGCCTAACAACTCCTAGAAAACTACAATACGATAGTTATATGGCAGGTGTCCCCATTCTTGATAAGAGGGCTATGCAAGAGACACTGGATGGCCTGGAATTCCCATTGCATTTCTTTGATTATGAAGCTTGCAATTTTGCGATACCCCAGTTCGATGGTTTCAAGCCTTATCAATTTGTAACTTTCCAATATTCCCTTCATATATTGCATGAGGATGGCTCTCTAGAACATAAAGAATACTTGATTACTGATCCTAAGAAAGAAATCTCATTAGAGCTAGTAGAGCAAATGAGGCAAGATTTTTACCAAGAAGGTAGTGCTATCGTATGGCATAAACCGTTTGAGGTGGGCCGTAATAAAGAATTAGCTGAGCTGTATCCTGACTACCAGGCTTTTTTTAATATACTCAATGAAAAAAGAATATTCGACCTGAGAGATATTTTCAGTAAGAATATGTACGTGGATGCTCGTAGTAAAGGAAGCACAAGCCTTAAAGCTATCTTGCCAATGACTATTCCCGATTTAACTTACAAAACATTGGGAATACAAGGGGGAACAGCAGCAATGACTGAATGGTCTAAGTTAGTATTTTCAGACTTGCCAGACACAGAAAAAGAACAAACTAGGATTGACCTTTTGGAATATTGTAAATTGGATTCATTCGCAATGGTGGAAATTTATAGATTTTTGAGATCTCACTTGTGATTTCTTGTTAGGCACCCGTCACCCAAGATATAGATTGGCTCGATTCGCTTATGTTCAAGGATAGTAACAATATTATTTTTTTTGATGGTTATTGTGTCTTGTGTAACAGCACGATTGATTTCTTATTAAAAAGTGATAAAAAGAAGAGATTTTTATTTAGCTCACTTCAATCTAAAACAGCTTCAACTGTTTTCTCTAATCTAGGATATTCGACTGAAGAGATGACTGAACTTGATAGCTTGGTATATGTAAGAAACCAACAGATCAAAATTAGATCTGATGCGATCTTATCAATACTCTTCGATCTGGGAGGAATATATAGAATGTCCGCTATTTTTTATTTAACCCCTAAATTTTTTAGAGATGTTATATATGATCAAATTGCTTCAAGAAGGTATAAATGGTTCGGCAAAAGATCAATTTGTCGTGTACCTAATGCAGAAGAAGAAAACAGAATTTTGGGATGATCACTTTTTGATAATTAAGAAGCAATTAAAACAGGGTAATGGACATTTGTTTGCGGTATCAAGGTATGAACTTAGTTATCTTCACTAAGCTCATGGTATCAAAGTATTAAGTATTAATTTAACGCTATGATAATATTCCTGTATGAAATACTTAACCTTTATATTCTTGGCAGGATTAATACTCTTAGTGGTGAGTTGTGGGCCCAGCCTAGAAGAAGAACTAGCAACAGCACCGGCAGCAGCCGTAGAAGTAACAGAAGAACTAGCAGCAGCAGCCCAAAAAGCAGCAGGAGCAGCAGTAACAGCAGCCCAGCCTACAAATGCGCCTACCCCAATTTTGCAGCCGATGGTTCGCGGCCAGAAGGATTCGGCAATAGAAGTCACCGTTTATAACGCAGAGAAGGTATGGCCCGGCACTACGCTGTTATCGGACCATCATGATGTGGGCGGTCCTAGAGTCATTGAGGTAAACATGCTTGGAGAGGTCACGTGGCAGTATGTTCTTGCAGAGGACTTCAAGCAATATACCAATCCGGGGCAGGATGTGGAACGTCTAGCAAATGGAAACACTCTTCTGGTTTTGCCCGGGAAGGGTATTGTAGAGGTTTCCAGTGAAGGTGACGTGGTCTGGTCTCACATGGATGAAAAAGTTTCCCATGACGCTGACCGACTCGCCAATGGGAATACTCTATACGCATTTGGCAATAACGACGGGTTAGAAGATGCCCAAGCAAAAGAAGTAACTCCCGATGGTGAAATAGTCTGGCAATGGTACGCTAAAGATTATTTCAATAAAGAGCCGTATGTGAACTTATCTCGGAACGGATGGGCTCATACCAATGCAGTCGAGAGATTAGAGAATGGTAATACTTTAATCAGTCCGAGAAATTTTGATTTATTGGTAGAAGTCGATTCTGAGGGTTCCTTAGTAAGGACTCTTGGAGAAGGTATGTTGGTTGATGCTCACGACCCAGAATTCCTTAGTACTGGGAATATATTGGTCTCTAACCAAATTAAGCCTCATGAGGCATTAGAGTTTGACCCTGATACAAACAAGATTGTTTGGCGCTTTGTGCCACCGTATCCCCAGATAGCAAATAGCTTTTCTGTCAGTTTTGCAGATGCAATACCAGTTATGATGCCGATTAGGGACGTAGATAGGCTCCCTAACGGTAATGTCCTAATCACCGGGTATCCTTTTATTATTGAGGTTACTCGCGAGAGGGAAATCGTCTGGCAGCTTCAATATGCAGATATGGAGTCAGTTGTCGAAGGCCGGTCAGGTTCAAACAAAACACCTTCTAAAGGGTTTTACAAAGCTCAGAGAATTAGCGTCACTGAGTAACATTAGTGCTACCATTACGCCATCGAGTGATTCAGTCTATTAATTTTTTAGAGCTGTTTCTTCTATAGAATAGTAGGGTCAATTTACTGAACTAGTTCTCCTTGTTTAGATTCAACAATGTAACTACCATTATTATAACGGGACCATAACACGGTAAACTTCCCATTTCCATCAAAACTGATATTGCTCCAAAAAGCTGGAGCCCCCGATTTTGAAAGGGATATTGGTTCAGACCATTGGGATAGACCAGAATTAAAAATAGAGCCCCTGATCCTGCTATGTAATCCATCGGACCGTTGCCAAGTAACTGCGATTGAACCGTCATCGGCAATAGCCATGCTAGGTAATTTTGCGTGGTGTCCAGATTTGGATAAAGCCACAGGAGCTCCCCAAACTCCATCTATGTTCATACGAGCCACATAAATGCGGTAATCATTCCCATCAAATGCATGCCAGACAGCCACTGCCTCACCTTTATCAGTGAATACTATGTTGTGGTCTGGAACCTCAACAGCGCTGTTAAATGCATCATTTCCATCCGGAGATAGTTGATGAACAGTTCCTAGTAGACCATCTGCTGTTCGTGAACGTACGGAAAGATGAGCAGATGGAGATAATATTTTAAATTCCTTAAAGGGAAGTGTTATAAGTTGTGCGGTATCGGTATCTGCCTCTCGCCAATAAATCAGTGCATTACCATCTGAATTCAATGCTGGTTGGGCAAAACCAGCATGTTTACTGCCGTTTGAATAGGTTTCTACTTTCGACCAATATTTATTTGTACCAATGTGATAACGGCCTTTAATTGTAAATGTACCCTGCGAAGACATTTCCTGCCAGGTTACTAGTGCATCGCCATTATTGTTTAATGCTAATGCTGGTAACTCAATCAGCTGACCTGTTTGTTGTAAAACCAAGGTCTTTGACCAAACTCCTTCGGCAGATCTTGATTTAAATATAAGCTGGGTTTCAGCATCCGTATCAGCCTTACTAAGCCAAATTGCAGCAGCTTCACCATTATCATTGATTGCAACCCTACTCCGTTTCGTCACTGCCGATTGGCTAGTGGCTTCGGAGATAAGTAGTGGCGTGTTCCATTTCTCCTTATCGGCACCATGGTAAGCAGTTTCAATGCCGGGTCCTTTCCAATGAGTCCATATAGCAAGTGCTTCCCCTTTTGCGTTCATTGAAATTGAAGATTCAATAATATTGTTATCACGAGTAAAGGATTCAGTCTTCTGCCAAACACCATCACTATTACGGTACCCAAGTCGAACCGCAGTGCTGTCACCGCTTTCCCAGGCAGCAGCGGCTTGGTTGTAATTCGAGCTGGAAGTGGCAAGATTAGGGAATATGGCTTGGAGTTCGTCGGGTATTTGTAAGAAAAGTTCATCTAGAATGCTTGAATCCTTTCCCAGAAAGTATTTATCCGTGCATGCATAAACTTTTTCAAATTCAGGTTTCGATGGTATACCAACACTGATGTGGTCTTCGCCACTAAGAACGATAATTTCCACCTCAGATGCTAGTTCTGGACCAACTGCATTTACAACACAGTCTTGAAAGACATTGCGATAGGTTAACTGTTTGAGAAGTGTTGGATGGGTAGGTATTATTTCATTCCCCCAGGACCAGAATGCGGTTGCATCTCTGTTATCCGTATCAACACCTGTGTAACCAGTGCGTGGTGAATCAAGTCCGATTACGTGATTGTTAATGAGCCATGTCCTAAGGGCCTCTGAAAAGAGTCGCCCGTACGTAGGACTTAGTAAGCTTTGAGTTTGATTCGTGAGATATAAACTGCCTTCGAATCCGGATTTAGGATCATAAACATTCTCGGTCCAACCACTCATATGGCTATTTTCGGGATTGGAATGATCCATGCTCGAGTACCCAAAAACACTACCGTCGGGCAAGTCCAATTTATAACCCGGTCGTCCTCCGGGTTTGTAGGTAGAAGGCGGGATGGTTCCCGCAATATGTTCTACTCCTATCACGTGACCCATTTCATGGATAAATGTGGCGGTCATTGCGCTATTGCTAAGCAAAATAGGCGCTCCTTTATTGGCCATAATGTTTCCTGATAGAAGCGTCACGCCCTGACTTCCTGACTCATTCAGATCACTGATAAACAAATTGAGATGGTCGGTTAATCCAACAGTAGATAAGGCTGTTAAGGCATCAGTGTTCTCTTGAAGGGAATGTGTTTTTGCGTGCTCCTTATCATAGCGCACTGAGACTTTCTTTAACTCAAACCCAGGCCAATAATTCTTAGGGTATAACTTGTAGAAGTCCTCATTAAGATCTGCAATCATATTTTTGACTGCTGCTTGGGCTGTGGATATATCTCCGTAAGAGGATCCAGAGATTTCTGACAATGCGCCTGACGCTCTTGCATTATTTTCCTGATCATCCGTTAAGGCAGTAGCAACGACGGGAACTCGCTGAAGGGACTCATCGTCCGTAATTAAAATTGCATGAATCTTAATAGGACTGACATCGTTGGGTGTTACTGTAAGTGGAGGTGGTATTTGGGGAAGATCACTTAATATAGGCTCCACATCGGTGGGTGTTACTGATATAAGGTCCACATCTGTGGGTGTTACTGTAAGTGGAGGTGGTATTTGGGGAAGATCACTTAATTTTGGGATTTCAATTGGGTCAGCTGGGGGTGGCGATGAAGGTTGATTGGATCCTGGAGGTAGAGGTAATGGGGCGTTGGATCCTGGAGGTAGAGGTAACGGGGCGTTGGATCCTGGAGGTAGAGGTAATGGGGCGTTGGATCCTGGAGGTAGAGGTAATGGGGCGTTGGATCCTGGAGGTAGAGGTAATGGGGCGTTGGATCCTGGAGGTAGAGGTAACGGGGCGTTGGATCCTGGAGGTAGAGGTAACGGGGCGTTGGATGAGAGAGCAGGAGATGGCTGCAACTGCTGGGGCTCTTGGCAGGATATGGTAGAAATCAGTATTATCGATAACATACCTATTAACTTTACTGAGGTCTTTAAACGCATATATCCTCGGGATTTATATTTACTATTAATATATTAAGCAAGATTCAGTGAGAACTCATCCTTTTTTTATAGTCAATAGATAGTATTAGCATAGCGCCAATAAGTGAAAATGCAAGGAATAAGAATGAAACTTGGAATGTGAAATATTGTGTCAGAAGCCCTACAATTAGCCCTCCTAATGCTGTACCTATTGAAAAAGATGCAGACATAATTGACATGGTTTGGCCTGTAGTATTTTCAAATGATAAATCCGAAGCAAAATTTAATAATGTTGGAAAAGCAGATCCCCAACCTATTCCAAACAACACCGCTGTTATCAATAAAGATAATAAAGAGTATGAAAAGGCCAAAACTATCATTGCCAATGAGCACAGTAAAATACATGGAATAAGAATAGGTTCTCTACCATATCGATCCGATAATCTTCCAACGATCAAGCGTGAAGTTAGAACGGTTAATCCGTAGACTGTAAAAAATTGATAATAATTATCGATCGATCTTTCAATAGATAATAAAGGAATGAACGTAAGAGATCCGAAGAATGATATTACCATTATGAGTAGAATTAATGGTGGTATCCAAGATTTTAATCTGATTGATTTTCTCAAATTAACAAATGAAAGATCTGGGTTATTATTTTCGGCTGTGCGTGTTGATTTTGCTAGATCTTTAGGGTTATTTAAAAGCACAGTGGTTATCATGCCCAAAGATATTAACGCTATTGAAAAAATAATAACTAGGTTGAAATTTCCTATTTCTAGCAGCCATATTCCTATTGGGGGCATCATAGCTGTGCCTAAATTATGTGAAGTAGTAAATATTGATAAACCTTCTCCTTGACGCTTGGGAGGTAATATTTCTAAAATCCTTGCCCGTGTACCTGAACTAGTCGCTGATGTACCTATTCTTCTGAAGAAGTCAACGAAAGAAAAGAGGAAGAGAATTCCGATAAAAGGCATGCATAGTACTGCTACTAAATTGGATAATAATCCAATCAATATTATATTTTTATCATTCCAGTTATCGAGTAAATATCCTGATATAGGTGTTACTATTGCAGCGAAAGGTGCAGCAATACCCATGATTAGCCCAATGGTTGCCATATCTCCGCCTATTTTCAATATATGTAAAGGGAGTGTTGTTAGTAGTAAATAATAAATACTAAATAACGTAAATTCTATAATGAATAGATATAGGTATTGAAAAGAAAAAATTTTGATGTCCTTTTTACTACATATTTATGATTGAAGCCGGCGGACGGATTTGAACCGTCGACCTGCTGTTTACGGGACAGCTGCTCTACCACTGAGCTACGCCGGCAAAAGATATATTTATTATAAAAAGCTCTCTGCTTAATACGACAGTATACAGATACCGGATTGGTTTGGGATAGAAAAATATACACACTTTCCTGTAAATGAGAGTCAAATGTGCTTAGCAGCTAGGATTAGTTGCTGGAGTAAGGTATCTTGGAAATTGAAATTTCAGTGGGAGCAAATGTAAACCATGTCAAAAATAGAAGATGCGCAGGGACTAGCTACTGGCAGAGTACTTTCAGGAGCGAGACCAACTGGCAGGTTACATATTGGAAATTATTATGGAGCACTAAAGAACTGGGTTGCGTTACAAGATGATTATGACTGTTTTTACTTCATAGCAGACATTCATGCTATGACTACTTTAAAAGATACTAAGAATATAGAGTCAAATACGCGGGAGATGGTTTTAGACTGGTTAGCAGCCGGCTTAGACCCAGAAAAAAGCACCTTGTTTGTGCAGTCAAAGGTTCCAGAAGTTACAGAGTTGCATACATATCTAAGCATGATTACTCCGATGGGATGGCTTCAAAGAGTCCCTTCTTTTAAAGAACAGATGCGATTAAACCCAGAAGGGTTAAATTACGGATTAGTAGGATATCCTGTTTTACAGACAGCAGATATTATTATGTATAAAGCAGATACTGTTCCAGTTGGGCAAGATCAAGTGCCTCATGTTGAGCTGTCGCGGGAAATTGTTCGAAGGTTTAATGGACAATTTGGATATATATTTCCAGAACCAAATGCTCTTCTTTCAGATACACCGATGATTCGAGGTATTGACGGGGAACATAAGATGAGTAAAAGTTTAGGGAACCATATCGAACTTGCCGCTACTCCCCAAGAAACTTTAGATATTGCTAAGAGAATGAAAACAGACCCTCAAAGGGCACGGCTTACTGATCCAGGTAGGCCTTGGGTGTGTAATGTTTATTCTTTGCATAAACTTTTTTCTTCAGAAGATATGCAACTAGATGTCCATGAAAGATGTGTTAATGCTTCTATAGGATGTGTGGAAGATAAGGTTTTATTAGCTAATTCAATAAATGAAACGCTTGCTCCATTTAGAGATAAGCGGCATGAATTAGAAAACACACCTGGAATTGTAGATGAAGCTTTGGATGCAGGTAATAAACGAGCTAGTGTTATTGCTAAAAATACGATTGAAGAAGTAAGAGATGCTATTGGATTTATTACCTAGGGAGGTGTTCTCTTGGTGCAGAAGAATCTACCGATTTCAATAAATGGGCAGTCCCCTGAAATAGTTGCACGTGAAGCTATATTCAAGGCAGGAGGCATGTTAAGAGAATCGTTTCGCCTGGCTGATGCTCAAGTGTCTTTTAAAGGACGTGCAGATGTAGTTACAAATATTGATTTAGAGGTAGAAGAGGTAGTACGGGACTTTCTTCTCAAACAATTCCCAGATTTTGGATTTTTAGGAGAAGAATTAGGATCTGTTTCTGCTAATTCACCTTATCAATGGGTTGTAGATCCGATTGATGGAACAGCTAATTTTGCTAAAGGGATACCCCATATCTCGACGACTTTAGCATTAACATATAATGACAAACCTATTATTGGAGCCACATTGGATCCTCTCAGAGATCATTTGTTTTATGCAAGAGAGGGAGAGGGGTTCACATTTAATGGGAATAAAGTTTCTTTTGTTCCAGAGAAAACATTTGAACTTGCTACGATAGGTATGGATTCAGGTTCTGATGAAGAATTAGTTAAGAGAACTATAGAGATCGCATTAAATGTACTACCTGTGCATCGCATTAGAATCATGGGATCTGCTGCTTTAGCATTCGCCTATGTGGCTACTGGATGGTACGATTTGTATCTTCATTTTGAATTAAAGCCATGGGATGTTGCCGCTGGATTATTATTTATTAGAGAATCTACAGCTGAGTTGGACTGTTTAGGACCTGGTAGTGAAAAAGCTGACTTGTTTAGTGCTAAATATTTGGCCGGTAATAAGGATCTTATTGATATTTGCAAATTTTGGGATTAAAAAAAGGACCGCGTTAACGCGGTCCTTTTTTAGTTCGAGATAAATCTCTAAATGTTCATAGCTTGGGCAACACGTTCTCTATGGTAATCACCGTCTCCGAAAGAAACTTCCCATGCCTTTAATCTTCTTGTGAATAATTGAAGGTCATGTTCTTGGGTGAATCCAATAGCACCGTGGCATTGATGCGCAGTTGCTGCTACACGTTGTGCAGAGTCACTTACCCATGCTTTTGCAGCTGATACTTCTAGGTCTGAACCTAAATCTTCACCTAACCGCCATAAGCCTTGATACGTAATAAACCTTGAACCATCAACGTCCGTTGCCATATTAGCACAGTAATGTTGTATAGCTTGGAAACTACCAATTGGCCTACCAAACTGTACTCTGTTCTTAACATACTCTACGGTCATATCAAGAACTTCTTGGAGAGCTCCAACCATTTGCATGCACCTTAAAGCTGCTCCTTTTTGTAGAAGTAACCTCAGGGTAGACCAACCATCATTCTCTTTACCTAAAACGTTGCTCGCTGGTACTTTTACATCTTTAAATGTAACTTCACACTGG
>Ga0302127_10003035_pt1 | contig 10154 bp, 7 predicted proteins | sample CB4_SCM_MG_FD_204452 | JGI IMG/M metagenome (GOLD analysis project Ga0302127, IMG submission 204452) | Marine microbial communities from Western Arctic Ocean, Canada - CB4_SCM | ecosystem: Environmental > Aquatic > Marine > Oceanic | place: Canada: Western Arctic Ocean | collected 2017-09-24 | reverse complement strand
GGTCTTATAGACGAAGTCGTCAGCAGGCTGATGAGCGGAAAAGAGGCTGACGTCTATGTAGTGCGCTGTAATGCTGAAATTCGATGTGCCAAGGTATACAAAGAAGCGACTAAGCGTAGCTTTAAGAAGTCTGCACTTTACAGTGAGGGCCGCAAGACTCGTAATAGTCGCCGTTCGCGAGCCATGGACAAAGGTTCAAAATTTGGTCGTCAACAACAGGAAGAGACCTGGCACAATGCCGAAGTTGATGCGCTTCGCAAACTTTCTGCTGCCGGTGTGCGAGTTCCTCAGCCTTATGCTTGCGTCGACGGTGTCTTGTTGATGGAGTTGGTCGTAGACGGCGGGGGTGCTGTAGCGCCACGCCTGAGCGACATTATGATGACAGCGGAAGAAGCTGTAGAAGGACATGCCCAGGTTATGCGTTTTGTGGTTCTCATGCTTTGCGCCGGTCTTATTCATGGGGACTTATCGGAATTCAATATATTAGTGGATGAGAACGGCCCTGTAATTATTGACTTGCCTCAGGCTGTAGATGCTGCAGCTAATAACAACGCTGAGTCCATGTTGGAACGAGACGTAAACAAAATAACAAGTTATTACGGGCAGTTCGCCCCAGATCTATTATCTAGACAATATGCCAAGGAAATCTGGAACCTATTCGAGCAAAGTGAACTTCGAGTTGATTCCAAATTAACAGGTGTATTTGCTGAGAATTCGAAGGCCGCCGATCTGGAAGGCGTGATGCGGGAAATAGAATCAGCTAACGAAGAAGAAAGGAGCCGGCAGGAACGATTGATTGAGGCGCTATGAATTGAGTTTATATGAATAGATCAAAAGGGAAAAAGCGCCCACAAAAAAGGCCAGAACAAAAACACATCACTGCATCTCCACCCCAGCCTACTTAAATTCTAAATCCTCCTACATCAGTTAAGGCAGTGCGTAAGAAACCAACTCAGCCGGAGTACCTCCACCACCTACAAACATAGAGATATATTGCTTGCCATCGTGTTCATAAGTAAATGGTAAACCGGTTTGATTGAGCGGTAGATCTAATGTGCCAACAATTTCACCGCTTTGCTTGTCGATAGCGCGAAAAATAGGGCTGGCTCCAGCCGCACCGGTGCCTTCAGCCTGTAATAGCAAAGACCCAGTCACTAAGATTCCTGAGCGAGTTGGTATACCTGTGCGGGGCAGGTCTACGCCTTCTAGCAGGGGGTGATTGGTTAATCGGTCCGGGGTATCTGCATTTGCAATCATCCAGAGGTGGTCACCAGAATTCATATCGATCGCGGTAATTCGGCCATATGGAGGCTTAATGATTTCAAGGCCTTGAACTCGCGGAGCTCTGACACCGAAACCTTGACTGAGATCGATGTCTGATTCAGGGTTTTTTGACAGTGACAGTACTTGGAGTTGCGTTCTAGACGGTACGTAGAGAATCCCTGTCTCGGGATCAAGCGCAGAACTTTCCCAGTTGGAGCCACCGGTGGAAGATGGCAAAGAGAGTAGGCCGCGTGTTCCGTCAGTTGCTTCCGTCAGAGATGGAGGCGTAAAAATACTTGGGCTTAGGCGAAAATCTTCGATGGATTCCAGTGCCAGTGCACGTAGCTCCGGAGTAAAATCTATCAAATCATCTTCGGTAACGCCCTGACGATCGAAAGGGGCTGGGCGAGTCGGGTGCGGTTGTGTGGGAGAGTACCATTCGCCGGGTACATCGCCTGCCGGAACCGGCCGCTCTACAATAGGCCAGATAGGTTCGCCGGTTTCTCTGTCGAACGTATAGACCCAGCTTTGTTTGGTCACCGACATGACTACCTTACGACCGTTGGGCAGATCAGTAATAATTGGTGGCGAAGGGACATCCCAGTCCCAGATGTCATGGTGAATAAATTGATAGTGCCATTCCCGCTCACCGGTATTAACGTCTACTGCTACCAGACCGCTGGAAAATAGGTTATCGCCGTGGCGGTCGCCACCATAGTAATCGCCAGTGGGATCTTCTATAGGTAAATAAACAAGACCCAGTTCAGGATCACCTGAGATAGCAGCCCAAACGCCGGAGTTGCCAGTGATGTCGTTGCCTGTGAGCCAGGACTCGTAACCTATTTCACCCCGTGCTGGAATGGTATGGAATGTCCAAAGAAGCTCACCGGTGTGTACATCAAAACCGCGTACATCGCCCTTAGTATTAAACTTGGACCGTGGTCGACCCCCTGTTCTATGCGCTGCTCCAACAATAATAACGTCGTTCATGATTAGAGGTGGTGCAGAAATGCCGATATCGGGGTAGGCATATCTCGGATCATCGCCATTACGGACACCAACGTATAAATCGACTTTACCGTTCTCGCCAAAATCCGGGTCTGGAACGCCAGTTTTTGCGTCCAATGAAACCAGTTGATAGCCAGGCGTAACGTCTACAACGCGTTTTTTATCACCATTGTCATAGAAGGCGACTCCGCGGCCAGCACCTTTACGTGGTGCTTCATCAAATCGATCACCTTCTTGAGGTCTCCACAACCACAGGACCTGACCATTGGTGGCGTCCAACGCTACAACGTTGCGCGTGCTGCCAATGTCGGCATACAAAATGCCGTCAATCTCAAGCGGTGTTGAGGGGTTGGTGAAATCAACGCTTGGCCCGAAATTCACTGTAGAAAAGCGCCAGGCTAATTCCAATTGGTCAAAATTCTCTGCGTTAATCTGATTTAGAGGTGAATAGCGTGTTGAGAGATTACTGCCGTGGATATTCGGCCAGTCCCCCTGCGCAGTGCTAGTGCCTTGTTGGCTCAGAGCCAGCTGGGATACTGCAAGCGCTCCCACGGTTAAAATCACTGATGAAAGCAATCGTTTTATTATTATCATTTAAGGTTCCCTTGATGATAGGTGATTGTGCTCTATGGCTATTTTCAGCTGCTTATGTAAACACATAAAGTTCACCTAGTTCAATATTCCTTTCACCTCCAGTCGAATTGGCACTATGGTGGCTAAATCTCAGTAATATCGGAGCCTTTTGATCGTTAACAAACTCCTCGATCTAAGTTATCTTGCAACGACTAGATATACTTGGAGAACACATATGCCCAACCGTCGCTCAGTTCTGCAAGCATTGGCATTATTATCTTTAGCTAGCGGCTGTTCCTCCTTACCGGAAACAAGCGCTAAAAATTTCACACCCTCGGGGCTGCCTCTGCGCCGGGTTCGGATAGCTGATGAAAGAGTCATTCGAACTATCGCTGGTCTGCGACCTTTTAGGCAATCTGGATTTGTAGTCAAAGCTGAATCATTCGATGACAAAGTAGTTATCCATAACTACGGTCATGGTGGGGGTGGTATTACTCTATCCTGGGGTACTGCGCATCTGGCAATGGAGCTGGCCTTGCAGACCGAGCATAAGAGTTGTGCGGTTTTAGGAAGTGGAGCAGTGGGCTTAGCTACGGCGAGACTTATGCAGGATCGCGGTTGGGATGTCACCATCTACGCTAAGGACTTACCTCCAAATACTACTTCCAATGTTGCTGGCGGCCAATGGTCCCCGACTTCAGTTTATGATGATGAATTCTTAACTCCGGCTTTTGAAATGCAATTCGAGTTGGCTATGCGTCATGCCTATCGATCCTATCAAAATTTGGTAGGATCGAAATACGGTATTAGATGGATTAGTAATTATTCTATTCAGAACCAGCCATCCCTTGAACAAACGTTTACTGAAAAATATTCTGATATGTACCCACAACTAGTAGACTTGTTACCGAGTCAACATCCTTTTGATGCTCGTTATGTAAATCACTATGACACGATGCTTATTGAACCGGCTATATACTTACCTGCAATGATGCAGGATTTTTATGGTGCTGGCGGGGTAATTATAACTCGAGAGTTTATCGATCAAGCAGATGTATTGAGCCTAGAGGAATCAGTACTTATTAACTGCACTGGTCTTGGTTCAGGCAAGCTTTTTCAAGATGATGAATTAATCCCTATAAAAGGACAGCTAACTTTCATTCTCCCTCAGGAGGAAGTTGACTATATTGTTATTGGTGGTGACGGTACTTACATGTTTCCTAGGGCAGATGGAATTTTATTGGGTGGTACATTTGAGAGAAATCAGTGGGACACAGCGCCAGACCCTATTGCTTCTCGGAACATTTTGAGTAGGCATAAAGCATTTTTCTCGGCTATGGAAGACCCCTGGTCGGCTAAAAATTAGGTTTTCCGGCAAGATAATTACGGATAAAAGGTTATTTGATCGTGGAGGTAAATAAAGAGTAATTTGTTCTCCGACTGTCTTGTTAGTGCCTTTTCTTGAAATGGAAGAGTATTGCAATTCGTCCCTAAATCCTCTCAAATAGCGGTCAGGAGGAGTTTTCCATGAAAAAAATAATAATTAGTTTATTCGCGCTCACCGCTTCACTGTTATTGCTTGTTTCTAGCGGCAATGCCAATGAAGGCTCTATCGCTTTTGTCGGGGCAACAATTATCGATGGCACTGATGCCGATCCATTAATCGATGGTATTTTGGTGATTACCGACGGCCGTATTCGCACTGTTGGCCCAAGAAATTCAGTGACTATTCCTGATGGTGCTCAGATAATTAACGTAGCTGGTAAAACGATTATGCCAGGGCTGATAAACGCCCACGGTCATGTTGGCGGAACGCTTGGTTTGGGAGGTGGTCAGTATAATACTGGTAATCTACTGCGACAACTTGGACTCTATGCACGCTATGGCGTTACGACAGTAAACAGCCTCGGTGGTGATGAAGAGCAGGGCTTTGCTCTTAGAAACGAGCAATTCAATACTGATCTAGATCGTGCTCGCATCTTTGTCTCCGGTAGCGTTGTTGTCGGTGATACTGAACAAGCTATTCGCGACGAAGTGAATCGTAACGCCGACATGGGGGCGAACTTCATTAAAGTAAGAGTCGATGACAATCTAGGTGCGAGTGAAAAAATGTCGCAGAATCTATTTACTGCGTTAGTTGATCAGGCTCATATTCGACGACTCCCGGTGGCAGTGCATTTATTCTATCGTGAAGACGCAAAGTTTATTCTAGATGCCGGTGGTGATTTATTGGCCCACAGTGTACGGGACTTGCCAGTAGATCAAGAGCTGATCGCCAAGATTCAAGAGAATGATGTATGCTATATCCCTACGTTAACCCGAGAAGTTTCCACTTTCATTTATGAAAGTGTTCCAGATTTCTTCGCTGATCCCTATTTTTTAAAAGAAGCAGATTCAGCTATTCTTGAGGAACTGCAAACTCCAGAGCGTATGTCGAGAATGGCGTCCAGCAGATCGGCTCAAGGCTATAAGGCTGCGTTGGAAGTTGCCATGGATAACGTGGCTCGGCTAAATGAAGCTGGAGTTAAGATTGCCATGGGTACAGATACCGGACCACCAGCACGATTTCAGGGTTACTTCGAACATATGGAAATGCACATGATGGTGGAGGCGGGCATGAGTCCTATTGATGCCATTAGGGCGTCAACTGGAGTTGCAGCAGATTGCATCAATGCCGGCGATGTGGGCTCTCTTGAGCCGAATAAGTGGGGTGATTTTATTATCTTAGGTGCTAATCCTGCTGAAGATATTATGAATACCAAAACAATCGAAAGTGTCTGGATAGCAGGAAACAGAATACCCGACTAGGTTTTAATTCCGATTGATGATTTAAAAAGGCAGTTGAAGCTCAATTTTAGCTGTCTTTTAATTTAGTTTTTTTGGACGATTTCAGGTAGGGCCCAGAACTCAAAATAAAGCCGAATAGAGTGCTCTGTGAAATATTTTTCTTGTTGAGCTGCTTTCATTAAGCCTATGACATTATAGGAACCCCATTCTTTCACCACATTTTTTGAGATATCTTCGAAGTTCATTTCGTGAAAAAATTATTTGTTACTTCTCTGCCATTCAATCAATAACGACCTCCAACTTTTATCCGACTCTATTTCTAGATTCAAATATTTTTAGGTAATTTCTGCGTTTTCAATTTAGTTCTGTAACTTTTAGTGAGGAGCCCGGGCACGTTTTTTTTGTTTAAAATAAGAGTGCAAAAAAAGGCCGAAGCTTCCACTCAGGCCTTTTAATTTTATGAGTCTTCTTTATATGCTCGCGATAATCGCAAGCTTCTTAAACAAAGAATTAGATTGTTATAGTCCGTGGAAACTGCGCATAATTTTCCCAACGACTAACCTTCTCTGGCATTTCATCCGCAGTCACCTGCACGTTTCCATTAATATCTGTTACGCGAGAAACCATAGTGTGATCTCCCGAAGATGCATTCCAGTCCATGCTGAAGAGTTTCCAAGAATATTGAGTCGCTCTAGGGTCTAACTCTGCACGTTGCCATTGGCCATTATCAATTTTGACTTCGACACTTCGTAGTGGTGTGCCATCATTCAAAACAAAGCCAGATATCTTATGCGTGCCGCCCATACGCGTTACTCGGGTTATTGCGGACTTTAATTGAATCTTAGTGACTGAATTTTCAACCCAGCGTTCTTCACCGCCGACTACTTCTTTCTTCAATGTTACATAATCACGGCCCATGAAACGGCTCATAAATCGACGATCTTGCACATGAATTTGAGACAGCCATTTAACATTTGCCACTCCGTAGTAACCGGGCACTAATAAGCGCAAAGGTTTGCCATGGAACAAGGGAAGAGGCTCGCCATTCATCTCCAATGCCAGCATGTTTTCATCACGCATCGCGTCTTCAACTGAAAGGCTTCGGGCAAATGCCTGTTCTACATCAGTTTCACGAATCAATTCGCTGCCAACATCGGCACCAAAAAACACAATTTCTTCGCCTTCGGGCTTAACGCCACAAAGATCGAGAACAGTTTTTAAACTAACGCCACGCCAATTAGCGTTGCCGATAAGCCCTTGGAACAAACCAGGACCGCGATTACCACCGCATTCAAAACCGGCGTCGATTGATGTTTGGCTCATGCCCTGCAAATCGGCTAGAGAAAACTCTCGCTCGTTATCAACAAGACCTGTGACCTTCAGACGAAAGTTGTTCACATCGACCTGAGGTTGGCCGTAGTGCTGCACCACATAGAAATCTTCATTGGCACTATAGAAATCAGAGATTTGGCGAGTGTCTTGAAAGTGAGTGCCGCCAGGTAACGCTGGACCGCGACTATAATCTTCTGGCATATCTGAAAATGGAACTAAGGTTTCACCTTGTGCTAAGGCTGGCATTGCAAATTGCGCCATGCTGGCTGCAGCGCCTAACGCCATTGTTCCTTTGAGCATAGAGCGGCGATCAATCTTGTCGTCTTTCATTTTATAACCCTCAAATCTTGCCTTGATGTATTAGTTTTACTGTCTTTGATAGTAGTACTTTTGTTAGTACCTTTAAACCGTTAAATGCTAACGGTTTAAAAGTCTAAATCTAGTCCAATTACCCAATTCTCATTAATAAAGTTTAGGGGCAGGGATTTTCTCCTTGAACAGGGGTTGCACCAGAAGGTAAGAAACGACATGGATCAGACTCCTCCAACGAAACCCTCACACCCATGCGAATAAGAGAGTTAGTACCTGGGCCTTGAAAGAAATTATAGCCTTCGCGTGATGTCATCCAGGCAGAAGGGCCACCAACAAACTTACCAGCAGCTTCAGTTTCACTCTTAACCCGGGTTACCAATGTTTCATATGGGCGGTCGCCTTGCTGGTAGCCACTAAAACTGGAGAGGTCGGAGCTAGCGATAAAGACGCCATCGACGCCATCGACGCCGGCAATTTCATTGGCAGCCGCGACGCCTTCTTCGGTTTCGATCATAGCGATGACCATAATATTGTCATTAGCAGCAGTGCGGTAATCACGCCCCCAAATCGCTCCGTATTGACCGCCGCCCTGGCTGCGTCTGCCTAGAGGTGGGTAATGTGCAAATTTTACTGCGTTTTCCATTTTCTCAGCAGTATCTACCATAGGCACGATGATGCCGAGTGCGCCGATGTCTGTGGCTTTCTGGATATCTCCTTCGGTAGCATCTGGGACGCGGATAAATGGAATTGCTGGGGCATCTTTACAGGCCCAAATCATGCGCGCTACATCGGTATAGTTCAGGTGGCTATGCTGCATTTCTATCCAGATATAATCGAAACCAGAATTTGCCATGGCACAATAGATGTCTGGGTCCGGTGTAGAGACCGTACCCCCAACAACCTGCTGACCAGCTTCGAGTTTGGCTTTTACTGTATTGAAAATGCGGACATCTTGCGCTTGAGCGGGCAGCAACCAGCTTAGAGTTAGAAAAGAGATGAGTAGGAGTCTTAGTGTTTTCATTATTATGACCTCAATTTTTTAGAGCGTTTTATGATGAGCTCTTGTTTAGAATCAGTAGAACTGTGTTTTTAGAATTAGTAGAACTTGTCCTTGCTTGATAATAACTAACGTTTTGTTACAAAAGCGACATTAATATGTGTCCTTAGCTTTCTGAAATCATCGCAGCGCGGCTGCCACTCGAAGATTTGTTTGCTTCCTGCTCTGCTCTGCGAGCTTCGCCTCTCAGCTGCAGTTCCTCTCGATTACTGTCATCAATCTTGGCGTACCCTTCCCGCCAGCTGTCATCTGCACTCCAACTATGAGAGGTGCGTTCAGTGTAATTCGGAGCCTCAGCACTTTCAAAAAGGCCCAAGGCTTGCTTGATGATAGACAACTGCATGACTTTGTTTCCAGGCTTCCCACACGGGTTGCCCAAAGGAAAATCGGAATAGCAGTATCTTGCCACACCACAGTGTTTTACGATATCCATAGCCGAACCCACGACCACACTAGGTATTCCATTGGCTTCTAGATAACGGGATACCAGACTCACGGACTGGTGGCACACTGGTCACAATGGCACAAGAATTGCCAAATCGGCTTTATCCTTCTTACAGCGGGCTAGAATCTCCGGCGCATCCTTCTCTAGGGTGGTTTTCTGGCTGAATTCCGTGGGCAGGCAATGAAATCTCGGGCTGACGGAGCCTATAAAGCCCTCAGCTGCTAGGATTTCCAGCTGCTCTAGAGGCAGAAAAGAAGCAATATCGTTAGTGTGTGTTGCTTTTTTATCCCAAGATAACTCTTCGGTGTACATACTTTGAGGGTGGGGGTTTATTGGGTTGGAGTAAACAGACCGGTTGCTGCGGCCAATCTCGGTATTCGGCATTGAGGTAGTAATGGCTACTACTCGGGACTCCTGCAGAGGCTTTGTCGGCTGCATAAATGGAGTGGTTGGGAAATGAGCCCAGACATAATCTGATTCATAGCCTTGTGCTCGGTAGAATTTCCGAGTTCTTTCCATGTACCTAATGTCATTGATCATAAAAGTGGTTCCGCTAGCCGTCACTAATAGCTCCTAAGATCTAAAATTTCAAGTCTGTATCAGTATTTAGGAAGAATAACGGTTTCGCCGCCTAAGAAAAAGCCTCTCGTGCACGTAGTGCAGCTATCCAGCGACGTGTTAGGCTCAACGTCTTAATAGGGCATCGTGAGTAGGGAGAGTTATGCAATCGATTAATAATTTATTAAGAGTATTTGTTGCGGGATTATTCAGTCTGCTTCTGGTTTTAATGCCTGTTTATGCGCAGCAAGGGAGCAATAACATGAGTGATTCGGACCCGGTAGACGGAGTGACCTTTAGGTTCATAGAGGCCAATGGCTTAAATATGCGAATTGCCGAAATCGGTGACTCAGGACCTTTGGTCTTGATGGCTCATGGTTGGCCTGAGTCTTGGTACTCCTGGCGACATCAAATGCAGGATCTTGCGGCGGCGGGATATCGAGTAGTCGCGCCTGATATGCGTGGCTATGGCGAAACCGACGCACCAGCTGATGTGGACGATTATGACATCGTCCATTTGGCAGCCGATATGGTTGGAGTGCTAGACGCCTTAGGCGAAGAAACTGCAATTATGGTTGGCCACGACTGGGGTTCTATTGTGGCTTGGAATACAGTCTTAATGCATCCGGAGAGATTCAAGGCCCTCATCGCCATGAGTGTGCCTTATGGAGGTAGAGCGGCTCAGTCGCCACTCGAAAGTTGGAAGGCGGCTTTTGGTGATAATTTTTACTACATTCTTTATCACAACGAGCCCGGCGGCGTAGCTGAAAAAGAATATGACAGTGATCCTCGAGGTTTACTTGGCGGTTTGTATTTGTC
>Ga0302127_10003033_pt1 | contig 10157 bp, 9 predicted proteins | sample CB4_SCM_MG_FD_204452 | JGI IMG/M metagenome (GOLD analysis project Ga0302127, IMG submission 204452) | Marine microbial communities from Western Arctic Ocean, Canada - CB4_SCM | ecosystem: Environmental > Aquatic > Marine > Oceanic | place: Canada: Western Arctic Ocean | collected 2017-09-24 | reverse complement strand
CACCACCACGAACGTCACAAGGATGTGGATGTGCCCGTTCTGACCGGGACCGGATGGTATGACCAGCAAGTTGAAACGATCAAGCATTTCACGGGCATGACGAAGAATGCCAAGACCGAACATGCGCGCGAAAACCAACGTCTCATCATTGGGCCGTGGGGCCATACGACGTTGGCGTTGGATCGTAAATTGGGTGAAATGGATTTCGGCCCCGAAGCCGTGCGGGACTATTTCGAAATCGCCGACGCCTGGTTTGGCAAATGGCTGAAGGGCGCTGTGACCGAGTCCGACGACTGGCCTCGCGCGCAAATTTTTGTCATGGGCCGCAATGAATGGCGCAATGAAGACACCTGGCCGCCACAAGACATGGTTTTAACGCCGTGGTACTTGCACGGCGGCGGCCACGCGAATGGCAATGACGGCGATGGCGTCCTGTCACCAATGCGCCCAGACGCTGGAAAACCTGATCAATGCGCCCCAGACCAATACGCGTACGACCCCCGCGACCCGGTCATGACTATCTACACCATGGAAGGCCAGCAGGTCCCGATGGACCAACGGCGGCTGGACGGACGGGATGATATTTTAAGTTACACCTCCGCGCCGTTGACGGTGCCATTGGAAGTCGTCGGTCCGGTCGAAGTCAAACTGTTTGCGTCGTCCACCGCGCCCGACACGGACTTCATCGCCAAGCTGATCGACATTCACCCGGATGGCTTCACCCAGGAATTGGTGTACGGCATGGTCCGAGCCCGGCACCGCGATGGGACGGATCAGCCCGAATTGATCCTCCCCGATGAAATTTATGAATACACGATCACGCTAAACCCGACGGGCAACAGGTTCCTCACCGGTCACCGCATCCGGGTGGACATCCAAAGCAGTGACTTTCCCAATTTTGACCGCAACCACAATACCGGCGGCGACGACTACCATGACTCGGCGTTGGCGGTGGCCAACCAGACGGTGTTTCACGATGCGGACCATCCGTCCCACGTTGTTCTGCCGGTGATTCCGATTTAGGTTGCTCAGGGATGTAACAGTTTGGTAATTTTATTAGATTTCAAGACAGCGATAATTCTTTCGAATTAACCCCAATACCAGACGCACAATATCTGTGGTGGGAAGGCGTTCTTTTAACCCTAAATGGATATGGAGTATTCGAATGAACACTTTGAAATATAATAATAAAATAAAGTTTTCACGATGAATGAATCATATTACAAAGACCATTGGGTCGATATAGAACCGGATCGTTTGGACCGGTATGAGGCGATGTTTAAATGGTCCCTAACGGCGGAAAGGGTGCTGGCGCCGGCAAACGTTGGGCCGGGGCAGACCATAGCGGATTTCGGCTGTGGGCCGGGATACGCTGCGGTCGAATTGGCGAAACGTGTTGGTGCTGGGGGACATGTGCACGCCTTGGATATCAACGCCGAATTTGTCTCCCGCACCCGTGCCAGGGCGGAGTCCGAAGGGTTGTCGGACAGGGTAACTGTGCACCAGTTGATGGACGGGACGTTACCGTTGGAAGACAACATGCTGGACCGGTTGGTGACGAAGAACGTCATGGTCTATGTGGATGATCCGGCGGCGAGCATCGCGGAATTTTATCGCGTCGTTAAGCCCGGCGGCATTGCGCATATCGTTGATAGTGATTTTGGCATGAATGTGATCGACCCCGTGCCCGCCGCTGCGTGGCGCGATTTGCTTGATGCGGCGGCGCACGCCTTCCGCACGCCGACAGTTGGCCGGCAACTTTATGGGCTCGCAAGAGGCGCGGGGTTTGCCGATGTCCAGGTGGCGATTGTCGCAATTCCGGACACGCATGGTCGGGCGCTACATTTCGCGAATAATATAGCCGGATACGCTCGTGACGGTGATAGCGAATTCGCCGAAGCCGACATTCAAAAAATCATCGACGTTGCCACGAAGGCGTTGGCGGACGGGCGATTTTTTGCTCTAAATCCGCAATTTATGGTGACCTGTACGGTCTAAGATTCTGTTTTAAAGACCTAAAATTCGTTTCGCGATGATGTTCTTTTGGATTTCGTTGGACCCGCCATAAATTGATGCGGCGCGGCGCAATAACCGGTCGGCCATCAGGCCGGTAGCGTAATCGGGGCCAATTGGGGGCTCGTTGGAATCCGGCCGGAACTGGTCGGTGGAATAGGGCAGACCGTAATAGCCCAATGCCTGTACCAGGATTTCGTTGAGTTCCTGTTCAATTTGGGTGCCGCTGATTTTGAGCGTTGAAGACTGATCTCCGGGGCTTTTACCGGCGCTGATATTCGCCTGCATCCGCAGATTGGTAATTTCTAGCGCGCGTAGCGAAACCTCGACATGCATCAAGCGGGCTTGGAAGGTGGGGTCGTTTGACAAGACGCTACCGTCAGAACGTTCCTGGGCTGCGATTTCACGGGCCCGTTCAATGGTCCGTTTGTGTTTGGCGACCTGGGCAATTCCGGCGCGTTCATGTCCCAAAAGATATTTCGCGTAGGTCCAGCCCTTGTCTTCCTCTGCAATGCGATTGGAGACGGGGACGCGGACGTCATCGAAGAAAACCTCGTTGAGGTAATGCCGTCCATCCATGGAGATGATCGGTTTCACCGTGACGCCTTTGGTCTTCATATCAATTAACAAAAAGGTGATGCCCTCTTGTTTTTTGACGTCGGGGTTGGTGCGAACCAGACAGAAAATCCAATCGGCTCGGTGTGCCTGTGAGGTCCATATTTTTTGGCCGTTGACGACATAGTCATCGCCATCACGTACCGCCTTGGTTTGCAGGGACGCTAGATCGGACCCGGAGCCGGGTTCAGAATAACCCTGACACCAGAACACGTCGCTGTTTAAAATTGACGGGAGGTGCTGCTTTTTCTGCGCTTCGGTGCCATAGGTGTAAATGACGGGGCCAACCATGGTGATGCCAAACGAGCTAATTTTCGGGCAATCAGCCGCTTGATACTCTTCGGCGTAGATGTGCTTTTGCATTGGCGTCCATCCAGTGCCGCCATATTCGACAGGCCAGTTCGGCGCGATCCAACCCTGATTGTGCAAAAGTTTCTGCCATTTCACCATGTGGTCTTTGGGGACATAGGACGACCGTTGAACTGCGTCACGAATTTCCAGGGGGAATTTTTTACTTATAAAGTGCTGAACTTCATCGCGAAACGCCAAGTCTTCTGCTGTGTAGGTTAAGTCCATGATCCGCCCTAATTCGCCCGTTTAAATGTTGGCTGCATTGTACATGAGGACGCCGAGTCGACAAGGCGGGCTTGTTCGAGCCGATAAAGACGAAGACACTTGTCGCTGAACTGGAATTTTATAATTTCAAAGGATTGATCCATTGACTGCCATCGCTACCCAAATCCCAGAGGTGCTTGTCCAAATTGGTGACTCCATAGAAGCGTTTTGTAAGGTGGAGGTCATTGGCCGGCATGAGGCGAACCACGCGTTACTGAACGACCCCCGGAATACTTACTGTTTGGATGGGCGCTACGCCGATGAAGTAATCGCGCACATCAAGGAAGTCCGTATGGCCTCGGCAAAGGCGGGTTTTTACAATGTATCGGTTCCTGAAAACTTAGGCGGTGCCGGGTTTGGCATGTTGGCGTACTACTATTTGGTCGAACGTATTTACCGCATTTGCGGGGCGCATAACTGGCTCTGCGATTTTGTAGTGTCGCACTGGGCGTTTGGTCCCAGCCCGGTTCTCTCCCATGTCACCGAACGGGCCAAGTCGGAAATTTTGAGTGGCATGCTGGCGGGTGAAACCAGCATGTGTTTTGGCATGTCCGAACCGGGCGCTGGCTCTGATGCGGCGATGCTGAAGACCCGCGCGGTGAAAGATGGCGATAACTGGAAAATCAGCGGGCGCAAAATTTGGACGACGCATATTCCCATTGCGGATTATTGCATCGTATTCGCGATAACTGACCCGGAGCGCGCATCCAAAAAAGCGGGCGGGATCAGCACGTTTTTGGTGCCGACTTCAGCGCCGGGCCTGAATGTTGAAAGCGTCATTCGCATGCATGGACATATCGGGGGAAGTGAAGGGATTACGGCGCTGGAGGACGTTGAAGTGGAATCCTGGCAACTTGTTGGGAAATTGCACGAAGGGTTTCGAATTGGGCTGTTTGGGGTCTCGATGGGGCGAATTTATAACTCGGCGCGTGCCGTGGGTTTAGCGCGGTGGGCATTGGAAATGGCGATAGATTACGCCCAACAACGTGAAGCTTTCGGCAATCCGATTTCAGAATACCAAGGGGTGTCGTTTCCGCTTGCAGAAGCTACGACCGAAATTCACGCGGCGCATCTTATGGGCTTGAATGTGGCGCAACTGCTCGACAACGGAGAACGGGCGGTCAAGGAACTTTCAATGACCAAGTCGTATTCCGTTCAAGCGGCGGTTCGCGCTGTTGACCGGGCCATTCAAACGCATGGCGCGATGGGGTTCACCAACGAACTTGGGCTGCACGAAGCCTATGCCCGTGTGCGGCAAGCCAATGTCGCCGATGGCACCAATGAGATCCTGTCGCGCACCATCGCGCAGCGGCTTTTTAAGGGCGACGTAGAATTGTAAATTAAATTTGTTGCCTTGCTTATTATATCCATGACACCTAATAATCTCCGATGCCTTTGGAGCCGTTTGAACATCTACTAGGATTCATGTTGAACGACGTGTCGCGCTTACTGCGGACGCGATTTGATCAACGTGCAAAGAGCCATGGATTAACGCGCTCGCAATGGCGCGTCCTGGTTCATCTGGCGCGCGCTGAAGGTATTATTCAAAGTGGCCTCGCCGAAATTTTGGAGGTCGAGCGTATGACCCTGGGCCGTTTGATTGACCGCTTGGAAGTCGCCGGTTGGGTGGAGCGCCGCCGTGACAGTAAAGACCGTCGGGTCCGGCGGCTCTATCTAACCGCGATGGCGCGTCCAACCTTGAGCGATATTATGAAAATAGCGACTGACATGCATGATGAGGCCCTTCATGGCTTGTCGAACGATGATTTGAACCAGCTGATGCAGACTTTGTTGGTTATCAAGAATAATTTGATCGAAATGAATACAATGAAAAATCAAACTGAAACGGTGGAGACGCCCAAATTGCAGATGGGGGCGGCGGATGACTGATACTGAAATACCCGCTGCGCTCCCGGTGGGGCGATCGAAACGTCGGTTTATTCGGTTCGTGATTAGATTGTTGCTGATGGTCGTAGTTCCTGTCGCCGCGGCTGTTGTCGGTGGGCAAATTTACGTGGCTGGACAACGGTTTGTTTCAAGTGAAAATGCCTATGTGAAATCCGACAAGATTACGATCAGCGCCGAAGTGTCCGGTAGTCTCACGGAAGTCCTAGTTAAGGAGCACGATAACGTTAAACAAGGGCAGCTCTTGTTTAAACTCGACCCGGAGCCATTTCGCATTGCCGTTGTGGAGGCTAAGGCCTGGATGAAAAGTGTGCGTAACGAGGTGGAATTGCGACGCGGTGATTACCGGGTCAAACGAGCGGAGCTTAAATTAGCGAAGGATGATTTACTGTATTTTGAACGGACCCTTAATCGCCGACAAAAGCTTTTGAAACGCGGTAATGTCTCGGAAGAAAAATATGATCAGGCGCGTCGGAATGTCCAACAGGCGAAGCAAAAAATTATCATTGTGAAACAAAAATTGTCACGATCTTTGACCCAGCTAAATGGCGACCCCAAATTAAAGGCTGAAAAATATCCACAGTATTTGCAGGCGATGGCAGCGCTGGATCGCGCGTCGCTGAACCTGAAACGTACCGTTGTGCAGGCACCGGCACCGGGGCGGGTAAGCAAAATTGAATTGCAACCGGGTGAATATGTGAAAGCGAGCGTACCGCTCTTCAGCGTTGTTTCCAACCAAGTCTTGTGGATCGAGGCGAATTTAAAAGAAACTAAATTAACCCATGTTCAGGTAGGTCAACGCGCGACCATTGAAATCGACGCTTATCCGGATCAGAGATGGACAGCGGTTGTCGCCAGTATCAGCCCGGCGACCGGGGCGGAATTCGCCGTGTTGCCGCCCCAAAATGCCACGGGAAATTGGATCAAGGTTGTTCAACGTCTGCCAGTCCGCCTTAATATTAACGATGCGTGGAGCGGACAGCCGTTGCGCGTCGGGATGAGCGCTGTTGTTGAAATTGATACCAATCGGGAAACGACGCTTCCCGATGTGATGCCTGGTTTTATGAAGGAAGTCCTTGCATGGGGAATGACAAAATAGAGAACCGGGTTCAAACCGGTAAATTTCTCGCACCCAGTCAGAAATTTGACCAACATTACGACGTTGTTGTCGTTGGGTATGGGTTTGCGGGTGCTGTCACTGCGATTTCGGCGCATGACCATGGCGCTAAGGTTTTATTGCTCGAAAAAATGCCGGACCCTGGTGGGATATCGGTCTGTGCCGGGGGTGGTCTGCGGCTCTCAAGGGATCGTCACGCCGCCTTCGAATATTTGAAGGCGACGAATGCGGGAACCACGCCGGATGATGTCATTCAAGCCTTTGTCGATGGCATGTTTGAACTGGAGCCGTATGTGCAGGAATTGGCGCGTGTGAACGACGCGACGCTCATTCGCAATGAAAGACCCGGCAATTACCCTTATCCGGGGTTTGAAAGCATGTATTTCCTAGAGGTCGACAACGTACCGGGTTTTGATCGCGTAACGGGGTATCCGCACGCGCGGTCGTTACGTAACGGTACGAATATGATGAAAGTTTTGGAAGACAACGTCGTGGCCCGCGGCATCGAGGTGCGCTTTTCCACTAGCGCCGAGCGATTGATATCCGACGGCGACGGATCCGTAATCGGTCTTTGGACGCAAAATGAAGAAACCGGCGCGGTTTCGGTCGCTGCGTCGCGGGGCGTCATACTTGCGTGCGGGGGTTTTGAAGCGAATGCAGAGATGCAGCGGCAATTCTGGCAGCTCAATCCAGTGATGACAGCGGCGTTTCGCGGGAACACGGGTGACGGTATTCGTATGGCGCAAGATGTTGGCGCGGATTTATGGCACATGTGGCACTTTCATGGGTCATATGGGTTTCGTCATCCGGACCCGGCGTTCCCGTTTGGTATTCGAACAAAGCGATTGCCGGATTGGGTGCCTGAGTACAGCGTAACAAAAGCGCAAATGAGTTGGATCCTCGTGGACGGCGAGGGGGGCCGTTTTATGAACGAATACCAGCCATATTTTCAAGATACCGGGCATCGAGCCCTAGATGTGATGAATCCCGATACGCAAAAATATCCGTATATTCCGTGCTACATGATTGTTGATGATCGGGGACGGGAAATGTACCCGCTTGGTGGCGTGGTCTTTAACGATCGGGAGGTTGAACCCTATGAATGGAGTGGGGATAACCTGAAGGAAGTGGAATTGGGCATATTGCGGAAGGCCGAAAGCCTGGCCGAACTCGCGGATCATATTGGTTGCGCGCCTGCGAAACTGGAGGCAAGCATTGAAAAGTGGAATACGGCGTGTGCTGCGGGTGAGGACGATGATTTTAAACGACCGTCGCAATCCATGACGCCAATTACCACCGCGCCCTATTTTGTCGGAGAAATATGGCCCGTCGTTTCAAATACGCAGGGTGGGCCCGTTCATGATGCGCGTCAAAGAGTGCTGAATTCATATGGTGAACCTATTCTGGGCCTCTATGAGGCCGGAGAGGTTGGTAGTATTTGGGGGCATTTGTATCTGTCGGGCGCCAACTTGTCGGAGTGTTTTATCGGTGGTCGAATTGCTGGTCGAGAGGCGGCTGAAATTTCGAACTAATTGGAGGGAAATGTTGCGGCGAGCCTGGCATATATTCTTGCATGCCACGATGCGCTGCGAATAGCGCTAGCCTCTCGCAAGGGAAGTTGAAATATTTATCGAGCAGACTTTACCTTTGTTAGCGCAAATATCTAGTTATGACGCATGAATTATGAGTGGGGTTCTGTTACAGGCGTTGGGTGTTTGCTCTGTGGCGTTGCGAACAGGTGAGCCGGTTGTTCGGGATGCGGGAGCCTTGACAGTGTTCGAAGACACCGCGTCATTGTTTTACGAAACCATTACCGGTCCGTGCGTGATTGCGCTGCATGATGGGGAGTTTGCGAAAGTCCTTCCTGATCTTGGCGACGTGGACAGAGGTGAGAAAATTGCCAAAGTACACGCGACCGTTAAGTTAAGCGGCGCTGTTATCCGTTTAAAAAAGTTCGGGTACGGTGGTTGCAGCGCCGGATGGTTGGGCGGTGGTGCATGAAAATGCAACCGCAGATTTGGCAACGGGAGGCACCGGCGATGTTCTCTTGGAATTTATTACAGGCTTACTGGCGCAAGGCATGGCGCCATTCGTAGCCGGTTGTGCGGGCGCATGGCTGCACGGGGCGGCGGCTTCTGAATTTGGGTCTGGACTGGTTGCTGAGGATTTGATTAATGCGTGGTGAACTGTGTTGCGGAGCTTGAAATCAAGAGAGGCGTTTTCCAAATGAATGAACTTGGCGCATCCCTGTTGGGGCGATTGGTGAACGCTTGGCGTGATATCGCCGGGTCACGAAATGAAAAAGGCGTTTCCGCTGATCTTTCGGCGGAAGGCGACGCAGAGACCTTACAAGATCAGATGCAGGCCTGTCTGGAAGGACGGGGCGGGGAGGTCACCGCCCGGGCCAACGCCGCGCGATTAGGTCGAACATATCTTGATCTGGACAAGGTGGGCCGCGCGCGGTTCCTGCGGATATTGGCCGAAAAATTTGGCGCCGACGCTGAAGCGGTGAATGTGGCAGTGGAAACATTACGCGAGGCGGGACCCAAGGACAGAGACTCGGCGATGGCATTTTTACGGAGAACTTTAGATCCACCGCGCAAGCGTTTGTTGACCCAGTTCAACGAATTACCGGAAGGCGTAAAATTTCTGGTCGATCTGCGCAAAGATTTGCTGGGTTGTATCGATGAGCCCTCGATGAAGGCGCTCGACGAAGATTTGCGTGAACTCTTGGCGTCTTGGTTCGACATTGGATTTTTGGAGCTGCGTCGGATTACGTGGCGGTCGCCTGCGTCTCTATTGGAAAAATTAATTGCCTATGAAGCGGTTCATGAAGTTCGGAGCTGGAACGATTTGAAGAATCGTCTGGCGCAGGATCGGCGCCTGTATGGATTTTTTCACCCGAGAATGCCGGATGAGCCTCTGATTTTTGTACAAGTTGCGTTGGTTAATGGCTTGGCGGCTGACGTTTCGGTTCTACTCGATGAAACAGCGCCGACGACGGACCCAAATACGGCGGATACGGCGATATTTTATTCAATTACAAACGCGCAGCGCGGTTTGGCCGGGATTAGCTTCGGCGGCTTTTTGATTAAGCGTGTTGTCGATACGCTTGCGGCGGAATTTAAGGGACTGAAGTCTTTTGCGACGTTATCTCCCATACCTGGGTTCATACGCTGGGTTGGCGGAGAACCTGATAAAGGCACACTTGGTTTGACCAAGGAAGAGGAGAACTCGCTCTCTGCAGCCTTTGCGACGGCGGATAGCGGCGAAGCTCTGGCTAAAATTTGTGACGATGCAAGTTGGGCGAGTGACCCAAGTTTAACGTCTGTGGTGGAGCCAATTTTAACAAAAATGGCGGCGCGCTACTTGCTGACGGCGAAGAACAGCCGCGGTCGGGCCGTGGATCCGGTGGCCCATTTCCATTTAACCAATGGCGCATTGGTGGAGCGATTGAATTGGATGGGAGATCAATCGACACATGGCCTCACACAATCGGCGGGATTAATGGTCAATTATCTCTATGACCTTGGGCGAATCGAAGAAAATCATGAAGCGTATACAGGGGAGGGGAATGTGACCGCTTCTTCCGCGGTTGAGAAATTGACGAAAAATTAAATGTTGAGCGCCTGCCTGGAACATAAATTAAACATAAAGTGTCTCGCTAATTGACAAAGTAATGAATTGAGTAACTGTATTGATACCGAAATTTAATATTGTTGACACAATTTAACCCATTGCCTCAATTGAGATGATTGATCTACGGGTCACTGTTGTTAAATCGCCACTCGCATTCCTTTGAAATAGCCCGAAATGAGCCCTTGGGACACCGTTGAATTTGCGCATTTGGCGCTTCGCCTAGCTCCAGAAATTCTTAATCCCGCTGATGTGG
>Ga0302127_10003032_pt1 | contig 10158 bp, 7 predicted proteins | sample CB4_SCM_MG_FD_204452 | JGI IMG/M metagenome (GOLD analysis project Ga0302127, IMG submission 204452) | Marine microbial communities from Western Arctic Ocean, Canada - CB4_SCM | ecosystem: Environmental > Aquatic > Marine > Oceanic | place: Canada: Western Arctic Ocean | collected 2017-09-24 | reverse complement strand
CTGACCCCGTTAGGAATCCCGCTGCAGGCGCCGACAGCAGTACACCAAAGCCAAACGTCCCGACGTGGAGTATCTCTTCAGCGAAGATTGGTACGAGGCCACGATGGTGCGTAAACAGCATGGCGATCACATCAAGAAGCATCATCGCCAACATCACGTTGTTGCCAAAGACGAATCGAAATCCCTCAAGCATCGACTTAAAGGACATGCCCCTTCGTCGAGCTTCGGGGTCAGGGGGCATTGGGTTTACGAAGAACAAAGCTCCAATCGTAGGGACGAACACCACAGCTACGGTAACGTACGTCCAGCCTGCCCCCACCCACCCGATGAGCAATCCTCCAAGGGCAGGGCCAAACAACATGGAGCCATGTCGAGCCGCTTGGTTCAGAGTGATGGCGTTCATCAGGTAATGACGAGGAATCAGTCGGGGCAGCATCGCCATGCGGGCTGGTCCTTCGAATGAATTAACCGCCGCCACCAGCAACGTCATCGCGTAGATATGCCAAACCTGAATGCTATCCGTGAGCGTTAATACCGCGAGTGCCACTGCAAATACGAGGTTGCCCAATTGCGTCAGAATCAGCAGCTTACGGCGGTCAACTATATCCGCAATGGAGCCGCCGACGAACACGAGCAGTAGCATGGGAGCGAACTGGAAAATGCCCAACAAGCCAAGGCTGAGCGGCGATTTTGTGATGTCATAAATAAGCCATAGGTTGGTGACCTGCCGCATCTGGAACCCAATGAATCCCACCATGAAGCTCAATAAAACGAGTCTGAATTGAGAGAACTGAAGTGCCCCAAGAGGACGAATCTTTAAATCAGAATCGCGGCCGTCTACTAAATCAGGAGAGCTATCTGGCGATGCGGTCAATTCGACTCCAGTTGAGGTTAATTCTTACTCCTCTCGCCTGGTTGGCAGGAAGGGGTTAGCAGGAGCGCTACTCCAGAAAGTCTCGCAATTTGCGAGACCGGCTGGGGTGCCGCATTTTGCGAAGTGCCTTCGCTTCGATTTGCCGTATCCGTTCTCGGGTGACCCCGAAATCCTGGCCCACCTCTTCTAAGGTGCGGCTCCGGCCATCCTCTAGGCCAAACCGCAGCTGGAGCACGCGGCGCTCGCGTTCGCTCAGGGTGTCGAGAGTGTCTTCTATCTGCTCACGAAGGAGTTGGAATGTCGCGGCTTCCGCAGGTGCGAGGGTACCCTTGTCTTCAATGAAGTCCCCTAAGTGGGAATCTCCTTCATCCCCGATTGGTGTTTCCAGTGAAACCGGCTCCTGAGACACTTTCATAATTTCCCGCACGCGTTCGGCGGTGGTCTCCATCACAACAGCGATCTCTTCAGCCGTGGGTTCGCGCCCGTATTCCTGAACGAGTCGGCGGCTCACTCGCACCAGCTTGTTGATTGTCTCGACCATGTGCACGGGAACACGGATGGTCCGCGCTTGGTCTGCTATTGCCCGTGTAGTCGCCTGCCGAATCCACCACGTCGCGTAAGTCGAGAACTTATAACCCTTGCGGTAGTCAAACTTCTCCACCGCGCGGATCAATCCGATATTCCCCTCTTGAATCAAATCCAGCAAAGACATTCCACGGCCGATATATTTCTTCGCAACGCTGACAACCAAGCGAAGATTCGCTTCTGCCAGGTGCGTCTGCGCCGTATCACCGTCACGTTGGATGCTCTTAAAGTGCAACCTCAGGTTGAATTCGTCAGCGTCCAGTTTTTGCAGCATATCAGCGTCATCGAGGATTTCGGAGAGTTCCGTGACGTGTACATCCCCACCGATTGTTTCCAGTACCGAGGTGGGCAGGACGTGGCTGTTTAGTGCGAGATTCACAATCAGCTTGCCCACATCCGCGGGCTCCATGTCCCATCGAGCCCCAAACTCTTCGAGCATTTCGAGGTCGGATTCACCATCGATGGCCGTTCGGAGCTTCTCGTTGGTCAGTAGCATTTTCAGGGTTAGTGGGTCGTCAATCACCAAGTACTCGGTGATTGCCTCAAGCAAATCAGCCTGTCCTTCGAGGCGCTTCAGCAGCGTCTGCACAATCGCGGCGGAGGAAACCGGTTTTTCGGTTGCCGCGAGTATCTCTTGCTCCGCCGCCTTGACGTGCTTGCCTGACTGGAACTCCTGCGCGAGGCGCCGTTCATCGGCAGCGTTCAGCAGCATCACTCGCCCAATCTCACGCAAGTACATGCGGACAGGGTCGTCAATTAGATCAGAATTATTAGAGTCCTCTACACCAGGGTCCGCGGGCACAGTCTTCCTGAGCAGGATATTTGCGGGCGGTACATCCCTGTCTTCGCTTTTTGTTGCAACGGATTCAACTGCGTCAGCAACAACAGCATCAATCAGTATGTCGGCGGGTACCGGCACAACAATCTCGTTCGGGGAACTAGGGTTTTGCTGCAAATCAGCTCCTCGTTCGCTGGGGATGCCTAGGGCGCACTCGTCCCGCTGACAAACAAGTCACGCAGTCGAGAATTGACCTGAAGTGCCTGTTTATCCACCGCATCTTTGTACTCAGGGTCGGCAGCTGAGACATCGTTGGCATCTACGGCCAAGGCCATCTCCTCCTGCGCCTTCAATTCCCTGAGATACCTCTCTTCGATGCGGTGCAGGCAAGCCTGCCAATCGGTCATCCGCTGCCTGCGGTCTGCGGGGGGGAGAACCTTAGCGGCCAAATGCTCAAGATGTTCCGCATCCATGTCACCAAGCAATATATATGCGCCCTCTATTGTACCCGCAGCTTGAATAGCGCTCAATAAAGCTCGGTTTTCAGGCCGGCGCATCCGGTCTTCGGCCAGCTCAGAAACCAATTCGAGTACCTCGGGGTATTGGGCTATCAGCGCCAGCACGTATTCGTCCAGCACGTCATGGTCGGCCTTCAAGAACACGGCCTCAGCCTCAGCTTTGGCAGCTTGTCGTTTCGCCTTCTGCTGCTGTTGTTGGCGAGGCTGCCCCTGGGCCCTAGTTTGCTCATAGCTCGCCTGCAACTGCGCAACCGTTATGGACAGCATCTCAGCAAGGCTTTCGACATAGCGCTCCTGATCCAGGAAATTAGACATCGCGTAAATCACGGGCATCAGCAAGTCCGCCGCCTCGGCCTTCCCTTCGCCCGTCGTGATATCCAACCGGTTGATTTCAGCCTTCAGTAAAAAATCGACCACCGGTACGGCGTTAGCAATCAATTCACGCCACTTTGAACTGTCGGCGCGAATCATTTCATCAGGGTCTTTCCCTTCCGTGATCAAAGCGATTCGCAATGCATCCATATCCGAGGACCGTAATCTGATGTCCGCCCGTGCACGCCCTTTCGCTGACTGTGCCGCGCCGCCCACGAGCTGCCACGATGTTCGCAAACTACGCAGCATTGCCTGCTGGCCTGCAGCATCGGCGTCCAATGCCAGTACCACACGCGGCGCGCGAGCGCGGAGCAAGCTAACCTGCTCTTCAGTCAGCGCCGTGCCCATAGACGCGACGACGTTCTGGTAGCCATGTTCGTGGGCAGTGATCACGTCCATGTAGCCTTCAACCACCACCGCGACGCCTTCTCGAGCGATAGCGTCGCGAGCGCGATCCAGGCCATAGAGCATTTTCCCTTTGTCGAACAGTTCAGTCTGCGATGTGTTCAGGTACTTGGGGTTCGCACCGTCCAGGGAGCGGCCAGCAAAGCCCACTACCTGACCTTCGCTATCGCGGAGCACGAACGTAAGTCGACCGCGAATGAAGTCTCGAACCTCACCCGACTCGAACCGGGACACGACCCCAGCAGCAACCGCCTGGTTTTCCGTGTAGCCGAGGGCAGTCAGGTGCTTCAGCAAATCATCGCCGGTGCTCGGTGCGTAGCCAATGCCGAAGCGAACAATCGCCTCCTCTCCGAGTTGGCGCTGCTCCACATACGCGCGGGCCAACGCCCCTTTATCAGCTTGTAGGGCTTCGCGATAGAAGCGAAGAGTCGCCTCGGTCACTGCGAACAGCGGGTTGCGCGGGCCGTCCTTGCGTTGCGTCCGTTCCGGCAACATGACCCCAGCGCGCTCGGCCAACGATTTCAACGCCCCGGGGAATTCAACTCCTTCGATTTTCTGAACGAAACGGAAGACGTCGCCACCCTCAGCGCACGCACCGAAGCAGTGCCAAGTCTGGCGCTCCGGGAACACGACAAACGAGGGTGTATTCTCCTGATGGAATGGGCAGCGCGCATGGAAATTACGCCCGGCCTTCTTCAGGTCGGGAACGTAGTCGGCAACGACATCAACGATGTTGATGCGCGCCTTGATATCGTCGGTTACTGCCATCGAATCTCCGCCGCATGCGTAGGGCCCCGGTTGCGCCAAGAACCAATGTGATTCTGTGGCCTCGTGCCCAGATTAGCCAAGGCTTCAGCAATCTTATTTCAGTCAGATTGCCCCTTGACGCCAGGCAAAGTAGCAAACAGTCGCCAGGTCTGGTACATCAATCCATATCAATGCGCTTCTACCGCATAGGGGCCTTTACCTCGGGTTTCTACACCTGCGCCCTGCTGGTGACCACGTCAGCAGAAGCGGTCAAGCAATACGGCATTTAGTGCTTACTCCATCGCTGCTCGGTCTGATCGGGCGGAGCGCAAACTATAGCCCCGCGAGCCTGGCTTCCGATACATTCCCGTGAAAAGGATTCGCCTTTTTACCGCCCCTTCGTGGGCGACGCCCACGGCAAATAGTCCTGGCCCCTAAACCCGGCCAACGAACACATCACTAGCGATACCGGGTCGCAAGCTCTCTGCAGTGTGCAGCGCGAACTGGTCCGTCATACCAGCAATGTAATCAAGCGCCACCCGATCAACAGCGTCATTACGCAAGAAGTAATGCTCCGGTATTTCACCAGGGGCTTTGAGGAAGTGGCCGTACAGGAACTCGACGATTACGCGAGCGTTCGTCCCTTCGGCACCGTCGCCCGCAGGAACGTACACGTTGTCGAACATGAATTCACGCAACTGTGTCACCACCGAGGTCACTTGGGGGGTCATGCTCAACCGTGGACGGCGCGCATCAGGAGTCAGGGTGTCGTAGCCTGCGCACCCCCATGACGACGTCACGATATCGTTGACCATAGAATCAAGCCTCTGCGAGTGGCGTGTCCCTAGCACCTCGCGAGCGTCGACCGGGAGGTCCGACTCCCCAAGCAAACCCGCGCGAATCGCGTCTCCTATGTCATGAGCCAGGTAAGCAATCGCATCCGAAACGCGAACCACTTGGGCCTCTAGCGTCAATTCATCGAGCTCATCAGCATTCAAGAAATTTCCTCGCGGTTTGGAGTGCCGAAGGATAGCTTGTCGCGTCTCTTGAGTGAGATTGAGTCCCATTCCATCTTTCTCCAGGATGTCCACAGTGCGCAAGCTCTGTTCGTTGTGGCGGAATCCACCAGGGTGCAACGAATCAAGCACTTGCTCGCCGATATGCCCAAAGGGCGTGTGCCCCACGTCGTGGCCAAGTGCAGCAGCCTCAGCCAAGTCCTCGTTTAAGCGCAGCGATCGGGCAATGGTTCGAGCGATTTGCGTGACCTCCAGCGTGTGGGTTAAACGGGTGACAAAATGGTCGCCGATTGGAGCCACGAATACCTGCGTCTTGTGCTTCAGCCTTCGGAATGCATTCGTGTGGATAACGCGATCGCGGTCACGCTGGAACTCGGTTCGCAGCGCGTCAAGGGACTCGGGGACCAAGCGTCCCTTGGTCTGAGCGCTTAGGCTGGCTAGCGGGGAAAGTCGCTCCGCCTCCCACTGCTCTTGACGCTCCCGGACAAAGCCTGGTTCAGCAAATCCAGCACCTGAAATTTTCGGAGTCTCCATGCCTCAAGTCTACCAGCTACCTCTAAATATTTGACTTCCTTGCAGTACCTCTCGAGTCGAGTGAAAATTTACGCACTTGAGCCCCGCATAGGAGGAGTCCGTTGATGGCAGACCGACAGAAAGTGTTTGACGCCGATACCCATTTCCAGCCTGCCGCGGAGAGCCTCCTTCACTTCATGGACAAGGCCATGGTTGCTAGGTTGCTTGAGTTGGAAGAGTTCAAAACACCCGTCAAGACGGGAAGAGCAGGGCAGGCCATCGACCCGCCTTACCGGCACTGGTATCGGTTTGCTCGCGGAGGCGGCTGGGGGGCAGGGAAGCCTCGACACCTTGGCGAAGCGGGCCCTCGTGCAAGCGAGGAGCGCCATTTCCAGACATTCATGGGCGAGCGCTACCCAACGCTCGGCGTAGAGGACCATTTGCTCGACACGCGGGTGGCAGAGATGGATGAGGAAGGCGTAGATGCCCAAATTCTCGTTCCTAGCGCCTTCACGGGCCACTCTGACCCGGCTGTCGACGTAGCGTTCATCCAAGCTCTAAACCGATTTCTGAATCACAGCTGCACTCAGCACCCTGAGCGGCTCTATTCGATGATTTTCACCACGGCACGAGACATTGCCGCATCGGTCGCTGAAGTGAAGGCCTGGGGTGACAAGAAGTGGGCCAAGGGGATCTACCTTGACCTCCCGCTCGATTACCCTATCGACCACCCCGATTTGCACCCTCTGTGGGCCGCTGTCGACGAGCACGGCCTCACGGTGTGCCACCATTCGTTCGCAACCGGCTATCCCGGGTACCGTGACCTCTGGGAGAATCCATTCCTCGGCCGTACCGCCGGTCATCCATGGGGAGCGATGCGGTCAGTCGCTGCCTTTTTCGGTTCGGGGCTCTTCGACAAGTACTCCAACATGAAATACGCGGTGATGGAATCTGGGTTCGGCTGGCTCCCCTTCTGGGCGAAACGCATGGAAGACCAAGTCGTGTACATGGGTTACGTAGCGGAGAATCTCCAGCGCTCGATGACGCAATACATGACAGACGGGCGCTTCTTCTGTTCAATCGTCCTGCACGAAGGCCCCGAAATGGTTCGAATGGTCTCCGAAATCCTAGGTGATCACATTCTCATGTTCGGCTCCGACTACCCACACGCGGAGTCTCGTTTCCCGGTTTCCGTACAGACAGTGGATAATTGGCCTCTGACCGATGACGTTCGCCGCAAATTGATGTGGGAGAACGCAGCGCGCTGTTTCGATCTCTAGGGGTAACCGCTGCTGTGTAGCAGGGCAAGGGTCATGAAAAGGTTCACTGACAAGCAGGAAAGAAAACCGGCGGGAAATCTGCCCACCGGTTTTGGTAGGGTTGAGAACCAGGCAGCGCACTCGCTAAGAGCGGATTTCCTCGCGCATGAACCGCACGTAGGAGACGCTCAACAGCGTGGCTATCATCCCAAGCAGCGCAATGATATGCGGCCACACGAGTAGCAGGCTCTGGCCAGCGGAGACCGGTGACAGCAGCAGTCCTTGTAATCGCTCTGGGGCCACACCGAGCGGGTTCAGGAATCGGCCCCCAATGGGGTCCAGAAGCGTCCCCGTTGCCTCTGTGTAGAGGCGTTCAGGCGACACGCGGCCCACCCAGAGTTGTATGTTCGTGTGCCTTGCTTGGTCTTCTATTTCTTCGATATCAGGCACCATGCGGTCAGCAATTGCACTGGAGGCGAAAACGATGAAGAAGCTAATTCCTATCCATATCCCGATGGACACTAATGCAGATGCAACCGCGTTCCGAAGGAAAATGGATGCGGTCATCGACAAGGCGAGCCAGAAGGCCAAGTAGCCTATGGTTACGAAACCGAAGCCGATAAGGCGAAGAACTTCGTCGCTGCTTGGGGGCAGGCCAAAGCGGAACATCGCCACCCCTACGGCAGCAATACCCAGGCTGAGCACCACCATAATTAAGGTAAATAGGCCCGCGAGAAACTTGCCGTTGTATACCGCGTCACGATACACGGGCTGCGAGAGTATTCGCGAGAGGGTTCCCTGCGTGCGCTCGCTGTTGATTGAATCGAATCCCAGTGTGATACCGATGATTGGGCCGAAGAAGCTCAAAAAGGACAGTAAAGAGAGCGGGACACCTAGCGTTGTGGTGAAGAGATCAAGGTAAAACGATCCTGTTCCACTCCTGACCATTGCTTCGGTGTCCACAAAAGTGGCCCACAGAACGCCGACGAGAACCAAGCCCAGCATGAGATTAAATCGCTTCTTTCCGAAGTGATCTCCCAACTCTTTCCAGAAAATCGCTCTCAAAGGATTACCTCTCCTGCCCGGCAAAGTAACGCAGGTATATTTGCTCCAGCGTGCGGTTCTCTGAGGATGCACCTAACAAGGAGGCGCTGCTGGCGATTACTGTCGCCGTCGCCAGCGCACGAACATCCGCGTTGCTGTCCACGACGATGTTGTTGCCAACGCGGTTGCATCCCGTAACAGATGGCAACCCCTTCAAAGCGGTCATCAAGGAGTCATCGCCGCCTAGTAGTTCAAGCACCAGTTGGAAGCCACCAGAAGCAGTCTGCGCGGTGAGTTCAGCAACCGTACCTTCCAGGACAATTTTGCCATGCGACATGATGCCCACGCGGTGGCAAACCTGTTGCACTTCTTGAAGCTGGTGAGACGAGAGGAGCACGGCGATGCCTTGGTTGGTGCTCAGTTCTTCAATAATCCCCAGCAGCCATTGGATACCAGTGGGGTCTAACCCTAAAGTGGGGTCATCCAGGATGATCACCCTAGGGCGTTTCAGAAGCACATCTGCTAGCCCAAGTCGCTGGCGCATACCTCGTGAATATTGCCCTACAGGCTGATTCATCGCGTCGGTGAGCTCGACCATACCCAGCAGTTCGTCGATGCGCTTCTTGGCCTCGGACCGGCGGATGTTGTTCAAATCAGCCGTGTACAGCATGTTTTCGCGCCCGCTCATATCGCTGTAGAAGCCCACCGACTCGGGCAGGTAACCTACTTGGCGCTTGACCTCCAGCGGGTGGCGCACCGGGTCATAACCCACGACCTTTACCCCTCCAGATGTAGGTTCGGTGAGCCCGAGCATCATGAGGATAGTCGTGCTTTTTCCTGACCCATTTGGGCCCAAGAATCCGTAGACCTCCCCCTCGCCTAACCGGAGGTCCAGGCCATTCACCGCCAGGAAATTGCCATACGCCTTTACCAGGCTATCGGCTTCGACCAGCAGTTCGCTCATCGGCGGCCAAGCCTCCAGAAGAGCCCCATAAGCCCTCCGAGCACGGCAATCACTAAGATGATGCCTAGCCAACCCCAAATGGTTGACTGGGAGACAGTAACGCGCATGGTCACGGTATCAATTGCGTTCAGGGCAGTTGCGCGCAATATAATTTCGTAGTCACCTGGAATCGCATCAGCGGGGGGCATGATGTCAATGAACCAGTCCTGTTGCCCGGCGCTCGCTCCGGGGATTGACGCAATCTCGTCTATCGTTGCCCCATTTGGGTATGTGATTTCCCACCGGGGTGGCGCATCAGCGGTAATCACCACATTCAAGAGATCGGCCGTCCCATAGTTCGTCAATCGCAGGGTGTTTCTTGCTGGCTCACCAGCTGTTGCATCCATGCTGACTCGGCCGGACGAGGTTGAAGCGAGCAATTCGCCCTTGCCCGTTATTTCCAGGACCAACATGATGGACGAAGACAGGTCTGCGTTGTCGCTCTCCACACTTACAGGGATGAAATATTCTCCTGGTTCAACGAAGAGCGGTGGGCTCACTTGAACATTCACGCGCTCGTCAATAGCGGCGCGAACCGCCACCGAAGAGATGAGTTTCTGTTCGCCAAACGCAGGAGTGAAGCCCACATCCCACCCCTGGAGGACTTGGGCTTCGGCATCGATGACATTGCCTGACAGTGTGAATGAATTGTTGTTCTTAGTGGCATTCTTAATGATTACCTCGAACGCGTAGGAGGCGTTGGCTGGCCCTCGAAGCACGGGGAAATCTGCGCTAACTTCCACTGCACCTGGATCTTCGGTTACGCCTTCGGGGACGCCGATGGTGAACGTTGCACGGTCGTACTCAATTCCGCTGTTCTCGGCATCCGTCAGGATTAAGGTGAATGTGTAATCGCCGGGCAGTGGCCGTGGGTCTGGTAGGCGTACGCGCATTCGAGGGCGCTGCCCTGGTGTCAATTCTGTCGGCTCCACGACCAATTCCGTAATCCTGAAATCGAAGAAGGCGTTCCAGATATCGATATCCCAGTCAGCAGGTCTATCAATCAGTTCAAACTTCACAATCCGTCGCTGGTCTGAGAAGTTG
>Ga0302127_10003031_pt1 | contig 10158 bp, 9 predicted proteins | sample CB4_SCM_MG_FD_204452 | JGI IMG/M metagenome (GOLD analysis project Ga0302127, IMG submission 204452) | Marine microbial communities from Western Arctic Ocean, Canada - CB4_SCM | ecosystem: Environmental > Aquatic > Marine > Oceanic | place: Canada: Western Arctic Ocean | collected 2017-09-24 | reverse complement strand
TGCCGATGAATTTAGCCTGCTGCTGATGTTCGACGAAGTGCAGACCGGCGTTGGGCGGACCGGCAAGTTCCTAGCCTGCGAATGGGCCGGCGTCGAGCCGGATATCGTTGCGCTCGCCAAGGGGCTCGGAGGAGGGTTTCCGATCGGTGCCTGCCTCGCAAAGCAGCACGCTGCGGACGCCTTAAGCCCTGGCACCCATGGGACGACCTTCGGCGGCAACTTCCTTGCCATGGCCGCGGGCAATGCAGTGCTTGATATTGTGCTTGCTGATGGTTTTTTAGATGAGGTGAGCGGTGTTGCGGATTCTCTATGGCGGCAACTGCTCGATTTGCAAAAGCGTTACCCAATGGTCATCGAGGAGGTGCGTGGCGCCGGTCTAATGATCGGGCTGAAATGCGTTGTGCCGAACACCGACCTAGTCAATAACCTGCTAAAGCGCCGCATGCTGGTGGTGCCAGCAGCAGACAACGTTGCGCGCCTGCTACCGCCGCTAAACATCAACGAGATTCATATTGAACAAGCGTTGAATCATCTGGAGGCCGCCTGCGAGGAACTAGGCAATGCTGGAACCTAGAGCTATGGGGAGCCCAAAGAACTTTCTTGACCTTAACCTGGTTGATGGCGACTTCCTGCGACATATCCTAGCTATGGGTGTCGCATTCAAGAACGGCACCATGAAGGATAGCCAGCCGTTGCGTGGCCGCACGCTGGCGATGATCTTCGAGAAACCATCAACCCGCACACGGGTGTCTTTTGAAGTTGGGATGCAGCAGCTGGGCGGCAATGCGATCGTACTAGGCGACGGAGATACGCAGATTGGCCGTGGCGAGACCATTGCCGATACGGCGCGGGCCCTGTCGCGCTACGTAGACATTATCATGATCCGCACCAATAATCATCAGCGGCTATCAGAACTGGCGGAACATGCCACGGTGCCGGTGATCAATGGCTTAACCGACGATTCCCATCCTTGCCAGCTGATGGCCGACGTCATGACGTATGAAGAACATCGCGGCTCCATCGCTGGGCGGACGGTCGCGTGGAGCGGTGACGGCAATAATGTAGCTACGTCATGGATCCATGCCGCTAATCGATTTAACTTCGAGCTGCGCCTCGCCTGCCCCAAGAGTCTAGCACCGAGTTCCAGGGCGCTCAGCTGGGCGAAGGCCGTGGGTGCGGCTGTATTGCTGACGGACGACCCTGAGAAGGCGGTTGCCGGTGCTGATCTGGTCATCACTGACACCTGGGTGTCTATGGGCGATAAGGATGCAGGAGAACGCCATAACCTGTTGTCGCCGTATCGGGTAGATGCACGTCTAATGGAAAAGGCAAAACCAGATTCCCTGTTTATGCATTGCCTGCCAGCCCATCGTGGCGAAGAAGTCACGGCAGAGGTAATTGACGGAGCCCAATCGGTTGTATGGGACGAAGCCGAAAACCGGCTGCATGCGCAGAAAGGCATATTGGCCTGGTGTCTGAACTAATATCGGGGAAATGGGAGTTGCCGAGACGATGACCTCTGCACCGACCGATATGTCGCAACGAACCCAGGACGTGGTGCAGCCATTTCGCTTAGAAAGCGCGGGCGTCCTCGGCCGGCTGATCCGCCTGGGACCGGCACTCGACCGGATTATTGCGCCACATCACTACCCAGCCGAGGTCGCTACTTTGCTGGCCGAGGGCATTACCTTAGCCTCGGCCTTGGCCAGCGGCCTTAAATACGATGGCATCTTCACGTTACAAACTAGCGGCAGCGGTCCGATCCGCACCATGGTCGCCGACGTCACCAGCGACGGCGGCCTGCGTGGCTATGCCCGCATTGATGCTGAGCGCCTGAACAACACGGACCCTGCAACCGCTACCAGCGGACCCGTGCCTCGCTTGCTGGGGGTCGGGCACATGGCATTCACCGTCGACCAGGGCCCGGGAACGGAGCGGTACCAAGGCATTACGGAGTTAATCGGTTCAACCTTGGCTGACTGTGCCCAAAATTACTTCCGGCGATCGGAACAGCTGGAAACCGCTTTCACCTTGTTCGCTGAAACTCACGAAGCCGATACAGGTGAAGCCATTAGCGTGCGCAGCGGGGCGGTGTTGCTGCAGCACCTGCCAACAGAATCTCCGTCGGGTTCCTCCGAGGCTCGCATTCGTGATGATGCCCAAGACGAAGCTTGGCGGCGAGTAGTGATTCTGATGAGCACCTTAACAGGTGCGGAAATACTGGATCCAAGCATAAGCCCCAACACGTTACTATACCGACTGTTTCATGAGGAAGGCATCCGCGTGTTCCCAGTAAAGCCCTTGGAGCAACAGTGTCGTTGCGCAGGCGAGCGCGTCGAGCGGACATTGCGCTTGTTGCCGAAAAGCGACATCGCTGAGATGATAGACGATGGGATCGTTACGGTGACTTGTGAGTTCTGCAAGGCCAATTATACGTTCGACGAGAATCAGATCGACGCCCTTTTTCAAGCGTAGTGAACCCTCTGCGAATGGCTTAGAGTATCGAAGTGACGACATGTGGCGATGGAGTTGTTCGTGACCCGAATGTTTTTCTTGGTGTTTTTTATGGCCGCCGCTGGGGTTTTAACGGGTTGTGCAACCCCGGTAGAACAACAGCGGCTACCCAACTTGAGTTATGGGCATCTCGGGGTATTCAATCTCGATACTGCGCGAATCGACGTAGCATCCGAATTTCTTGCACCGCTGATGGCCCCCCACATCGAACACCAATTGCGGGAGGCGCCCGAAAAGGCGATACGGCAATGGGCGGCCGACCGGCTGCGTGCGGCCGGAAAATCTGGTACGGCCAGACTCACTATCCTAGACGCTAGCGTCACGGAAACGCGTCTTCCAATAGATAAAGGTATCTCTGACGCGTTTAAGAATAAGCAGGTGACGAGGTTTAATTCCGCCGTCGAGGCACGCCTTGAGATTTTTGACAGTAGGGGATTCCGACGCGGCATTGCCACGGCGCGTGTCACCCTGTCACGCACCATCGGCGAGGAAGCGACCCTGAGCGAACGTGATAAGGCCCTTTTTGTCCTAGTCGAAGACCTAATGAAAATTTTTGACTCACAGATGAAAGCTAATATACGCGAATACTTGGGGGGCTTTCTATTTTAGCTAACGCCGACCAGAGGCGTTATGCCTTACAAAAATCACGCTTGGCGCTCACGAAGGTAAAAAAGGAGGGAGGGCATGACGACGCGTATAGCCATCCTCGATGACTATTTTAACAAAGCGCTGGGGTCAGCGCCCTGGGATAGCCTGTCCGACTGCGAAGTCAAAACCTTCGACACATATATTGACAGCGAGGACAAAATTGTCGCTGCATTACAAGGATTCAAGGTTGTAGCCTGCATGCGCGAACGGACGAGATTTCCCGCTACTGTCATCAACCGATTGCCCGACCTCAAGCTGCTTCTGACAACCGGACACCGTAATGCCGCCATTGACATGCAGGCAGCGCGGGCGTGCGGCATCGACGTTTGCGGGGTCAACATGCTCGGTTATCCTGCCGCCGAGCATGCCGTGGCGCTAATGCTGGCGTTGGCCAAACGCATCCCGTGGGAGGACCGTGCTATGAAGTTGGGCGGATGGCAGCATGACTTCTCTGAATTTTTGGGGGGGAAGACGCTCGGCATCCTCGGCCTTGGCCGGCTAGGCAAGTATGTTGCGCGTGTCGGCCTGGCGATGGATATGAACGTTATCGCTTGGGGTCGGTCCTTAACTGACGAGATTGCCGCGGCAGAGGGTGTGACACGGGTCGAATGCAATCAACTATTTCGCGACTCGGATTATGTTTCCCTGCAGGTTGTCCTGAGCGATGAAACCCGCGGCATGGTGGGAGCCAATGAACTTGGGCTGATGAAGCCCTCTGCCTATCTGATCAATACATCGCGGGGACCTGTTTGTAACGAAGCGGCGCTAGTCGATACACTCCAGCGCGGCGCCATAGCCGGCGCCGCCATCGATGTGTTTGGCATCGAACCATTGCCTAGGAATCACCCGTTTCGCAAACTTGACAACGTTATTTTGACGGGGCATACGGGCTATGTGGTCCGGGAAGCCTGGGCCATGGGATACGGTGGTATGGTTGATGATATCCGCTCCTGGCTCGACGGCATACCCGGGAACGTCATCAATCCGTGATAAGCTCAGAGGGTGCTCGCGCTGGGTCCGCATAGAAAGGGACCAAACAGTCGGCAAACTTTGCTATAGTGTAGGAGAATGGCGCGGTTAATGGCTGAGAATTAAGGCCATCCTTAGTTTCGCTTCTAATAGCAGATCAAAAGGGGACAACGTGATCAATCATCGAGCAATACTTTTGCCGCAATGGCGGTTGATGGCAATTGCCATTGCCATGACTGCGATGTTGGTGGCACCGTCTGGCGCCATGGCTCAGGACGCCGGACTAAACGAGGGCAATACGGCGTGGGTCCTAACGGCGACGGCGCTGGTCCTGTTCATGACCCTGCCGGGGCTAGCCCTATTTTATGGTGGGCTTGTCCGTTCGAAGAATGTGCTTTCGGTACTGATGCAGTGCTTCGCCATCGCCTGTTTGGCATCAATTCTTTGGCTGGTCGGGCTCTACAGCTTGGCCTTCGACGAAAGCACTTCGTTGAATTCGTTTATCGGCGGGCTAGACCACTTGTTCCTCTCCGGCATAGGCGTTGACACGCTTTCCGGTGACATTCCTGAGAGCGTGTTTTTCATGTTCCAGATGACGTTTGCCATTATTACGCCGGCACTGATTGTCGGCGCCTATGTCGAACGCATCCGTTTTTCCGCTGTCTGTCTATTCAGTGGATTATGGCTAATCGTCGTCTACGCACCGGTATGTCACTGGGTTTGGGGAGGTGGCTGGTTGCAGGAAATGGGAGTAATGGATTTTGCTGGTGGACTGGTTGTTCATGTGACGGCGGGCGTATCGGCTATTATTATTGCTGTGCTTCTGGGACCTCGAGGGGGCTACCCCCGCGATCTAAGCCCACCACATAATCCAGGCATGGTCATGGTCGGAGCGGCCATGTTGTGGGTCGGCTGGTATGGCTTTAATGCGGGCAGCGCCCTTGCCGCTAATGGCGGCGCAGGTATGGCGATGACCGTCACTCATATCTCAGCGGCAGCAGCGGCGCTGACCTGGATGGCCATTGAGTGGTCCCGCTATGGCAAACCAAGCCTTATTGGTACTGTCACTGGCAGCATTGCTGGGCTGGCGACAATTACCCCGGCATCCGGTTTTGTCGGGCCTCTCGGCGGCCTGGTACTCGGAATTACAGCAGGAATTGTCTGCTTTGGCATCGTCCAGCTCATGCGTCAGCGCCTTAAGATTGACGACTCCCTTGATGTCTTCGCTGTTCATGGGGTCGGGGGTGGGCTGGGTATACTGTTGGCAGCCGTATTTGCCGCTGAATCCCTCGGTGGTGTAGGCCATCCCCTGGACCTGGGCATCGCTGGTTCGTTCACTGTGCAGATCACGGGTGTGGTTGCTGTTGCACTTTGGGCTGGCGTCGGCAGCTTCATAATTCTTAAGTTAGTCGGCTTGCTCACGGGCGGTTTGCGCGTCGATAAGGAAGAGGAAATCGAAGGCCTCGATATCACCTCTCATGGTGAGCGGGCGTATGATCTATGATGGTACCTCGATGAGACGCGGTCATTAAACCATTGGGAGGACGCAGGAGTGAAATTCATCATTGCCGTCATCAAACCATTCAAGCTGGATGCGGTTCGCGAGGCCCTGACCTTGATTGGCATCGAGGGCATGACTGTCAGCGAGGTAAAAGGCTTCGGCCGGCAGAAGGGGCAGAAGGAAATTTACCGGGGCGCGGAATACGAAGTTACATTCGTGCCCAAAGTGAAGCTGGAGATCGCGGTTCAGGACGGTCAGGTCGATCAGGTTTTCGAGGCCATCCGTGATGCTGGGCAAACGGGCCAGATTGGTGATGGCAAGGTGTTCGTCGTCGATTTGGAGCAAGCTATGCGCATCCGGACAAGCGAGACAGGCGACGCCGCACTCTAAGTTCTTGTATCTGTGATGGTGGCGGGTGTGGGATTACGTTCCGTCGCGCTTCTCGGGCTGGCTGTGTTTTTATTCGGTAGTTCCTGGCCGGTGATGAAGGCGGGTCTTGACGGAGCGTCGCCACTATGGTTTGCCACGGCCCGCCTTGGGCTAGGTACATTGGGCGCCATGGCTTTGCTTGCCACGATGCGGCGGTTACATTTTCCGTCACGCCGAGACCTGCCCATCGTTGCCACGATTGGCATCTGCCAACTTACTCTCTTTCTGGGCTTCAGCCAGCTAGGTCTGCAACATTTGGGGGCGGGACGTTCTTCCGTCCTGGCCTACACCACAACGCTATTCCTGGTCCCGTTGACATTCTTAACGGGCGAACGCATCGACCGCTGGCAGGCGGCGGGTAGCATTTTTGGACTCGCGGGCGTCGCCGTCCTATTGGCACCCCAATCTATCAACTGGGACGATCGGGACGTGCTGATCGGTCACATGTGGTTGCTGATGGCGGCAGCGAGCTGGGCGCTTGCCATCTTTCACTCCCGTCGCCACGAATGGTATCGTGGGCCGTTGGAACTGTTACCCTGGCAAATGCTGCTGGCGACCGTATTGTTGGCCACCTTTTCATTCCTATTCGAACGTGACGGTCATATTGAATTTTCTCCTGGTATTCTTCTTTCCCTTTGCTATCTCGGGCTTGTCGCCGGTCCGACGGCAACCTGGGCGGCAACCTCGGTCTCGCGCATGTTGCCAACCGTTGTCACGTCTCTAGGCTTTCTCGGCGTGCCTATTTTGGGCCTTTCTATTTCGGCTCTATGGCTTGGAGAGGAACTAGAACCGCTCTTAGTTGTGGGAACCATATTAATTCTAAGTGGCGTCGGTGTTGTGGCTGTCGGTTATAGCCGTTGCAAGACCGACGCAGGCTAATAGTCTGCGCGTTGCGGCCGAGGAATAGCGCACGTATCATAGCAACCGCTTCAAGAATAAAGGCGAGGATGCAGGCATGACCGGCGAAACAGAAACCCTGGCCCGTTTCGCGGCCGACCTACGCATCAGTGACGTTCCTGATGCCGTTGCGGAGCGCGCCAAGCTGCTGATCTTCGATACCTTTGGCATTATGGTCCGGGCAACGCACGACGCCGAGTCCACGCCCTCGTTGCTGCGCGCCGCCGCGCGCCTGGGCTATGAAGGCGGTGGCATTAGTGGCGCTGGGCTGGAAACTAGCTATACCCCGCCGGGCGCCGCGATGATTAATGGAACGCTCGCTCATTCCTTGGATTTCGATGATACTCATGCTGGTGGCTCGCTGCACCCGAGCGCACCGATTTTGCCCGCGGCCCTAGCTGCGGCCGAGATGGCCGGTGTGAGTGGCCGTGACATGCTGGCTGCGATAATCGTTGGCTACGAAGTGCAGATCCATATCAGCTTGGCCCTGGGCCCTACCGATCATTACCGCCGTGGCTATCATCCGAGTGCCACCTGCGGTGCGTTTGGTGCTGCCGCTGCTGCTGGGCGCCTGCTGGGCCTAGATGCCAAAGGCATGACCAGAGCCTTCGGGATCGTTCTCAGCCAAGCCGCCGGCTCTTTGCAGTTCCTTGAAGATGGCGCCTGGACTAAGCGTTTCCAGGTTGGCTGGGCAGCACAGAACGGATTGGTGGCGGCAACTCTTGCTGCTGAAGGGTTCATTGGACCTACCAAAGCATTGGAGGGCCGCGCCGGATTTCTGTCTACCTATGCCCCAAACCCCGACCCAGAGAAGGTTGTGGCTGGATTAGGAGGTGACTGGGAAACTATGAATATCGCCGTTAAACCCTACCCTTCCTGCCGATATAGCCATGCACCGCTCGATGCGTTGATCAGCCTACGCGCCCAGAATGGCATCAACGGTGATGATGTCGAGTTGGTGGAGGTTGGTGTTTCTAAGACCGGAATGATTCTGATCGGCGAGCCGCAAGCATCCAAGCAGAGCCCCAAGACCGTTGTAGACGGACAGTTTTCGATGCCGTTCCTAGCCGCCGTCGCCCTGCGTTCCGGCGGCATGGGGTGGGATGACTACGACCGTCATCTCAAGGACCCGGCGACCTTGGATCTTTGTCGGCGCATCACCACGGCACCTGACCCTAAGCCGGAAGCGGAGTTCCCGGAGAGACTGAGTGGGATAGTCCGAATCCGTACCAAGTATGGAAATTTTGAAGAGTTTGTGCGTATCCCCAAGGGGGAACCGGAGAATTTTGTCAGCGATCTAGAATTGCGTGCCAAGTTCGATGGTCTAACTACGGTGACGCTATCGGACGCGCGACGAAACGCGCTGTCCACTGCGCTTCTGAGCCTTGAGAAGGTTACTGATGTTGGGGCGCTTATGGCGTTAACCCGCTCCAACCGAACCGCCGGCGCCAGCTAAACTTTCTGGAGTTAAACTTATGACCGCAGCTGCTGTCGGAATCCCTGTCGCCACCGACGAACAGGAATCCATGATCCTGGAAACCGTTGATCGTTTCCTGGATAAGGAAGTTCGCCCCCATGCCCGGGCACTAGAAGCCGCCGACGAATACCCGGTGGACATGGTTGCTGCAATGGCCGAGCTTGGCTTCTTTGGTCTTACCATCAGCCCGGAGTACGGCGGCATGGGCCTGTCAGCGGTTACCTACGCCAAGGTCGTTGAGAGAATCGCTGCTGTTTGGATGACTGTTACCGGGTTCTTCAACGCTCACTTGATGATGGCGCACGCTGTGGAGCGCCATGGCTCAAACGAAATGAAGACGTCCTATTTGCCACGTTTCGTAACCGGTGAATTACGCGGCGGCATCGCCCTGACGGAGCCGGGCTGCGGCACTGACTTGCAGGCGGTTCGCACCCGCGCGCTGCGTGACAATGAAGGCTATGTCATCAATGGCAACAAGCTGTGGATCACCAACAGCGTCAACGGCAACATCCTTGCCGTTTTGGTAAAGACTGATTTGGACGTTGATCCGCCGCATCGTGGGATGAGCCTTCTGCTGGTCGAGAAAGGACCGGGCTTTGAAGTAGGGCGGAAACTGGAAAAGCTGGGATATAGAGGCATAGATACTGGAGAAATTATTTTCGATAACTGCAAGGTGCCGGCGGAGAATCTGATTGGCGCTGAAGGCCGCGGCATGCAGATCATTCTTGGCGGTTTGGAGCTAGGGCGTATCAATGTTGCCGCCCGGGGAGCTGGAATGGCGCGGGCGTGCTTGCAGGAATCGCTTTCATACGCCCAGAACCGTCAAACGTTTGGCCAGCCCATCGCTGAACATCAGGCCATTCAGATTAAGCTTGCTGATATGGCGACGCGCGCGCACGCGGCCTGGCTGATGGTGGCTGATGCCGCGCAGGCTTATGATAAAGGCGGGCGCGCAGATCTCGAAGCCGGCATGGCAAAGCTATTCGCCACTGAGGCAGCAATGGAAAATAGCGCCGAGGCGCTGCGCGTGCATGGCGCCTATGGCTATTCCAAGGAATACAACGTTGAACGCTTCTACCGCGATGCGCCGTTGCTCGCCATTGGCGAAGGCACCAATGAGATCCAGCGCATCGTTATCGCCCGCGAGTTGGTAAAGCGCCACCCCGCATGAAGCCAGGGAAACGGCGCGGACGGCAGGGCGGATCTGGACCACGCAGCGCTATCAATCTTGGTATTACCGAGGTAATTATTGATTCTGTGGGCGCGAAGGGAGATGGCATTGGTTTGCACGAGGGCAAGGCGGTCTATGTGCCTTTCTCTCTGCCCGGCGAGCGATTGCGCGTGCGCCTGCTAGAATCGCGCCGCGATGGCCTGACCGCTGAGATGGTGTCTATCCTCGCGCCATCCGCTAATCGCCAAAAACCAGCCTGCCCCTACTTCGCAAACCCTGCGGGCGCTTGCGGCGGCTGTACCACCCAACATATATCATCAACGGAAACCGGGGAATTCAAACAGCAGCTAGTCCGCGAGGCCTTGACGCGGCGTGGCTTCGATGACGGTGTAGTTGCGGACATCGTATCGGTGGGGCCAGGGCATCGCCGGCGCGTCGATTTTTCCGTCACTGGCGGGCACGGGGCGCCGCGCATAGGATTTCACGAACGGGATAGCAATCGCATCATCCCTATCGAGAAGTGCCCCGCCCTAGTGCCGGAACTAGCAGAGC
>Ga0302127_10003027_pt1 | contig 10163 bp, 10 predicted proteins | sample CB4_SCM_MG_FD_204452 | JGI IMG/M metagenome (GOLD analysis project Ga0302127, IMG submission 204452) | Marine microbial communities from Western Arctic Ocean, Canada - CB4_SCM | ecosystem: Environmental > Aquatic > Marine > Oceanic | place: Canada: Western Arctic Ocean | collected 2017-09-24 | reverse complement strand
AGATTGATGTTCAATGCTTTTGACTGGTACGCAGAAAGTTTAAAAGGCAATAGGAGAACTTCGGTTAATTCAAAATTGATCCCTATTTGCAGGCGAGCTTCGGTGATTATTATATATATCATCGGCACTTTACTTATATTTGACACCTTGGGTATCAACATAAGCCCTTTGATAGCTGGATTAGGTTTGAGTGGGTTGGCTGTAGCATTGGCGATTCAACCTACTTTATCAGATTTATTCGCAGGAACATATGTGATTACTGAAGGATCTGTTACCAGTGGAGATTATATAGAGTTAGATAACGGAATTTCAGGATATGTTGTTGCCGTGGGGTGGAGAAGCACTAAAGTCCGCACTGTAATGAATAATCTAGTAATTGTTCCGAATTCTAAATTTGCTGAAACTGTTATAACAAATTATAACGAACCTAGGAGCTCTTTAAATGTAATTGTAGAGTGCGGAGTCAGCTACGATAGTGATTTGGATCAAGTAGAGCAAGTATGCAAGAAAATCATGACAGAATTGGTGGATGAAAATGACTCAGCTGTGAAAGAATTCGGATCCTATTTTGCATTTGAAAGCTTTGGAGAATCCAATATAGATTTTTGGATGTTCATTCAGGCGAAAGATAGGATTGCTAGTTTTAATTTGAAATCTGAATTAATCAAAAGAATCCATTCGGAATTTCATGATAGTGGGATCGTTATTAATTACCCAGTTAGAACACTACAAATCGATCCTAATGTAGTTTTATCTGAGATCAGACCTGTATTAGAAGATAAAGATAATAATTCTCTTTAAAGTTAATCGAATTCATGTGATATCATAAGGATTCGATTAGATTTGGTAGTTGAACGCTATTTACTGAAAGGTTATACTTTCTGACGATGCAAAGAATGGGCCTGTAGCTCAGCCGGTTAGAGCGCAGTCCTGATAAGACTGAGGTCGATGGTTCGAGTCCATCCAGGCCCACCATTCATGATTTTGTCATTTTATTAGAATATGGCTATGGGATTTACGGGAGAACCGGTTCCGCCTTCCACAACTAATGGGTTGACGGTTAGTAGGAACTCATATCTTTTTTCTTGTTTACATGCTTCTGATAAAGGTTGTAGCAACGCATTGTCTAATAATCCAATTCCGTATGCGAATATGGCAGCATGTACTGACCAGGGTAGTCCATATCCATTTGGTGCGTGGTCCATCATGTCCCATACTAAAAGGCAACAGTCACTATCTTTTAGAAATTTGAGGCATGACGCATGCAATCCTGGTCGATGGTCTTTATCAGTTCCCCAGGTGTCGTTTTCTTCATTCCATTTTTCTCTTCCGGAGTAGACTATGATAGCGTCTCCAGGTGATAGTTGGATGTTTTCTTTTTCTACTATCTCCTGAAGCTCCCATCCATGCACTGGTCTATCATGAGTTACATAATCAGTCCCACGGTGTTTAGGTACATCTAATAATATACCTCTTGTTATGATTCCCTCTTTCCAATGTTCTATTGACCCCCATTTAGTACCATTAAATGTGATTTCTTCATTTGGGTTTTTACCATTCCACATTCCATTACTGTCCCATACATGGCACAAGGCATCTATGTGAGTAGTTGCTTGCCCGTGATATGCAACACCGTAATAATCAGTAGCTGCGCCTCCGCCATTTGGCCGATTGTTTTTCATCATAAAATGATGAGCTGGCGTAGGGTTGCCAGGGCCTGGAGTAGTTGGCAGAGGCCTCGAGAGAGAGACTCTTTTCCCTTTTGTTACCAATTGGGTAGCGGATAAGACTTTTTCAGGTGTTATGAAGTTCATTGCTCCTAATTCGTCTTCCTTTCCCCATCTGCCCCAGTTGTTATCAGTTGTTAAGTATTTTTCGATGTCTTTTTTACTTGGAATGTTTTGTTCAGGCATTTTGTTCTCCGTTTTTTAATTATTTGTTAGTATATGAATCTCCAACTAGGTAGGTCCACCATCCAACCGTGATTTTCATAAGTCATTGGTATTATTAATCCCGACATAAGTTTCTTATGTCGTATTTTACTGGCATCTGCAGTTATTCCAAATGGCAAGAACGCAAAACAATGAGTATCATCGATATAATTTGAAGGTGAGATTCCAAGATCTGTCAGATCCTCTAGCGGCCACAAACTTAGAACGGTATTTCTGAAATCATTCATCATGTCTTTTCGTTTGGGATGATCAATGTTATACCCAGCTTGGTATGCTTCTTGCATATTGATATTGTTTTTAGTGGCCCATACACCCATTCTCATTCCACGGGTTTCTTTAGAAAGTAAATCCCAGGCTACATCCATATCGTTATCTCGAATCGCTTCTGCAAATTTACCAGCTTGCTCTCCGCTCGAATCGGGCAATAGGCTCCGTTTTTCTCCTGGGATATTCAACGTTTTACTCCTAATAATGTATTACCAACAAGATACGTAGCCTTCATAACGAGGATCTGCAGCTCCTTCAAGAGTATTGGTGGAGCTGTTTGCCTTAATGATCATCTCTCTTCCAACTAGCCCATCCCAGGCGTTTAGTTTTCGTATTTTGTGCCCTTTGTTTTCTAAGTCAGTTAAAATTTCTGGGGCGAACCGATCCTCTATCACCACTTCATTGGTAAAAGTATGAGGATAATTAGATTCAGTCGGGCTTAATATGTCTTTCCATCTAGGATATTCAACTGCTTCTGTAATGTTTAAATCAAAATCTATTAAATTCACCAGCACTTGAAAATTACTTTGTACTTGAGTATCTGCTCCGGGAGTACCGAGTACCCACTCGAGGCATTTTTTATTTGAAGATTCATCAAAAACCATTACTGCGTTCATAGTATGTCGGGTCCTTTGACCAGGTATAAGATAATTTATGTGATCTGGCTCTAAGTTCCAATAAGTCATTCTGTTGTTTAGCAAGATTCCTGTTTCTCCCGCAATCATTCCCGACCCCCAGGCACTTTGTAAACTTTGCAATTGGCACACGGCATTACCATCTTTGTCCATTAGAACAAAGCAAGTCGTATTTTCTGATTCCTCTTTAACTCCTTTTTTAAGAGAGGTATTACTTTGAGGAGGCTGTTCTTGGTAATCCCAAGGATTACCTGGAACTATCACTTTGTTAGCTTTGTTTGTATCAATTTGCGTGGCTCGGAGGTTAGCGTAAGCTTTACTTAGAAGTCCCTCTATGGGTATATCTTTAAAATCCGGATCACACAAAAAATGTTCTCGGTCATCAAAAGCGAGTTTCTTTGCTTCTATCATAATGTGTATTAATTCAGAAGAGTCACGACTAAATTTAGTAATGTCGAAGCTTTCTAAAATGTTTAATTCTTGTAGTAATACGTGCCCGCTTGAATTTGGTGGAGTCTCATATACTGTATGGCCTTTATAATTTGTTGAAATTGGGTTTTCCCATCTAGAATGGCATCTAGTTAGGTCTTCCAATGATAATATTCCATCATGCTGAGTAACGAATTGAATTAATTGTTCCGCTATTTTACCTTTGTAAAATGTTTCTCTGCCTTCAGTAGCTATAGTTTTTAGAGAAGTCCCCAGATTTTTTTGGATTAATTTTTCTCCGGGTTGCAATGGAATACCTTTATGAGTGAAAATTTCTTGAGAATCTGGGAAATTACACAAGAATGGATCCTCGCCGATAGCATTTGAGAGATAATGAGTAACTGGGAATCCATTAGTAGCCAGGCTTATAGCGTCATTGAAAATTTGGGTTAGTGATAAGGTTCCAAATTTTTCATGAGCATCAAACCATGCATTCAAAAGTCCAGGAGTAGATACTGACATTATGCCTTTGGACGGTATCCCATCTTTTTTAAATTGGTCAGGTGTGCAATTTAAAGGCGCGGCTCCTGTTCCGTTTATTACATGGATTGAGTCAGTTTCTTTCCAATAGACCATCATATACCCGTCTCCACCTATTCCAGACATCATGGGCTCTACTACAGAGAGAGTTGATGCCACTGCTAGAGCTGCATCAATAACATTCCCTCCATTACGTAATATGTTTATTCCAGCTTCTGATGCCAAAGGATGGCCTGACGCAACCATGCCGTTATTGCTCATTATTACGGGCCGATGAGAATCGGAGTTTTTTCCATGAGGAGAAGTGTTCATAGTACCAACTAAAAAAGGTCTCGTAACGAGACCTTTTTATTAATTTTTTATTTATTAATCTATTTAATGACCACCGCAGCCACAGCCACCACCGCCGCCGCCGCAACCGCCGCCGCCGCCTGCGTTATCGCCACAGCCACCGCCGCCGCCTGCGTTATCGCCACAGCCACAGCCACCGCCTGAGTTATCGCCACAGCCACAGCCACCGCCTGAGTTATCGTCGCCGCCGCAACCGCCGCCGCCTGCGTTATCGCCACAGCCACAACCACCGCCGCCACAACCGCCGCCTGCGCTGGCATATAGAGGGTTATTAATAACGAAGCCTACTTGGCCTCCAAAATTTTCAACATAATCTATAGTAGCTTCTTCTAAAAATGGTGCGCTATCTGAATCCATAACGAAACTAACACCGTTTAATGACATGACTGTATCATCTTCTTGTGTTTCTTTTTCCATTGTTAGTAAATATTGAAGTCCGCCTTGTTCGGCAGGCATCGCCACTACTCTTAATGAGCTGGGTTGTTCTTCTTGATCTATTACTTCTTTAAGTTTTTCTATTGCTAGAGTTGTAACTTCCATATGAATGCCCCCTATAATGTATTTTCATTGTCATTATTGTATATTTATATAGTAGGCTGGGTCAATCTATTATCATTGAAAATTTTACAAGGACGTTTAAATATGTGCGGAAGATTTAATCTGGCTTGTTCGAATGGAGATATTGAAAAAATAGTAGTAGGCCTTCAAGGAACTTTTACAAATTTACCTAATTATAATTTCTGCCCTTCGCAAAATATTCCAGTCTTAATAAAAAAAGCATCTGTGATACTTACCGCGATGCATTGGGGAATCGAATTAGAGTCTAAAAACTACGAACATACGCGGCAAATGTTTAATACAAGGTGCGAGTCTCTACTAGAAAATAAATTTGGAGATTCATTTTATAATCGTTTATGTTTAATTCCAGCTACCGGATTTTTTGAATGGAAGCATCAGACGAACTTAAGAAATGGTTCTGCAGAACCATTTAATGTAAGGGTTTTGAATAATGATTTGTTTTTTATGGCAGGCTTACATTCTAAATTTTTGAATGATGGAGCTGTTTCAATAATTACTAGAGAGGCCACAAATGTAATGAAAGACATTCATGGAAGGATGCCATTGATTCTATCTGCAGAACAAATCAACGAATGGTTAGATATGCAGTTTTCACATAACAGAGAAGAGAAATTAAAAGAAATTATAACTTCTCACGAACGCCACATTATCAATGCCCATAGAGTTTCTTCCTTCGTTAATTCTACTGCGAATAATTCTATAAACTGTGTGACTGAAATTAAAGACAGGCAGATTAGATTAATATAGGTGCTATAGAATTTGTGTGTTCTTGTATGCCTTGTTAGAATTGAAGCCTAGGATGTTATTTTAAACAAATGTAAAGAGGTGTGTTTTGAGCAATAAATATGATGTGATAGTCGTTGGTGCTGGTAATGCTGCGTTAACAGCTGCTATAGCTGCGAAAGAAAATTGTGAATCTGTACTTGTAATAGAAAAAGCCCCGGAATTTTTTAGAGGAGGCAATACTTATTTCACAGGAGGTCTCATAAGATTTTCCTTTAATGGCATTGATGACCTTAAAGAAATTATTACTGATATGTCCGAAACTGAAGAAAATTCCATTGAAGTTGGTAGTTATACCGAGGATCAGTTTTATGACGACATGATGAGAGTAACGCATGGGTTAACAGACCCAGAATTAGCCCAAATTTTAACAACTCAGTCATTCCCAACCATGAAATGGTTGACAGAAAAAGGAGTAAGGTTTGTTATGTCTTTTGGGCGACAAGCTTTTAAAGATGGAGACAAATATAGATTCTGGGGAGGAGCGATAGTAGAAGCAGTTGGCGCTGGTAAAGGGTTATCTGACCAACAATTTGAAGTGTGTGTTAAAGAAGGAATTGATGTACGGTATTCTACAGAAGGGAAAAAGTTATTACAAGATAATAAAGGAAGAATTTGCGGTATAACTGTTTTGGGCCCAGATGGGTTTGAAGATATTCTTGCAGGATCCGTTGTATTAGCTTCAGGAGGATTTGAGGCTAATGCAGAAATGAGGTCTAGGTATTTAGGACCAGGTTGGGAGACAGTTAAAGTTCGAGGAGTGCCCTACAATACAGGAGATGGTATCAGGATGGCATTGGATGTAGGAGCGCAATCCCATGGACATTATAGTGGATGCCATGCTGTCGCTTGGGACATGAACGCCCCTGCATTTGGGGACAGGAACATCACTGAATTATTTCAGAAACATTCATATCCTTTTGGCTTGATAGTGAACATTAATGGAGAGCGTTTCCTGGATGAGGGGTATGATTTTAGGAATTACACATATGTAACCTACGGTAGAGCTTTGATGGAACAGCCACAAGGGTTAGCTTTCCAAATTTTCGATGCTAAAGTAATTGAAAACAAGCTATTAAGAGATGAATATAATATTCCGGAAGTAACGAAATTTGAAGCTAACACGATTGAAGAATTAGCTATTGGATTAGACATAGACCCTCAAGGGTTAGTGGATACTATAGATGCGTATAACAAAGCTGTGAGAACGGACATCACATATAATCCTACTATTAAAGATGGTCGATGCACAGAAGGGCTAGAAGTTAACAAAACTAATTGGGCTGAAACAATAGATAAGCCGCCGTATGTAGGGTATGCAGTTACTACTGGTATTAGCTTTACATTTGGAGGCGTTAAGATTAATTCTAGAGGCCAGATAATGAATGGCAGCTTGGAGTCAATTCCGGGACTTTATGCAGCAGGCGAATTGGTTGGTGGGTTATTTTATTATAATTATCCTGGCGGATCGGGCCTTTCAGCTGGCATGACATTTGGGAGATTGGCTGGAGGATCTGCAGGTAGAGATGCAATGGTTTTAAAAGATTGAATAAGTAAAATTTATTTATATAGAGTTTGCTCTTGTCATTGGTTTTTGTTTGGGATAGACTAGGGCTGATTCATATGGTAGGTATTGGAAATATTGTACATGAATCAATATCTAGGAAGTGGAGAGAAATTATGTTTGACAAACAGAGCTTAGACAATTTGTTTGAAGAACTTAGAGATGAGTTTGAACTAGAACCTGAGTGGGAAGAAATTGAACAAGACGCTCATTTAGGAGTAGCAAAATCTGATGCAGGTGTTGAACTTGGCACTATTGACGGTAGAGTAGCTGAGTTAATTAACAAACATAAGCCTTAATAATCTTACGTTTGACCGGCTTTTTTGATTTGGCTCAAGGTGATTATAATCAAATATGTGATCTAATGGTGGCGATGCATGCAGTATCGTGATTGAATTTAGAGGAGATATTTCTATGGAAATTATAAGATCTCAAACAGGAACTAGAATGAGTAGGGCTGTGGTACACAACGAAGTAGTGTATTTAGCAGGAACTACAGGTACAGCTTACGATAGCGTTGCCGACCAAACCCAAGAAATTCTTTCTAAAATTGATGATTTACTATCTGACTCCGGATCAGATAAATCTAAATTACTTAGAGCTGAAATTTGGCTTGATGACATGAGATATTTTGATGAAATGAATGTTGTGTGGGATGCATGGATTCCGGAAGGATGTGCCCCAACTCGAGCTTGCGGATCCGCAACACTGGGTAGAACCGGTGTATGGGTAGAAATTATAATTACAGCAGCTTTGTAATATAATATTGGCCCTGCATTTTAGTAATGCGGGTGTAACTCAGTGGTAGAGTGTGTGCTTCCCAAGCACAAAGTCGAGGGTTCGAATCCCTTCGCCCGCTCCGGGCATAAAAGTACAAAAGGTATTTTATGGGAATTCTCACAGAAGACATAAAAAAAATGGTCCGCCAGCAGCGCATGGGATTCATTGCCACTGCATCTCAAGATGGCCTTCCGAATTTGTCTCCAAAGGGCACTATGGCAGTCTGGAATGATGATTGCCTAATGTTCGCAGATTTAGGCTCACCTCATACTATTGCTAATCTTACGATCAATCCAGTATGTGAAATTAATATAGTAGATTATTTTGCAAGAAAGGGTTATATCTTCAAAGGATCCGCTGAAATTCTCACCGCAGGTGAGTTATTTGATCAAATCCACGAATACATCACTAAAAATAGGAGTGGGAGAGCATTCCCTTCTAAGAGATATGTGTTAATTCATATAACTGAAGTATCTCAAGTAATTTCTCCAGGATATGCTGCTGGTCAAAGCGAAAATGAAATGAAACAGCAATGGTCAAATTATTGGGAATCCGTCCAACTCGAGAATTCTTGAGTTAAATTTGATTTCCCTTAATGAAGACATTCAAGATATTGAATCGATTTTGGTTCTGTTGATTATTCAGAAAGAATTTCCGGTGACCATTTTTCAAGTGAAACAATTAGAAATCACATGGCAACAATATTTAGATAAATTAACTGTTAATTCACAAACTCTGGAATCTGAATTGACCTTAGAAAGAAGGCCAAAATGGCGGTCACGTATAGTAAACTCAATATCTGAATTAATGAATTTTAACCTAATTGAAAAATGCGCTCCGTATAGTATGCAGCATCAAAGATATAAAATTACGGAAAAAGGATTGGATATAATTGGAAAGCATTTTAATTTATCTAAAACCATTGAAAAAGATTCTTATTCTGACGTTTTAAGAGAATATTTTAAACAAATATCAAATAAACATTAATAAATAGCAGTTGACTTGATTTGCGGTTCTTTCGAATAACATGAGATAATGGAGAAAATAAACATTAAGACTTTTATATGGTAACTTTCTTAAGAAAATTAACAGGCGACAGCCAAAAAATAATAAAACAATCAGAAAAACTAGTGACTTTGATTAATGAGCTAGAAGATGAATTTGAGAATTTATCTGATACTGAAATTGATTTAAAAGTATCGAGTTTTAAAGAAGAACTTTCTAAAGGTAAGACTTTAGACGATGTTTTAGTCCCAGCATTTGCTTTAGTTCGTGAAATTGCAAAACGGACCATAGGGCAGCGTCATTATGATGTTCAGCTTATCGGCGGTATTGTTTTGCATAATGGCCAAATTGCTGAAATGAAAACAGGAGAAGGTAAAACGTTAGTAGCGACGCTGCCTGCTTTTCTGAATGCATTATCCGCATCTGTCCATGTTGTGACAGTTAATGATTATCTTGCTATGAGAGATGCTGCTTGGATGGGGCCTATATATCACAGACTGGGCCTGTCAGTTGGTTGTTTGCAAAATGACACTGCATATCTGTATCAACCGAACATGGATGAGAACTCAGATAATAAATCAATGCAATTGGTTGAACGTAAAAAGGCGTATGCAGCTGATGTATTATATGGAACTAATAATGAATTTGGATTCGATTACTTAAGAGATAATATGGCTGTCGAAGAAGAAGGAATGGTTCAAAAAAATAGAATCTATGCGATAGTCGATGAAGTTGATAATATATTAATAGACGAAGCTCGAACACCATTGATAATTAGTGGCCCAGCAGAAGAATCCGCTAATTTGTATACTGATTTTGCTAAATTATCCACAAGACTTTCAGAGAATCAAGATTTTACAGTAGATGATAAAACTAGAGGTATTTCATTAACAGAAGAAGGAATACATAAATTTGAACAATGGCTCAAAGTTGATAATTTGTATGACCCTGAAAATTTTCATTTAGTCCACTTTGCTGAAAATGCGGTTGTCGCTAGACATTCAAAGCAGAAAAATAAAGATTATGTGATCCGTGATGGAGAGATTGTCATCGTAGATGAATTTACAGGTCGATTACAGCAAGGAAGAAGATGGTCAGACGGATTACACCAGGCTATCGAAGCTAAAGAAGGGGTAATGGTCCAACGAGAAAGTGTTACCTATGCGACTATAACTTTGCAGAATTATTTTAGATTGTACTCTAAACTTTGTGGAATGACAGGTACTGCCAGTACGGAATCAGAAGAATTCTATCAAATATACGGTTTAGAAGTGGCTG
>Ga0302127_10003024_pt1 | contig 10166 bp, 9 predicted proteins | sample CB4_SCM_MG_FD_204452 | JGI IMG/M metagenome (GOLD analysis project Ga0302127, IMG submission 204452) | Marine microbial communities from Western Arctic Ocean, Canada - CB4_SCM | ecosystem: Environmental > Aquatic > Marine > Oceanic | place: Canada: Western Arctic Ocean | collected 2017-09-24 | reverse complement strand
ACCGGATTCTGTGGCGACTCGGAGATCGATCTTGATGACTCTGGTGACGACACGCCGACCGACGGCACAACCGGTCATTGCGGCAGCTTCCAGTTCGCCCTGCTGATCATGTTGGCCGATGATCTTGGCCTCGATCACGCCGCTACTTCGCAGCCTTTCGTCGACGCCATGAACAACCTCGTCGACGGTTTCGATCCGGGCCCGGAATTCGATGTCAGCGACCTCTCGCTGATGCTCGGCAATGAAGAGATCGGCTGCCAGGGCGCTCAGGCCATACAACAGCTCCTCACGGATCTCGGTTTCGGGCCGCTGATCGAGGGCACTGAGCTCGGCGCATGAGTGTGGTCTTCGCGCCGTCTCGCAACCCCCACTCCTCGGATCGGCCCCCGGCCGGCCGATGGGTGGGGGTGAGGGCTGTTCGATGACTGCCGACGACACCACCAACGACGCCGAACTGGTCGCCGCCATCTTGGCCGGCGACCCGTCGTCGTGGGGTGTTGTCTTCGATCGCTACCGCGATCGGGTGTGGCAGGTCGCGTATGGCGTGACCCGTCGACGAGCCGATGCGGACGATGTTCTTCAGGCCACATTCCTGAAGGCGGTCGAGTCGATCGATCAGCTGCGGGATCCGGCGGCCTTGCGGCCCTGGCTCCTCTCGATTGCCCGCCGCGGAGCGCTCGACTCGGTGCGGCGAGTTCGCGAAGTGGCCCAGGACCCCACCGATGGGCAATGGGACGTCGTCGCCACGACCGGCGATCCGCTCATCGCTGGTCTTCGTCAGGACGATCTCGCCCAGCTGGTTGATGCGGCGTTCGACGAACTCGAGCCGCGAGACCGCGCCGCTCTGGAGTTGGCGGAACGGCAAGAACTCACCGGCGATGAACTCGCCGCGGCCCTCGGCGTCACCCGTGACAATGCCTACGCGATGGTCCACAACGCCCGTGACCGATTCGGTGCTTCGGTGGCGTCACTCGTGGTCGCTCGCGAGGGACGGGCCGAATGCGACGATCTGGACCGGCTGCTCGACGGCTGGGACGGGGACCTGACACCGCTGCTGCGGAAGCGAGTCGCCCGCCATCTCAAGAAGTGCCAGACCTGTTCCGAGACCCGCCGACTGCGGGTCAGCCCGGCCGCGTTGCTCTCTGTTCTTCCGGTCGTTGCCATCTCGACGCTCGCGGCCGACCAAAGCCGGGCCGTTGCGCTCGAGTCTGCGAACGGCGCCGCCGCCGTGCCCGCTTCGACGGGATCGGCTTCGGTTGGATCGGCCGGACTCGGGGCGAAAGTAGCCGTTGCCGCAGCAGTGGCCGTGCTTGCGGGGGCTGGATGGGTCTTCGTCATTGCGGACGACGAGCCCGACGCGGCCCTCGCGGAACGAGCGGACGAAGCGCCAGCCGAATCCTTGGGATCCGCAGAAACGGATGCCCTCGTGGCGAACCCGGCTTCAACGTCGACGAGCACGCCGACAATCTTGGTCGTGGTTGACGATTACTGCACGACCGCGGGACAGCTGAAGGACTTCGGCAGCACCGGACCGGCCTCCGCCGACCCCGTCGATGTCGAGGCGTATCTCACGGGCGTCAACTCGCTGCTTCAGAGCCTCGTGGATGTGTCGGACCCGGCGTCGCCAACGCTCACGGCCTACGCCGGCGCTTACCAAAAGGTTGTCGACACCGGCGTGTGGTTGCTCTCAGAGCTCGCCGACTCCGACGACCTCCGTTCGTTGGCCGATGCCGTCGAATCCGAGATGGCCGAGGCCTGCGGCACAGACTGAGCTCGCGATCAGGCGGCGGATCGCCGTCGAGCCGTCTAGGTCGTTCGAATCACAAGCTAGCCGTTCCCGTGTGAAAATGATCGAAATGGTATGTAGTATCCAGCTCGATGAAGCAATCTAGACCGGGCCGGCGACCGTGGGCAGTGTTCCTCCTCGCCGCGCTCATGGTTGGAGCCTGCAGCAGCGGTACCGAACCCGCCGCCCAGCCCGAACCAACCGTGGCCATCGCCGAAGCCCCGACGGCGACGACCGCGCCCGCTCCGGAGGAGGCGCCCACCGCTTCCCCAGCCCCGACTCCCGAACCCACGGCCGTCGAGCCCACACCTGACCCACAAGCTGACGAAGACGCAGTCATCGCCGCCTGGAAGCGGTATCTGGACCTTGGTTTCGCCGTCCGCGGTAAGAACCCGAGTGCTGAGGCACTGGACTTTGAGCAGTATCTCGGTGGCACAGCCCAGGAGCGCCTCAAGGAGGTTCTCGCCGAGCAAAAGACCACTGGAGAATACCTGTCGGGCTCCGCCTCTTCGACCGACCCTGCGGTCGAGTTCAGAAAGGACCAGACGGTGGTCGTGCGGGATTGTGTGGCAGTCGAGTTCGCAGTCCATCAGCTGGATACCGACGCTGTGATCTCGGTACAGGACGAATTGCGATCGGCCGCAGGCCAGTTCTTGAGGGCTCGAGAAGGTTGGATCTTGATGGTCTTTGACGTGGAGGAGCTATGCGGCGTCTCCTGATTTTGCTTGTCATCGGGCTCGCTGTTGCCTCAGGTGGTCTTGGGGTGGCATCTCCCGCGATGGCTCAGGAGGACGACAACCCCTTCGGTGACAACGACGACACGACCGGGATCCTTGATTCCGGAGTCGACCATTTTGGTGATGGCGACTACGAAACGTCGCTGCGATATGGGGCTGACCGGACCTCGATCGGGGCGGCGGACAATCCGTGTTCCTATGAGGTGCACGACTTCTACACCTACCAGCTGTGGTGGCAAGGGTTCCCCGGTTCACAAAGTGACACCGACCCGCAGACCGCGGAAGAGCCTGACCCCGACGGGTACTTTGAACATCCCTGGGTGATCGTGACCTGTCGAGACGACGGGGGTGGGCTCACGTTCCTGGATGGCTTCCAGGCAGGCGAACCGCCCGACCCGTTGGTGTTGGCCGAGTCCGCGCGGCGCAGCCTGTCTATCCCGCTCCCGGTGGCGTCGTTCAGCCCGGATCCCGTCCTCGGGGCGCCGCAGGTGGTTGGGCTCCAGACCTGGGTGTGGGTTGATCCGGCCGACGCGACCGACCTGGCGGCGACGGCCTGCCTCCCCGACGTTGGTGCTCCGTTCGCATGCGCCACGGTGACCGCTCAGTTCCTCGACGTCGGCTTCGAGATGGGCGACGAGTCCGCCGAGCTCCACTGCGGAGGCCCGGGCGTGGCGTACGACGTTGAGCTCACCTACGAATCCCAGTCGGATGTCGACCACTGCTCGCACCTCTACCTCGACGCCGACCCCGGCGGATCGACCTATGGCGCGACGGCCAGCACGTTCTGGCATGTCACCTGGACGTGTGTCTACGACTCCGACGTCGATGGTGCCCTCGATACGGGTTGCGGGTCGGGTGACCTTGGAGTCATTGGACGCACCCAGGCACCGGTCCTGCTCGAGGTCTTGGATCTCCAGGCCCGAGCTGTCGATCGAGTCGGCTGAGCAACATCGGCCGCCATGGGACGTGCCTTGCCTTTGCGGCGGTACCCGATGCGGGTTGCGGGTCGGGTGACGTCGTTCGGCCATGCCTACGTCCTCGCAGTTTCATTCCGGGCCAGGGTTCCTCGACACTGACCAGCGGCGGAACGGCACGGCACGACCCACGACGAACGTTTCACAAGCCAGCACTAGCGTCGACGGCATGACCCCATCGATCACGGTGCGATATGGCGAAGCGCCGGCGCAGTTTGCCACGCTGACTCTGCCGGACACCGATGGCCCACACCGGGTGGTGGCGCTGGTGCACGGGGGGTTCTGGCGGGCGCAGCACGGGCTGGATATCATGGAGCCGCTCGTCGAAGATCTGGTCGCCCGAGGGTTCGCTTGCTGGAACATCGAATACCGGCGAGTAGCCCAACCCGGCGGTGGCTACCCGGGCACGCTGCATGATGTCGCAGCGGCAGTCGACCACCTGGACGTAGTCGCCGAGAGCCAGGCGGTCGACCTTGGTCGCGTCGCAGTGATTGGCCATTCCGCAGGCGGGCACCTCGCACTCTGGGTAGGAAGTAGGGGCTTGTTAGATGCCAGCCAGCCGGGAGCGCAGCCAACGGTGCGACCCGTGATCGTCGTGGGTTTGGCGGCCGTCGCGGACCTACCCGGGGCGGCACGTGAAGGCCTCGGCAACAATGCGACGCAGGACTTCATGGGCGGGGAGCCTGCAGAGTTGCTTGAGCAGTACGCAGCGGCCAACCCGGTCATCTCCGCTCGTACGGTGCTCGTCCACGGCGACGCCGACATCGTCGTGCCCATCAACCAGTCGACCCGCTTCGCCGACCTGGCCGAAGTGATCGTGATCCCCGACGAAGACCACATGGCCGTGATCGACCCAGCGACCCAGAGCTGGGCCGCCACCATCGACGTCCTCTCCCGCCTCTGACCACCAGCGGCGGTCGGTCCCCTCCGCCGGCACGCCGCGCCGAACCTGTAACACCTGGTGCCTGGCACCGACCGTCACCCGCTTCGTGGAGCCAGTGACACTTGGTGCCTGGCACCGACCGTCACCCGTTGTGGAGAACCTGTGACATGTGGTGCCTGGCACCGACCGTCACTCGTTGTGGAGAACCTGTGACATGTGGTGGCTGGCGTACGATCCACGCATGACGATCCGAGTGGTGCAGTGGGGGAGTGGCAATGTTGGGCGACAGGCCATCGCGACGGTGGCGGCCAGGCCTGATATGGAACTTGTCGGCCTCCTGGTCAAGAACCCCGACAAGGCGGGCGCCGATATCGGCACCATTGCCGGGATCGATCCGATTGGCATCGCCTCCACCGATGATGTCGACGAGATCGTGGCCCTCGACGCCGACGTCGTGTTGCACATGCCGCTGCCATCGCTCGTTCACGGCGACAACCCCGACGCAGACATGGCCGACTTCTGCCGCCTCCTCGCATCGGGCAAACACGTCATCACCACGGTCGGCTACATGTACCCCAAGATCTACGGCGACGAGATCATGGGGCGCCTCACCGACGCATGCACGCAAGGCAACTCGGCGTTTCACGGCACCGGGGCGAACCCCGGCTGGTTCGGCGACATCCTCCCGTTGTTGATGACGGGGCTGTCGCTACGCATCGACCAGATCGCCGTCACCGAGATCAGCAACTTCCAGTTCTACCCGTCGCCCGAAATCATGTTCGACATGATGAACTTCGGCCGCACCCCGGCCGAGTTCAAAGCACATGCCGAGCGCCACCGCACCTGGCTGGATGGCCTCTTCACTGAGGCAGTCCAGATGGTGGCCGACGGCATCGGCGCTCCCGTCGACAACGTCACCTCCGAGATGGTCACCTGGGTCACCCCAGACGATCTCGAGACCGCGGCCGGCACCGTCGCTGCCGGCACGGTCGCGGGGCAACGCTGGACCTGGGCCGCCCTCGTCGGCGACCACCGGATGGTCACCCAAGAGACCGTGTGGCGCATGCACGCCGACGCAGCGCCCGACTGGCCCCACGGCGATTGGTCCATCACCATCAGCGGCGATCCCGACATGCACGTGTCATTACCCCACGGATGGAACCGCAACGTCTTGGGCTCGACGGGCGCCCACGCCATCAATGCCATCCCATATTTGGTCGAGGCTGGGCCAGGCGTGAAGACATTCTTGGACCTCCCGGTGATCGCCGGCATGGGCGCCTACCGCGGCCCCGACACGGCCTGAGAACGATCCGGCCGCTCCTTGGTGGTCAGCGGCGCGGGCTTTCCGTGACCGTGACGACTCGTGGCCAGCGCCGCCGCGACGACGTCAGGCCGCGGGGGCGGCGTCAGGCTGTGGTCATCCAGTAGCCCTCAACAGCGATGACCTGAGCGGACTCGGGCACAGGCGCCGGTGTCTCGACCATCGTGTCTCGGACCTCCAGCACCCAGGCATCGTGTTGATACTCGTGATTGATCACCGCCCGCAGCAGCCCGTGGGCAATAACCGTGAGCTGTTCTGGAGCGCCGACGTCGCCATTGGCGATGCGGCCGATGATCGTGGCCGTGCTGGAGGCGATCGCGCTTCGGTAGGCCAGGATCTCATCAACCGGAGGCAGCGAGCCTCGTGCGGGCTCGAGCGTCGCCGAATCGAATACCGCGTCGTAGGCCGTGTTGAAGCTGGGTTCAGCCGCCGTGAGATTACGCACGATGAAGTGGTTGACCGCTGCCTGGTGGCCGAGGTGCCAGCCGATGGCGCTGCTGTTCTCGTTGGGGCGCCACGCCACCTGGTCGGGGTCAAGGTGAGCAACGAGTGCCTCGCTGTAGGCCCGAGCGAGGTCGTACTCGGCCAGCAAGCTGCGCAGGGTGTCGGGGCTATCGGTGGTCATGGCGATCTCGGTTCTGCGAATTTCTTATGGGGTACGGGCTTGGGCACCGGCGTCGGGTGCAGGTGCGGGTGTGGCGGTACGAGGAGTAAGGGGCGGGTGCAACGGCAGTCTCAGCCCAGAGTCTGCACGATTGCTGCGACAGTCCGCTCGGCCGCTTCGAGCGCTCCCTCGATGTGGCCAGGAGCGATCGATGCGGTCTCGGTCGAGGTCCAATACAGCTGGCCGTCCCAAGCCGGCTGTTGCAGGACCGGCGACCCGTCTGGTCCCGACATGTCGTGGATCTCCTGCAACGGCAGGCCCGGACACATTGCTGTGCCCGATAGCCCCGCGGCCCGCCAGAACGGCTTCTCATACACAGCGACCGCCTCGACGGTCAACCCCATCCAGACGGGAATGTCGGCCAACACGGCGGTCACGGCTGGCTGCAGGTCGTCGCCGTGGATCAGGTTGGACGTGATGGCCAGTGCCGGTGGAAGCGCGATCACTGCGACTCTCGCCTCCAACTGGTGATCGGCGAGATGGGCCCGAATCAGGCCATCGCCCCGGTCGATCCGACGCACGGGCGAGTCGAGCCGGACGACACCGTCGGGGAGCTGAGCCGACAGCCCATTGGCTAGCTGCAATGCCCCGCCGCTGAACCGGAAGGCCGGAGGGGCCACGGCGCGATCGATGCGCTCGACCTGCTGGCCGCGGACGTAAAGCAGATCGGCATCCAGCCATTGGTCATGGATGGCGAGCCCAAGCTCGGCCACGAGCTCCTGCACGCGGGACTCGGCCGGCCAGAACCATGTGGCTCCCAGGTCGGCCATCCCGTCCGGCACCGCAACGGTCTCCAACCGCCCGCCGGTCCGCGACCGAGCTTCGAGCACCTGCACCGTCAACCCCGAGCGGACCAGTCCGTCGGCGACCGCAAGGCCGCTGATTCCACCGCCCACGACAACCGCGTCGAGATTGGTCACGATGACTGGGAAGTCAGCAGATAGGGACGATCGAGTCGCGAGTCTCGAGCTGCGATGGTGTGTACGAGCTGGGCGCTGAGCTCGAAGGAACCTCTCGTTGGGCAGCAGCGACCGCCTGCCGGCCGAGTTCTGTGGTTGGAGCGCAAGCGGTTGCCAGCGCCCGACCGTGGCCGGCCGGAGGGGTAGCGATCAGTGCGTTGACAGCGTGGATATCGCATCTCCCCTCAACCTAGGTCCGGCGATCCTGACTCGACGTCGCTGCGGCAACCCGCGGGTGATGCGCCGACACAAACTGTCACACCCCCGCGACAGCCTTGGGAGATGTGTCAACGATGCGATGGATTCAGCGAAGAAGAGGTCGAGCGCGGCTATGACCTCACGATCAAGGTGGACGGCTATGTGCGCATCCAGGTCGAGAGTGCCGGCCAGCCGGCGTGGGCCTACACGATGGGTCTCAACGAGCAGTTCGGCCACCCAGACCTGATCTGTGTGCAGGTCAGTGCCGACCTGCAGCGTCAGCTCAGTTTCACCGTCGGGCAGATGATCGTCGAGGATGGGAGTCCCGATCCTGAAGGACTCGCCGAGATGGATGTCGAACCCGTCGCGGCAGACCCCGTGCACCTCAGTGGCAATCTCATCGCCATGTGGGCCAACCGCTACGACCGGCTCCCGCTGGCCGGCGAGTCCTCCAGGTCCTCCCCGGTCCCTCGTGGTTCTGCTCGTGTCACACACCGCTGCTCCAACGCATGGACGAGCCCGCACCCATCATGCTTCGTCTCCAGAACCGCCAGCAGCGTCGGACGGGACGCAATCGCAAGCTGGCCTGACCGGCTAGCAGGCGACCCAAGGAATCAGTGCCGGTGTCTGGCGCGGAACGCCGCGATCGAGGCGTCTTCGCCAGTGTGGGCTCGACGACCAGCCGTCGCTGATTCCTGACCATTGGCGCACCTGAGGTGGGCAGCGTCGTCAGCAGTACGTCGTCGGGCGGCTAACAACCCGCTCGCGCGAACCCGCAGAGCGGGTGACGGTTGGTGCCAGGCACCAGGCGTCACCGGTTGGGCGGATCGCGCTGGAGCGCTGGAACTCTTGTCACCTCGGCCGCGTCCCGCGCCCCTTCGGTCGGCCCCTGGTACGGGCACCTAGGGTGGCGACAGACCATGAGGGGATTCCCCAATGACCAACACCGAACCCGAGGCACGAATCGCCGTCTTCTTGGACTACGAGAACCTGGCGATTGGCGCGAAGGATCATCTGGGTGCACCTTTCGACTTCGGTGTGGTGGCGGACGCGTTGGCTGAGCGGGGCCGAGTGATCACCCGCAAGGCGTATGCCGACTGGTCGTACTTCGACGAAGACCGCCGAATGCTCACCCGGCATAATGTCGAGCTCATCGACATCCCCCAGAAGATGGGGGGCAGCCGCAAGAACGCGGCCGATATCAAGATGGCGGTCGACGCGGTGGAGTTGGCGCTCGACCGCGACTACATCTCGACGTTCGTGGTCTGTACCGGCGACAGTGATCTCAGCCCCTTGGTCCACAAGCTTCGCGAATTCGACCGAACGGTCATTGGTGTCGGGGTCCGGGACTCCACGTCCAAGTTGCTGCCGCCTGCGTGCGACGAGTTCATGTTCTACGACAACCTGGTTGCCACCGGCGAGGACGAAGGCGAACTCGACGCCTCCGATGGCAGCGCCCCTGATACGGGCATCGTCGTGCGGACACTCGCCGGGATGGAGTCTTCCTCTGGCGCAGTCCGGGCCTCGACGCTCAAGCGGGCCGTGCTCCGCAAGGACCCCACGTTCAACGAAGCCCAGCTGGGCTTTCGCGGGTTCCGGGCCCTACTCCAGAGCCTCGAGCGAGACGCCATGATCTCCCTCACCGACGCCACCGACCCCGAGATATCTCTTGCCGGTGGCGGCGCACAAGATGCCGCCGACGCGTTGCTGGCCGAGGTGTTAGGCCGCGGCGACCTGCCGTTCACCGGTTTGAAGACTGCAATGCGCAAGCAGGACAGGTCATTCTCCGAGCGCAATCTGGGGTACCGGAACTTTGGCGATTTCGTTCGTGCCGCCGAGGCTCGAGGCATCATTACGGTCACCGGGACAGACAACAGTCGGGTCGTTAAAGCGCGGCGCTGAGCAAGCAGTGGCGACACCGGGGAACTCACCAAGCGGGGCGAACGTCGTAGACCCATGACTTCTCGAAGCACTCGTGTCCTGATCGCAGTAGTGATGGCCTTCGCCCTCGTCGGCGCGTGCGGCGGCGGATCAACGACCATCGCAACCGGCACTGACGCAGACCCCACGGCCCCCCCAACAACAACAACGCCACCTCCAACGCCGGTGACCCCCGCTCCAGAGCCCGCTCCCGCGGGACCCGATACCGACGCACTCGTAGCCGCCCGAACCCTGTGGGACAGTGCCGGCGTCACCGAATACGCGTACACCGTGACGATGGTCTGTGAGTGCGGCGACGAGGCCTTCGGTCCGCGCCGGGTGACTGTTCGCGATGGTGAGGTCGTGTCGACTACGTACTTCGGCTTGCCCACCGATGTCACCGGACACACTGCCGACGAGCTCTTTGCGTTGATCGCAGCGTCGATCGCGGCCGGCGCTGAGAACGAGGTGTCCTACGACGCCGCGACGGGCTTCCCGACGCTGGTTCGCCTCGATGTCCCAGGCCTGGCAACCGACGGAGGCCTCGACCTGCAGACGGCCGATTTCGTCAACGTGGGTGTCGTGCGCGCCGAACTCGAGACAGCCCGCGCCGCATGGCAATCAGCCGCAGTGGCGTCGTATGCGATCACCTACCGAGAGATCTGCTTCTGCCCCGAGATTGTGACCGAGGTCGAAGTCGTGGATGGCCAGGTCGGTGATGTGG
>Ga0302127_10003023_pt1 | contig 10167 bp, 11 predicted proteins | sample CB4_SCM_MG_FD_204452 | JGI IMG/M metagenome (GOLD analysis project Ga0302127, IMG submission 204452) | Marine microbial communities from Western Arctic Ocean, Canada - CB4_SCM | ecosystem: Environmental > Aquatic > Marine > Oceanic | place: Canada: Western Arctic Ocean | collected 2017-09-24 | reverse complement strand
TCGCATGGAAAAGGCGTAGATCAAAAAAATAAAAGTCAATTTTAAGATTTATATCAAATATAAATTTTAAAAATGGTTACTTCACTCGCATAGGTTCTTGCTCTTTGAAAAAATTGTTAAATGGACAACCTTCACATCGTCTATGACGTATAGCACATGTGAGGGCATCCGCATTCTTGATACAAGGTTTTTTCGCGATTTTTTTACGTTGTCGATAAGTACGTCGTCTAAGGAATGAACAATTAACTTGTACACTGACTAACATAATATTGAATTATGACAACTTCTTTTTAAGTTTATACTCGGGGTATTCTGACGCCTTTTTAGGTGTTTTACAAATGGTATCCCCACAATGATCTCTGTTTTGATAGACAGAATTAATCGAAGCTGATATTTCATCACACGATTTTAGACTCCATCTACCTAGTATAGGTTTGTCAACTTTAGTGAAAAATTTGAAAACTTTCATAAACATATTTAAACTAGTGTTGTCGTTTTTAAATAGCATTAACAGTGCAATTTAAAAATGATTTTTTGATTTAATTTACTAACAGACCGAAACCAACAAATTAGTTGGAGAAGGCCAAACCGCCCATACCAGATTGGATGCGGAGGACGTTGTAGTTAGTGGCGAACATGTGCATGGTGGTCGCGTTGTTGGCGGCACCCATGGTGACAGCGACTTGCGCGTTATCGATGCGCGAGAAGTTGCAGGTACCGGTAGGCTGGTGCTCTTCGGGCTTGAGCGCGAACGAGTACGAGTAGATACCGGGGTAAGGCGAACCAGTGTGGTGCTGGAAGGATTGCACCTGGTTGAAGTACTTACCCTTTTGTTCCTTGAAACGGTCTTGGCCGTTAAGAACAAGCTTGAAGTTGGTGAGGGGACCAACGGAATCTTCGGTGAAGATGGCATCACCACCGATAATGTCACCGAGGCCGAGCTGGGGGGCACCGTAGGTGGAGGTCGACACAAGCACATTGGAGCCGGCCCCGATGGCGGGGGCGACTTGCATCTTGACATTGCCATCCGTGGACGCAGTGGTGAAGTTCCACATGGAGTTCTGCGTCTGGGTGTTGGAGAAGCACCACACAAGCTCCTTAACGGGGTGGTTGTAGGAGAGGCGGACCTGCTTGGTGTTGGAAGCATCAACGGTGTCGGCACCAGTGTGCTGAACCTGCTCGATCAGGTATTCATGACCCTTCTGGGCGAATCGGCGACGCTCTTCGGTGTCCAGGTAGATGTAGTTGGCCCACACCTTGAAGGTGGAGGTGTCAAGCCATTCGTCGAAGTTCGCGGACAGATCGAAATCCAAACGGACTTCATGGTACTGCAGGGCAATCAGAGGCAAGTACAAACCGGGGTTGCGGTTGAAGAAGAAGTACAGGGGCAGGTACACAGTCTTACCGGAGACACCGGAGGACATCTTACCGTAAGTAGCCTTCTTGGACTCATCCAAGTAAAGCTCCGAGTACAAACGCCACCACTTCTGGTACTGTTTGTCGATGCGCTGACCACCGATGGAAAGCTCAACGTTGTTGATGGCACGCTCGGCAACCCAAGCGGCGTTAGCGGAAGTCACACCCGAGGACTTGACCTTGAGTTCGACGTACATGTCACCGACGAGATCACCGTTACGGGCGACAGTCACGGAGACGCGACCGGAATCAGCGGCAGTACCGTTGACGGTCTGCTCGATGTTTTCCATCGCGAAGTTGGTGTGGCGCTTGTATTTGGCCTGGAAGAAGGTCACCTCGGGGTTACCGGTAAGGTAAACATCCTGGGCGCCGTAAGCTACGAGTTGCATAAGACCACCGGCCATTTTGAGAGTTGTTGTACTATACACCGAGAAAATAATTCTAGCTAAACGCGCAATTTTTCATTCCCATTTTTCTCAGTGTACAATAAATGTCCAAACAGTCTGCTGATGAAATCGAAGAAGGTGAAATTTTTGAATCTGAATCTGAGATGGAAAATGAAAGTATGATTGATCCAGGTGAAGAAGAAGATTTCGATGTCGCTGAATTAATGACTTCACTCTTCGCGACTGATAATGGTGATACAGTATGTACAGCACTCGTGGGAATTTCTAGTCAACTTCATATTCAAAATAAAATTTTAGTTAAAATATTAGCTCAATTGAATTCATCGAAAAACTAATTAAAAGAAAAACTCGTACTATGAGTAATGGAAAATACCCACTTCATCGACAAGGACCCAAACAGGTATGAAGCACTCTCGGAACTTCGGAACCAACAAATTCGGTCGATGAATGAGGATCAAGGAACTCGTATAATGGAAAAATTAGAAGATGCATGGGGTCTACATGACAGAGATTTTCTCGGACATCAGATGTTGGGATATAATCAATATATATCTGGTAAGTCGTTTAATCAACATGGAGCTGTTTCGATTAATGATATTGATCTTGGTGCGATCAAAGATATTAGACGAAAGAATCTTGACTTTGCCATCGAATTAAGGAATCATCTAAAAAAAATAAAAAAGGAAAAATTATTGAATGATGAGAAGATTGATGAAGTATTCAATGATAGTGGCCTGAGTCTCGATAAACGTATTTCCAATATAATCTTACACATCGAAGACGGTTTCGAAAATATTCGTCGCCATTACATTTCTTATGAGCGTGTGAGTACTCCAACGGTTCAGCCACAATATCCTAGATTTTCTGACCCTTCTACGATGGATGATGAGGATATGGAAAATTTTACACCGCTTCAGAATTGTATAGTGTTTACACTCGAAGAGATCTATAAATGTGGATACCGTAGATATAAGGGGCATTGTTGTGAAGAAATTACAACATCAGATGGTTACAAAACTCGGGCGTGGTATCCCAAGTATCCTATCGAGAAGTTTGTATATTCCATTGCGCGAAGAGATTACATGTTTTCGAACTGGAAAAACTTTACAAGTAAAGGATCTATTGCTCGTGAAGTGATTGATAATATTTCAAAATGTGACGATCAACAGTTTCCTGAGATTAGTAAGAGGCGTCACGTTTGGTCATTTAAGAATGGTGTATTTGTCGGAAAAGAGTGGATCCCAGAACGTGGTGTACACGACTGCCGCTTTTACCCGTACGATAGTAAAGAATTCCGTTGCTTAGATCCAACTATCATTTCCTGTAAGTATTTCGATCAACAATTCGACGACTATTCACACATTGAACGTTGGCAGGACATTCCAACCCCGCATTTTGATAAGGTTTTACATTATCAGAAACTTGAAACAGAGGTATGCAATTGGGCATATGTAATGGGTGGTCGTCTCTGCTACGATGTCAATGATTTGGATAGCTGGCAGGTTATCCCTTTCTTCAAGGGTATTGCACGTTCTGGTAAGTCCACATTGATTACGAAAGTGTTTAAGAAATTCTACGAAAGTGAAGATGTCGGTGTTTTGGCGAACAATATCGAGAAAAAGTTCGGTCTTTCTGCGATCAAAGATAACTTCATGTTTATCGCCCCAGAAATCAAATCTGATTTGGGTCTTGAACAGGCTGAGTTTCAGTCGATTGTATCCGGTGAAGATGTTTCCATCGCTGTAAAGAATAAAACAGCCTTGTCAATTGAATGGAATGTTCCTGGTGTACTCGGTGGAAATGAAGTTCCAAACTGGAGAGACAACTCCGGCTCTATTCTTCGACGTATTTTACCATGGAACTTTACGAAACAGGTGAAAGAGGCCGACCCTCAACTGGATGAAAAACTTCACAAAGAACTTCCCGCTATTCTTCTCAAGTGTATTCGTGGATATCTCGACTACTCTAATAAGTACAGGGATAGAGACATTTGGAGGGTAGTACCCCCATATTTCCTACTTATCCAGAAGCAGGTGGCAATGGTTGCGAGTACATTAACGAACTTCATGGAATCGACACTAATTACATATGGTGAAAAGATGTGCGTTCCTCAGACGATATTCGTACAGGTATTTAATCAACACTGTGTCGCAAATAACCTTGGTAAACCCAAATTCAATCAGGATTTCTATGCAGGTCCATTCAGTGCGAGAGATATTGAAGTTCGAGACGAGGTTGTAACATATAAGGGGCGAACGTATCCAAGGCAACCAGTTGTATTTGGTCTGGACGTGATTGAAGAGGGTCTCGGTTTCACAAACGATTTTTAAAAAAAAATAGTTACCAATAGTAATATGAGCCAGTCGGTTCAAGAGTTTGTCAGGCGTTCCGGTGTAGAACTACAAACTCCCAATTCCGCGTCAAATTCAAATAACAATTTCGCGCGAGAACTTGAGCGAGATGTCGCAATGATTCAAGAACGCAAAGCTCGTGAATCTAGTGTCACACAAGGACAACAGTTTTTCCGTCGTCCTACACGACAATTACCCAGACAGGTACAATTTCCTCGTAGACTGGAAAATAGTATTGTAAACAATAGAACATATGGGCGTTTCAAACAATTTGAAAACTCTAATAATAATTCTCCACTGAATAATGAATTCGATGATGTTATATTAAATTCTAAAAGTGAGAAAATGATTAACAATCTACTTGCTGAACAGAGATTCTCGAACAATGACAAAATTGATGAAATTAACAACAAACTCTTAGCCAATGAGAATTTCGTACGTGAATTTAACGGAACATCTTCAACTAGTGATCTTCAGGTAAGTAAGTTGAATCCGGGTATGTTTAACGCACTCGTAAACAAAGACTTTGGTCAGGTACACCGCCTTGATCTTAAATCTATACTCTTAAAATCACCACTCGGTAAAACACCCGCTGGTGAGGGTCTTTATATAGATACAACTGAAATTAGAGGTGTGTATGGACAGTTCAAACAAGGATATTCTCATACGAAAGAAGCCGGTCCCCAAGGAGACCTCAATAAAAATTATAATCAGGTACAGATCAAGTTACAAGTTACTAATAACATTGAAACTAAAGGTGCCACTGTCAGTATATTCCGTAACGGTAAAATCCGTTTCTCAGGTGGTTTCGTTGGGGTGAACATTGCTAACCAACCAGAAATCATTCGTCGCTTCGTGGTTGAAAAGTATACATTGAAAGAGCCTTTTCTATCTAATGACTTTGAATATAACAATTTAAGTGGTCAATTTAGGATTAATGGTATATTCAAAAATATGGTAAATATTGCCCGAGAAAAGCAACAATATGGAATGACCGAGGCTTCATATGAACCCGAGATTACCCCATTTCTTTATATTGAATCTAATCAACACAAGTTTATTATAACTAGGAATGGAAATGTACAGATTTCCGGTGCGAAAAACCCAAAAGCATTGGAAAATGCGTACATTTTTGGAACCGAGTTTGTTAAACGATTGGATAGAAATGACGAAATCCAGGTGACAGGTGTGTTTAACATTAGTCTAAAGGCTAAGAAACCTAAACTTAAACTTAAAGCTAAGGCTAAGGCTAAGGCTAAAACTAAAACAAAGGCTAAATCTACGACTACTAATAAGTTATCGAAAATTCAACTTAATGCACTTAATATTGATCTCAAGGCGTGTAAACGTGATATGAGTAAAGCTGAGCTTATAGAGTTCGCAAGAAAAGTTGGTGTTGTTAACTTTAGAACAAAAAACGAAAATGGTAGCAGAGCTGCGACTATGGATGAGATATGTGAAAGAATTAAGAAGAAGAAGGGTATACGAACGGTTACGTATAAGAATACGAATAAGGGTAAGAATGTGAATCTGACTGGAATAAACAGTAGATTCAAGGTTGGTAAAGTATTGTGTAAAAATATGAAGATGAAAGAGCTTATTCGTATAACGACTGTTATGAAAATAGTACTAACTGGGAAGGAAAAGAAAAATGATTTATGTAAATTGATTGAAAAGGCGAGAAACAATATTGCTAATAAACCTGTCGTAAAACCACTTTCCCCGGGGGCCTTAAAACAGAAAGAAAAAAACGCTAAAGAAATCAGTAAAAATATTAGTCAACAGATGAAGATAAATGACATAGAAATCAAACGAAGACTTAATGAAAATTCTATCCGCAACGACCTTGGTAAACTTTATGGATCTAAATGGATGAATAGATATAAACCTACCCTCACACAAGATGTGAAAATGGTGCAAAATAAGATTCGTAACATCTCTAACACAAATAAGAACAAATTGGGTGTACCTTTTAAACGCACAATTGATACGATCAAAAAACAATTAGTGAGTAACTGGAAGATGCAAAGAAAGAGAGATTTGGAGAAAAAATATCTTAATAATAAATTAAACGTCAACGGTGTTAATGCCAACTTGAAAAACGCGTATCGACGGGCAGCGGTTAACTATATGATGAATTTGACGAACACAAAGAAAAAAATAGATGCAGAAAAAATGAATCGTTATAAAAAACAATGGCTAAAGACTCGTGCTAATATGAATGTGCGTTCAAATGGGGGGGCTAAGGCTCGAATCAATAAGATGTAATATTCTCTATAGAGAGAACTGACACGATACATGTGATAAAGCATCCCGCGTTATATATCAAATCCCGCCACCTAGACGTAAAAACTAATGATGGACTTATGGTTAATAAGTACATAGCATGTCCCAATAATGGGGCGATAGATACAGGCTTTTTAGAATGAATTGCAATTGTACTTGATATAATAAATACCAAATTTATTATATCAATTATTCTTGAGAAAATAACAAGGTTATAAATAGATATAAGAAAAATAACTTCAAAAGCTATTCGCATATTCTTATTGTATTTTACTTCCACTACACCCGGAATGGGTTCAGGTTCTTGAACTGGTTCTACTAATGGGGGTGAAGTTTCAATACTTTCATTCACCCCAATTCGAAGAGATCCATCCGGTATTTCTACAACAACAAACTTTTCATTATTCATTATATACATTTTATGTAGGGATTAATACTTTTCTTAGGTTCTGCAATTTGTTTTAGATGAATAGTATGATAAGAAAAATTATATTTAGGAAATGTTTCTTTTATTTTATTAGACAATGTCGTAGCTGGAACTATATGGGATGACCCTAAACACACAGAATCTTTCTCATATTCAAGAAAACGATCCTCCATGTATACAAATTTTTCCAAATCTTCTTTCTTCACTCCATCCTTATGCATCAAAATATAAGTATCTTTAGATATTCCATTACTGATGTAAAAATGTTCGGATAAATCAACTTCCTCAGATGTTTTACGTTTTTCAAACATAATAAACAAGAGAACGATACCTAGTAGTACGTATATCATGCTATTATATAGATCAGATTAATTTTGAAAGATCTGTAATCTTATGAAGAATGTTGAAAAGTTGGTTGTGAGAAGTTACATCACCGGGTTTAACAATTTCAAGTTCGATTTGGTAGGATGCAGATTCTTCAGAATCCTTGTCAACACTGTCACCTGATGAGATAGTCATATCGATACTGAGGTTTTTACGGACAAATGAGTGTCGAAGTTTAGATCTCTTCCTATCCATCTCATACTCCCCAAAGCTAGGAATCTCCCTAGAAATACTAAACCTGACATCTAGGGGTTCACATTTGAAATCTTCTTTTACGACATTAATTTTTTGTACCATAACTTGTTCCCCCGTGTCTTCATCAGACGAAATACGAATACCATTCGTATCATCATAATACACATCGGATGTAGTCGTTTTGACACTTTCCCATTCCGGGAACTTCTTGAGACCTTTTAGAACACGTTCAAATGTTTCTTTACCAACATTAGTGTCAAATAGAGAACCGTTATGTTTACCGAGACGAATCTCCACTTCAATGTGTTCCTCATCTTTATGAGAATTGAAGAGGGTGGTAACCTTTTCAGTGATAGTTTTGATATCCATTTTACTTACATTTACATAATGCGTCTTTTACTTAAGCCTTTTTTGTTCTTAAAGTTTAATGAAAGGGTTCGATAACAAAGGAAACACTTGTTATTTCAATACAGCTCTCCAATGCCTGTTATGTATTCCAGTGTTAAGTAACTTTTTCTTAAGGAGTCCTTATGATGGTGATTGTAAGTTTACACAGTGTTATTCTGAGTTAATTCGTACGTATTGGACGAAGGGTCAACGCACTCTCGATATCAAAACACTTATCGATCATTTCCGTGATAAGTTCCCCCGTTTCAGATCTAACGAACAACATGACGTTCAAGAAGCTATTATGTGTATCATCGATATTTTAGAGATATCTAGACCAGAAATCAAACAATGGTTTTATGGAAAGAAAACACAGAAAACTATATGGCCGGGTGGGAAGACATCGAATGAAGAGATATTCAGCGTTCATTTGATAACCTCCGATGGTAACGATATGGAAAAGATGCTTGCTAAAAGTACGGATTGGAATACAATTGAGAATTTTGAAGATACAGAAGGGAAAATGCATCATCTAGCTACGAGTCGAATGGTATTTTCTGAATTCCCCAAAGTTCTAATGATTTCATTTGATAGAAAAAGTCATATTAAAATTTTAGAAAAACTAATAATTGATAAACACGAATATACTCTCATATCGAGTGCTCTACATGTGGGTAATCAAAACGATGGACATTATGTAAGTTTTGTTAAATCGAAAAACAATTGGTATTTAATTGATGACGAAACAATTAAACAACACGATTTACCTGAAGAAGCTGGGTTTTACTTCATGGTTTACAATTTAAAAACTCCTCCATCTTAATGTTCTCCTTAATGTTAACGATCGTTCTATAAAACGTTCGACGATTGTTAGGGTGTGTTTTATCATGTCTCCTCTTAATCGGTTTCCACCACATTGGTTCTTCCCACCCCATATACATACATTCAACAATAGCTCCATCTTCGAACCATGGTTTATCGGCTATCCTGTTTGCAGGAATTTCAGACTCAAAAAACATCTTCCCTTTTTCTTGTATATACAATCTCCATGCAAGTGGTCCAGGGTTACACCCAGGTGTTTCCAAAGTGGGTTCACGTTTCATTAAGAAGTCTACAGTGTTTTTCATCTGCGGTTTCCATTTAAACATAGTCTCATGTGTTCCTAAACGAATTGGTTCATTGATCGGTGTAAAAACAAGTCCATCCACTTCTTGTTTTACCCCCGGGAGATAGTCTTCCATGAATTGTTTAAAGTCTTTCATATGGTGAAATTCTTTTAACTGAAGGCGATATTTATCGGACTTCATGTAAATAATTGGCTGAACTACCCCAAACTTAGCATACCCTAGTCGGTCCAATAAATTATCACTCCATACAGATTTCCCACTTATAAGCACAGCATCATAAATCATGAGTGTATTCTCATACAATTCGGCATCCAATATCGTCCCGTTATAGACCTCCTTTTTGAGATTAAGTGACACTTCAAACATATTGAATGCTCGATTCACAAACAGACATTTTTTCTTTCCCTCAAAAGTGAGAGCAACCATCATATGTCTCTCACCATCCGTCTTCTCACACACAACGTATTCACCCTTCTGTAGTATAGGGAAGTGCCTATACTCAATAGAAATTGGTTGAGGTCCGGGGAAATAGTCTTTACTACCCCATGTGGTGTGAATGAAGTTCACAACATATTTGTAAAGTGGGGAGTCCGACTTTATAGACATGTTTAATATTCACGTATAAACTTTAATTGACTTTTACACCGGCAGCGTTTAGAATGTTACTTACACATTCATGTGTATATGTTAGAGTTAACTTAGCTGCTGTAAATGCATAAACTCGCACATTTTGTTCGCTGAATTTCTCAAACATTTTTGGGGAAATTTTCCAGGTTCCAGCCTTTTTGATAACTTGTTTAGTATTCATCATCCATGCACGTGCATTAGTGAACGTTACATTATAGATATCCTTAGAAATCTTCTTTCCAACTTTAGTATCAAACTCGAGTCCCATTTGTGACACGGGTTCTTCGGAACCGGCTTGCACCTTGGTTTTAAACATGTCCCAATCAATTCCTTCCTTGACACCCGGGAATACTAGACATCCCAATGTATCATGGGGTTCGAAACACTGATCGAGTGAATCATCATCCATACCAATCCCGAAATCTATAAAGATGATACGATCGTGTGATTTCATATACCTTTGGATAGTTTCCGCTTTTTTGTATGGGTCATCATCAACATACGCTATCTCATTTTTACAGTTTTTTTGAAGACATCTAATATTCAGTCTCAAAACACTA
>Ga0302127_10003016_pt1 | contig 10177 bp, 10 predicted proteins | sample CB4_SCM_MG_FD_204452 | JGI IMG/M metagenome (GOLD analysis project Ga0302127, IMG submission 204452) | Marine microbial communities from Western Arctic Ocean, Canada - CB4_SCM | ecosystem: Environmental > Aquatic > Marine > Oceanic | place: Canada: Western Arctic Ocean | collected 2017-09-24 | reverse complement strand
ACGTGCCTGGCACCGGCGCGCGATGAGGCTACAAAGATTCGTGGTCAGGAGGCATTTTCACTCTGGCTTTATGGGGCTTGGCGGACAATTGGTCTCAGATGGGAACGTCGGGCGCTTGTTTGGTGTTCTTACTCTCAACGGACCGCCACCTCAGGTGCAATCCGCATCTCGGCGGTCCTCCACCGAAAGCGAGTTGAGCGAATCATGAAGCAGAGCCTGCGTCTCGGGACAATCTCCGGGATCCCAGTGGGCTTGAACTGGGGTCTCCTACTCATCGCCGGGCTCTATCTGAGCAGCCTGGCCACGGGTTTCCTGCCGTCTGCGGCGCCCGGCTTCTCAACCGTGTCCTATTGGCTTGTCGCAGCCGGCGGCGTCGGTTTGTTCTTCGCCTCGATCCTTGCCCATGAGCTTGGCCACAGCCTCGTGGCCCAGAGCGAGGGCATTCGGGTCCGGGCCATCACGCTTTGGCTCTTGGGCGGCGTCGCCGAACTCGAAAAAGAAGCTGACAACCCGGGAGCTGAGTTCCGTATTGCAGCTGCCGGCCCCGCCGTCAGCCTCATGCTCGGTTTGCTCTTCGGCGGCAGCGCCTTGGCCTACAGCGCCGTGTTTGGCTCGTCGCTCATCGTGACCATGCTCGCCTGGCTGGGCATCGTCAACGCGATCCTGGCCGCGTTCAATCTGATCCCTGCATCTCCACTCGACGGTGGCCGCATCCTGACGGCGGTGCTGTGGCACCGGTCTGGCAATCCCAACTCGGCCCGAGCCCGCTCGGCAAAGGTCGGCCAAGTGTTCGGCACACTCCTACTGGGCTTCGGTGCGTACACCTTCTTTGGCGGCGGCGGCTTCTGGCTGCTCATCATCGGGTGGTTCCTACTCTCAGGCGCAACAGCAGAGCGTCGCCGAGCCGAACTCTTCGAGGCTGCAACGCACGCGTCGGTGGGCGAGGTGATGACCCCTTTGGCCTCGCCCACCGATAGTGCCGTCACGATCGCCGGGTTGCTCGCGATGAGCGGCCCGACCCCCCGTGCGGCGTTCCCCGTCCGAGGGCCCGATGGCGTCATCGCCGGCATCGTGCCCACCGGGGCACTCGCTGGAATCAGCCCTGGCCAACACGGTCAAATCCGTGCGCTGGACCTGATGATCGGCTGGGACGAATTCGTCAGTGCTCGCACCAGCGAACCACTCAGCCATGCCGTGGAGCGGATGCGAGCCACCAACGCCGTCCATGTCCTCGTCTACGACGACGCTGGTCGCCAGGCCGGCTATGTGGGGCTTGCCCAGTTGACCGGTGCAGCGTCACGGGTCCCTGCCTGATCTGACCGACAGCCGGCTCGCGTCGCCCCCGGGCCGGGCTGTCGGTCCCCACCGGTAGTCTCGCATTCATGCGAATGGGCCCTCATGCACTGCTTGGATCCGACCCCGATGCAGTCAAAGGCAAGAAACTCTCCAGCCAGACGATGTCGCGGGTCTATGACTTCGCCCGCCCCTACCGGCTGCAGCTGTTTGGGTTCGTCGGAACGATCCTGATTGCGGCGCTGCTCGCGCTGCTGCCACCGTTGGTGTTCCGTCGGCTAATCGACAGCTCGATCCTGACCGGCGACAAGAGCGAGGTCAACGTATTGGCCCTCGTGCTGATCGTCGCTGCGTTCACCGAGGCCTTTTTGGCATTGGCCGAGCGATGGTTCAGTTCGCGCATCGGCGAAGGGCTTATCTACGACCTCAGGGTCGCCTTGTACGACCACGTTCAACGGTTGCCCATCGCGTTCTTCACCCGGGTCCAGACCGGCTCGCTCATCAGCCGCATGAACAACGATGTGATCGGTGCCCAACGAGCCATCACCGGAACCCTGGGACAAGTCATCTCAAACGGGATTGTGCTGACGACCACGCTGATCGCCATGTTGATTCTCGAGTGGCGGCTCACGCTGCTCGCCGTGGTATTGCTCCCGGTTTTCATCCTGCCCACCAAGCGAGTCGGCCGAAAGCTGCAAACGCTGACACGCGAGAGCATGGACCTCAACGCAGGCATGAACACCACGCTCAATGAGCGCCTCAACGTCTCGGGGGCAATGCTGGTCAAGCTCTTTGGTCGCCACGACCGCGAGCGTGATGACTTCTCCGATCGGGCCGGCCGAGTCGCCAGTATCGGAATCCGAAGCGCCATGTATGGGCGTACGTTCTTCATTGCGCTCACGCTGGTCGGAGCGGTCGGCACCGCGGTTATCTACTGGGTCGGATCACGCCTCGCGATCAACGACAGCATCAGCATCGGCACGCTCTCGGCGCTGGGTCTGTACGTGGCGCGGATCTACGGTCCCCTGACCGGTCTCACGAACGCTCGCGTCGACATCATGACGGCACTGGTGTCGTTCGAGCGGGTATTCGAAGTTCTCGACGCACCGAACGCCATCACCGATCGTCCGGCCGCGGTAGACCTCAACAATGCCAAGGGCCGCGTCACATTCAACGATGTCTCGTTCACCTATCCCGCAAGCGACACCAAGCTCTCGTCGCTCGAGAGTGCCACCGACGACACCAATCCTCGTCAGGTGCTGTCCAACATCAAGCTCGACATCGAACCCGGCCAGACGGTGGCCATTGTCGGACCATCGGGTGCCGGCAAGAGCACGCTGATCTCGTTGGTGCCACGTCTCTACGACGTCACCGATGGCTCGATGGAGATCGACGGCATCGATGTCCGTAGCCTCACCCAATCTTCGTTACGGCGTGCGATCGGTGTGGTCAACCAAGACCCTCACCTCTTCCACGAGTCGGTCGGCGACAACCTGCGCTACGCCCGACCCAACGCAACGTCTGATGAGCTCGTCGAGGCGGCCCGGGCAGCGCAGATCCACGAGGTCATCGCGGCGCTGCCCGAGGGCTACGACACCATCGTGGGCGAGCGCGGCTATCGCATGTCGGGCGGAGAGAAGCAGCGGCTGGCCATCGCTCGCATGTTGTTGAAGGACCCGGCCGTCGTGATCCTGGATGAAGCCACCAGTCATCTCGACAGCGAGAACGAACATCTCGTCCAGCAAGCACTGACCTCTGCACTCGAAGGCCGCACCGCCATCGTGATCGCTCATCGGCTGTCGACCATCACCGATGCCGACGTCATTGCAGTCGTCGACGACGGGCACATTGTCGAACGCGGCACCCATGCCGTCTTGCTCGCCGATGGCGGCCTCTATTCCGAGCTGTACCACACCCTGGTTCGGGACCAGGAGGTACCTGACTGATGCAGATGCCGCTCGATGTGGCGATGGACCGAACCTTCAGCGTGGCCGAGTTCGGCCAGCTCATCAACGACGTCCTGAATCACACCTTCCCCCACGACCTCTGGATCCAGGGCGAAGTCCGAGACATGACAAGAGCCGGCTCGGGCCACGTCTACTTCACGCTCGTCGACGCGGCCCCCAAGCCTGGCCGCCAGCCCGATGCGGCGCTATCGGTGGTGTTGTTCGAGGGCACCAAGCGCACCATCAACGCCCAAATCAAGCGCTCGGGTGGGGGCATGCGCATCGACGACGGCATCTCCGTGCGGATCCGTGGCGTGCCCGACTTCTACGCTCCAGGCGGCAAGCTCAGCCTCCGTATGACGGGGATCGATCCCGCATACACACTCGGCCAGTTGGCGGTGTCTCGCGATCGACTGCTGCGCATGCTGGCCGACGAAGACTTGCTGCACGCCAACTTGGCGCGGCCTGTGCCGGGTCTGCCGTTGCACGTTGGTCTTGTCACTGCCAATGGTTCGGCCGCAAAGGCAGACTTCCTGCACGAGCTCGAACAGTCTGACGTCGCGTTTCGCGTCGCATTTTCGCCAAGTCCAGTTCAGGGTTCGGATGCGGCTGCTCGGATCGCCGCGGCGATCCGTTCATGCGAGCTCCGTGGCGTCGATGTGATCGCCGTCGTCCGCGGCGGCGGTGCTCGGACCGATCTGGCCGCCTTCGACGACGAGGTCGTCGCCCGAGCGATCGCCGGATGCTCCATCCCGGTCTTCACGGGTATTGGTCACGAGATCGACACCGCGGTGGCCGACGAGGTCGCCCATCTTGCGCTTAAGACACCCACCGCGTGCGCTGCACACGTGGTTGGCCTGGTCCGCGAAGCCGAGAACACAGCCACCGCCTTGTGGAACCGCGTGACGGTGAAGGCGGCAGACCTGCTCAGCGCTACCGACGCCGAGCTCACCGGAGCTGCGTTCAACGCGCGCGAATCCGCGACGTCTGCGCTACGCGACGCAGACACACGCGCCGTAACCGCGGCCCGCCAAGTCCGTGATCTCACATCATCCCAGCTCGACCGCAGCAGCCACCGCCTCACCGGCCACTTCGCCAGAGCCCGCTTGCTGAGTCGCCACCGACTCGACAACGCAGATGCAGGAATTCGTCGTGTCGCCCAGCGTGTCGGGCGCGCTGGCCGCGTCGGGATCCAAGCGGCAAACCGTCGGGTCGACAATGCCCACTTCCAGGCACGGTTATTGGATCCCGAACGGGCGTTGGCCCGCGGCTGGAGCATCACCACTGACGCCAACGGCGCTGTCGTACGGTCGGTAGCGGACACACAGACAGGGTCCCAGCTCACAACCCGGTTGGCCGATGGAACCATTGCCAGCACCGTCGACGCTGCGACCCACAAATCAGCCAAGAACCCTCCCGCACAAACAAAGGAGTCATCGTGAGTACCCCCGACGACGAGGTCGGCTATGCCGCAGCCCTCGCCGAGCTCGAGGAGATCCTCGATCAACTCGAAGATGACAACATCGATGTTGATGTGCTCAGCTCCAAGGTCGAGCGCGCCGCGGAGCTAATTCGCCTGTGTCGCGGCAGAATTCGCGCTGCTCAGATGAGCGTCGAGGAGATCGTCGCAGAACTCGACGATCTCACCGACGATGGCGCCGACACCGACACGTCGCCAGATAGCGACGACTGACCCCATGTCGGAGCTCACCACGGCCCCGGATGCCCTCACGGTTGTGCTCGGCCCCGTCGACAACCGTCTCCGCGAGTTCACCGAGGCCGAGCGGGCCCGATGGTCAGCCGTCGACCCCACCCTGTCGGACCCCTTCGATGCACTGGCCGAGCTGGTGTTGCTGGGCGGCAAGCGCCTCCGACCGGCGTTCTTTCACTGGGCCCATGTCGGCGCGGGCGGCGAACCCTTTGCGCCCGAGGCCCTCGATGCGGCAGCTGCGATCGAGATGCTGCACGCATTCGCGCTGGCCCACGACGACATCATGGATGCATCAGAATCTCGCCGTGGACATCCCACCGTCCATGTCCGATTCGCCGAGCTCCACCGTCAGCGCGGCTGGCAGGGCGACCCGAACCGCTGGGGCGAAGCGGTCGCAATCCTGGTCGGCGACCTTGCTCATGTGTTCGCCGACCACCTCATGGCCGAGCGCACGCCCGAGATCGCATCGATCTGGGGTGAACTTCGCATGGAGGTCAATGTGGGCCAGTACCTCGATGTCTTGGCGACCGCTGTTGGTGAGGCCGATGACTCGACGGCACGCCGCATCGTCGAATACAAGACGGGGCGCTACTCAGTGCAGCGACCGCTGCATCTCGGAGCTGCTATAGCCGGTGGCCTTGATCGCCTCGGCGACCAGCTGACTCGCTACGGCCGCCCCGTCGGTGTTGCCTTCCAGCTCCGCGACGACATTTTGGGTGCGTTCGGCGACAGCGCTGTCACGGGCAAACCCGTCGGCGATGATCTTCGCGAAGGCAAACCGACCCCATTGTTGGCGACTGCTCGCGATCTAGCCTCGCCCGCGCAGGCGTTGATCCTCGAAAGAGCCGGCGATGCCGAAATGTCTCCTCAGGACCTTGCCGACGTCCAAGAGGCCATGGTGGCGACGGGCGCGGTGGATGCCATCGAGTCCGAGATTGCCGAGCTCACCGACGAAGCAATGGTTGCCCTCACCGATATGGATCTCGTTGGCGGGGCCAGCGAGGCGCTGGCCGATCTCGCCAATTTCGTGGCCTTCCGAGAACACTGATCGCGCCAAAATCATGTTCAGTTGGGGACAGACCCCATCGGAACATCGGGGTCCATCGTTGTGCCTAGGGCGCACATCCCCGCGTGACACCGAGCGGCCGCTTCACCACCCTACGTGAATATCCCTCAACGACTCGCTTCGCACAGTGAGCAGCAGACACGCTGTCCTTCTGGTAAGGGCAAGACGGCGGTCGATTGCTGATCCCGCGAACGGGCATTAACACCCTCTGAGAAAGCGCCCGCCGGTGACCAAACAACGTTCCAGCCTGACGGCATAGTCGTCGAGCTCGCCGTCCACCACCGATTTTTACGCGATGACAACGTCGTGCTGCTCCTCCCCGAAGTCGACGGCGGTGGGGATGGAGCCGCGGGCGACGATATCGGCGCCGCTGAACTCGCCGCCGAGAGCACAGCCGCGCCTGCGGCGACACCCGAGATCAAAACGACAGCAAGCGCCGAACGCCGGCTAAACCAGGCCACCTCGGCCAGACGCGCCCGAGACGACTGACGCCGAGTCGGCTTCTCGCGCTGCCCAGCTGGCCTACCCCCCGCGCACAGATGGCATGATGGCGACGTGTCGATCCACAAGCTCTCCACCAGTGATGCCTTCGTCGCCTTCGATCTGGACGGAGCACCATCGTCAGGCATTGTTCGCAGCGCGCCGAAAATCCTTCAAGGCGGGGCCAAAGACTTGGCACGCTCGCTGACCTATGCGTTTGCAACACTCGAGATGCAGCGCGGCGGCGCATCCGCCGGGATCAATGCTCAGCCTGATGATCGCGCCGACGCAACCGCCGCGTTCGTCGACGAACTCACCCCGATGGCGGCCGATGGGAGCCTCTCGCTCGACGCGGGGAAGGGTGTCTCCGACCTGCAACTGCAGGCAATGGCCGACGCCGACGATCGCGCTGAGGTAGCCAGCGCCGACATTGGTGGGATCTCGCTGAGCGTCCATCTGGCAGGTCTCGGGCCCGTCCTAGCGGCGGAAAACATTTGCGGCGACCTAGCCGACAAGACGGTTGCCATCGAAGGCTTCGACAGCCATGGACCCGCATTGGCAGCTGCAGCAACCGATCGCGGGGCGACGGTGATCGCCATTTCGACACCCAAGGGACTGCGTACCGAAGGCCTGGACCCAGCAACCCTGGCCGAGCTGTGGAAGAGCGACGGTGCCGCGATGGCCGGCGAGGGTGCCGACCCCGCATGGAAGATCTTCGTCACCACGGCCGACATCTTGTTTGCAGGGTCGAAGATCGGCGCGATCGACCACAACACGGCAGCAAAGTTGGCAGCCAAGGCAGTCGTGCCCCACAACCCACTGCCCTTTACGGCTCGTGCACTCGCCGTGATGCAACGTGCAGACATTGCGGTAGTGGCCGACTTCATCAGCACTTCAGCACCGCTGCTGGCCGGGTGGCCGACCGGCGACACCACACCCGACGCGGTCATTGCCTCGGCAACCAACGCAATCGAAAGCGCTCTGAACGAGACGAAGGGTCATCCCGATGGCGCCTTCCTGGGCGCGTGCCACCGAGCCGAGGCCTACCTCTCAAGCTGGCGCGAAGATCTCCCCTTCGGTCGGCCGCTCGCTGGCTGAGTTAGAGCTCGCGGCCCGGACATCACCAGTGGTGATGCCTCCCCGCGACGACGACATCGTCCGAGGAGTGCACCTACCGTTGCCGCACAATGCGCTGCTTCTCCGCCCGCAATCATCGCTCGGGGCCTGCCTGAGTGAGCTGGAGCGCCCGGTCATAAGCGTCGACGGCCACGTCGGCTTCGCCCGACTGCGCCAACAAACTGGCGCGGGCTGCGTGGGAATGGGCATAGCCATTAGGCGTATCGACCAAGTCGACAGCATTCAACAACAGCAGGCCGGCTTCGGGTGACTTTGCCATAGACACGGCGACGGCGTGATTCAGCCGCACACCGGCAGTCGGCGACACCGCCACGAGGTCTTCATAAAGGGCGGCGATCTGGCCCCATTCGGTGGCCTCGGGCGATGAAGCTGACGAGTGCACACCAGCAATCGCTGCCGGGACTTGCAGCCGCCCCGAACGGCCAAGGCGCATCGCACGCTTGAGCAGTCCCGTGCCTTCGTCGATCATTGGGCGATCCCATCGAGTCCGGTCCTGGTCGGGGAGGAGCACGACCTCACCCGCAGCGGTGGTCCGGGCGTGACGACGGGCCTGGGTGAACAAACACATGGCCAGCAGACCAATGGACTCCACATCGTGAGGGCCGGCCCAACGCCGGCCCACCTCCACGTCGATCGCGATGATCCACTTTCGACTGGTCCGTCGAAGTTTCTCATGTCCGCGCCAACCCGGCCCTCTCCTCCCGTCGGGACCAGCCAGATTCGCCTACTTCGTAGACACCGTTGTGCGGGGGGCCTGGGGTCTCGTTCGGCGGGCGTTTGCGACGCGGAAGGTTTAAGGTTGCGAACCGCTCGACTGGCTGTCCCCAAGGGGCTGTCGCGACAACACACTGGAGTGAGACATGGATCTAGGACTCGCCGGAAAAAAGGCACTCATCACCGGCTCAACCAAGGGGCTCGGACGAGCCATTGCCGAGACGCTCTTGGCCGAAGGCGCTTCGGTCGCCATCTGTGCTCGCGACGAGGACGGCGTGAACGCTGCCGTCAGCGAGCTTTCCAGCCAAGGCCAAGTCTGCGGTAGCGCCGTGGACGCCGCTGACATGGATTCGCTCACCGGTTGGATCAATGCCTCAGCCGAAGAACTCGGCGGCATCGATATTTACATCCACAACACCTCAGCAAAGCCCCAGCGCAAGCTTGAGGGTTGGGTCAACAACTTCAACATCGATCTCATGGCCCTGGTCGGCGGCGTCGGCGTTGCCAGCGAAGCCCTCGCCGATGGCGGCGGATCGGTCATCAGCATCGGGACCAGTGCGGTCGGCGAACACTTCGCCTCCGGCAGCAGCAGCTACAGCGCCTTCAAGGCCGCGGTAACCAACTGGACTCTTGGTCAGGCGCAGGTTCTCGGCGCAAAGGGTGTCCGTTGCAACGTCGTGTCGCCGGGGCCGATCATGGTCGAAGGTGGCGACTGGGCCGGGATCCGCGACGGCATGGCCGACTTCTTCGCCGCGACACAAAAGACCCACCCCGGCGGCGAGCTCGGTGAGCCTTCCGACGTCGCCAACGCCGTCGCCTTCCTGGCCGGCGATGCGGCACGCCACATCAACGGTGCCAACCTCACCGTCGACGGCGGCTTCATGAAACGCGTCAACTGGTAACAATCCTCTCCACGAGTCCCCACCGTGCGGCTCGTGGCGTTGCCTGATGGTTTTGTGGGCTGATCAGTCAGCTCACAAAACCATCAACAAGGTCCAGCGGTATCTGCCCTGTGGCCACGGTCGCAGAACCTCGAACTGGGCCGCGTACTCAGCTCCCGCGGCCGAGCCCGCATCGCGCGCCTCTGCGCGGAGGAACGCTGCAGCCTCTTCATTGGTTTGACCCAGCGAGCGCAGGTACTCCCGATGGCACAGCAACGAGCGCACGCCGTCTTCAACCGTCGCGGTCACGTCAACCGAGTGCGTCGACTGCGGCGAGGCGTTGAACGCAACAAAGCGGACACCATCGCAGGCCGGGTCTTCAAGGTCCTGAGCGACCCAGGAATTCGCGGTATCCCGGACGGAGCCCAGGAGGGCCAGTCCAACGGCGCGATGACCGGCGTGGTTCCAGCTGGGCCCGCCCCAGCTCTCTCGGAAGTTGATCGAGATCAGCACTTCGGGGCGATGCTTGCGCATTGCCCGAGCGATATCGAGTCGCAGTTGTACGTCAGCGACTACGGCTCCCTCGCTGTGATCCGGGAACTCCAGCTCAGTCACCCCGATGGAGCGACAGCTGGCGATCTGTTCCTGCTCGCGCAGCGGGCCAGCGATGTGAGATGCGGTGGTCTCCATCCCCGCCTCACCGCGGATCACGAAGAGATACCGAATGTCCTTGCCTTGGCCAGTCCATCGAGCCACTGCGGCCGCGGCGCCTTACTCCATGTCGTCGGGGGGAGCGACAACGGCCAGCGCCCGATCCCAGTCCTCTTCGAGGAGCGGGAGTTGAACCCCGCTCGGGTCGCTCATGTGCCGGTGAAGTTCGCAGCGCGCTTCTCGACGAAGGCCGCGATGCCTTCCTTGCCGTCGTTGGTTGCCATAGCACCGGTGATAA
>Ga0302127_10003014_pt1 | contig 10182 bp, 5 predicted proteins | sample CB4_SCM_MG_FD_204452 | JGI IMG/M metagenome (GOLD analysis project Ga0302127, IMG submission 204452) | Marine microbial communities from Western Arctic Ocean, Canada - CB4_SCM | ecosystem: Environmental > Aquatic > Marine > Oceanic | place: Canada: Western Arctic Ocean | collected 2017-09-24 | reverse complement strand
TCGGATTCAGCAATTGGAACGACTTGTACGCCAACTGCACAATCTCATCGTCGGTTTCTCTTAGAAATTTTTCCTGTTCCTCGTTCGTGACCAGATTAAACTTCCATTCCGGGTTATCCTCAACCATCTTCACGCGGTAGTTGTCAAACTTTGACGTGTCTGCATTTTTCCACCCTTGCCAAACAATCTTCGGGAACTCTACTCCATCCATATTATTGTAGTTGATCTTTTCGTCTCTCTGTAAAGTTTCTTCCTCCTCCCCTCGCGGTACAACTTGTAACGCGTCCATATCTTCTCCCCAGTTCCTCCAGGCATCTCTCGAGGCGCGAAATCTGTTATGCACATTTTTCAAATGTTTCGGAACGATCACGACGCGCTTCTTTGACGAAGACGACGATCCAACGTACACCACAAAGCATCCCAACAACACGCCTAAGACGAATACCAAAATACCCGAACTATTCGTGCTCGCGTTGTTCACAGACCGTCTCGTCTCGCTTCCGCTTTTTTTGCCAGCGTTCCTCTCGATATCGGTCGCTATTTCTTCCTCTCGGTCTTCCGCCCTTTGGCCGTCGACCGTGAAACGACTGCTCATGAGAGAAAAATATGAAGCGGAGAAATGGAGATGTATGTAACAACTCGCGCTTTAAGTGTGCGCGTAAAGTGCGCGCGCGTATATTCTTGTATTATGTACTGTATGTCCGTAAATGTAAAGTATGCAGAAAGTATATATAGAAAGTATGCAGAAAGTATGCAGAAAGTATGCAGAAAGAATATATATAGTACTATATCATCTCTTTGAATCCTCTCTAAATATACTTGTCTCGTAACGCGTGCATCTCCGCGATGCTCTGACTGAACGTAGAAGATCGGGTGCCTATAAAACCTTTCATTAACAAGCACGCGGCTTTGTCGACGAAAACATCGTGCGAGTGCTTTAGTTTGTCGTGATGGACCGTGTGTGGGGTTAGCCCGTGACTGACGAGTTCAGATTTCAACGTCTCCAATCGTTGCTTGTCTTCGTCGGTGACGGGGTCGTTGGTGAGGATTAACACGTCCTTCAAGTTGCCGTGTTCTTCGGCTTTTTCGGACATGATTTTCGCGCCTTGGACTGGGTCGTAGACGTACGGGTCACCTTTACCGACGAAGTCTTCTTGACGCCAGTGCGCGCACAAGGTTTTTTCCGGGTCTATTGGGTGGTCCGCGTTGTATTTCTTGATCGAGTCTCGCGCTTCGTTGAAAAGTTTCTCCTGGAACCGAGGCGGATCGCACATTTTGAAAAGGCCTGGCCACTCTTTGACTTTATCGTCTTGAGGATGCCAATCGAACACGCCGGCGACGTAGACGTACTCGTACCCTTTACTTTCGATTTCCTCTTTATTCAACTGAGCCTGGGTGATGACGCTGTCGAATTCGAGCTTGGGCGTAAACTGCTTGCCTTCCCAATCGCATCCGCCGTTGCCCACTTGGACGCACAAGATTTTCTTTTGCGACGCGTCTTCAATCTTGGCGACCAACTGTTGATGGTGCGACGGATTAGACTCGTTTTCCGTGCTCTCTTCGACGTTCTCTTCGTTATTATTGTGGTCGTTCGTGCCGAAAAATCGTTCCGCAGTAGACAAGCCGTGCGTGTTGACGTTGTGATTCCAGGACGCCAATTCAAACGTGTTCGAACTTTCTTCTTTTTTACAATGATTGACTGTATCTGGAATCATGTAATCTAACAAGTCAACATCCGCGTCGGAGTGGAATGAATGATCGCAGGTTGGAATGACCAGTTTCTTCGCCTTTAACCGATCCGCGATCCATCTTCCTTTATCCATCGTAAACTCGCAATTCGATTCGCCTCCGGCGACGCCGAAGAACACGGTCAATCCAGACGACGATGTTTTCTCATCCGTTCCGTCGTCGTTATTACTACTACTACCACTACTACTACTATCATTCTCCTTCTCAAACTTCTCCACCTCTTCTTCGTACTCTTTACCAACCTCGGTCAACCGATCTCGATCCATCGCTCGCGTTCGAAACTGTTCCATCGCGTTGACGTACGCGCGTTCTTTCTCCTCCAAATGTTTTGTTTCTGCATTATAAATTATCTTTCCTTCTTCTTTGTCTTCTTCTTCTTCTTCTTCTTTATCGCGCCGATGATGAAGACGCGCTCGCAAAAACAGAGGCAAAAGTTTCTTCTTTTTGTCTTTCTTTTCAGTAGTATGTACCAACTGAAAATCCAGTTCCGAATCAGAGCTTCTCAGCAACAGATCGCGTCGTCGCATAAAGTGATTCTTGTCGTCGCTTTTTACGATTGATGATGATGAGGAGGAGGAGGAGAAGACGACGACGACGAAAAAGACGACGAAAACGCACGACGCGCAAAAGCGCACGACTTTCGTTCGTCTCATCATTTTCCCTTCTAAATAGGAACGACTGTAATTGATGCTTTTGAGAAGAGAAAGACGACGAGTGTACGAGGACGAGACAACACCACCACGCTATTACACCACTCAAAAGGGAAAATAGAGTAAGAGAATGCGTGTGCGTGCGAGTGTAAGTGTGCCTTCTTCTCGCGCAAAAGCGGCAGAGCGCTAGTAAACGCGTCTGTTCTTGTGGTGCTTTGAAGCAAAAAAGAAATCATCACCGTCTAGTATCTCATTTTAGTATTTGATGTCCTATTTTGCCTGACCTCGTATTTTCCTCGCCAGATATTTTTGGTTGACCTCCTCCTTCTTTTTTGTCGTACACATGTCGCATGTGTCTTTTCGACACATTAAAATCTTTTCCCGAAGCGTTTTTCCCCTCAAAGAAAAGGTTCGACCCGCCGAGAGAGAGAGAGAGAGAGAGAGAAAGATTTAGCCACTCGCTGCGAAAGCGAGCGCATATCTGGAGCCTTGGAAGCTTGTCTCGTTATTAAAAGTATCATCATCACGCGTACACACATATGATGATGATGCGAACGGAAAAAGAGAACGTCGACGACTTTGAAGATGTGGAGGAGAACGTCGGAGCGCTCTTGAAAATGGAACGCTACGCGAGCTCACCAAAACCGGACAACGACGACGCGGGAGGACGGATGAAAAAAGAGGGTGGTGAAATCTCGGCGTATTCGTATTCTTGGTATTCGTCGCGTTCTCCATCTTCGCTGTGGTTTCTCTCGCAAAGCAACGCGAGAAGGATGCTTCTGTGTTTACTTCTAGGTGTCTTTTTAGGGGTTACGGTTTCAAACGTGTTCTTCTTTGCTGTCGATGCAAAAGCGAAGGAGACGAACGACGATTTCAAATTCGCTTCAGTTGCAGAAAGCAGTGGAGACGAACCGTGGTTGAAACATAAAGAAAACGAAAACGAGGAGTATTTAGCAGCCATGCGGTATTTTCAGTGCACCCAGACAGACACGGAAGCGGAGCGTAAAGTGGTGAACCTCGGAACCGGCGGCGGTCTCGGATCGATGTTACAATTTTCATGGAGAGAATTCTTAGGGTCGAAAGTGAACCCAACAGGAAAGCATGCAGCTGTGACGTTCGCCGGTGAATTGAAGTGGTACACGGCAAATGATGAATGCAAGCAGACCCCTGGTTATGCATGCTTTTTTTTGGATCCAACGAGCGAGGGACACGTCGATTTGGGGGATGCGAATATGAATAATAGCGATAATATTGATAACAGTAATTCTCCTCAATTATCGTGCGAGGAGAGATATGGCAAAGGAAATTTTCTTCCACTTCAGGGAAACGCGTTCTGGTGGAGGATAACGAGCGCGTATCTTTTCTCACCAAAGCCGAACATACTCGCAGCAGCGGAGGCGGTTCGAGAGCAATTTCATTTCACCGACTTCCCAGACGTGGCTTTACACATTCGTCGAGGTGATAAACTGCAAGACGGTGCGAGCAGGCAAACTGTTCCTATTACTCTAGAGATGTATTATGAGGTTGCGGAAAAACTCGTGATTGAAGCAGCCGCTTCGAAATCTTCACAGATTTTAGTCTACATCGCCTCGGATGACAAAGAAGCCATGACGACCGCTCGAGATTGGGAAGCCCGCCGCGGAGGAATGAACGACTTAAACTTCAAAGTTATCATCCAAGAGACCACCATCACTGAGTTAGAAGGCACTCAGGTCTCGGCTGTCGGAAATGGTCTCGCGAGCGATAGGAAATACGCGGAAGCGCTTCTTTTTCTCGTAGATTTACACTTTATGATGCATTCCGCCTATTTCGCTGGATTAATCATGTCTCAGCCCGCTCGGATAGTCGCTGACATAGGTTTTGCCAAGGGAACGATGCTCAAAGTCATCGCAATGGACGATGAAAATATCGAACATGGTTTAGATAATGGAGGATGGAATACATTATCTACGGGTTGGCGTGGGAAGTCGGAACTCCTCTCGCAGAACGGAGCAGAATAGAAATTTCATAGATATACACAGAAACACATACTGAACGCGTGTGAATGTGAATTTAGCAATGGAAATAGTCCGTTTACCTTGTAAATAGAAGCCTACATTATCGTTACAGTAATACTCCACATGGGGGAGTCTCACACATATAACTTGTTGTGCAGAGAAAAGGTCAACAAAAATTATGTGTGCGCTAGTGCAAATATTTGAACTCGCGCACACATAATTTTTGTTACCAAACGACACAATAAAACCAGAGAGAGAGAGAAAAAAAAAATCTCACCAAAAGATTTTGCTTTATTCGCCGCGCAATAAACCAATGCGCTCGAGGGTTGCATCAGCAACAGCGGTCAAAGTAAAAGTGGTTACGCGAAACGACGACGACGACGTGGAAGAAGCAGCGATTAAATCTTCGTCTTTCAATCACGACGAGAACAATAATTTTGGACGAAAATGGATTTTATTCTGTGTGGGCGTTTTCTTTGGAATTCTTCTCACATTGAGTTTGCGTCCGAAAGAACCACCGATTGCTCTTCAGACGTTTCACAGAAACGTTAAGAGTGCGTATCGAGCGCATAAGAAAGCCAAACAGGATTATTTAAAAGCCTATCGAGAGGCGTATTTGGAGTCGGTGTTGGATTCGTCTTCTGGTGAGAAAACAAAACTTTGCTGGGAAAAACCAGACGAGAAATTCTGTTGGAACCAAGGTTTGACGATTAAAGAGCACGTGGAAGCGCAGCTGCACCCGTGGATTAGTAAAGGAGGTATCACACCAAAAGACGTGGAGAGCACACGAAGTGTAGGGTGTGGGGTTATACGCACGGACGGGAGTGTTGAACCCCCGTCATTTTTGCCGTACATAGGAAGAGCGCTGAAAGCGTATCCGGAATTATGGCCGAAAGCGGAAATATGTATCCACGAAGGGTTCGGGGATTGGCCGGAAGCCTCAATGGATCGTTACACGAACACTTTAGATGGTTTGCCCTTGCTTTCGATTGGAAGTAGCTATGAAGCATTTCTGGAAATCCTTTTCCCGTGGTCCTATGGAGGAAGAGATGCGTTTGGCGAAAGGTATGAGAACGACCATAGAGAGCTTCTAGAAAGAGGCACAAAATCTCCAGAATGGTCCCAAAAGAAGAATACAGCGGTATGGAGAGGAAGCGTTGGGTGCTCTGTTGGGTGCGCCGATAGGGGCCATTTGTACTTCCCCAGTAATCACATTGAACAATGTTCGGACGATCACACAGATGGCGGTTGGGATGCAAATAAAGCAGGAAGGACTTGGGGCTGCGACCAAAGTGAAGCTTCGCTGCGCCATCAAAGGATACAACTCGCTAATATGTCTTTTCACCGCGGCGAAGAGTGTGGATTGGATGCACACATTACAAAACTCAATGAACACGAAGGCACGCTTCTCAAATTTTTTACCTCGGAGGATCTGGAAAATTTACAGGCCGCAGGTCTTGGTGAAGAAGAACAAGCTAGGTATAAATACGTAGTCAATATTCAGAACAATGGATTTGCCGATCGAATGTGGAGAATATTAGCGCTGAAAGTTGTCGTTTTGCAAGAAATGCACGCATTTAGAGAATTTTTTTACGACATGCTCATTCCGTGGGTACACTACGTGCCGATTAAAACGGATTTGAGCGATTTATGCGAGAAGATACAATGGTTAAAAGATAACGACGAAAAGGCTCGTGACATTGCCGAGAATGCGCACGCGTTCGTTCGCGATCAGTTGAGTTTGGATAACATAAATTTATACGTCGCAACGCTCGTACATCGCATCGGGGAACTCACCGTTCAAGGCCACAACGTCACGGAAGCATAATTAAGTTCCCATTAGTTGTATATTAATATAGATGACCAGCGAGAGGAGAATGTGTGGAAGCTGATGAATAAGGATAATGCAAGTTGCGTGTGAAGAATGATTTTTTTATCAGATACCCCTCCTCGTCTATTATTAACTTAACTTAATGTGTGCGATTTTTTCCAGTCGCACTTTTCTCCACAAAACTTTCGACTTTGAGGCAAATACTCGATGATGTCAGGATGGTTGTCTAGATGGTCGTGTTTTTCGCGGTGGCGACGAGTGAAGGCGCAAAAAGATGCATTGTTTTTCGCACTCGGACTTCTCGTGGGTATCGTCGTCGCGCATTCGGTGGTTGCGAGCCGTTCTGTGACGCGTTCACAAGTAGAGGAAAATGGCTTCAGGTTGGTTCGGGAGAGAATTGGAAGTGCGACTAAAGCGCACAGGAAAGCGATCCAAGAGTACGTGCGCCATTATCGCGCGGCATATCGCGACGATTTGAATATCAAGGGTGCGGACGAAAATGCAAGAGAAGAAATGGACGAACGCGGGACGGTTATGAACGACGGTAAGTTTGCATTGGTAGTTTCGGTTTATAAAGAGTGGGGAGAGAATAACGAGAAGGTCCCGGAGTGGGCAAATGCGAATGCGTCGCGGGATAACTACTTCGTGGTACAACCGTTCTATCAGAGAATTGAAGCCAGTAAACCTGCGTTCGTGGTGAACAAAGGGTTCGAAAGTGGTGTGTACATGAGATACATTGTCGATAATTATCACAACCTTCCGGAGGCTGTCATTTTTGTCCAAGCAGACGGATGCGAAGTAGATATGAACGCAGTGTTACCTCGCGTCACGTTGGAAATTCTTGATCAAGCTGGAGGTTTCCTTCCGCTGAATTGCTTGAAAGTTATGGGTCGATCAATTTTGATGTGGGGTGGAGAAAAGGGAGAACGTGTGGAAGCGTGCTGGCGTGAAGTTTCGAAGCATTTCGAACTCAATCTCTTCAAAGGGTTTGCGCTAGGCTCTGATTTCCAAATAAACATGGTTTGTTGCGCTTGCTTCGCTGTGAAGAGAGAGTTACTGTTGTCTACTCCATTCGAAGTATGGAATTCGTTTTACGAGCGCTCAATTGTGAAAGGACAGTGTATTGAGGGTCAATTAGATATAGATGAAGGTAAACATGAAACAGCAGGTACTTTCGAGCACTTGGCGCACGTGATATTTGGGAGGAAAGAACCTCTGTGGGAACCAAAGTGCATTTCAGATTTTGATCAAAATCAGAAGACTTCTTTTGCTAGCGAGAAGAACATTGTTCACGAGGGTCCAAATGATACAAAAGTGAATGAGCCAGTCGTGCAAAATACTATCGACAGGATTGAGAAATGGCAACCAAAATATTCACCAGAGAAGGCAGAGCAGTGTCTGGCTCAAAAGTACAAAGGTGTCCAGAATGGCAGCATGGCACAGAGCTCAACGAACATTCTTGTGTATGGAAATTCAGTCAGCCGTAGATTCTATCAGCTTCTCTCCGCATATCTTCTCTCTATAAGTGGCACGGAGGAGGATGCACTCGCCGCTCAGGAGCATAGGCTGATGACTCGACAGGAAGAGAAAGTAGAGTGCAACAAGGCACTTCCCGGAATATCGTGCTCTACGGAAATTATATACCAGGAAGTCAATCTTGGGCAAAGGAAAATCGTTGTTTATTTTCATTTTGAGCAGCGCATTTATTCTAAAAATCTCGAAGCAGTGATAAATGAAACAGCACCCCAAATTGTGATAGGTAATGCAGGGCTGGATAATTATTTTTGTCAACACGCTCTACATGATGAGCCGAGATGTGGGGAAGATAAGTCTTTAAGCTCAATTCAAAATAGTCTGGAAGGAAGCGCAGAATGGGAAGAACAGATTAAAACGTGGAAATTAAATCTTGTTGAAAGAGCCGACAAGCTTGCAGAACTGGTCAACAGTGCAAAATCCAAGTTCGGAACAAAATTTGTATGGAGAAAAAGCACATGCATGTGTACAAAGTGGAACAGTATGCCGTCCTCGATTGATCATTCAAAACATAACGAAACTCTCTTGCATTGGTTCTTGAATACATCTGATTCGATAGTACAAGAAAGACTTAAATTGGATTCAAGCAATATTTTAGACGCATCAGATCTTACAAGATTGAATACTGAGCCGTATGCGAAAGTTTGCGAATTATATGAGGATCATGTTCATCCCAAACGTCGTATTCATGATATTCTGATAGATAATATGCTCGTTTTGTTATGCTCTGCAGAGCCGAAGGGAAACGTGGAGGAGAATAGAGTTGAGGACATAACAAATGATTTCGCCACTATTGTAAATAATGAAGACGCACCGGGGTCCTTACAGCAATCCGAGGTTCATGCTACTGATCGAGTCGAAAAGCAACCTGATACCACAGTAGAGAATGCCAAATTACGCTCTGCATTACAATCACTAACAGAAGTCACGACAGAATCAACAGGAAACTTAGAAGAGAATAGGGTTGACGTCACAGTGAACAGTCAGAAAGCGAAAGAAAACACCACAGAAACGCTTCCTGAGGCGTTTCGCTTACTCTCAAACAAACTCATGAAAAATCAATACAGAGATTCGTGCACCGCAGCGTGCTTTTACTCTACTAAAATTACTCCAGATGTAGGTCTAGGAAGTAGGCTGCAGTTTATTGTAGCCGCTTTGACCTTTGCTATTGAGGATGGATGTGTCTTGATTGCATCACCAGATTCATCTTTACAGCTGTTTGGGGGATCTTCCTTAAAAGAGCTGACGAATTGCAAAGATGAGGATGCCAAAGACATCAAATACATCGATTCGGGTGCGAGTGATATGGACGAAAATGGTCTGTTGGCTAGATATATGCGATACGTACCGCAATTTGACGATCTTGGGTTCAAAGGTAGCATCATGCTATGGCAAAGTGTCGCCTTGTCATTTTTTATGCGTGCGACCGAGAGTTTTGCCAGTATAATTCAAGAAGTTCAAAATGAAATAGGTTGGTACGATATTCAGAAGTGCCGCGGTGCTGTGATTTCTATGCACGTGCGACACGGGGATAAAGGATACGAAACGTCTCTTCTACCATTATCTGCGTATCTGAAAGAACTTGCGCTATGGTTAGAGAATGCTGAACAAAATCAAGAATTCAAGTGTATATTTGTTGCTACGGATGATGGAGACCTACAGAAAAGGCTTGAAGATTCTCCGGTTTTTGAGCTGGAATCAGGTCGCAAATTCAAAGTGATCGGTTCATGGCAAAGTAATGTAGCAGCACAAAAGCTGTCAAGTTCAGAAGGAGAATTTGGAGCATTGCTTGATTTGCATCTATTATCAAGGGCGAAAACATTTTGCTTTACATTTAGCAGTAATTTTGGCAGACTTGCGATGCATATGAATCCCGTGCATCTCGAAGCTCGCGCAGTATCCTCGCTAATTCCGATGGACTACTATCATCATGCCATCAGTAGTGGCTTTTTCTTCGTTCATCAGCAAAATGTTCGCAGAGGCTCTTGGTCAACGGTGGCCGTGTATAAAGAAAAAATATCTTCTAAACTTAATTGTGAACCTCAACACGGGTGTAGCGCTCAAACATTTGATTCGAGCCAGAACGAAACGTACTCGTGTTGTAGACTTCCGGCGAAATCAGATTATGTCAACGGCGTGATCGGACCGGTGCTGTCTGAAATTTTTCCGGACGAATATGAAAAATATTGCCGCGTTATTGATGATTTTTGAGAAACATAACGATCGAAGCCAGGGTCATCGCGAATCGACATAGAAGTCATGAATAAGAGAAATTAGCAGTGTATTAGATGCAAATTAATATTGTATGTCCGTAAATGTAAAGTATACTAATGATGATTTATTTCATCGTCCGCTTGGTAAAACGGTATCTTCGGGATATTTTAATCGATAAATTCTAATAATCTATGGATGATCAGAGTTC
>Ga0302127_10003012_pt1 | contig 10184 bp, 19 predicted proteins | sample CB4_SCM_MG_FD_204452 | JGI IMG/M metagenome (GOLD analysis project Ga0302127, IMG submission 204452) | Marine microbial communities from Western Arctic Ocean, Canada - CB4_SCM | ecosystem: Environmental > Aquatic > Marine > Oceanic | place: Canada: Western Arctic Ocean | collected 2017-09-24 | reverse complement strand
TGATGGGCGAGAAGATGACTTTGGACTTGAGAAATTGTATCCATCGTGACGCTAACAACAATCAAAAGTGAGGTGCCACCAAAATAAAATGGAACTGCCGCATATGAAATCAACAACTCCGGTAGCAGGCACACTGCAGCCAGATAGCCCGCGCCCGCAACAGTAATTCGGGTGAGAACATAATCAAGGTATGTAGCCGTGCGCTCACCAGGGCGAATTCCTGGAATAAATCCACCATACTTCTTCAAATTATCTGCAGTATCAGCTGGATTGAACACGATAGCGGTATAGAAAAAGGCGAAGAAAACGATCCCGCCAATATAAAGCGCTAAATACAAGGGCTGACCACGGCCGAGTAATGCAGTCACCGCATTCAGCCAATCAGGGCCCTGACCGGAAGAGAAATTGGCAACTGTGATCGGCAGTAAAAGTAGCGATGAGGCAAAGATCGGCGGGATAACACCCGCGGTATTGAGCTTGAGCGGCAAGTGCGATGAATCTCCGCCAAACATTTTGTTGCCGACCTGGCGTTTTGGATATTGAATCAAGAGGCGGCGCTGAGCGCGCTCCATAAACACGATAAAGGCTATGACGACAACGGACATGGCTGCGACGGCAAGAATAACCCAAGTTGGTAATGCTCCCTGACGGCCAAGTTCAAGCGTATTGGCGATTGCCGATGGCATCTCAGCTATAATGCCAGAAAAGATGATCAGAGAAATACCATTTCCGATGCCGCGCGCTGTTATCTGCTCGCCTAACCACATTAGAAAAACGGTACCACCAACCAGTGTAATCACTGTTCCAAAACGGAAATAGAGTCCAGGTTCTATAACGACATTACCTGCGCCCTCGAGGCCTACTGCAATTCCATAGCCCTGAAGAGTGGCAAGGAATACCGTGCCATAGCGGGTATATTGGTTGATTTGCTTACGCCCCTGCTCGCCTTCTTTCTTCAACTGCTCAAGATGTGGCGAGACAGCCGTCATCAGCTGCATGATGATGGAGGCAGAGATGTACGGCATGATGTTGAGCGCAAAGATAGCCATACGGCCAACAGCGCCGCCGGCAAACATATCAAACATGCCGATGATTCCGCTCTGATTCCGTTGGAACACATCGGCGAGCGCTTCGGCATTAATTCCGGGCAGAGGAATATAGGTCCCCAGTCGATAGATTAGAAGCGCGCCCAATGTAAACAGAATACGGCGCTTCAGATCCGTCGCTTTGGAAAACGCGGAGAAATTTATGTTAGCGGCAAGTTGTTCCGCTGCTGAGGCCATTGCCTTAACCTTCCCACGCCATGGAATGAGGCGCGTAGAGCTTGATCTCGCATCTATGCGGTCAGATCAACGCTCCTTACCAAATTAAATTCTCCACCCCTCCGGCGCGCTATCGAACGCAACCAACGGATATCTTACGCGCCCGCTTGTACGGCCCGCGCTTCGCGCTTAACACGTGCAACTTCACGGCGCGCCGTGCGCTTTCCAGTCTTTTCTGGGACTCTTTTTCCGGGAAGAAGAGCAACACTACCACCAGATTTCTCGACCGCTGCGATTGCCGATTTTGACGCGCCAGAAATTTCAAACTCAGCTTTGACCGAAAGCTCACCGCGCCCCAGCAAGCGAACTCCATTAAGACATTTTGACACAACGCCAGCAGTCTTTAGTGCTTCTACCGTGATCTTTTCAGCTGCATTAAGCTTACCAGCATCAATTGCTTGCTGAATCCTGCCAACATTCACCGAATTGAACTTCAATGCAAAAATATTATTAAAACCACGTTTAGGTAACCGGCGATGCAAAGGCATCTGGCCGCCCTCAAACCCCTTGATGGCGACGCCTGAGCGAGACTTTTGCCCCTTAACACCCCTGCCTGCGGTTTTACCAGTACCAGACGCAATACCGCGCCCAACGCGCTTAGGGGCCTTGCGGGCACCCGGAATATCAGAAATTTGGTTCAATCGCATCACAACATCCATTCAAATGGGGTCAGGTTTTGTTATCGTCAATGACCCGCACAAGGTGGCTCACTTTAGCAATCATTCCGCGAATGGAAGGAGTATCTTCCAGAGTTCTACGACGATGCATCTTGTTTAGCCCAAGGCCAATTAGCGTCGCACGCTGATCAGCCGGACGACGAATGGGACTTCCAGTCTGCTCGACGGTCACTGTTGTCATGTCTGCCATCTTTATCTCTTAATCGCTCACAGGCTCACCTGTCGCATCATGGCGACGGGAGATGATTTCACTAACTTTTAAACCGCGCCTCGAGGCAACCATACGCGGGCTCTGTTCATGCCTGAGCGCATCAAAGGTTGCTCTGACCATGTTATAGGGGTTGGAGGTGCCGATTGATTTGGCTACCACATCCTGAACTCCCAGAGTTTCGAAAACCGCACGCATTGGACCACCAGCAATAATACCTGTTCCCGGAGGAGCCGAGCGCATGAGCACTTTGCCTGCACCATGATGCCCTGTTACGTCATGGTGCAGCGTACGACCCTCACGCAAAGGAACTCGGATCAGAGAGCGTTTCGCCGTTTCAGTTGCCTTACGGATCGCCTCCGGAACCTCGCGTGCCTTACCGTGACCAAAACCGACCCTACCCTTTTGATCGCCAATGACCACCAGCGCGGCAAAGCCAAAACGACGCCCGCCCTTTACCACCTTGGCAACGCGGTTAATGTGGACAAGACGGTCGATAAATTCGCTGTCGCGGTCGTCCCGCGACCTCATCGGCTCACGCGCCATAACTTACATCCTTTAGATTTGGTCTTGTATATTGACCTTCAAAATTGGTCCTCAAAATTGTAGCCCACCTTCACGGGCAGCATCGGCCAGCGCCCTCACTCGGCCATGATAAAGATATGAACCGCGGTCGAATATGACCTGCTCCACGCCCGCGTCGCGCGCGCGCTTGGCGATCACTTTTCCAACTACTGAAGCAGCAGCTTTGTCAGCCCCAGTTTTCAACTTTGAACGCACATCTGTTTCAAGCGTTGAGGCCGCAGCCACAGTGCGCCCGCTTGAATCATCAATAACCTGAGCATAGATGTTCTTTGACGAGCGAAATACACTTAAGCGAGCGCGTCCGGTTGAACGTTGGTGCAATCGGCGGCGGACACGCGCACGACGACGTAGTGTCTTATTTTTTCTATCTGTCATCCTAGATGGCCTACTTCTTCTTACCTTCTTTACGGAAAATATATTCACCAGCAAAGCGCACACCCTTGCCTTTATACGGCTCAGGGGGGCGATAGTGGCGAATTTCAGCCGCAACCTGCCCAACTCGCTGCCTGTCGATACCAGTAACGGTTATTTCCGTTGGTTTAGGGCACGCGATCACGACATCTTCCGGGATCGGATACAACACATCATGACTAAAGCCGAGGGCTAATTTCAATTTTTTCCCCTCAACCGCCGCACGATAACCAACACCGGTTATCTCAAGTGAGCGACTAAACCCTTGCGAAACACCATCAATCAGATTGGCGACAACAGTCCGTGACAATCCCCACATGGAACGGCCACGCCTAGTGTCTTTGCGCATATTGACTTGTATGCCACCAGTTTCAAGTTTTGCAATCACATCATCAACCAACACCACGTTCAACTCGCCCTTTGGGCCTTTGACACTAACAGCTTGGCCATCAACCGACACGGTAACACCGGATGGTACTGGGATCACCTTTTTTCCAATACGTGACATATCTCATTCTCTCCGGCGGTTGCCTAAAAAACCTTACAGAGGACTTCGCCGCCCACATTACTGTCGCGCGCATCGGAATCCGACATTACGCCCTTTGGCGTTGAGAGAATGGACAATCCAAGTCCATTATAAACCCGCGGCAAGTCACCTACAGATGAATAGACCCGGCGCCCAGGCTTAGACACCCGCTTAATTTCCCGAATGACCGGATGGCCATCGTGATATTTAAGTTCAATTTCTAACTCAGGAAACGATCCAGAGAGCTCAACACGGGCAAACCCACGAATAAAACCCTCCGTTTCCAACACGTTGAGAACGCGTTCACGCAATTTTGATGCGGGAGTAGAAATTTTGTTTTTACCACGCATTTGAGCATTGCGTATGCGGGTCAACATATCCCCCAATGGGTCGGTCATCACCATGCGAAAATCCTACCAGCTTGACTTAACCATGCCCGGTATCAACCCGGCAGAAGCCAGATCTCGAAGGGCAATTCGGGACATCCCGATTTTTCTATAAAATCCACGCGGCCGTCCTGAAATCTCACATCGATTTCTGATTCGGTTGGGCGCAGAATTACGAGGGAGACCCGCAAGCCTTAGATGGGCTTGAAATCTCTCTTCCATGCTTACCGAATGATCTTGGATCACCGCCTTTAGACGCGCCCGTTTGGAGGCAAATTTTACCACCATTTTCCGGCGCTTATTGTTGCGCTCCACCGCGCTTTTCTTCGCCATATCTTCCTCTTAGCTACCGGTTCAGTTTCGAAACGGAAAATTGAGTTCATCCAGAAGCACACGCGCTTCTTCATCGTTGCGAGCAGTGGTGCAGATAACCACATCAAGCCCCAACTCCTCTTCGACATTGTCATAGTTTATTTCTGGAAACACAATGTGCTCACGCATGCCCAGAGAAAAATTTCCCCCACCATCAAAACTCGAAGGACTGAGGCCACGAAAATCACGAACCCGAGGCAACGCGACCGTCAGAAGTCGATCTACAAATTCGTACATACGCGCACGGCGCAACGTCACCTTGGTGCCAATATTCATACCTTCACGTAGTTTGAAATTAGCAATTGACGCGCGAGCCTTGGTAATCACAGGGCGCTGGCCAGCAATAGCCGCCAAGTCATCTACTGCAACATTAATTTTTTTTGAATCAGCAACCGCTCCACCAACTCCCATATTAAGCACAACCTTATCAAGTCGAGGAACTTGGAAGGGATTGGTGTAGCCAAAGCGTTCAATCAAACTCGGCCGCACAACATCATCATAGTGCAACTTTAGCCGCGGGATATATGTGGCCTCAGCCATCGATTGTGCCTCCTGACCGCTTAGCGAAACGTACCTTTCGGCCATCGTCCTGAAACTTAAATCCAACACGAGTTGGCTTGTCATCCTCTGGATCAGCCAACGCGAGATTTGATAAATGAACGGGTGCTTCTTTTGAAATAATTCCGCCCTGCTCCGTTTGAGATTGACGTGTATGCCGACGAACCAGATTTACACCCCGCACGACGGCACGGGAGTTATCCGGAATGATCCGCACAACATCGCCTAGTTTACCCTTATCTCGGCCAGTTCGAACAACCACCCGGTCACCCTTCTTGATTTTCGCAGCCATCTACAAAACCTCCGGCGCGAGCGATATAATCTTCATGTGGTTCTTCGCTCTTAACTCTCGCGTAACAGGACCAAAAATACGAGTGCCAACCGGCTCCCCTTGTTGATTGATAAGCACAGCAGCATTGTGATCAAATCTAATTACAGTACCATCATTCCGACGGATGTCTTTAGCCGTACGAACGATGACGGCTCTCATCACATCCCCCTTCTTAACGCGGCCGCGCGGGATCGCCTCTTTCACAGACACCACGATGGTATCACCTACTCCTGCAAACCTCCGCTTGGAGCCACCCAGAACCTTGATACACTGCACCCGGCGCGCGCCCGAGTTGTCGGCGACATCGAGATTTGATTGCATCTGTATCATTAGCTTCCCGCCTTATCTTTCATTTAACCAACACTGAGCGCACTCAGCCGGCCATTTCCTCAAGCACAACCCAGCGCTTGAGTTTGGAGATCGGTTTACATTCTTGAATCCGCACCTGATCGCCAATCTTATGCACATTATGTTCGTCATGCGCGTGATAGCGCTTAGAACGACGCACAGTCTTTTTAAACAAGGGATCAGTAAACCTGCGGTCAACGCGAACGACCACGGTTTTGTTTGATTTTTCACCTTCAACGGTGCCCTGCAATATCCTCTTTGGCATATCTGTTCTAGCCTTCCGCGACTTTGGCGTTGTTCGTGCGTTGTACTGTTTTGATGCGCGCAATAGCACGGCGTACGACACGAACCCGGGAGGTGTTTTCCAACTGCCCGGTCGCCGCCTGAAACCGCAAATTGAACTGCTCGCGCTTCAGCTTGATCAATTCATCATCCAGCTGATCAACACTCAGATCGCGGACTTCGGAGATGTTCATTGCCCCACGTCCTATAGTTTGTCGCCGAGACGGGCGACGTAACGACATTTAATCGGTAGTTTAGCCGCAGCCAAACGAAGAGCCTCGCGTGCGACAATTGGATCTACTCCATCGATCTCAAACATGATCCGGCCAGGCTTAACACGAACAGCCCAAAACTCAGGTGAGCCCTTACCTTTTCCCATACGCACTTCAGTTGGCTTCTTGGAAACAGGCACATCAGGAAAAATTCTAATCCAAACACGCCCTGCACGCTTCATGTGGCGAGTCATCGCGCGTCGAGCTGCCTCAATTTGGCGAGCCGTCACACGAGCTGGTTCCTGAGCCTTAAGACCGTAGGAGCCAAACGTGATATCATACCCGCCCTTAGCCACACCATGGATGCGCCCCTTATGCTGTTTACGAAATTTTGTTCGCTTTGGCTGCAACATAACTATGCGCTCCCCTAGCTCGCACGCTCGCGACGTCCACCGCCACGCAGATTTTCCTGCATGTCGAGAACGCGGCGTTCGTGTGCCATCGGATCGTGCTCCATTATTTCACCCCGGAACACCCATACCTTAACCCCGCACGTACCATAAGCAGTATGGGCAGTTGCCGCACCGTAATCGACATCAGCGCGCAAGGTATGAAGAGGCACCCGACCTTCACGGTACCATTCTGTGCGGGCAATCTCAGCGCCACCAAGACGTCCACCACAATTGATACGGATACCTTCGGCGCCGAGGCGCATGGCGGACTGTACCGCACGTTTCATAGCACGCCTGAACGCAACACGACGTTCGAGCTGCTGAGCAATATTCTCGGCAACAAGCTGCGCATCAATTTCCGGTTTACGTACCTCAACAATATTGATTGAAACATCGCTCTTAGTAAGCGCTCCCACCTTTTTGCGCATAACCTCGATATCCGCACCCTTCTTACCAATCAAAACTCCTGGTCGCGCTGTATGAATGGTTACACGGCATTTTTTGTGCGGGCGTTCAATTACCACTTTAGAAATTGCAGCCTGGGAACGGATGTTCAAGATCAACTCTCGAATGTGGCGATCTTCGTGCAGCAGTTTAGCGTATTCATGCCCCCTCGCAAACCAGCGTGAATCCCAAGTTTTGTTGATGCCGAGACGCAGCCCGACTGGAGATACTTTCTGTCCCATCAGGCAATTTCCTCTAGTTCGCGCACAACGATAGTGAGTTGACTAAATGGCTTCAGAATCTGAGCCGACCGCCCGCGAGCGCGCGGTCGGACGCGTTTCATCACCAGGTTCTTGCCAACATGGGCCTCAGAGACAATCAGCGCATCAACATTAAGTTCATGGTTGTTCTCGGCATTGGCAATTGCAGATTGAAGAGTTTTACGTACGTCCAACGCAATACGTTTGCGTGAAAAAGATAAATCATTCAGCGCACGCTCAACCTTGAGGCCGCGGATCTGGGCAGCAACCAAATTGAGTTTTTGCGGAGAAACACGAAGCATCCGAGTAACCGCCTTAGCCTCATTATCTGGCAATGCACGCACGTGCTTGGGCTTACCCATGCTATTTCCTTCTCGCCTTTTTATCCGCTAAGTGACCGTAATAGGTTCTACTTGGCGAGAACTCACCAAATTTGTGTCCTACCATATCTTCGCCCACCATCACGGGAATATGCTTGTGGCCGTTGTGTACGCCAAAAGTGAGTCCGACAAACTGTGGCAGGATCGTTGATCTCCTGCTCCATATCTTAATGATGTCATTGCGACCTGAATTTCGTGCGGTATCTGCCTTTTTAAGCAGATAGCCATCGACAAATGGTCCCTTGGAAACTGAACGCGCCATATCTATCTCCGCTTCTTACGCAGATGGCGACTGCGCAAAATCAATTTATCGCTCGATTTGTTAGAACGAGTTCTTTTACCCTTCGTCGAAACACCCCAGGGCGTTACCGGATGTCGCCCACCAGAAGTTTTACCTTCACCGCCACCATGAGGATGATCAACCGGATTCATAGCAACGCCCCGTACTGAAGGGCGCCTTCCAAGCCAGCGCGATCGGCCAGCCTTAGCTAGCTTGATATTAGAATTATCCGGGTTGGAAACGGCACCTATCGTGGCCATGCACTCGGATCTCGTCAACCGTTGCTCGCCGGAGCTTAAACGTAAAATAGCATAGTTCTGATCACGACCAGCGAGCTGTACATAGGTGCCAGCCGCACGCGCGATCTGACCACCCTTTCCCGCTTTAAGCTCCACATTATGGATGATAGTTCCAATCGGTATGGAAGACAGGGGCATAGCATTTCCAGGCTTCACATCAACGCGTTCCCCAGAAACCACGACATCGCCTGGAGCCAACCGTTGTGGCGCAAGTATATAGGACTGCTCACCATCCTCATATCGGATCAGCGCAATAAAGGCAGAGCGATTGGGATCATACTCAAGCCGCTCAACAGTCGCCGGCACATCAAACTTACGCCGCTTGAAATCGACCATGCGGTAGAGACGCTTATGACCGCCGCCGCGACGACGTGCCGTGATGCGGCCATAATTATTTCGCCCACCCGATTTAGTCAGCCCCTCAGTCAATGTCTTGACAGGCTTGCCTGACCACAAGTGATCACGCGCCACCAAAACCAATCCGCGTTGACCGGGAGTATTTGGTTTATAGCTCTTCAGCGCCATAATTTCATCCGCATCCTATGACAGCCCAGTCGAAATATCGATCGACTGCCCATCTTCCAAGGTAACATAAGCTTTCTTGACGTCACTCTGACGGCCAGGCCGCCCACGAAAACGTTTAGTCTTACCTTTGCGTATTAAAGTATTCACCGCCTTAACTTTGACGCTGAATAGTTTCTCCACCGCCTCTTTTATCTGAGGCTTTGTAGCAGTACGCGAGACATTAAAAATGACCTGATCATGTTCTGTAGCCAGTGTCGACTTTTCAGTGATCACAGGGCTAACTATAACGTCATAGAGATCGGCATCACGCATTAAACCGCTCCTCCAACTTCACCACAGCCGCCTTAGTCAGCACCAAAGTATCGTGATTAAGAATGTCATAGGCGTTGATACCAACGGCCGGCAAAAGATCTATACGCGGAATATTTCCAGCCGCTCTAGCAAAATTCTTCTCAACCACATCGCCGTCAACAATCAACGCAGACTTCAATCCTAATTTGGCAAACGCAGCAACCAAAACTTTAGTTTTTGGCTCTTCGAGGTTGATGTCATTAAGCACCATAACCGAATCTTCTTTGGCCTTGGCTGACAGAGCGTGGCGCAACGCCAGCGCTCTCACCTTCTTTGGCATGCCGATCGAGTGATCGCGTGGGTGGGGGCCAAACGCCCTACCACCGCCGCGAAACTGCGGAACTTTACGCGAACCATGCCGTGCATTACCAGTGCCTTTCTGGCGAAATATCTTCGTACCGGAACCTGTAATATCGGCTCGGTTCTTAACCTTATGGGTACCCGCACGCCGCTTAGCCAACTGCCAAGTCACGATGCGGTGCAGAAGGTCGGAGCGTGGCTCCAGACCAAAAATGTGATCCGCCAACTCAACCGTCCCAGCCTTACCGTCATCAAGTGTGGTGACATTAACCTTCATGATTTGATGTCCTCACCTACTTCATCCGGCACACTACCATCAGCCGCTACACTCACAGAATCTTCAGACACACCAGAAATACCTACTTCAAAGCTCCCCGGAAGCGGCACCCCATCAGGGAGCGGCAATTTCACCGCATCGCGCAATGTGACCCAGCCACCCTTAGCGCCCGGCACCCCGCCTCGAACAAGAACAAGACCACGGTCAACATCAGTGCGAACTACTTCAAGATTTTGAACAGTCACACGAGCCGCACCCATATGACCTGCCATTTTTTTGCCCTTAAACACCTTACCCGGATCCTGACACTGGCCAGTTGAACCATGACTTCGATGACTAACGGACACACCATGACTAGCACGCAAGCCTTTGAAATTATGCCGCTTCATCGCACCAGC
>Ga0302127_10003008_pt1 | contig 10189 bp, 11 predicted proteins | sample CB4_SCM_MG_FD_204452 | JGI IMG/M metagenome (GOLD analysis project Ga0302127, IMG submission 204452) | Marine microbial communities from Western Arctic Ocean, Canada - CB4_SCM | ecosystem: Environmental > Aquatic > Marine > Oceanic | place: Canada: Western Arctic Ocean | collected 2017-09-24 | reverse complement strand
CTTCGGATTAGTCGTATCGCGGTACACAGCACCGCCAAGGATCGGGGTCTCGATATTGCCGCGGAGGTGTTCACCACCGACGCCGCTGCCGTCGTCGCCGATCCCGCCATCGACGTCGTGGTCGAAACGATCGGGGGGATCGAACCGGCCCGAGAGCTCGTGCTCACCGCGTTGGCCGCAGGTAAGCCGGTGATCACCGCCAACAAGGAGCTCCTCGCCAACCATGGAGCCGAGCTCTATGACGCCGCCGCCGCGGCCGGAGTCGACCTGTTGTTCGAGGCAGCCGTGGCCGGCGCCATCCCGCTCATGCGCCCGCTGCGCGAGTCGTTGATCGGCGAACCCATCACTCGTGTCATGGGAATCGTTAACGGGACCACCAACTACATCCTCAGCCAGATGGCCGAGATCGGGGCTTCCTACCAGGACGCCCTGGCCGAGGCACAAAGCCTTGGCTACGCCGAGCGTGACCCCACAGTCGATGTCGAGGGCTACGACGCTGGCGCGAAGGCTGCCATCATCGCGTCGATCGCTTTTGGCGCACGCGTTGTCGCAGGCGACGTCTACCACGAAGGCATCTCGGGCATCACCGCCGCCGACATCGACTTTGCCAAGCGACTTGGCTACTCGATCAAGCTCCTAGCCGTCACCGAGCGAGTCGGCACAGACAACGGCCAACCGGTGGTTGCGGTGCGGGTCCATCCGGCGATGATCCCCAACGCCCATCCGTTGGCATCGGTGCGAGACAGCTTCAACGCAGTCTTCGTCGAAGGCGGCGCAGCCGGTGAGATGATGTTCTACGGCCGCGGCGCAGGTGGACGCCCCACAGCTTCGGCGGTGCTGGGCGACCTCATTGATGCTGCCACCAACAACCTCGCCGGCACCGCAGCGAGCATCGGCCGCTTGGAGAAGGCACAGATCCAGCCGATCGACGAGCTTGAGTCCGCCTACTACCTCAACCTCGAGGTCATCGACGAGCCGGGTGTACTGGCTTCGGTGGCCAACATCTTTGGCCAACACAAGGTGTCAATTCGTTCGATGGAACAGGAGGGACTCGGCGACGAGGCCCGCCTGATCTTCATCACCCACAGTGCGGTCGAACGCGATGTGCGGGCCACCCTTCAAGAACTGCGATCGCTCGACAGTGTCCGCCAGGTCGGCTCGATGTTGCGCGTCATCGGCGCCTGAAGGGCCAGCCGATGCGGTACATCAGCACTCGCGGTCTGGCACCGGTACTCGACTTCGGCGACGTGTTGCTCACCGGGCTGGCCTCCGATGGGGGGCTCTATGTGCCCGAGACGTGGCCGTCGTTCTCGCTTGAAGGCTTCGTTCGCGAGCATGGCGCCGATGCCTCCTATGCCACGCTCGCCACGGCGATCATGTGGCCCTACGTCGACGGCAGCATTGATCACGATACGTTCGCCGAGATCGTCGAGGCGGCCTATGCCACGTTCGAGCACCCCGACGTCGCACCACTACGAGATCTGGGCGAGGGGATCCATGTGCTCGAGCTGTTCCATGGCCCCACGCTGGCGTTCAAAGATGTGGCTCTCCAGCTCGTCGGGCGCCTCTTCGACCACGAGCTGGCCAAACGACAAGAGCGCGTGACGATCGTGGCCGCGACTTCAGGCGACACAGGGTCGGCCGCCATTGAAGCCGTCCGAGATCGCGATGCTATCGAGATCTTCGTGTTGCACCCGCACGAGCGGACGTCGCCGCTGCAGCGGCGCCAGATGACCACCGTCGATGCTGCCAACGTGCACAATCTGGCCGTCGAGGGCACATTCGATGACTGCCAGGACCTGGTGAAGGCAATGTTTGCCGACGAGGCCTTTCGGTCCCGGGTCAACCTGTCTGCAGTCAACTCGATCAACTGGGCTCGAGTCATGGCTCAGATCGTCTACTACTGGTGGGCGGCACTGCAGCTGGGCAGGGTCGGCAAGCCCATGTCGTTTGCGGTGCCGACAGGAAACTTCGGCAATGTCTTTGCGGGCTTCTGTGCTCGTCGGATGGGGCTCGACATTGCGCAGTTCGTGGTGGGCAGCAACCGCAACGACATCCTCACCCGGTTCTTCGATACCGGTGAAATGACCATCACCGAGGTCGAACCGAGTCTTTCACCGTCGATGGACATTCAGGTGTCGAGCAATCTCGAGCGGCTCCTGTTCGAGCTGCATGCTCGCGACGGCGAGGCTGTGGCAAATTTCATGACGGCGTTTCGCGAGTCGGGGACGGCGCGGATCGACCCCTACAAGCTCGGAGCGTTGCGCGAGAGCTGGGACGGAGCCCGCGTCGACGATGCGGAGACGCTCGAGGTCATCCGTCAGACTGCCAATGACACAGGCCACGTACTCGATCCGCACACTGCAGTTGGGTTGGGCGCTGCCCGAAAGACGGGCAGGTTGGGTGAGATCCCAATGGTGGTGCTGGCCACTGCTCATCCCGCGAAGTTCCCGGCCGCGATTGTGGAAGCCACCGGGTCCGAACCTGAAACCCCGCCTCGTCTGGCCCGCGTGGCCGAGCTACCTGAACGCTTCGACGTCATCGCGGCTGAGCCCGGTGCTGTGCAGGGGTACATCCTCGGTCGCACGCAAGCCTGAGCGTGGTCGGTTCAGCGCGGCCGATCGTCGCGCCGCCACGAGAGCGGAACCGGAGCGCCAGGCGCCCTGCAGGGTCGAGGTTCGCGCTCGGGGCCTATAGCCCATTCGGGCCTCAGCAGCGGGCGGGGGCGTCAAGGGAGCTGTCAGCGCTCGGCGCGCAGCACTGGTCGACAGCGGGGTCGAGATGGTCGGCGGTTTCGGCATCGGCCAGCACCGTGTAGATCTCCCAGCGGTGGCCGTCAGCTCCGTCGACCCAACCCTCGTCCTTGTGGGCGTAGCAGCAATGATCTTGGCCTTCGCTGTGGACGGCGAGTCCTTCGGTCTTGACTCGATCGAGTTCGGCGTGGACCTCGTCGGCGGATTCATGCTCGACCCCGAGGTGGTTGATGGTTCCGTGTTCGCCGGCGCCTTCGAACAAGACGAGTTTCAGAGCTGGGTTCGCAATCGCGAAGTTCGCATACCCACCCTCGAGCTTGGTCGGCGGTGTGGCAAAGAGTTTGGTGTAGTAATCGACGGCGGCGTTGAGGTCGTCGACGTTCATCGCGAGCTGGAGTCGGGACATTGGGGGGTCTCCTGGGTGTCTGGTGGTGGTCCGTACACTCGTGACCGCTACGGGCATGAGGTCGATGTCTCAATATATCGACAATCATCAATATGATGGTCATATCGATAGTTGTAGATACGTCAGTGGAAGTTCCTGTACAGTCGTCGTGTGTCCAAGATCATGCCCACCCTTCTCCAGCCATGCTGTGCTCCGCTGCTCACCGACACCCTCGACAGCAGCGACGCCGAGCACTTGGCCGCACGATTCAAAGCCATCGCCGATCCCGTCCGGCTGCAGATCTTGAACCGACTTGCCGGCGCATCCGAGGGTGTCTGCGTGTGTGACTTCGTCGACACACTGGATCGTTCGCAGCCCACCATCTCCCATCACCTCAAGGTTCTGAGCGACGCAGGATTGGTGGCTCGCGAACAGCGTGGCCGTTGGGCCTGGTACAGCGTGGTCGATGAAGCGATCTCGGCGCTGCGCGACGCGTTGGCCCAACCGGTCTGACCAACGGGGCCTTCAGGGGGCCTTTAGGCGCGAGCGCTACAGCTTCGACCAAGGGCGGACAATGGGCCTGCACGCGCCGTTCGAACCAGCCAATGTTGGCCAGTTCCCGCCAAATCAGTACAGTTAATGGTGTCGCCGCGACGTCGATAGCCGACAGCGGACGATTTGGCACCCCGTCATCAGGCGCTGCGTCTGCTCGGTTGTCCGTAAACCTTCCCCGCGGGGAACGCCGTGTCCTGGCACGCCACGTCACCCGCCCACATTGTGAGGTAATCCGTTGAGCGCTGATCTGAGCAAGTCCAAGCTCGCCTCGAAAGACAAAGACGAGCTGACCCAGATCGCCCAAGCCATGGGGGGCAAGCCCGCCTCGCGGGCGCGCAAGGCTGACATTATCGACCTCATCATGGAGCTCGCCACGGGCGGACAGGAATCTGCCCCAGCGCCAAGCGTTGCTGAGGCTGCGCCTGCAGCTGCGGGTGCCCCGGGGTACTCAGCGGACCCAATGGCCGATGCACGCGCCGCCGAAGCAAACGAGGGCGGTGCGCGATCATCACGCCGGTCGCCGGCGGGACGCGGCAAGGCAGCGAAAGCAGCCGAGCCTGAAGAGCGCAACGACCGCAATGACCGCAATGAGCGGAACGAGCGGAACGACAGGAACGACCGCAACGACCGCAACGATGAGTCGGCCAACGAGGACTCTGGCGGCAACGATTTTGCCGGCGACCAAGCGAGCCAGGAAAATGACCCGGCAGCCACCGGCAATGACAACGACGGCGACAACGAAAACGAGCCGACCGAGCCGGGCAACCGACGTCGACGTCGCCGGGGCCGCGGTCGCGACCGTGGCGAACAGGTCGAGGAATACACCGGCGAGCCGGTCGCGGTCGATGGCGTGTTGGACCTACGCGACGACGGCTATGGGTTCTTGAGGGTCAACGGTTTCTTGCCGACCCGAGACGACGTCTATGTGTCGGTTAAGCAAGTCCGCCAACACGGCCTCCGCAAGGGAGACCGACTTATTGGCTCGGCTCGGCCTGCAAACCGCTCCGAAAAGAACCCGGCGATGTTGCGCGTTGATGCCGTCAACGGTCAGCCTGCTGACGCGGCCACCGAAGCCGGTCGACGGAACTTCGATGACCTCACCGCGATCCTGCCCACCGAAAAACTCTCTCTTGAACGAGAAGACGACCCCGACAACGGAACCGCCAGAGTCATCGACCTGCTTGCCCCGATCGGCAAGGGCCAACGCGGTCTTATTGTCGGGCCGCTCGGTTCAGGGGCCACCACCGTCCTGCGCGACATCGCTCGCTCCATCGAGACCAACCATCCAGACGTGCAGTTGATGGTCCTGCTTCTCGACGAACGACCTGAAGAGGTCACCGAGATGCAGCGTCTCATCCTCAACGGCGAAGTCATCACATCCACGCTCGATCAAGCCGCCGACGAGCATGCCGCTGTGGCCGAACTCACCCTCGAACGAGCCAAGCGCCTTGTCGAGTTGGGCCAGGACGTCGTCGTGATCTTCGATGGCATCACCCGCCTCGCTCGAGCGAACAATCTCGCAGCGGCAGGCAATGGTCAGGTATCGGCGCTTGGTATTTCGGCCAGCGCCATTCACCCCGCCAAGCGGTTCTTCGGGGCAGCCCGCCATATCCAAGAGGGCGGTTCGCTCACCATCTTGGCCACAGCGATGGCCGACTCTGGATCAGCGATCGACCAGTTCATCGTTGACGAGTTCACGGGCTCTGCAAACATGGAGCTGTGGCTCGACCGCGACGCCGCAGCGCAGCGCATCTACCCGGCAATCGACGTCATGCGCTCGGGCACCCGCAACGAAAGTGAGCTGTTCGAGGATGACGAATTGGCCCAGGTGGCCAAGCTTCGTCGCAGTATCGCAGCGGCGGGCGGCGAACCCGGGTCGGCGCTGGCCAGCTTGGAGTTCGTGGTCGAACGCCTTGCCGCGACCGATACCAACACCGAGATCCTCAAACAAACGACGTAATTATTGGGCACGGCCGTTGACGCAATGTCGCGCAACGCCGCTACGATCATATGCTGCACCGCCACCATCGTCGGCGGCGCCGGTTTCTGGAGATGCCATGAAAGCAGACATTCATCCCAACTATCGCCCGGTCGTGTTCCAAGACACCACCTCAGGCGAGTCGTTCATCACTCGGTCCACCATCGACACCGAAGAGACCGTCACGTGGGAAGACGGCAACGAGTACCCACTCGCAAAGGTGGTCATCTCCGCCACGAGTCACCCGTTCTTCACCGGCACGATGACCATCGTCGATACTGCTGGTCGTGTGGAACGCTTCGAGCGCCGCTATGGCACTCGCAAACGCGCTGCCGAAAAATCAGACGACTAGATCTCATCGCCAAGCGATGAGCATCGATGCCGACCGCCTAGCCGGCCTGGCGCGAACCAAACTCGAAAGTCTGGTTCGCCGCGCGTTCCCCGATGTTGCGGCGGATGCGGTGGGTTTCAACGCTGGTGTGGGCCTGGTGGACGGCGACCGGGCGTTTGTGCTGCTGATCAAGCGTGCGCCGTCGCCCCTGGCTGCAGCGCTCGCCTGGGGCGAACAACACGGCGCAACAGAACTCCACGTCGTGGTGGACGACCCCGACCCAATGCTGGCTCTCGAGGCGCGAGGGCTCGCTCCTCAGCCCAGGTTGTGGCACGCGGTCGGCACCGAACTCGTAGCGATGTCTGATCCGGGCCTCGAAAGTGTCGGTGAGGCGCCCTCAACGGTGCTGGCACAGATCCCGACGCTCGAGGCCGCAGGGTGTGAGGCGGTCATTGAGCACGGCGTCGTGATCGGCGAGGTTCTCGGGCTCGAGGTCGCCCGGGTCGCGGTCGAGGCCGATGGTGCGGCCATTGTCCGAGTTGGAGTCGGGCTTTACGACCAGGAAGCGCACGCGTTGGTTCACGCCCATTCGCCGGTCGACGAGCGACTTCGTGACGTCAGCGCCGAAGTCCGCCGGCACCGCAACGCCGATGCCGGTCCGCACCCCCTCAACCGTGTTGCCCGAGAACGCTGGCTGCGGTCCATCGTCTGCGCAGACCCCGGTCTGCTCCAGCTCGACAGCTGCGTTGTCGAGGCGCCCATCGTTGCCCGTGGTGGCATCCACGAGCAGCGGCCTGTGGCTGCGCGCGGCACCCGTGGCAGTCGGAACGTGCTGGTGGTCTGCTCCAGTGGCATCGACCTCGACCTCGTTCCTACCGCTGCGGCACACCTTGCCCATGGGGGACTCGCGCAAGCCGACGAGGTTTTGCTGGTCCTGCCCCAACGTGACCACCACGCTGTTGTCGAGCGGATGCTCGTACATCTCGCCGTGGACGCATCGCTGGTGGCCATTGCCGACCCCTGGCCATGATGGCCCGACTCGCTCGATAGCCTCGACCCATGTCTGCTGTGCACGACGAGCTCGAGCGTGAGTTCGAGGACCTTCAGAGCCGCCTCGGCGACCAAGACCTCATCGCCGACCAAGCGGCATACGCCAAGGCAGCGAAGCGCTACAACGAGCTCGAGCAGATCGTCGAGTGCACCCGTGGCTTGCGCCGGGCGGCTTCGGATCTCGAGACTGCCAAAGAGATGATCACTGACGCGTCGGGTGATGATCGGGAGCTGCTTCGGGAAGAAGTCGACTCTGCCGAGGCCATCACGGTGGAGCTCGAAGCGCGGCTTCGAGACCTCCTTTTGCCCAAAGATCCAAACGACGAGAAGAACGTGATCGTCGAGATCCGGGGTGCCGAAGGTGGCGAGGAGGCCAATCTGTTCGCTCGGGACCTGTTCAACATGTACGCCGGATATGCCACTCGGATGAGTTGGAAGCTGGAGATGCTCGGTGGACACCAGTCCGACATGGGCGGGTACAGCGATGTGACGTTCATGCTCAAGGGCGCCTCGGTCTGGAGCCGAATGAAACACGAGGGTGGTCCGCATCGAGTTCAGCGGGTCCCCGTGACCGAGTCCCAAGGCCGGGTTCATACCTCGTCAGCGACCGTTGCAGTGTTGCCCGAAGCCGAAGAGATCGACGTCCACATCGACGACAATGACCTTCAAATTGATGTGTATCGGGCATCGGGACCGGGCGGTCAGTCGGTCAACACCACCGACTCTGCGGTGCGAATCACGCACAAGCCCACGGGTATCGTCGTGTCGATGCAGGACGAGAAAAGCCAGCTCCAGAACAAGGCACGGGCCATGCAGGTGTTGCGAGCCCGCATACTCCAGGCCGAAAAAGATCGACTCCAGGCCGAGCAGTCAGCGGCGCGCAAGGGCCAGACGGGCGGGGGTGGGCGGTCCGAGAAGATCCGCACCTACAACTACAAAGAGAATCGCCTTACCGACCACCGCATCGGGCTGACCCTCTACAAGCTCGACCGGGTTCTGGGTGGCGAGCTTGACTCTGTCGTCGATGCACTGGTCGAGCACGAACGTGCCGAGCAGCTCACGAGCCTCGGCGACGACCAAGGCGATGAATAGTCCCGCCAACGAGCCCGCCGGCTACGACCCCGCAGGTCCGACTGTGGCTTGGGCATCGTTCTACGACGAGGCTCGAGGCCGGTTCGCAGCCAAGGGTTTCGCGTCTGCCCACGTGGACGCCCGGCGCATCGTCGAGGAGGCATCGGGGTTCGAGGGTGCCGAGTTCCATCTTGGACTGAACGAGCCCGCGACCAAACGTGGTGTCGCTCGGTTCGATGCGATGATGCAGCGACGCCTCGACGGCGAGCCACTGCAATATGTGGTTGGAAATTGGGGCTTCCGAACGTTGGACCTCATGGTCGACCAACGGGTGCTGATCCCGCGACCCGAGACCGAAATCGTCGCCGGGGTGGCGATGGCTGAACTCGAACGCCTGGCACGGCCGGGAGGTCAGCTGGTCGCCGTGGATCTCGGAACCGGGTCCGGCGCTATTGGGCTGTCAGTGGCGGCCGAGCGCCCGGATACGGTCGTGACCATCACCGATCTATCCGTTGAGGCGCTCCAGGTAGCTCGCGCGAATTTGGCAGGGATTGGACGCGCTGCGACGCGTGTGACGGTGGCGCAGGGTTCTTGGTTCGACGCGCTGCCGACTGAGCTCGCCGGATCGGTCGACCTGGTGGTTTCAAATCCGCCGTACGTCGCGCCCGCCGACGCATTGCCGTCCGAGGTCGCCGACTGGGAACCGACCGAGGCCCTCATCGCTGGCAACGAAGGCCGAGCGGACCTCTTGCACCTGATCGAGGGAGCCGGCGCCTGGTTGGTCGAGGGGGGAGCACTGGTGCTGGAAATGGCGCCACACCAAACGGCATGGGCCGCTGGCGTGGCCGCCGATTCCGGCTTCGTCGAAGTGGCGGTTGTCCCCGATCTCGCCGGCCGTGATCGTGCGATGCGAGCTCGATGGCCCGGGTGATCGCTGCCGATTTGGCCGGCGCCTGCGACGACGCAGTCGATGTTCTGAGGTCGGGCGGCGTTGTTGTCATCCCGACCGACACGGTTTACGGACTGGCGGTCTTGCCCAACCACGCCGACGCGATTAATCGGGTCTTCGCTCTTAAGCAGCGTCCGGCTGGCATGCATCTCCCGGTTTTGGTTGCCGGCTCGCACCAACTTCGCCTTGTCACCGGCGATACACGGCCCGCAGTACGGACTCTGGCCGAACGGTTCTGGCCAGGGGCCCTCACCATGGTGGTGGCCAATGCAACGCCGCTGACCGACGGACTCGGCAATGGCGACGGCACGGTCGGTGTCCGTTGTCCCGATCACGAGCTGATTCGGTCCATCGCTGAAGTTGTCGGGGCCGTTGCCGCGACCAGCGCTAATCTGCACGGCCGGCCAACTCCTGACGCAGCTGATGAAGTCGCCGATCAACTACCCGGCGTCGACCTGGTGATCGATGGCGGCATCTGTGCGGGCGGTCAGGCCTCGACGGTTGTGTCCCTGACGGGGCCAGTGCCCGAAGTGCTGCGTGCGGGCCCCATCACCGCGGCGGACATCGTGGACATCTGGCAGGCCGGCGGGTAGGTCGCCGCGCAGGCGTGGGTGGCGGCCACAGCGTCGCCGTGAATCATCGATAGAAGCCAACTCGTGGCCGACTAGCGTGCGGCCATGACTCGCATTGCAGCCGGCTGCGACCACGCCGGGTTCAACCTCAAGACAGAACTTGTCGCCCACCTTGCCGAGTTGGGGCACGAGATCATCGACCTCGGAACCAACAGCCCCGATCGCGTCGACTACCCGGACTTCGGCGCGGCGGTCGGTCGCTCGGTCGCTGCCGGCGAAGCCGACTTGGGTTTGTGTGTCTGTGGCAGCGGGATTGGTATAGCGATCGCCGCGAACAAGATCCCAGGGGTGCGCGCTGCCACGGTCCATGACGCCACCTCAGGACACCTGACTCGCGAGCACAACGACGCGAACGTGATCTGTTTCGGAGAGCGCCTGATTGGCCCCGAGGTCGCCAAAGAGGCCCTGGACGCCTTTCTCGCCGCTGAGTTTGAGGGTGGCCGCCACGCCGGCCGCGTCGCCAAGATCGACGCCCTGCTCACCGA
>Ga0302127_10003006_pt1 | contig 10191 bp, 2 predicted proteins | sample CB4_SCM_MG_FD_204452 | JGI IMG/M metagenome (GOLD analysis project Ga0302127, IMG submission 204452) | Marine microbial communities from Western Arctic Ocean, Canada - CB4_SCM | ecosystem: Environmental > Aquatic > Marine > Oceanic | place: Canada: Western Arctic Ocean | collected 2017-09-24 | reverse complement strand
CGCGTTATACGTTTAGTTAAAGGTTTTAATCCAGAAAAAATATCTGAAACACTACCAACAAGCGAATATACCGCTTACAGCGAAAATAAGGGCGAAAAAATTGCTTTCTGTCTAAATAAAAAAAGTAATAGTGATAAGAAGTTAATAGATCTAAACACACTTGTATTTGTTTCTATTCATGAATTGGCACATGTTATGACGTTATCAATAGGTCATAAACCCGAATTTTGGGCTAATATGAAATTTTTATTAGAAAATGCGGTTGAAATTAAAGTATATACGCCAGTCGATTATAGTGTGAACAATGAAGTTTATTGTGGCGACCCAATTACCAATAGTCCACTGTTTGACGAATAAACCTCATGTTTAATAGTATTAGTCAAAATTTTACTTGAATTCATAACCATAGTATCTGGTATTTCCGGAAAAAAGACATCGCAATTGTAACATTTATCTAATTTACTTATGTAAATGTTATCAACAAGATTATTATTTATAAAATGATTGTATATTTCTCCACCACCTATTATCCAAACCGTTTCATATTCTTTTTTTTTACAATGTTCAATCGCCTTTTCGGGGTCTTTAAACGATTGAAAGTCGCCTCCTGATATATCTAAATTTCTACTTATTATTATATTAAAACGATTATGTAACCACCTTTGTGGTAAACTATTCCAAGTATTTTTACCCATGATAACGGCGTTTTTACCATTTCCCTTGGTTAATTTAGCAAAATGTTTCAGATCCTCCGGTTCATACCAAGGAATAGTATTGTTTAATCCTATTCCATTATTACTATCTACTGCTACTATAATATTAAAGTTCATATTATTTATAAATAATATGACATCTTTATATATATATGTCACAAATATACAAGGTTTGTAATATGAAAGATGATAAAATACAACAGATATACGTCTTTGCAGGATATGACTATACAAATTATGAAACAAACTTTAATGAAACAGGCATTGAAAATCTATTCAATAAACAAGAATTAATATACATAAATGAAAATAATATACCTGTAAAATTCATCAATTATTTTTTAAATGTTGATGATACAATTAAAGTTATTAAATATAAAATAATTACTGCAATGAATGTTGATATTGCTTACGAAGAGTTATATCTTTACTACAAAACAAACGAAATGATTACCAGTCAGATTGTTTATAGTGATTTAACAAAAGAAACTAGTCAAATTGATTACACCAACTTATTTAATTATATCACAAATGTTCAAGGTATAAACCCTGAAGGTATAAACCCTGAAGGTATAGAAAAAACTGATTATATCTATGAAGACATTTTACAAATGAATATTGAAAATAATATGTATTTGATCGATAAACCACTAGGTATTAGAAATAATAATAGAATGCATTATTCTATTATAAATCCTTATAATTTTATAAACAACAATTCAACAACCGAAATCTTAGATAATTATGAAATGGTAACCGAAAATGATAATGTTTTATTTGATTATAAAAATATTTTTGAAAATACCATTTATTTATATTCATTTAAACAATTTTCCAATCTTGAAAATAAATCTATTACAAAACTTTATTATCCATTATTATTTAATGATATTGACTTGTATCAAACGAAAATTAGAACCTTAATAGAAGATACTAAACAAATAATACGATCTAAATCATTTAATAAAAGCATTAATAACGTAACCTTATTATATGAAATATTCAATAAAAAAGATGCTCTTCTAAATTATACTATGAACGGTATAAGTAATATATATCTTACCATATATCCAAGAATTCAATTTAAATTACCACTTGATATAGTATTTAAATTACTGCGAACTAGTGAAATATTACCATTAATAAAATATAATCCAGGAAATAGAAAAGAAAAATTATATAGATTATTTACTGATAAAACTGCTGTAAATGGTAACAAAATTCCATTATTAAACAAAGCTAAAATATTCAAATTAAAAAAATTAATTGCTAAAACTAAAAGTGTGGCATGTTTATTAATTGGTGAAGATGATTTGGAAATAATATGTACGTTTAAAGAAGACGGTTCAATTTCGGTTGAAATACAAAATTTTAAATTTCCCGTTAGTTTAATACAACTTGAAGAGATTATTAAAAATAATGTTAATCCTGTTATCCTTATTATTAAAAACTTTTTAGAGCAAAGTGGATACACATTTACCACATTTGAAAGTATTTATAATGATAATATAGAAATTAATGACATGTCATATTTTATTAATTTGTCAATCAAAAAAAAAATGGTAGTTTCCGAATATCTGGGTTGTCTAAATGATGTTTTTAATATCTATAAAGATGATCTAAATAAAGAAATATTTCTCAGATTTAAACGTGTTTCCAATTTTAATGAAATGGATAGTATAAATGCATTTATAACTAATCAGTTAAGTCTTAAAAAATCACAAGAAGAATTGGTATCTTTATTGCAACAAAATTTCTCTTTATTGAGAGAAGATGCTGAAATAAAAATTAGAGAATTTTATAACAACGTTCAGATTGAATTAGATATAAATGATTCTAAAAAATTAAAAGTTAAATCTAATCCTGGGTTTGAAATTATAATTAAAAAAGAGCAGTTCACAAATAGTATTAATATCAGGGTTAATAACATAAATAATATTAATTATATCAAAACTATACCTATTTATTTAGATACATTATTAAGACTATCACAAGATTTAATACCCGATATTATTGACAAAAAATTACTACAATCATTGTGTAATAATAAATTAAAAAGTTTTGAAGATGGCAATAAAGCTAAGGAAACACCACAAATAACACCTAAACCTATTAGTTTAGGTAAACAATCTAATATATTAGATCTGTTATTTGACGATGACGATGACGATGACGATGACGATGACGACGAAGGTGGAGGGGATGATGGTGAAGGGGATAAGGGTTACGATGATAAGGGTTACGATGATAAGGGTTACGATGATAAGGGTTACGATGATAAGGGTTACGATGATAAGGGTTACGATGATAAGGGTTACGATGATAAGGGTTACGATGATAAGGGTTACGATGACGTGTTTAAACTGAAACCTATGAATGTATCAGAATCTAAAACATCTGTTGTGCAAGGTGTACCCGAATCCAAATCAACCGAACCACCTACTCCTGACGAAGAAAACCGTGAACCACAAACTATCAGCGAAGAATTATCTACACATAGACCTCCACCGACCAAATATAAACCACAAAAAAATATCAGTGAAAAATTATCACCTCCTACAACCAAAGTCGAACTTTATGCTAGCATCAAAAAATACAGAGTTGATGCCGATGATGCAGATGCTGTGGGCGAGGATTATACCGTTATAGATGAGATTGCTTCACCTACTCCTATATCTCCACCCACCAAATCTAAATCCAAAACCAAATCTCCACCCACCAAATCTAAATCCAAAACAAAATCCAAAACCAAATCTCAATCTAAATCTAGTAACTTAATAATTAAACCACCTATATCGTCACTCGTCGATGGTACTAACGACGGCAACGGTTTCGTGTGGGACGCCGATCGACGCGTCTGGACCGACAACGTAGCAATAGTAGCATCAGCAGTTGCCGCACCTACTAGTCTACCAGAACCTGATGAAGAAAATCCTGAACCACAAAAAACTATCCGTGAAAAATTATCTCCTACAACCAAATCCGAAAATGATGCTAGCATCAAAAAAGACAAAGTAGATACTGAAGGTGATACGGAGGACGTGGGTGATACGGAGGACGTGGGTGATACGGAGGACGTGGGTGATACGGAGGACGTGGGTGATATGGAGGACGTGGGTGATACGGAGGACATGGGTGATACGGAGGACGTGGGTGATATGTATATCTATGATGCGGACGAGGATGATGCGGGCGAGGATGATGCGGACGAGGATGATGCGGACGAGGATGATGCGGACGAGGATGATGCGGACGAGGATGATGCGGGCGAGGATGATGCGGGCGAGGATGATGCGGGCGAGGATGATGCGGGCGAGGGTGATGCGGGCGAGGGTGATATGGTTATAGATGAGATTGATTCACCTACACCACTTAGTTCAGACGAAGAAGACGACGAAGAAGACGATGATGAAGACGATGATGAAAAAGAAGATATTAAAGGTGGCGGCGATGATAATATAGAAACAGATTTAACAGGATTAAAATTATCTAATCCTAATCCTTTTGAAAAAAGATTACATGAAAGAGATCCAAAATTGTTTTTAACAAAGAAAGAAGGTAAATATAATGCATATTCAAGATTATGTCCATCAAATTACAGAAGACAACCAGTAATTTTGACTGATGAGGAAAAAGCTAAAATAGACAAAGAACATCCAGGTTCCTATAAAGAAGCACTTAGATATGGTTCAAGTAAATCTAAACAACATTGGTATATATGTCCTAGATATTGGTGTCTTAAAAACAACGTTTCGCTAACAGAAGAAGATGTTAAGGCTGGAAAATGTGGTGGTAAAGTAATACCATTTGGTGCGAAAAAGGTTCCTAAGGGCGCTTATATATACGAATTCAAAGGTAGAGATGTCAATAATTCTCCAAATGTTGATAAAGATGGTAATTACGTTACAACATATCCAGGATTTACGAAAGACGATTCACATCCCGATGGATTATGTGTCCCATGCTGTTTTAAGGCATGGGATAGTAAATCGCAAGAAGAAAGAAGAAAAGAGTGCTTAACCGATAAGGATAAAATAAAAAAACCTAAGATTTTTAAACTTAATGTAAAAGACGATGAATATATTAAAGGCCCCGAAAAGATGCCTCTAGAACAAAATAGATGGGGATATATACCATTAAGTCTAGAAGTGTTTTTCGGATTTGATAGCAACGATCGCACTCGCGATAATTATAAAATAATAAAATATAAATCATATATTTTAAGAAAAGGTGTTGAATCAAGCAAAAATCAATCTTTCATTGCATGTTTTGCCGATTCATTAGCCAAAGATAAGGTATTATCTATTAAAGAAATGAAAGATAGAATCATAAACTCGCTGTCTTTGGATACATTTTTAACTTTTCACAATGGAAATTTACCTTCTATATTCCATACTAATGATATAGATGTTGATATTAACGATTATAAAACATCTTATTTATATAAAACCGTAGATTTCTCAAATAAAAATCAAATAAAATCTCTTACGAACATTATAAAAGCTTATATTAATTTCATACGTTATTTAAAAAATGATACCATAATAATAGACCACACTTATCTATGGGATATTATAACAACTCCAAATGAATTATTATTCAAACGTGGTATTAATTTAGTTATACTTGAAGAAACCAATAATGATTTAACAAATGATATAAATGTTATTTGTCCAACTAACTTCTATTCAAATAATTCATATAATACTAATAAGAGCACGTTATTTATTTATAAAAATAATGAATATTATGAACCTATATACATTTACATTAATGGTGAAAATAATAAAACACAAATAAAGAAAGCATTCTCTGAATATGATAAGAATATTTTACCTAATGTAAAACGTGCTATTAAATTTATTAAAAAAATTTATGAAATACAATGTAAACCTAAACGAAGTAATATGGTTTATGAATTCAAAGAAAATTTATCTTCCATAGAAATTATAAAATTATTGAAAACAATAGATTATGATGTTGATATGCAAATTATTAATTATAATGGTAAAGTTATTGGACTGATGGTTACAAATCAAGGGTTTACAGGATTTGTACCTACACGACAATCAAATCTTTTATTAGATATACCGTATAAATATATGGATTCAGATGATATATGGAATGATTATGTATCAACAAAGAATTTTTTAATGGAATTATCCAAAAAAATTAAAATACCTTGTAAACCGGTTAAAAAAGTGTTGGAAGATAACTTAGTCGTAGGTATTCTTACTGAAACAAACCAGTTTGTTATGATAGAAACACCAGAAGACAATACTATAATGGATGAATTAGAACCTATTAGCGATTATAATCATATCATGGTAGATTCTGAAACATTAACTAATGACACGAAAGATACAGAAAGAGAATCTTATGTTACAAAAATAAAGTTAGAAACCAATTTTTATAATGTTTTTAGAATAACCATAAAAGGATTGTTATTGGAGCCTGAAAATTATGAAACAAGAAAAGTAATAGAAGAAATAATTAATGATAAAGAAAAATTATATACAACAAAATTAGATGAACTAGTTTTAATTTTAAAAAAACTAACAACCAATTTTATTAAATTTACAGAGGGATACGATGATACAATTATTAACTACATTAATGATTTAACGACATGTTATAACAATCCTAATTGCAATGATAACAAATTTTGTTTAATGGATGATAATAATTGCTTATTAGTTATACCAAAAAAACATTTAATAACCAATATAGACAATGAAAGAATATATTTTGGTAGATTATCTGATGAATTATTAAGGTATAATTTTATAAGAAACTTTATATTAAAACCACAAATATATTTATCATTAAAACCGGTGTACTATAATCTAAAAGATGACGAAATTATTTTATTAGAGACGTTTTTAACACAGGAATATTTTGAAAATCTAATACCAAGACAATCTAATTATTATTCGAAACATAATGTATTTGATGATATTCAACCTAACACCCATTTGAATCTAAGTAACAATATGAGCTTGTCTAAAAAATTAGATGAAGAATTGGAAGAATGTATTATGACAAGAAAAAAGATACCATTAAGTTTATTGGGTAAAACATTAACTACTAAATTATTTAATTCTAAAACAATGATACAGACTTATAAAAATAGCGAAGAATGTTCTTTTAGAGTGATGATTGATATTATTAATGATTTTAAGAAAAATAAAGTAACCGTCAATGATTTAAAAGCTATTCTTGCAAGAGAATACACAGGGAATTTTTTTAAACCATATACAAATGAAATAAGAATATTATTAGAAAGTCAAGGCAAACGATATTTATTACAAAAGGTACTACAAAATAAAATTAGATTAGAAGAGCTAATATTCACAAGTGATTACTACTTAACTGAAATTGATATTAGAATATTAACCATTGTTTATGATTTACCTATTGTAATGATAACTAAGGGAGTTCCGGTAACATTTAAATTACTAAATGAAATAAAAGTTAATGAATTTTATTTTATAAAACAGCCTTCCGTTCAACTAAATAAAATACCCAAATATACATTGCTTTATAATAATGATGATGGATATCGTATAAATATTGAACCTTATAAATATCTTAAAAGATTGATAAACTCTTTATATCCAGAGCCTATATTAGAATGGTTCAAAACTAATGTATCATATGAAAAACCTAAAAAAATACGAAAACCAAAAAAACTGATTATAAAATCTTAGATATAAAATGATGGAATATCTGATGGAATATCTGATGGAATATCTGATGGAACATTAGAGGTTCCTTTCTTAGCCCTCGTTTTCTTTTGTATAAAGCAATCAAATAAAATTTCTTTTATTTCTTTACCTCTTAACTCTTCCTCTTTCTTTTCAAATTTTTCTTCATCTCCGCCATATTTTTGTCTTATAATTTCAAGTTTTTTTCCATAATTAGATTCTCTTTCTTCATATTCTGGCAAATTTTCCAAGACCAATGCAAACAATTGTTGACATGGTTTCATTATTTGATTTGTAATATAATGCGAATAATCTATTTCTAGTTTATTTTCTTTAATATATTCAGGTAGTTCTATTCTGTTTCCTTGCAATTTTTCGTCGCTTTTAATATACGCAAACTTGATGCGGTCACCTGCCTTAGGTTTATTACCTGGATCACGTTTGCCAATTCTTTCCGCCAATACTTTATGTGCAATTTGATTTGGATTTTTATAATTTGAACGAAGTGATTTTGTAATAACTAGTTTATCTAACGGTGTTTTTCCCGACGTGAGTTCTGCAATAGAATCTTTCGTAAACGATATCGCTTTAGTTATATTTTGTTCTTTCATCAAAATATCTACAATACCACCATAAATATCCTTCACTATCGGTGCATTATCTCTTCGTTTTAATACTATTCCCATGCTTTTACGCTCACATTTATTTATATCGGTTTCATATAACATACCTACATAACGCTTCTTTGATAACAATATGAATGGCATAAATGTTTTTTCATATTCAAGATCATGTGGATATTTTAGAAATTTTGACGCCAATCCGCCTGCTTCTTGCGCCAGTTCAATAGTAATTTGTAATGCGTCTTTACCTACTATTTTGTTATTGTCAAGATCTGTGGGATTAAATTTAAAGAACACTGAATCAGTATCTCCATAAACATATTCCGCGTCAACTCTAACATCTCCTTTACTCGTACTACAGACTTTATCTTTATAAACCGATTCCACGATGTTTTTAGCATATATCAATAACTTTCTACCGGTTGCCGTTGTTGATGCTGCTACGTCTTTTTCATAAAACGTACTTGTCTTAGCACCACATTGACCATATAATGAATTTGCTGTAAGTTTAATAGACAACTGACGCTTATCATAAATATTTGCCATAAACTCATTTGGAGCGGTTTTGATAAGTTTTTTGGTTGCTTTTCGCGCAGCCAACAATTCGTCTAATACAGAGGGCATAACAGCATACCCATCTGGAAATTGTGCAAAACGACAAATTTTATATCCCTTTTTAATTTTAATTTCCGCACCCTTTGGTGTCTTTCTTATCTTTTCATATGTATCATATGTTATATCTACATACTTATAGTTTTTTAAATTATCGTATATATAATTACCACTACAATCCTTAACTCCCGTATCAAACATTAATTCACCTTCCAAATTATATTCTTTTGTCCAAACTTTACTATCATGTGAAATATTCTCACTTATCATAGACGAAGGATACAGCGAACTGTAATCACAAACCGCCACCGGATCATCGTCTGTGTAAATATTACATTTTGGTTCTAACACAATTGCTCCTTCATAACCGTCGTCATCAGAACATTTTTCCAATACTGGAATAACTACTTCTTTATCGCGACATTTTTTAGCTATAAAACTAGTTAGTTTTATTCCTTGCCCTCTTAAAACTAAATAACTCATTGGAACGCTACAAATATTCGCCATTTCTATAAATCCTGTTATAACATCTATTTTGCTTAATAGGTTTTGCACCAAATTACAATCCTGAATACAATATTTAGCCACAATTGCACGCTCTTCAGGACCTTTATTTGTTAAATTAAAGATGTCCTGCGGACTGACATCGTCTTTTGACAAGCACCATTTAACTTGTTTCCTCATGTTTGGTTCTATTATTGTATTTATTTCAAAAGTTCCAGCATTTGAATCTAAATTGCTTATTGAAAATTTACGACCTTCCAAATACATATCGCTTGAATGCCCAATTTCTTCAAAAACAACATAATTATTGTTTTCCAAACCATGTAAATTTTTACTATGAATTACGGTTTTATTATCTTTGTATTCAATAGATTTTACAATATCCCCAATGAAATATCCCGAGACAAAATCTAATTTATAAGAATCCATATTATAGTCCCTTCTGAATAAATTGTATAGATCTATTTGTAGACGCCCCGTCATATCAAAATACTTTAAATTATGTTCGCCACTCGCAAGAAACGTAGTTGTTTCTTGTATTTTCCAGTTTATTTGCGGTCGCCAACCAGATGGGTTGGGCGGTATACCAGCAGAATCATTAATATTACGTGTCAATTTTAGGAATTTTTCCACACATCCATTGCCATGTTCAAGTGCTCTGTCGAACAAAAACGAATAATCAAATCCAAAAATATTATACCCAATAATAATATCCGGATCTTCGCGTTGTATTAGTTTTTGCCATGCAAGCAATACATGCTTTTCTTTTTTATAACATTCTATTTCAGCACCTTCAATGTCACTACATGTATCCAACGCAATACAATGATTTAAATAAGGTTTATCATCACCATATTTAATAAATGTTGATCCAATAAATGTAACCTTATCTCCTTCAAGCGAAGGAAGTTCACTGTTAAATGCACGTTTAATTATCTCAACCTTACGTTCACGAACATAATTATCAAGTAAATTTTCTATAATTGTTTTGTTATTGTTACATTTTCGTGCTCGTGTCTTTTTCATCTCATC
>Ga0302127_10003005_pt1 | contig 10193 bp, 8 predicted proteins | sample CB4_SCM_MG_FD_204452 | JGI IMG/M metagenome (GOLD analysis project Ga0302127, IMG submission 204452) | Marine microbial communities from Western Arctic Ocean, Canada - CB4_SCM | ecosystem: Environmental > Aquatic > Marine > Oceanic | place: Canada: Western Arctic Ocean | collected 2017-09-24 | reverse complement strand
TTCGCTTTGATCTAAAATATGGCATCAATGATCGCATCTCGGCTGGCGCCGGTCGGAGTAGCTTAAAAAAGACTTATGACATTTTTTCTAAAATCAAATTAATGAATCAGAGTAATGTTTTCCCGTTTTCCATTGCTCTCTTTGCAGACATAGAAATCGAAACTTTAAAAAGAGAAAATTCGTTTTCGAATAAATTAGTGAATCGACTCACCTATGATACCCAATTGTTAATTGCCAGGAAATTCAATCAAAATTTATCTTTGCAAATAATGCCTACCTGGGTTCACCATAATCTTGTAAAAAACCATGATGATGCGCATGATCTCTATTCCATGGGAGTAGGAGGAAGAATGAAAATCACAAAACGTGTTTCTTTGAATGCAGATACATTTTTCCCAGTGGGGGAACGAGATTCTACTTTTGTTCAATCATGGGGTATAGGATGTGATATTGAAACTGGCGGACACGTTTTCCAAATCATGGTGACCAACGTCCAGGGATCTTTTGAAAGCGCTTATATTGAAAACGCGTCAGGGGCAATAGCAGATAAGAATCTTTATTTAGGATTTAATATAACGCGGGTGTTTGCCATTTAACTAAATGCTTTCCCAATTAAGTGAGATTATTATAGAGAAACGTATGTTATGTATCTCTAGCAGGTTTTTTTGTTTGGTGTATGATGGGTAGATTTGGGAATGATTAGGCGCATTATACTACTACTGCTTTTCATGTCTATTTCCCAAAGTCAGTGGCAGGAAATTAATCAGCCTGATATTGGGGCTGTCAGTATCATCCTGGCAGATGGGAACCAGCTTTTTACCGCGACCAACCAAGCTCAGGTATACACTTCCATTGACCAGGCCGATTCTTGGGAAATGCTTGCAGACACCATGGATACACAACCCTATGGAACTGACCTATTATTAATAAAAGGCGATGCTGTATTTTTTACTCAAAATATTGGTGAAGGACCCTATAATTATATTTGCTTATCAGGATTTGCAGGCTGGGGGCCTTGGCAAGAACTAGCACATCAGTCATCTGCTCTAATAAGTATGGTTGATAATGATTCATTAATATTTACACTTTTAAATGGTATCTCTATATCATCAGATAGGGGTGAAACCTGGACTGAAATACCTGAGCCTCCTATTACAGGTTATATCCGGCTCAATTTGGCAACAAATGATTATCTATATGTTAGCCATGGTTGCCAAATTTACCGCACAGCGGACTTGGGACAGACCTGGGAAGATATCACGGGTATTTTAGATGATGAAGGATTTGCTTCACCCTATAGTTGCAGCGCTATCTTGGCTATGGCTAGCCATGAAGGTCAACTAATTATTAGTATGTATTGGGGCGGAGGTAAGGGTAAGCTTTTTGTATCTGATGATTATGGAACATCCTGGACAGTTTTAAATGAATTCCCAGTGGATCATAGTGTAAATGCTATCGCATCAAAAAATAATGTTCTTTATGTAGGAACTGCTTCAACACTCTCTGGTGTATACTATACCACTGATTTTACAACCTGGATAGATTTCAGCTCTGGGCTCGAATCTTATGACTATTCTGTGAGCCAGTTGGTTGCAACAGATGAATATCTTTATAAAACTGGCGGTACACTTAACTCTTACCAAATTTCCTTGCCAGAACTGGATACTCATTGGGAAAGCACACAGCTTGTTGAGTTTACTCTATCTCAGAATTATCCTAATCCATTCAACCCAACCACTACGCTTCAGTATGAATTACCTACAGATGCACAAGTCAAAATCAGGATATTTGATATTATGGGTAAAGAAGTTAGTACCCTGGTTAACAACCAACAAAATGCTGGGTTTAAATCTGTTATTTGGAACGCGACTAATAATGCAGGTCAGCAAGTGAGTGCAGGATTATACTTATATACGATACAGGCAGGAGCATTCAGGCAAACTAAGAAAATGGTAATGTTGAAATAGCTTTATTTATTCTAGAACAAAAAAAACGAATGCGGAGAGATATATACTCTAAAAGCAAGTACGGTACCACACCCACATTGCCCGCCGTTTCCTGCTACTTTGATTGTTCATTAATTATTTATGATTGTGATAGGCGTCACATCTGTGATTTTTCACGCAAGTGTGTTGTGTTATAGGATCGTTTTATAGACGATGATAGGTTTGCAGTATAGAAGACCACGATTGGGCAGAGGTGTCGGTCCTCCTTGGTACTCTGGTTACAACGCCTCTGCCTAATCAAATCCTTTTTATAGGGAAAGATAGAACCATGAAATACATTCAAAACATTAAAGAATATTTCTTTGTCGTAGTTATTTTTTATCTTGCACTCAGCATAACAAAAAATGGCAGGGTGATTAGGGAACTCCTTGTTCAAGTTGAGCAAACCAACGAGACTCTCTATCAAACTAATCAAGTAATAGCTGAAATGAAGAAAGAAAATTATGGGACATCCTTCTCTCACGCAGAATAATATATTAGCAGAGGGGAGAGTCACTCTCCATTGTAGTTGAGTTGGTTCTTTGAGCCATCTTCTCTCTGCTATTTTTCCACTCATCATCCCACAAATAAAAAAAACCACGAATGTGGGGCTGAATGTTATGAGGTTAATCATTCAGTAGTTATAATCCCGAAATAAGCAGTAGTTAAATAATAATAATTCCTTTTATTTGAAATTTTTATTTACAAAATATATTCCAACAGCGACTGCTGGACCAATGCCTAAGGCAAATATAATTGTACCTAATCCAGCAGTACCTCCTAATAGCCAACCAAAAAAGACAACACTAACTTCTATTATAGCTCTAATCAGTGCTATTGGTTTTCCTGTTACTTTTTGAACGCCTGTCATTAATCCATCTCTAGGTCCTGGTCCTAAATTAGCAATTAAATAAAAACCACTTCCTAAACCAGTTATTAAAACTCCAATTATAATTTGTAATACTTTAAATGCATAAATCTCAGGATTAGGTAAGTACGGTAATGCAAAATCAAAAACTAAAGCAATGATGATTGCGTTTAAAATTGTACCAATGCCTGGTTTTTGTTTTAAAGGTATCCAAAATAACAAAACAGATAAACTCATCCAAAAAGTACAAATACCAATCGAATATGAAGTGTAAACTGATACTCCTTCAGCTAAAACAGTCCATGGACTTACTCCAGCGCCTGTTGCGAGTAAAAGAGTTTCACCAAGACCAAATAAAAATAAACCGAATATTAAAAATAATAAGGTTTTTATTTTTGGTTTAATATTTAATGGGTTTTTTGAGCTCCAAGAAGTTTTCGGAATATTTTTAATTAATCTAAAAATTTTAAATAAATTATGCATTTTGAGAGACGCTTTTAGCCATTCTTTTTCTCATACCCAAATCTACCCATCATCCCACAAACAAAAAACCCCATGAACGTGGGGCTTGATGGTTAATGGACTGTGGTAAATAATTGCTTATAGTGGTATTGAAGCATTATACTATCAGGAGTATTAAAAAGAAATATAATACACATGATTACCCTTTATTCTTGCGTGATGCTGGTCCGTAGCCACTATGCGATCCTACTCCATGCCATGGTCCAAACTTTCTATATCACCCGTTTTATGCTCGTGGCAAACCATAAAGTAAATCAAACTTGACACCAGCATCACCACGCCTAAAACCGACATCCCGTATGTCAGGTAGCGAAAGAACTCCAGTCGGGAAAGATCTGCCGCGAATTGGTCTTTGACTCCCATGACACCGATCGCACCGATATATCCGATTGAATCTGCCACATAAATCACGAATACGGCTGTGCCCATCGTCCTCGTTGACGCAATCAACCGTTCAAACAGGACTGAGCCATAGGGTACGTATGCCAGATACGACCCGAGTCCGCACAGAATCATCCACGTCAAACCATCGATCATGCCATTATCAAATAACAGTGTACCGACACCCATCAACATGACACCGGACGTCATTACAGCAAACGCACCGATCAGTCCCCATAAGTTGTTTTTAATCAGGTTGAGCATGGCCAGCGCCGCTACCACGCCAAAGGCTACCCACAATTCGCTGCGAGTGAAAATCGCATTTTCGTTTATGCCATATCCCAACTGGTCAAATATCTCGACCCCAAAATTATCGCGAAAATCGCGATACGCCGTCAAAAAGAAATAGGCAATCATCAACATTACCATGCCCGGCAGAAACTGGCGAATAAATGCCCAACGCTGACTCCCATCCATCGTCGAACGCTCCATTCTCACCAACCGGTCGTCGCGGGAAGGCTCCGGTAGTCGATTTAACATGTAGGCGGACAGGAGAAATGGAACCAGAAACAGGCACCCCGTGACAAACGGCATCCAGAACTGGTCTATTTCATGCGCACTCATTAACCACCGACCAATGTCCTTGACCACACCGCTGGCCAGAATAAAAGAACAACTCAACCCTGCTAATAGCATCTCCGATGTCTTGCGGCCTTCGAGATACCATACCACCAACCCCCATACCATGCCTAAAGGGAGCCCGTTAAAGAATATAGCCATCACCTTCAAGGATGGCGGCAACACAGCAAACGCGAATAATGCTGCCTGGGCCGCGAGAATCATCCCGACCAGCATCCTGAATCGACTACGGCGTGTGACCTCGGAAACAACCTTAATCCCAATCATTTTTGATAAGGCATAACCGATAATTTGACTTGTCACCAATACGGTCTTAAGGTCAAAACTTGTGTTAAGAAACTCCAGCCCTTCATAGCTGGCCGCAGAAAACGGCTTGCGAAATGCATACATGCAAAAGTACGTTGAAAAGGCAGCCATGATCGCCATGGCAGTAAACAGCGTCCCCGCCAAAACAGAATCTGAGTTATCCGTGCTAGAGAAAGGCTGTTGATCTTCCGACAACGGCTCACGTTCACTCATTTGAAACTTCCTTTACTATATTTTTCCGCAATGGATCAGCTCCTTCGCATAACCCCATCCGTGCCATATCTCTTTTCGGATTCCCCGATGTGTAGCATTTATATCAATTACGGAGCATTTCCCATTCATGTACTTTCGGGTGTGTTCTTTGAATCTCGCAGGCACGAGGCGTCTTGTGAGTCCAGCAGCAAATATCATATATCCACTTATATAATCAAAGGTGCACAGATAAAGCCCTGGCAATTTTGGTATAGCCTGCAGACGATTATCGTTTTCAAATGTTGGCCAGGAATATGGACCATTCCAAGTCGCTTGTATAGCATGTATTATTTTGCTCATTTACTATTCAATCTACTCATCATCCCACACAAAAAAACCACGAATGTGGGGCTTTATTGACGAGATTTTTGGTATTTAACTTGAGCGGGGAGAGCGTTATGCTGAACGAACTTTATTTGTTGTTAGTATTGATTTATATTTGCAGGTTCGAATTTTGCCAAATCGACATAAATTAGAAAGCATCTTTTATAGATATAGATGCTGTTTTGTTTTTAGATTATAATCATGATAGATATAGTGAATAAAATTAGTAGAAAAAGATTTATTAAAAATATAAGCTTATCGATAATTGGAGCATTCTCATTTTTAAATTATGTTTTAGCTGATAAATTAATAAGTAGTAAAAAAAGGATTACTAAAACTAAAGAAAAATTAAATATGATTAAAATTTCAAAATTACCAGAAGAAGGTCCTTGGCCAACTAAAGATCCATTTTTATTTTGTGTTCATCATAAAGATAATTATCCCAATGCAAACAATAAAATGGGTCCTAATGCGAGTTTAGATAATAGAAATATTGGGAATGATTTTTCAAATTATAATGGTTGGAGCATGTATCATGGTTCTTTGATACCTGGATTCCCAAGGCATCCACATAGAGGTTTTGAAACAGTTACTATTGTCGAAAAAGGCATTATTGATCATTCTGACTCATTAGGTTTTTCTGCTCGTTATGGTGATGGTGATGTTCAATGGTTAACTGCTGGAGATGGTATTCAGCATTCTGAAATGTTTCCTCTTTTTAATAAAAGTGATAATAATCCTATTGATTTTTTTCAAATATGGATTAATCTTGAAGCTAAGAAAAAAAGAGTAAAGCCAAATTTCTCTATGTTTTGGAAAGATGAAATCCCAAAAATAATAACCATAGATAAAAATAATATAGAAACTGAGATTTTACTAATCGCTGGTGAATATTCAAGTAAACAAGCACCAAAATCACCTCCTGATTCATGGGCATCCAATATTGAGAATAATGTAAATATATGGAAAATCAAAATGAATGGGAAAGCACAATGGGAATTACCCAAAGTAGAAAAACAAATCATTCGAACATTGTATATTTATCATGGCTCTGGAGTGATTATAAACGGTCAGACAATTGAATCGGGTAACATGATAGATATAAATACATCAGAGAATATTTTAATTTCAGAATTAAGTAGTGGGACTGAGCTTCTCCTTTTACAGGCAAAACCTATTCAGGAGCCTATAGTAAAATATGGGCCATTTGTTATGAATACTAAAGCAGAGATTCAGGAAGCGTTTGATGATTATCAAGAAACTGGTTTTGGTAATTGGACATGGGCTGATGATGACCCTGTTCATGGAAGTGAATATAAAAAATTTGCAATTGGAGATAATTAAAACAGGTTCTATCCTGCTTTGGGAGCAGGGGCTCACAGGTAAACAAAAGACCTCCGAGAGTGTGTGGGACTCAAGTTTACGAATTAGATGGAAAAATATTTTTAATTGTTTTACTATTGATGTTGAATAACGATAACCCTTTGTAATCATTAAGAGAAAAATGAATGATAAAATACCTGAAGAAAAAACGCTTAAAGAGATTATTAAGGCATACGGTTTATGACACTTGATCAGGCGGCCATATTTTGCATTATCATATTCACTTTTTCTCTGTTTATATGGGGCAAATGGAGATATGATATAGTTTCTATTATTGCACTGTGCACTCTGTTTATTATGGATCAGATACTGGGCGGAGAAACATCCGCTTTGATTATGGAACCTTCCAATATATTCCTGGGGTTTGGACATCCTGCTGTTATAACAGTGGCAGCTGTCCTGATTATCAGCAGGGCACTGCGTAATTCAGGAGTGGTGGATGTCATTGCCCGTCAAATTATGCCCCTTTCAAAATATCAGACAGTGCATATTTCAAGTTTGAGTGCTGTAGTGTCCATATTTTCTGCAATAATGAATAATGTAGGTGCCCTGGCACTCATGTTGCCGGTAGCGCTTAAAACTTCCGCAAAACAGAAACGATCACCAAGTGTTATACTTATGCCCCTAGCATTTGCCAGTATTCTAGGGGGCATGATAACTATGATAGGTACACCGCCGAATATCATCATTTCGACTCTTAGAAAAACCCTATATATGGAACTTAAGACCCAGGCCATTGAAAATAACACTTCTCCGGCGGCTAAATATTTTGAAGCCCTAAATATTGATGTTGAGCAATTTCATCCGGAAGTATTCGGTATGCTTGACTTCAGCCCGGTAGGAGGAATTATAGCTATTCTGGGGGTGCTGTTTGTAGCACTCATCGGCTGGAAATTGATACCGAAAGAGTCATTTAAAAAAGCTGGTGCTGAATCAATGTTTTCCATTGATGAATATATAACTGAGATTCGTATCCCAAAGGATTGCACATTTATTAGCCGAAAAATTAGTGAGATCGAAAAATATACAGAAGACAGACTTGAAATAATTAGGTGCATCTCTAAAAATGGGAATATCTATTCTCCGCAGCAGGGTAGAATCATAGAGGAAGGAGACCGATTTCAAATTCAGGCAGACCCTGTAGATTTAAAGTTAATGATGGATGAGTACGGCCTTCGCTTAACAAAAAAAATGCGTGAACGGATAGATCAGCTTAAAGATGATGGCACAGCTTTTAAAGAAGTCTTAATTACACCCGATTCACATCTTGTAAACCGTAATCGGCCGTATTTTAGAAGCCGTACCTCAAATTCACTTATACTCATGGCAGTTGCCCGCCAGGGAAAGTCAATACGGAAGCGCTTGGGAGATGTTATATTTCGCGTAGGGGATGTACTTCTCATTCAGGGGAATATAGATAACCTTGATGATAATATAAGTTCCCTGAATCTGGCACCGCTTGCACAAAGAGAAGTACAGGTTGGTGTATTTTCACGGATTAGCTTGGCACTGTTGATTTTTGCAAGCGCCATTGTACTAAGTATGTCCGGAATGCTGCCTACTACCCTGGCTTTTGTTGGAGCCATATTATTATATATATTTACAGGCATCCTTCCTATTCGCGAACTTTATCAAAATATAGACTGGCCCATAATTGTCCTGCTGGGAGCAATGATACCTGTGAGTGATGCACTGCAGACAACTGGCAGTAGCCAGTTAATTGCTGAATTTATGGTTGGTATTACTGATGGTCTTCCAAGCGGTGTTATTTTGGCCATTATTATGGTGCTTACCATGTGCCTTTCGGATATTATTAACAATGCTGCCACTGCCCTGATTATGGCACCCATTTCTGTCGGAATTGCTGTTTCTATGGGTGTAAGTGCAGACCCTTTTTTGATGGCTGTTGCTATTGGGGCGTCTTGTGCTTTCCTGACCCCTATTGGTCATCAGTGCAATGCGCTGATTCTTGGACCGGGGGGCTATAAATTTTCTGATTACTGGAGAATGGGATTGCCTTTGGAAATTCTAATTGTAATAGTAGGCACCCCTTTAATACTACATTTCTGGCCATTATAAATAAGATTCAATGAAATGGGTAGAGTGTCTCTAAAATTTTCCTTCTGGTTTTGGCAACTCTGAATTTATTCTATTTTATTTGTTATATCTTCATGGACTTAAAATCATTTCCTGCAGGGTCCTGAAAAACCCTTAATTCAAACTCCGATAAAACTGCAAGTAAGTGATCAAATATATCTGCCTGAATGCTTTCATAGTTAACCCAATCGGTATCATTAGAGAATACATAAATTTCAATTGGAAGCCCATCTGATTCGGGAGCAAGCTGTCGAACTAAGAAGGTCATTTCATTATGAATGCTCGAATGGTTCTTCAAGTAGCCTTCTATATATGCTCTAAATGTGCCAATATTTGTCAGTGATCTCCCATTTAGCCATGCTTCATCATTAATATTATTTTCAAGATTATGGTTTTCAATCTCGACCTGCTTGGAAACAATGTAATCACTGATTATATTGAATTTTTTAAATTTTTCTATCATTGAATTACTGCAGAACTTTATGCTGGTCATGTCAATTTTTATTGAGCGTTTTATCCGCCTTCCACCACTTTCAGACATTCCTCTCCAGTTTTTGAAAGATGAATCAATCAACTTGTTTGTAGGAATTATACTTATTGTCTTATCCCAATTCTGAATTTTAACGGAATGAAGAGCAATATCAATGACATCTCCATCAGCACCAAATTGAGGAGCTTCAACCCAATCCCCGATCTTAAAGAGATTATTAGAGCTAATTTGAACACTAGAGATAAGTGAAAGAATGGTATCTTTAAAGACAAGGAGTAAAACTGCTGTTAACGCACCAATACCACTTAGAAAGTAAACTGGAGATTTTCCAATTAAAAAAGCAACTATAACGATTATTCCGAAAATATTTACTATCAGTTTCAGAACTTGTATATAGCTTTTGATATTTAGTTTATTCGAAAACTTACTCCTAGTATAAACTTCATTTAGTGCATTTATAAATGCATTAAGTGAAATAAGTATTATCAGCGCAAAAAATGAAAGTAAGAAATTTTCCACCGCCTTAAACCACGGAAGCAGATCCTTAAGGTTATAAATAAAGATTAGGGGAATAAGATATGGAATCTTATTGAAAACCTTCTTTTCAATTAGAATATCATCTACATACGTTGATGTTTTTTTAAAGAAATGGGAAATCGATTTTAAAATGATACGATTAGTAATTAGATATATAAGGTAGCTAATGAAAATTACAATTAGATAAACCAAATATATTTGGTCATCGGCTACGTTCTGGATATAATCTATTAAATTTTGCATATTAAGTTTTTAAATTATATAAATTAAAATTATTTAATTAAAAGCACAGACACATTCCCATTAGGTTTTTACCTTAAAGATGACTCATATACCGAAAACAAATGGTAAGATTTTCTGAGTATGGTGAATAATAACATACAAACTAAAAAACTAATTCAAACCCATT
>Ga0302127_10003004_pt1 | contig 10194 bp, 7 predicted proteins | sample CB4_SCM_MG_FD_204452 | JGI IMG/M metagenome (GOLD analysis project Ga0302127, IMG submission 204452) | Marine microbial communities from Western Arctic Ocean, Canada - CB4_SCM | ecosystem: Environmental > Aquatic > Marine > Oceanic | place: Canada: Western Arctic Ocean | collected 2017-09-24 | reverse complement strand
GGTACGAGGTGACATCCTCGGCGGCGGCGGCGATTAATCAGGTATTCGAAGAACTAAACTTCGATTTTAGAAAGAAAAGAAGGCGAAGGAAATTACTTGGCGTTAATTTGAAAGAAGGCGCGTATGCAGCGAGCGCATCGAGAACGATGAACGCGACAAAGTTTGCCTCCGTGATTGAAAGAAAAAAGAGAGAAACAAATACTAACAGTAGAAAATTGCTCTTTGATGATGATATTGTTGTAGAAGGAGATGACGAAGATGATGCCGAACGGACAATGATGCACGCTTTATCGCCAATGTTTCTGAGCAATTTGCCCGTTAGCGTTCGAGACGAGTTTCTTCAGAGCTTGCAATCAGTCATAATCGATCCGTCTCTGGTTTTAAGTTTCGAGTTGAATATCGCGAGAGTCAACGTGTTGATACCTGGAAAAGGTTACTCTGCTTTAGAGAACGCGCGGTTATTTCGCGCGGGTCAAAGAATTGTATGGTCTGGATATTTGCAGAGAAGACGGAGCGGCGTTGGAGCTTCGTTTTCTTCTGCAGTTGGTGCCTCTTATTCTCCCGGTGATAAGCTAGCGTTTGACATTCAAGACACGACAGAGAAACTGAAAGCGGCGACAAGTATAATCGATCAACTCAATGCCGACAGAGTCGCTAAAGCGCATTTTAGTAACACGTCAAAAGTAGATGTAGATCCTTTCAATTTACCAGATGGAACTGTATTGCCAGATTCGGAGCCAATCGGCGTGGCTAGCCTGACTTACGCGATAGCGATTTCAATCAATTTCGGTCAACGGATCGGTGTTCTAGCGTAAAAAAATGTGAGTTCTGTTTCAAACTTCTAGTACTTTATTACAATTGCATGCGTTCTATTACTAATCTGCTAGTCGCTATCGAAAATTTCAAAAGCTTCCTCTTCTTCTGCAACCACAGGTGGCTCTTCTTCTTCTTCTTCTTCTTCGTCTTTTTCCTCCTCTTCCTCTTCTTCCTTCGCTTCCTCTTCCTCTTCCTCTTTATCTCCTTCTCCGTCATATTTTCCTTCTTCTGCATTTTCTTCTTCCGTGTCAGTTTGCTGCGGCTCTAGCGTCGGCGTCTGCTCTTTTTCCGTTGTCTTCGTCGGAGCTTCCCGCATTTTTCGTTCCAAGATGGCATTCAGAGCAGCAAACCCGTCCTCACCGGGTGAAAGAGCCATAACGTTCGAGCCGCCAGGACCTAAATATGTGGGTATGTTCGTACTTGTCACGTGTATAGGCGCCGTCGAGTTTCTTATCGTCAATTCCACTTCTGGTTTCTTTTGCTTTTTCCTGTTGCGTTGTCGCCCAGTCGCTAACGCCGCGGCGATGGCCAATGCTTCTTCCTCCGCCAACTGTTCTTTCTCTTTGAGTCTCTTTTGCTTCGCGGCGTGTATTTTCTCTTCCGCTTGTACCCACACGTTATCTTCCGCAATTGGATCTTTGCCATTCAAAACGTTCAAATAGGCAATGCCTATGCGCTCAGAAATTGTCGTCCTCGCCTGTCTGGAGAGGAAACCAAATTTTTCGGAACACCCGGAAATGATCGCCGTGCCATCGGGACCGTATTCCGTTTGACCGTGCGCGTACACACCAGTCGCATCGTCTTTATCGTCGTCTTTGGCGTCTTTGTTCTCTGCAATCATACGAAATTCTCGCTTGACGCTCGGTAAAATGACATCGTCCATGAAGAAAATCGGAAATCTGGTTTTCGGCAACGCGCGAAATTCATGGTAATCCAAATGCGTCCTCGATTGTTGAATCGATTTTTGCACCTTCGGAAATAACGTCGAGTCTTTCTTGTTGTACCACGAGTTTGGCAATTTAATCTCATACAGTTGATACCTGACGTTATTTTTTGACAACCTCGGATCAAAACCTCGTAAAATCCAGAGTTTACGAAACGGACCATTGTTGAACTTATACGCCATCTCTCGCAATTCCGCGCGAGTTTGTTTCGCGTCAACGCTTATGTGCGCCGGGACAATCGACCGAAGTTTCTCTTGTAACCCTCTCGGCGACCACACCGGTCGTTCCTTGAACAGTTTGACTAAACTCTTATACCACACCGGTCGTTGTTCGTCTGCTTCGACGTTCCTTGGTAAAACTTGCGGTACCGTGGCGTCTGCGAAATCGACTAAAATTTCGTTATTTCCTTGCGGCATAAACGTCAATTCCTCTCTGTACTTTCTCGTTTCTCCATCTTCGAAGTAATCTACCGGCACGTCCTCTTTACAATATACCGGCGGTACTAGCTTAAACTCCCCAGGGACGACTATTTTTTTCACTTCATTCTCCTTCTTTCCTTCTATGCCTCTACTTTCCTTATTTCTACTCATGGCTTTGGACTTCAATCGTAACATGAACGGATCCTCCGCGTCCCCAATCGGCGCGCGAATTTCGTCCTCGTTCACCACGAACTCCATCTTGTCTTCCACTCGACTACTTTTCCTTCTATTCATACTCTCATCGCTCGCGAATATCCGCTTTCTCGTTTTCATTTTCTTTCTCAACTCCTCTTCCTCCTCTCGTTCGGTGAGCGTCGAGCAGTATTGAAAATCCGCGAGACCGCGGAACTCGATTTGTTTCGTACATCGAGCAAACGCTTCCACTTGCACGCTATTTTTAGTATTGCTATTCTTCCCTGAAGAAGAAGAAGATTTAAACACTCTCAAAACGAGCGTTTTCGCATCCAACTTCTCCCCGTATATCGGCAGCGCCAACGCGTCCTTCTCCCGAAATTTCATCTCCAATGCCTTCGTCCCCGTCGAAACGAGTCCATCGTCTTTGTTTTCGTCCTTCCCTCCTCCTCCTCCTCCATCGATGCTTTTGCCATCCATCATCATCCTCGTAACAGTCGCGCTCGTATTCGTTACCGTCGCTCTCTCTCTCTTCCCTATCTCGCACGCCTTCATCAGCTGTCCTTTACCACCAAACTTCTCGATGATTTCTGGGATGTTATTCATGCAATCGTACCCTGGGTAGACAATAGATACCACGCGCTTGTTCGGGACGGTGACCGTAAATCCATTGTTGTTATTATGTCGTTTCTGTTGTTGATGAAGATGAAGATGTTGATGTCCTCTTTTTGAATCCGAGTCTTCTGGATTTGTTTTGTTTTCTTCGTCGCCGGTCTCTTCTTCCTTTTTCACCTTCTTTCTCTTCTTCTCTCCCTTTAAATCCGGAGAAGAAGAACGAGGAGGAAGTGACGACGGAGAACGCCGTCGGCTTCGTCGTCGTCGGCCTTCTCCTCCTTCTCCTTCTCCTTCTCCTCCTCTCGTCCGAGTTCTTCTTGAACTCATCGCGTCGTGACACTTTTTTTGGACATCTTCTTTTTTTTGTCTTCATTTTTTTTCATTTTCTCTTTTGCATTTCTTTTCGATCGTCATTTTTTTCACTCGTAAAATCACAAGATCAATTGCAATCACATCATCATGGGGGAAGCTCCTACGACAACAACTGCTGATGATGATGAGAAGACGAAGAAGACAAAAGAAGAAGAGAGATCATCCGATGACGACGATTCCGAAGAAGAAGAGGAAGAAGAACACAGAGCACCGATTAAAATCTCCAACCTGGACGATTTAAACGCCATTAAACGCGCGTACGAGGAGATGTTTTGCGACGGTTTATTACACACGGAAAAGATTAAAGAAACGCACGCTGTTTCAAACACGAAAATCTTCATCGGCAGCGTGGCGTGTGTATTCGCGTTTGTCGCGCAGTTATACCCGGTATATTTGAAGAGGAAAGGTGGATACGACGTGAAGTTTCACGAGGATCCTTTTTTGCAACGGTTGACGTTTCTGTGCGTGTGTGGGTACGTGATTACGAACGTGATTTTGACCGCGTTCATTCTGTTTTGCGAGCGAGGGGTTTTGCTTTGGGGGGAGTTTTACGACGACGAAGAGGACGACGAAGAGGAAGAGAAACAAGAAGAGGATGAAAAGGATGAGAAGAAAAAGAAGCATACTAGCATTAGCACGAACGCAGCGTTAATAGGGCACAAAGTGTGCGCGAGAATACACCACATGCGATTCTCGCAAAACTTGACGTTAGAGCTCGTCTCTCGTGAACTGTTGTCAAACGGAGTGGCGAAGAAGATGGACAAAGAAAAGAAAGTGAAGACGAAAGACGGGGTGGTGATTTTACCAACCACGAGAGGAAGAGTGACGAAAGTAGTGAACGTCGCGGAGTACGTGTATACGGACGGGGTCTTCGCGGAGACTTCGTACTTGAACATGGTGGAGCAGTTAGTCGCCGAGTACGAGCAGTCGTTGGAGAAGAAGGATAAGTGAGAGAGAAGAGCGTTTGTTATTAATAGTTTTATTAGATCTAATACTATCCACTACTACAAAGCACTATTGCTAGTACTACCAACACCATTATCTAATAATATCGTTTTCAAACTACGTCTCGGTTTCGTTTCGTCGATAGTTTTTGGCGGCGTCATGCGCGCTAACCAAATGCCGTCGCGTCTTGGCTTTTCCACGAAATTGATCGCGTTGTTATACGATATGGAGTACGTCACGAGTAACTCTTGATCGTCGTAAAACGCCATGGTTGGATAGTGGATCATCACACCAGGAGGCGTGACACCTTCGTCGATTCGCGCGAATATGAATAGATTTTCGCCGTCGTCGTCAGAGTGAGCGATGACCAATTCGTCGCGTTTCTTACCACCCGCCGTTTGCTCTTTATCCTCCGAAGTGCCTTTGATGGCATCCACGCCACCATCGCTCGCACTCATTGCAATGGTTTCGTCGTTAAACGCGACGTAGAGCCGTTTCGTTTTCCGATTGACAATCGTGTTTAATTTAGAGTCTGGATTGACGAGCGCTGAAGGCAACGGCGCTGACCACGTGACACCCAAATCACTACTGATGGATTTAAACGCAACGCCTTCGGTCGAACGCATGAGCATAGTCAAATGATGACTTTCGCCGCTTTCAAATATAGAACCTTCAATAACCCATCGGCCTTTTGCACCAGTTTGAAACTGAATCGCACCGTTTGCTTTCCACGTTTCACCTTTATCGGTCGATCGCAAAACGCCCGCCGCGTTGCGAACGCCTCTCGCCGTGGAACACGTGTGTGGACTTCTCTGTCGCCAGAACGGTAAGAGCCAAACTTCTTCGGCGTTATCTAATTTAACAACCGTCAATTTATTCGCGATTACTTTCGGAATGGCGACGTTATCCGTGGTCATGCGATATACCGTTTTCGCTTTGCTCCATTCTTTCAAATCCCCTACTCCATCTTCGTTTCCGTTTTCATCCTCTGTCCCGGAGCCGTCGGCGAAACTTCTCGTTCGCACTTTGATATCGCCACCAATAATCCATCTCTTCGGTATCGCCTTTCGCACGATTGGAAACTCTTGCGCTAAGATTCTCGGTCGCAAACACCTCGGCGGCGTCTCCGCGTAAAAGAGATACTCCATTTTTGTTTTCTCGTCTCGATGTAACACCGGCGCCCACAATCCGTTCGAATACGTCCTCGGTTGTAAAGTTTCTCCGCCAATTTTCGTCGCCGCGCTCCTCTCCCCAACCGCTGGTGCCGGTAAAGGCTTCTCTAAAACCCACGCAGTATCCGCTAATTTTCTTCTATTACTACTACTATTACTACTACTGCTACTACCAAGACCACCGTCCTCCGTCTCGTTATACACGACAAACGTACTCGTCGTCTTCCCGTTCTTTTTCGTCATCACTCGCACGGTTTGGTCGAACCCGCCCTCGATATCCGGCGCGGTTTGAAACGCGACTGAAATTCCTTTCCCGTTTTCACCCGAGTTTGCGATTATAGTGCCCATGTGCGCGTATTCTAATCCGTGCAGAAGAGGATCGAAAATCCGTTCTCGGAAAACTTTAATCCCTTCGCCCGGGAACAGTCGCTTTTGTTGTATCTGATATTGTCCAAAAGCCAACTGGCTCAAACTTTTTCGTTGTTGTTGTTCAAGACCACCACCACCGTCGACTTTTGATGACGACGAGTCTTTTCTATTCTCGAGGTCGTCCTCTTCGATGATTAACCCGAAAATCTTGCTCAAATGATCCTCTCTTTGCATCTGTTTCCTCTCTCGGCGAGAGTGTCGATCGACTTTCGCGTAGTGCGAGTTTACTTTTCTCATCGATTTCTCGTTCTCGTCGTTTTGTCGATTTAAGATTCCATGCGCGTTGTTCAAGAAGAACGAACACGCGCTGAGAAGCACCACGAGAAAGATGAAGACACGAACGCGTCGTTTTTTGATCCATTTTTTGTATCGTTGTTGTTTGATTCTGTTAGATTTATTAGTATTATGAGCACTACCACCACCACCACCAGTCGCTCCGACGCCGGGGAACAACGTTCCACGACTGTGGTTGTTGCCTCTCAACATGATCGATGTTTTTTGAAGAATTCATGAATAAAAAGAACGAATGATGATTGACTTTAGTAGTGCGCGTGTATGTATTTTAATCTACATCTCTAGGCGACGATCGAAAACCTCCTCTGCCTTTTTGAGGAGGAGACGGCGAACGAGATCGAGAATACGAGCGACCTCGGCTACTCTTTTTTTTAGAGTCGTCGTCTCTCTCTCTCCCGCCGCCGCCGCGAGGAGGAGGAAGGGGAGGAGGAGGACTGCGGCTGCGACTCCTACCGCGATGATGATTATCGCTTCTGCGCCTTTTTTCTTCAGGTGAAAGAGACCGAGAGCGGGATAAACTTCTCGATCGCGAGCGACCTCGTTTCTTACCGCTGCTCTCCTTTTTGCTGTTAATGTTGTTGTTGTTTCTATAATCGTCTTCGTCGTTCGAATACCTTCTTTTCCCACCTCCTCCTTCTTTCTTAAAACTCTTCAAATCGCACTGGATCTTCGAAACGCCAAATCTATTTTCAAATTCAATCCCGTCGCAATCGTCGCACGCGTTCTCGGCGTCGGTTAAATATTCGAAATCCACCTCGCCGATTTGCTCTCCCGTGTTTGAATCGATAAACGCATTCGCGTACGTCACTTTCCCGCTTCTTCTAAAGAAGTCTTTCAAGTCTTGCCAGCTCGCGCGAGGTGGTAAATTTCTCACCACGACGCAAAAATCCGTCCGTCTCGGTCGTTCGAACGACCCTCTTCCTCCTCTTCCTCCTCCTCTCTCGTCTGCGCTGCCGAACCGGCCTCCTCCTCCTCCTCCTCTTCCTCCTCCTCCTCCTCCTCCCCGGTCATCTCTCATGCCACCAAAACCACCAGACGATGAGGACCCTTTACTAATCTCCACTCTCAATCGATTCCCATCGAATTCGTACCCGTCTCGATAATACTGCGCGTCCTCCGCATCTCGTTTATCTTCAAACTCGATAAACGCAAACGCCGGCGGGTGGTTACATCTCGGCAGTTTAATGTGCACTATGCGTCCGTATTTATAAAACAAATCGTCCAACTCTCGTTCGCGAATGTCGAGTGGGAGGTTCCCGACGAAGATTGTGTTGTTGTTGTTGCCTCCTCCTCCTCCTCCTCCTCTCGACATGATGATGCTTTTGCTGCTGCTGCTGTTTTTCTGATGCTGATGAAATTGTAATGAAATTGTGATTCTCAAACGCTTCCTTTAAAACGCCTTTAAAGCGCAGATTTGATCGATCGAGAGATGATCTCGTTGTGTGTGTGTTTTGTGTGTAAAATAAGTCGAGAAGAAATTTGCAAATTCAGAAATTTCTCTTCTTCACAAAAAAAGAAACTTTCATCGAGAAAAGAAGAAAAAGAACAAAAAGAGATGAGAGCAAAAAGTGCGAGTTTTATTGCGTCGTTTACGTCGTCGATGAGAAGAGCGACCAAAACGACGACGACCATTTGTACTTTTGATGGAAGAAGAAGACCCGGGAGAATACGTAGTAACGCTGCGAGGATTAGTAGTAGTAGTAATAGTAGAAAGAATACCACTAGAAGAATAGAAATGAAGAGGAGCGGCAAAACAAAATTATTGGATGATAAAGAAGAAGATATCTCGGCTTTCGACGACGATTCAGACGATGAGAATAGTAGTAATCTTCTTCTCTCAAAACTGAGCGTCGTTTCGTTGAGCTCGTTTTCGTATTTTCAATCCGCGTGTAACGAAGCGTACGCGGACGTGTACGCGAACCCAGACTGGCAAATGGGGGTCCCAACAGAAGAGGCGACGCCGTTGCAAAATCTGTTCGGGTTTCTCTTCACCGCGTTTTGTGGGTGGTATTTTTGGAGAGTGGTGAGAAAGAGAGGGAAACGCGCTCAAACGTTTCGAGTGGCGAATCAGTTGAGTCCGGAGGAGTTAAAGGAACGAGAAGAGGAGAGGAAATTGAAGGATAAAAAATTAAACGCGAGTCAAGCGTTTACGGGCGGTATCACCGGGATCGCGATATCTGCGGGTTTGTACATCTTCGCGAGTAAAATATCCAACGGGCTCGATAACTCGAGTTTGCCGGAATCGTATACCGCGAGACAGATTTCTATAACAGTTCGAACGATCGTGGAAGGTTTGGTGTATTTGGCGACGTTCGTGTACGCCGCCAACGGCGTTGGATTGACCTTGCTCGGGTTTAAAAAGTTGAAGAATAGGTATTTTGACATTTCGTTGGAAGATGCTTTGGAGGAATCGAGAAAGGAGGAAAGCGAGGACTCGGAACAGTGAATGATAATGCTGGTGCTGACCTAGGTATTGTATTATTGCTATGGTATTGTTTTGTTCATTTACTTCACGTGCGGATCCAAAAATGCTTTCCATTCTTCTAAAGTCCACGATGAACTCGTATCGCAGACTAAGCCGTTCAAACAACACGTCGGCGACACGTGAATGCCCAACTGTCTTCCCAACTTGATGTGGAATTTCATTTGTTGCGTGACTAGAGTTCCACCGTTTTTATCTTCCGTCTCTTTATTCAGTCTGGCGTACTTTCTGACCTTCTCGAACTTCTCTTCGCTTTGACCGAGTAAGCACTGGTTCAAGATATCTTCCGTCAATTCGTGCCTCGTCGCGTCGAACGTGTAAATATCCGTATAACTCTCTCGCTTCTCGAATAACTCCTTCGAAAATTGCCAAAACGCGTCTTCGCCGCACACTTCCGCCACAGCTAACGACGTCTCGTGCATGATGCCAGACGCGACGTGCCAAGGCTGCACTTGATGATAGAACTCAAAGCGGATGTTCTCCCCGGCGTAATGAGGCATGACTTCCTCGTGCATGCGTTTGAACAATCTCGCGCTGAATGGGCACGCGTAATCGATCCAAAACGATAAAGTCGTCGGTTCCGATAAGCTCAAATAACCTTGCGCATGCGCTATGGATTTGGACGGTAACGGAGGACCTCCCATGATGATGGAGATGATGTTTTTCTTCTTTGTCTTCTTTGCTCCTGCGGTTGATGCTCTTTTTAGTCGGTGTATCGTGTTGATGGTGTTGTTGATGGTTTTGTTACTGTTGCTTCTCAGGAGTACTAACGACGACGACGACGATACAAGGCCGCGCATGTGTATGATCGTATCTCGTGCTTAGATATCTAATATCTTCGCGTCAATTTATGAAGTGGTCCAACTGTTTCAACAAACTCTCTTCATAATAATAATACAAATGGAGAACAGGAACAACGGCGGCGGCGGCGGCGGCACGGTGGGAAAGAGAGTGGTACAAAGAGTACCACCACCGCCATCACTTTCTCGTCCACCTCGTCCTCCTCCTCTTTTAGCATCATCATCTGCTTCGGCATCTTATTATTATCAACAACAACAACAACAAAATTTCAGCTCGATGATTCCGTTGGAAACCCAACACCATATTGAAAAGTTGAGCGAATACGTCGCGAAGAACGGCGCAGAGTTTGAACAGCTGACGAGACAGAAGTCATTGGATATGTTTTGGTGGCTAGACGATCTCAATTCTAACGAGTATAGGATGTACAAGCTATTGTTAGAGAGTAAAATGGGAATACCTAGTGCAAGTGTCGTCGTGCAACCACCGGTAACAACAACTACTGATAAAATCCAAGAGCAGATTGAAGAGGCAAAGCTGAGAGCGCAGAAACTTATGATGGCAGAAAAGGAAACAAAACTAGAATACCTTGAAGACGCTACTTTGTTCGGTAATATCGTCGGAAACATCCCGCAAAATACTCGCATAGCCAACGCTGGATTTCAAAACGGCACGTACAACGCCATCGACCTGTTAACCGCGCCGAAGAACGTGAA
>Ga0302127_10003003_pt1 | contig 10194 bp, 9 predicted proteins | sample CB4_SCM_MG_FD_204452 | JGI IMG/M metagenome (GOLD analysis project Ga0302127, IMG submission 204452) | Marine microbial communities from Western Arctic Ocean, Canada - CB4_SCM | ecosystem: Environmental > Aquatic > Marine > Oceanic | place: Canada: Western Arctic Ocean | collected 2017-09-24 | reverse complement strand
ATCGGAAGATTTGCGCCGCCTAATTGGAAGCCCTCTATTCTCAAGGGACGCGCAAAGCAAAGCGATGGCGGCTCTAACTGAGAAGGCAGGGTTGTCTGAAACTGTATGCAATACGGTGGGTGTCATTGCTCGGAATCGTCGTCTGTTTGCACTTGAAGACGTTATACGGGCCTATCGGACCCTGGTTTCCGAACATCGGGGTGAGGTCGAGGCAGAAGTTACCGCTGCGGCGCTGCTGAGTGATGTTCAGCGCAATGCGCTTGAGGCCGCGCTAAAAGAAGCAACTGGTTCGACAGTTGCGGTTACTACAGAAGTTGATCCTGATTTATTGGGCGGCATGGTTGTACGGGTTGGTTCCCGGATGATCGATTCGTCGCTGCGAACGAAGCTACAAAGATTACAACTTGCTATGAAAGGGGCTGCGTGATGGATATCCACGCTGCAGAAATTTCGTCGATCCTGAAAGATCAGATCGCTAATTTCGGAGACGACGCTGAAGTCGCTGAGGTAGGACGTGTCCTGTCAGTTGGTGATGGTATCGCCCGTATTTACGGTCTGGACAATGTTCAGGCCGGTGAGCTGGTCGAATTCACCGGCGGTATCGTCGGCATGGCGCTTAATCTCGAAACCGACAATGTCGGTGCCGTTATTTTTGGCGATGACCGGACGATTAAAGAAGGAGACACCGTTAAACGGACGGGCTCAATTGTTGATGTACCCGTCGGCCCCGGGCTTCTTGGCCGGGTGATTGATGGTCTCGGAAATCCCATTGATGGCAAAGGTCCTATCGAAAGCTCGGAACGTGCCCGAGTTGATGTGAAGGCGCCGGGGATTATTCCGCGTAAGTCTGTTACTGAGCCGATGCAAACCGGACTTAAAGCTATCGACAGCCTGATCCCGGTTGGTCGTGGCCAGCGTGAGCTGATCATTGGTGATCGTCAGACCGGTAAGACCGCGGTTGCCATTGATGCCATCCTTAATCAGAAGGGTGCTAACGCTGGCGAGGACGAATCCAAGAAATTGTATTGTGTCTACGTTGCTATCGGTCAGAAACGCTCGACCGTTGCCCAGATCGTCAAGACTCTGGAAGACAATGGCGCCATGGAATACACCATTGTTGTTGCCGCCACGGCCTCGGATCCTGCGCCAATGCAGTATCTTGCGCCTTATACCGGTTGCGCGATGGGCGAATGGTTCCGTGACAACGGAAAACACGGGCTGATCGTTTATGACGATTTGTCCAAACAGGCTGTTGCCTATCGTCAGATGTCACTTCTGCTGCGGCGTCCGCCAGGACGTGAAGCCTATCCGGGTGACGTATTCTATCTGCATTCACGTCTCCTTGAACGCGCGGCCAAAATGAATGACGACCTTGGTGGTGGATCGCTCACAGCGCTGCCGATCATTGAAACACAGGCCGGTGACGTATCAGCCTATATTCCGACCAACGTTATCTCGATTACGGATGGTCAGATTTTCCTTGAAACTGATTTGTTCTACTCCGGCATTCGTCCGGCGGTGAATGTCGGTCTGTCGGTTAGCCGCGTTGGTTCAGCCGCCCAGATCAAGGCGATGAAACAGGTTGCTGGTTCGATCAAACTGGAACTGGCGCAGTATCGTGAAATGGCGGCTTTCGCTCAGTTTGCATCCGATCTTGATGCCGCAACACAACGCTTGCTTGCACGTGGCGAACGGCTGACGGAGCTGTTGAAACAGCCACAATATAAGCCTCTACCGGTGGAGGAGCAGGTTGTTGCGATTTATGCCGGGGTGAAAGGTTTCATCGACACCGTCCCTGTCATTGACGTGACGCGATTTGAAGAAGGGCTGATGTCTGCCGTTCGGGCCAATCACACAGATATCCTGGATGCTATTCGTGAGCAGCAAGCGATTTCCGACGAGACGGACGCAAAGCTGAAAACAGCCATTGAGACTTATGCCAATTCCTTCGTCGCGTCTTAAGCGCTGAAGGTCGAAATTTAAGGAATAGGGGTTTTGACAGGCGATGCCTAACCTCAAGGATCTCAGGGTCCGCATTGATAGCGTCAAGTCGACGCAAAAGATCACCTCCGCCATGAAAATGGTTGCGGCGGCAAAGCTCCGCCGTGCCCAGGATCAGGCTGAGGCGGCGCGTCCGTATTCCGAGCGTATGGACCGGATGTTGGGTTCTCTTTCGGAAGGATTACCGACCGGCGCCGGTGGCCCAGACCTTCTTGTTGGAAACGGCAAGGATGACGTTCATCTGATTGTTGTTATGTCATCTGATCGTGGACTGTGCGGTGGCTTTAATTCGTCGATTGTCCGGGGGGCGGTGCGGATTATTCGGCGTCTTTTGGATGATGGAAAAGAGGTCAAGGTTCTGTGCGTTGGCCGTAAGGGTCGCGATATTTTGCGGCGTGACTTCCGATCCCTGATTTTGGACACTTTCCAGGACCTCGGTCGCAAACGTCTGTCATTTGCTGATGCAAAGACCGTGAGCGATCGCGTTCTCGGCATGTTTGAAGCTGGAGAATTTGACGTCTGTACGATTATATACAACCGCTTTCAGTCTGCGATGACCCAAATTGTTACGCCGCAGCAGCTGATCCCGTTTCAGGCTAGCGACGAAAACCAGACAAACTATGCGAATGGTGATGAAGCTTCGGATGACTCGCAAAAAGCAGTTTATGAATTTGAACCAGATGAGCAGGAAATTCTGGAAGATTTGTTGCCCCGCAATTTATCTGTCCAACTATTTCGCGCCTTACTTGAGAATGCTGCATCCGAACAGGGTTCGCGCATGACAGCAATGGATAGCGCTACCCGTAATGCGGGCGAAATGATTGATGATCTGACGATTACCTATAACCGGACCCGTCAGGCATTTATTACGAAGGAACTTATCGAGATTATCTCTGGCGCCGAAGCGTTGTAACGGACCGGAAAGAGGAAACGAGGACGAATAATGGCTGAAAATACTAACAGCGTCGGCAAAGTTACCCAGGTACTTGGCGCGGTCGTCGATGTTCAGTTCGACGGAGAACTGCCGCAAATTCTTAATGCCCTGCATTGCCCAACGGATAACGGCTTGCTGGTGCTTGAAGTTGCACAGCATCTAGGAGAATCGACCGTCCGAACAATCGCCATGGACGCTACCGAAGGTTTGGTGCGTGGTAAGGAGGTTTTTGATACCGGAGAGCCGATTACCGTCCCGGTTGGACCTGAAACGCTGGGCCGTATTTTGAACGTTGTTGGTGATCCGATTGATGAACGGGGCCCGATCAACGCAAAGCAAAGCCTGCCAATCCATCGCGCGGCTCCTGAATTCGTTGAGCAGTCAACCGAAACCGAAATACTTGTGACCGGTATTAAGGTTGTCGATCTACTGGCGCCTTATTCGCGTGGCGGTAAAGTTGGTCTGTTCGGCGGTGCTGGTGTTGGTAAGACCGTTATTATTATGGAGCTGATTAACAACATTGCGAAAGCGCACGGTGGTTATTCGGTGTTTGCCGGTGTTGGTGAACGGACCCGTGAAGGCAACGATCTTTATCATGAAATGATAGAATCCGGGGTAATTAACCTCGAAGGCGAATCCAAAGCTGCTTTGGTTTATGGCCAGATGAATGAGCCTCCGGGAGCGCGTGCTCGGGTTGCTTTGACAGGTCTTACCCTTGCTGAGTATTTCCGCGATGCGGAAGGCCAGGACGTGCTGCTGTTCGTCGATAATATTTTCCGCTTTACGCAGGCCGGTTCGGAAGTGTCAGCCCTTTTGGGCCGTATTCCTTCAGCGGTGGGGTATCAGCCAACGCTGGCAACCGATATGGGTGCCATGCAGGAGCGGATTACAACAACAAATAAAGGCTCGATCACCTCGGTGCAGGCTATTTACGTTCCTGCGGATGATTTGACCGATCCGGCCCCGGCGGCATCGTTTGCCCATTTGGATGCGACGACGGTTCTGTCGCGTCAGATTGCCGAGCTTGGAATATATCCGGCGGTTGACCCGCTCGATTCAACGTCCCGCATTCTAGATCCGCGCATTCTTGGTGACGAACATTATGACGTTGCTCGTAGCGTGCAGGAAGTGCTGCAGCGTTATAAGAGCTTGCAGGACATTATCGCCATTCTGGGCATGGACGAGCTGTCGGAAGAAGATAAGCTGGTGGTTACCCGGGCACGAAAAATACAGCGTTTCCTGTCACAGCCATTCCACGTTGCCGAAATCTTTACCGGTTTTCCCGGCGTGTTGGTCAGTCTGGAAGACACCATCAAAGGCTTTAAAGGGCTCGTCGCTGGTGAGTATGACGATTTGCCTGAGGCAGCCTTCTATATGGTTGGCACCATCGAGGATGCTGTTGAAAAGGCGAAGAAAATGGCAGCAGAAGCGGCGTAATTGGATTTTTGCGCTAAAGGGAATAGCTGATCATGGCAGATACCGTCGAGTTCGAACTTGTTGCACCCGAAGAGCTTCTGTTTTCGGAGCCGGTGGAACTGGTAGTGGTCCCTGGTGCCGAAGGTGATTTCGGTGTTTTGCCGGGTCACTCGGCGCTTATTTCAACGTTGCGAACTGGTGTTATCGCTGTCTATGAAAATGATGCGGTAAGTCAACGAATTTTTGTGTCGGGTGGTTTCGCTGAGGTTACGCCTGAGCGCTGTACTGTTCTTGCCGATGAAGCCGTGACGCTAGAATCCGCCAATCGTAGTGATGTCGAAGAGCGGGTGAAGGCTAATCGTGAGGCGCTTGAGTCTGCTGCAGATGACGACAAAGAAAATGCCGCAGCGGCGCTTGCTGTTTCAGAAGCATTATTGTTGGCTTTAGATACCGCCGGACAGGCCTAAACCATAAACGCCTGATATTTTTTAACGTAACTCTATTTTTTTTCGACTCAGAATAATGTCGGGTTTTGCGTCCCGATACAAATTTTTGGTTTAGGAGGGGTGACGATGGAAAAAATGCTATCCAAGATCTTTTTTCTTTCTGTTACGGCCATTCTTCTTTCGTTGCCTGATGTAGCGTTGGCGCAGGGTGCGGCAAAATTCAGCGGCGCTGATACCGCTTGGGTTTTGACGGCGACGGCTCTCGTTCTCTTTATGACACTACCAGCGTTGGCCTTGTTTTATGCAGGGCTCGTTCGGTCGCGGAATGTGCTCTCGGTATTGATGCACTGTTTTGTGATTTGTTGCGTCGCGTCAGTCGTCTGGCTAGCAGTTGGCTATAGCTTGGCTTTCAGTGACGGTGGGGCAGCGAATCAGTATATCGGTGGTCTTAGTAAGGCTTTCCTTTCTGGCGTCGGTATAGATACGCTCAGCGGTACGATTCCGGAAATCGTCTTCTTTATGTTTCAGATGACGTTTGCAATTATTACGCCGGCGTTGATTGTTGGTGCGTATGCCGAACGGATCAGTTTCCTGGGTATGCTTCTTTTTAGCGTTTTTTGGTTGTTGCTGGTCTATGTGCCCGTAACCCACTGGATTTGGGGCGGTGGTTGGCTTGCTGAAATGGGTGTTATGGATTTTGCCGGTGGTCTGGTGGTTCATTTGACAGCCGGTGTCTCTGCATTGGTTGTCGCTGTAATGATTGGGAGTCGCAGAGGTTTCCCGAGAGAGATCAACCCGCCGCATAATCCCGGATATGTTATGATTGGCGCTGCGATGCTATGGGTCGGTTGGTTTGGCTTCAATGGCGGCAGCGCGCTCGGCGCCAATGGCAGCGCCGGAATGGCCATTGCTGTTACCCATATTTCGGCGGCTGTTGCGTCGCTGTCCTGGATGATGATTGAGTGGCTCAAGCATGGCAAACCAAGCCTGGTGGGCTTTGTCACCGGGACAATCGCTGGGCTCGCTACAATAACGCCTGCTTCGGGTTTTGTGGGCCCAATAGGCGCTGTTATCCTAGGTATTGCTGCGGCGCCGATCTGTTATGGCATGGTTCATGTCATTAAGCAGCGCTTTCAGATCGACGATTCATTGGACGTCTTTGCCGTCCATGGCGTAGGAGGTCTCACTGGCACCATTATGGTCGCATTTCTTGCATTGCCATCTTTCGGCGGGCTTGGTCTTGCCGAAGGCGTGACCGCCGGGCAGCAATTATGGGTGCAGTTTGTCGGTGCGGCGGCGACCGCCGCCTGGGCGATTTTCGCGAGTGTCGTGATTGTCTGGATCATTCGTTTAGTGACACCAATGCGGGTCAGCGAAGAAGATGAAACAGAAGGTCTCGATATCACGTCGCATGGTGAACGCGGATATAACTAATAGGAGAATCGGTCATGAAAATGATAATGGCTGTTATCAAACCCTCTAAATTGGACGATGTCCGCGGCGCCCTGTCGCCTCTCGGCGTGACCGGGATGACGGTGAGCGAAGTGAAGGGCTTTGGCCGCCAGGGCGGTCATACCGAAATTTACCGCGGCGCCGAATATGAAATTCATTTCGTCCCCAAGATCAAGATCGAAGTCGCAGTCATGGACGATGTCGCCGAAAACGTCGTGACGGCAATTAGGGAGAATGCCAACACCGGCAAGATTGGCGATGGCAAAATCTTCGTCTTCGATGTTGCTGAGGCAGTCCGTATTAGAACCGGTGAAACGGACGGAGATGCCCTGTAGGGAACGAAGTTTCCACTGGGTTACGGATTTTCCTGCCGGAGCTTGTCACGTACTGAAGCAAACTCACTGACAGCATATTCATATATGGGTCGCTTGAATGGGGTAATCAGCCGCGGCAGCCTTTCTAGAGAGACCCATTTCCAGTTGCGAAATTCAGGGTGTTCTGTCTCCAAATTGATATCGTTATCATGACCGTTGAATTGTAACGCCACGAGCGTGATGCATTGACCACGCCACTTCTTGCGCCGCCCGCTAACCTTATTGGCCGGCCAGTCATATGTAACGACTTTGGGCGCCACCGCAATGATTCTGGCAGATGCGGTGCCGATCTCCTCTTTGAGTTCCCGCAAGGCCGCTTGTTCAGCTGTTTCGCTAGGGTCTATTCCACCTTGTGGAAGTTGCCAGGCAGATTCCGCCAGATCATTCCGTTCCGCGACGAAAACATCACCTGACGCGTTAAAAAGGAGCATTGCTGCACAGGGTCGGTATCCGGAAGTAGTTTTATTCTCCAGGTCGGTCACTTCGAAATTCTTTTTGAAATCGCAGAAACAGGCGCCAAGACAAAACCGCGCTTTTCGACCGTCTTAGCCCATTTTCCGATACGTTCGAGAGTAACGGGATAGGGAAACCCCATCGCTACCGAGTGACCCAGTTGCCGGGCGAGTCGTTCCGTTTGCCGAAGCTGAGAATCGATGGCGAGTCGTGACGCCGCTTGGTCTAATTGTAGGGTCGTTGCAGCGAATGGCAGTTTCAACGTTTTTGCTATATCACCAACGACATTACGCATGGCATTATGACTCTCGAGATAAAGCAACCCTCGCTTGCGTAGTGTCGCGAGGACGAGCCGCATCTGGGTATGGGAGCGCGTAAAACTGGACCCCATATAGTTGACGACACCGACATAGCCGACACTTCGACCGAGAATCCATTCCAGACGGCCAATATTCTGTTTGTCGCTTAAGGTTGACAGGAGCGCCTGGGGGCCCAGGTCAAATTGCGGATAGGTTGCGGGCTCTATCGGGACCATCAACATGACCTCATGCCCCGCAGTACGGGCTTCATGTACCCAGCCAGTAAGTCGATTAGCATAGGGTGAAAAAGCGAGTGTTATCGCACCAGGTAGACCCTGAATTGCAGCCCGGGATGCTGTTGCGCTGGTCCCTAGGCCGTAAAGCACAATTGCTATTCTTGGCTTGGATTTTGGGGCATTGAAAGGTCGGGCATAGACGCGCCACGCTTCTCGTCCGTCCCGCCCAACAATGGGCAGAGGACCAGCGAAAGACTTCTCAATTAATGCTGGGTCAGGCGCTTCCCGTAACGGTCTTTCCCGACGTTTGATAGATAGTTTCGGTACAAAATGAATGATAGGGGCCGCAATGCTGTCCAAAGGCGGCGCTATAGGGCCAGGCGCAGGCGCTGGTTCCTGATTGATTGCCAGGTTGGTCTTCTTAGCCGGAGACGATTCTATTTTTTCCGGTGGTGCTGATGGCTTCGCTTCGACCTTTTCGGGTGGAGCCTGTTGAGGCATGGGTGGGGGTTGTTTAGGGGTGGCTGCCGCTTTCGGCTCAGTCATCTGAGGTGGCGGTGTTTTCTTTGCTCCGCTTGGCGCTGCCTTTGCGGCGGATGGTTTCAAAGCGGCTGGCTTTGTTGCAGCTTTGCTGCTGAGTGGTTCTGATACAGGGTCTTTCGTCACAACTTTTTCAGGTTGCGGGGGCGGTGATAGTAAAAGCCATGCCGTGCCGCTAGCTGCTATGGCGACTAATACTAACAAGAGTATCGCTGGTAGGCGCGCTCCGCTGCTCGTCGAATCACGCGGCCCTTTGTCTGCCACAGTTCTTCCCGTTTCTCCGTTGCAGTTCGTAACGCAAAGGAATATTTAGGATCAGTTGCTCACCCGGGCATTGTAGAGAGAGATACCTCGAATAAGACCGAGCGCTCTATCGAGCTGATAATCAAACGGCTTTTCCTTAGCTTTGGCGCCTTCTTTATCAGAACTTTTATCACCTTCCGCACCCTTTTTCTTTGGAGCGTTGGGGTTCTTTAAAGCCCCCCTGAGATCGGCTTCACGTCGAAGTCGACCCTGCTCAATAGTCTCAAGCTTGGCTTGTTTGACTTCGATATCTGGTGTGATGCCCTTGGCCTGAATGGAGCGTCCCGATGGTGTGTAATAATGGGCAGTTGTTAGACGGATGGCACCGTGTCCTGACAATGGAATAATTGTCTGGACTGAGCCTTTGCCAAAGGACTGTGTCCCGAGGATGATGGCTCGCCGATGATCCTGCAGCGCACCCGCAACAATTTCAGAAGCCGAGGCTGATCCACCATTGATTAAAACAACGATGGGTAATTTTTTAGCCAGATCCCCCTTTTTTGCATTGAAGCGCTGCGCGTCATCCACTTTGCGTGACCGGGTTGATACGATCTCTCCACGATTGAGGAACGCGTCTGAAACCTTGATAGCCTGATCCAGCAGACCGCCCGGATTATTACGCAAATCAAGAACAACGCCTTTTAATTTGTCGCCCAGTTTCTCTCTGATCTTCTTCATGCCATTGGTGATGCCGGCATCCGATTGCTCGGTGAATGATGTCAGACGTAAATAACCAATATCGCCTTCGGTCCGCCATCGGGCTGACCTTACTTTAATAACCGCGCGCGTAATCGTGACGTCGAATGGTTTGCGACCTTCACGGCGGATCGTGAGTTTTAGGTCGGAATTTACCAAGCCGCGCATTTTCTCAACGGCTTCATTGAGGGTCAAGCCCTGGACAGCTGTGTCATCAAGATGGGTAATATAATCGCCGGATTTAAGACCAGCGCGAAAGGCTGGCGTGTCGTCAATCGGGGAGACGACTTTGACGAATCCATTTTCCATTGTGACTTCGATGCCGAGGCCGCCAAACTCGCCTCTGGTCTGGACCTGCATGTTTTTGAAGCTTTTGGGGGACATGTAGCTGGAATGCGGGTCCAGTGATGTCAGCATGCCGTTAATTGCAGATTCAATCAGCTTCTCATCGCCGACTTTGTTTACATAATCGGCCCGTACTTTTTCAAAAATATCGCCAAACAATTCAAGTTGGCGGTATGTTTCGGAGGTGTTTTTCTGGGCGTGGCCCGTGACTGGGAACAATACCAAGGTGAAGACGGCTGTTGCCGCGAGAATTCGTGTAACCATTATCCGCGTTTCCTATCTCGTCTTGCCGCGAGCCACGGCAGGGGATTGATGGGTTGACCGTTTCGGCGCAATTCTAGATATAGTGTTGTGCCGGTCAGTTCGATAAAGAGTATTATGCCAACGGGCTCGCCCGCCAGTACTTTTTCACCTACCAGCACATCAATTCTTGCCAATCTACCTAGTAATAAATGGTACTGGCGGCCGTATTCGATGATTAAAAGATTGCCGAGACCCCGAAAAGGCCCGGCGAATACGACCGTGCCACTACTTGGGGCGATGACGGTGGCGTTGGGGCGTGCTCTGATAGAAATTCCGCGCGACTTTTGGCCATTATGGTCCTTGCCGCCAAAGCTGACGGCGATGCGACCAGCAACGGGGAGACCGCGTCGTGAAAATCGAGGTAGGTTTGCTGTTTGAGTTTTCGCCGCCTGTGTG
>Ga0302127_10002998_pt1 | contig 10198 bp, 12 predicted proteins | sample CB4_SCM_MG_FD_204452 | JGI IMG/M metagenome (GOLD analysis project Ga0302127, IMG submission 204452) | Marine microbial communities from Western Arctic Ocean, Canada - CB4_SCM | ecosystem: Environmental > Aquatic > Marine > Oceanic | place: Canada: Western Arctic Ocean | collected 2017-09-24 | reverse complement strand
GATTAATGTAAGGCCAAAAATAAAAGCAAACTCAATGGGTATGCTCCTTGGTAGCACCCTGAAAGGTATCGGCTTTGCTCGTTTGCCCGCATTTGCATGCGAAGAGTATCTAAACAATGGCAGACTTTTTCGAATTTTACATGATTACGACTCAACACCAGATGTGGCCATATATGCTATTTATCCAGACAAAAAGTTTCTTCCAATGAAAGTTAGAAAATTCATAGATTTACTGACTCGAAGTATAGGTTCTTGATAAGCTTTTAGTTTAAGCCTCCCGAGGCTCACGTATCAAGAATCAGAGGTTACTGAGCCCAATCCATATCAATGAAGGACATTGGGCCACGCACCCAGGGCCCCGAACCAAGTGCCGCGCGCCTTGCACCTCGGGCACTTAGTACTGGTGTCGTAGTTTCATTGGGGGAGGGTTTTGTTTGGATCAACCCTTTAGATATAATATTAAAAACAAAGACTCTACATAATTTAGATTTACTGCTAACTTTACCCGAAGCTAAGGAATACAATTAAAATGAAATCTCTGTTAGTCATTATTTTATTATTAATTGCGCCACCAGCCCACGCTGACGCTTTGCCTAAATGCGCGCCGACTAATACCATTTGGACAGATTGTTTTGGAGAAATTACTTTATCTAACGGGGATAACTACGCTGGAAATTTTATAAATGGTAAATGGAACGGTAACGGAGTGGTTTCATTTACTGATAGTACTTATTATTTATGAGGCTTTTTAGATGGTAAATATGACGGTTCTGGTAAAATATCTTTAAAGATGGTCGAGTCTTTCAAGGTATTTTTAAGGATACTACACCAAGCAACCAAACTTGACTGACATTATTATTATGTGCTCAGCCGTTAATAGTGTTGACCTAAGTGCGTTAGAGTCCCTTGAGGCAATAAATGAACGGCTTGAGCTAAGTGGTGTCAGATTCCACCTATCGGAGGTAAAGGGCCCTGTAATGGATTTGCTAGTTGGTACAGATTTCTTAAAGTTTTTGAATGGTCGTGTTTTCCTAAGTCAACATTTGGCTCACAGTTTGTTGACTTCTGAGGATAAGACAGAACTATCAGTTTAGATTGGTTTGTTTTAAACGCAAAAGAGTTTTTGAGAATAGTATAATAGGTTAAAGAACTTTAATGATATAACCTTACTTTTTATTATCTTTTCGGACGCTGTTTATCGAAAGCCTTATTATTCACCCATGCGCTCTAAAATAATTTTGTAACCTTTGTTTCTTTCTTTGTTGAGAAAACGTGCCACACGCGTTACCGTTGCTGTGCTCGCGCCAGTCTTGCTTGCGATATCTCGATAATTCATCTGACCTTCGTGGAGTAAGCGTGCAATAGCCCAGCGTTCTGTAAAGGAATGTATTTCTTTAGGAGTGCAAAGGTCGTCAATAAATCTCTGAACCTCGTCCTCATTTTTTAATGACAGGACAGCCTTTAAAAGCGAAGTTATATTTTCTTGTGAAGTCACGTTCGATCCTCCTTACGTATATTAGCAGCACGTGCATGCGCCTCAAGGCCTTCCATTCTGGCTAAGACAGCGGCATCGGCGTAAAGGCTTTGGGCTGCAGTTGTATCAACAATTTCAATCCAAGTACGGGCGCGTAAAAAATTAAGCACCGATAGGCCAGCTTTGTACTTGGCAGTGCCACCTGTCGGTAATGTGTGGTTCGGGCCTGCGCCGTAATCTCCAATCACTTCAGCAGAAGCCGTGCCAATAAACAATCCCCCACAGTGGTGTAATTTTTTTGCATGTGTGCCGGCATCCTCAGTTAGAATTTGTAGGTGTTCAGGGGCCAAGGCATTGCAGATGGCAATGGCGTCGTCCATGCCATCTGCAAGTACAGCATAACCATTCGATAGGCTAGCTTCCGCTGTCCCTCGTGTTGGCAAGGTTTCCAATTGGAGAGTTAACTCGGCGTTTACGGCGTCGATCAACGTTGAGCTGGTTGTAACTAAGACCGGCAACGCATCTTCATCGTGTTCAGCCTGTGCTAGTAAATCAGCTGCTATTATGCGGGCTTCAGCTTTTTTGTCTGCCAACACCACCAATTCAGATGGACCAGCGAGCATATCAATTCCTACTGTTGATGATACAATCTGCTTTGCGGCCGTAACCCAGCGGTTACCAGGTCCAACAACCACATGAGCAGCAGGAGTTTGGCCTGTGCCATATGCCATGGCAGCAATGGCTTGTACTCCGCCCAGTTTTAAAAATATGTCGACACTTGCCACATAAGCTGCGGCAAGTGTGTGCAGTGTAGGATTTGGTGATGAGACTATAACGGTTTTTACCCCAGAAATTTTGGCAGGTATAGCTGTCATCAGTACCGATGAAGGCAAGGGAAAGCGACCACCTGGTGCATAACATCCAGCAACATCAATTGGCAAAAAATCATGTCCAGCATAACCACCATCAATTTCCATTTTTAATGGTTTTAAGCAAGCATGTTGTGCCTTTGCAAAGGTGGAGATGCGATCAGCTGTCCGTTTCAAAACTTTTTGATCGAGCACATTTAGTTTGTCGTAAGCATTTTTAAGAACTTTTTTGTCGACCACAAAATGTTCTTCGTTGGAAAGCTCTCCAAATTTTGTGGCATATCCACGGATGGCTGCGTCACCATTTATGGTGATGTCAGCCAGTATCTCACGTGTCGTTTTCAGTGTTGTTTCATCGAATACCTGTCGACGGCTTTCTGAAAGGGTTGATTTGTCCCGAAGTTTAAGCATTGTGTCTCACTTTTAAAATTTTACATACATCTTCAAGTTTTAGATCAGCATTTTCAAGTGATACGAGGGCGTGAAAAAACAGGTCAGCGCATTCGTTTAGTATTTCGGTCTTGTCATCTTTCATACAGGCAATCGCGAGCTCCACGCCTTCTTCCCCTACTTTCTGGGCAATGCGCGCCGTCCCAGATTCCAAAAGGCTGGTGGTGTAACTGTCTTTTGGGCGGAGAATTGCACGAGTATGGATCAACTGCGCAAGCTTTTGCAAAAAGGTGATAGGATTTGATGTGTCGTCATGAAAACATGTAATATCCCCCGTATGGCAGGTCGGACCATTGGGTAAGGCTTTGCAAAGCAATGTATCTCCATCACAATCGAGCGACATTGACTGCAAGGCTAGTGTATTGCCTGATGTCTCACCCTTGGTCCATAGTCGTTTCTTTGTCCGACTAAAAAATGTGATGTTTTGAGTTTGTATAGTAACTTTCAGAGCCTCGGCATTCATGTAACCTAGCATCAACACTTGCGAGGTGGAATCATCTTGCACAATCACGGGCAACAGTCCGTTTACTTTATCCCAGTCAATTTTCATAGGCGCACCACAATATCTTTCATTTTTAAAAAATGTTTCAAATCAGGTATCGAAGTTAATCCTTCGTGAAAAATAGATGCAGCCAGACCACCATCAACACGGGAATGTTTAAATACATCGGCAAAATGTTGCGGTGTACCTGCGCCGCCCGAAGCAATAAGCGGCAGGGTCGTGATTGCCCTTACTGCTTTTAATTGCTCGATATCATATCCTTCCCGCATGCCATCTTGATTCATGCAATTAAGAACGATTTCACCAGCACCAAAATCCTGTGCCATCTGCACCCAACTTAGCGTATCGTGCCTTGAGAGAACCGTTTTTGTGCTGTCACCTGTGTACTGATACACTTTGTAATTTCTGTCTTCGTCCCTGCGACTGTCTATCCCCACAACCACACATTGCACACCAAATGCATCTGCCATTTCGGAGATAAGGGTAGGGCGTTCTAGTGCTGGTGAGTTAATAGAAATTTTATCCGCACCGTCATTTAAAATGGCTCGCGCTTGTTCAACCGTGCGGATCCCTCCAGCAACACAAAATGGGATATCTATAATCTGCGCTACGCGACGTATCCATGAGTTATCGACGACACGGTCGTCACTACTTGCCGTAATGTCGTAGAACACCAATTCGTCTGCGCCTTCAGCGGCATAACGTTGGGCAAGAGTTAGTATGTCGCCTACGATCTTATGGTTGCGAAACTGTATTCCTTTGACCACTTGGCCATCACGAACATCAAGACAGGCAATGATACGTTTACTCAGCATGATTTAGCAACCTCCACGCCTTTTGATACGGTAAATTTTCCTTCATAAATGGCCTTACCTGCAATGGCTCCCTTAACGCCTGTGGTTACCAGTTCTTTAATATCGAGAATGTTTCCAATGCCACCAGAGGCCTGTATCTGTAACGATGGGTATGAGCTAACTAAGTTACGGTACAAATCCATATTAGGGCCGGTCATTGTGCCATCACGGTTTATGTCCGTTGATAAGATATGTGTGAGCCCGAAAGGTATATACGTATCGATTACTGACGTTAAGGATATCTTTGTTTCTTCTTGCCATCCAGATACGGAGATGTTCCCATCAATTCCGTCCAGAGCTAAACATATCTTATTAGAGTCTATTTTACTGAATATACCTTTGGTTATATCAATATTTTTGACTGCTAGTGATCCGATGATTACCCGTGCAGCCCCTGCATCGAGAAGCGCCATTGCATCTTCGAGCTTGCGTATTCCACCGCCAGTTTGAACCTGTAGACCTGTCTTTTTGATGATCTCTGAAATGGTTTTTATTTGCCGTTTGGTTGGGTCTTTGGTCCCCGAGAGGTCAACCAGATGTAGCCAATTGGCTCCTTGGTTTTGAAAATCTTGTGCAACACTTGTAGGGTCATCTCCATAAATGGTTTTCTGCACGAAATCGCCTTTATGAAGCCGTACACACTGGCCATCCAGTAGGTCGATCGCAGGGTATAGGATCATGGTTTTATCTCTGCAAAGTTTTTGAGTAGTAAGGACCCCATTTCACCCGATCGTTCAGGATGAAACTGGCAGCCTATAAAATTGTCTTTAACAACAATCGCTGAAAATGATTCACCGTAATTGCAAGTGCCAATGTTAAAATCTCCGATAGGTGCAAAATATGAATGGACGAAATAAAAAAAACTGTCCTGCGGTATGTCTCTTAACAATTTGTGGTCATAGCCATGCACAGTATTCCATCCCGTATGTGGGATAGTTTTTCCAATTTCAGTGGCGAATTTTTCAATTTTTCCAGGGATAATATCAAGCATTTCGACATCGCCTTCTTGGGTGTGTTTGAATAACAGTTGCATGCCTAAGCATATACCCAAAACAGGCTGGGTTAAGGATTGGATACAATCAATTAAACTATAATCCGAGAGTTTACGCATGGCCCCTGGGGCTGCACCCACACCAGGTAAAATAACTCTGTCAGCAGCCTTGATTGTGTCTATATTGCGAGTCAGCATAGCTTTTATATTAAGACGCTCCAGCGCAAATTTAATAGATGCAATGTTAGCACCGCCACTGTCGATGATTGCAATCATAAAATCCCCTTGGACGACGGTAATTCAGAACCATCAACTGCAATTGCCTGGCGTAAAGTGCGCCCCAATGCTTTAAAGCAAGCTTCAACCATATGGTGGGTATTCTCACCCTTAACACTTATATGCAGCGTTGCCGCTAAATTTTCAGCAAATGACCTAAAGACGTGTTCTATCAGATCCGTTGGCAGATCACCAAGCATGGGGCTCGAGAAATTACCATTGAATTTCAGATAAGTCCGGCCGGATAAATCAATGCTGCAGGCCGCTTCAGCTTCATCCATCGGCACTACGAACCCATAACGACCTATCCCACGCTTATCCCCAAGAGCCTTTCGCAAGGCTGTTCCAATTACAATTGCACAGTCTTCGATTGTGTGGTGCGGATCTATATGTAGGTCTCCAGTACATTCAAGTGTTAGTGCAAAACCGCCGTGTTTGGCAATTTGTTCCAACATGTGGTCATAAAAGCCAATACCGGTGGCAATGCGTATCGGGGTTGGTGCATCAAGGTTGATTTTGACATCAATGGTAGTTTCGTTTGTCTTACGGGTAATTTTAGCGCGGCGGTGTTCGGTGCTAGAAAGAAGTGGGTCACCACGAAGTACACAAAGCAGTCTTTGCATCTCAGTGTCTGTCCCAATTGCTATACGCACACAATTAGCTAGCCCCATTTGATGATTTTGGTCGCGTAGAATAATGCCGTACTGCCGGCACAGTTCACAGATGGTATTTGCGTCCGTAAATTTAACCAATACAAAATTTGTATAAGACGGGTAAACCCAAACTACGGAAGGTATAAGTCTCAGCTCTCCCGTAAAATTGTCACGACGTTTCAGTGTTTCAAGTCGTTCAGCCTTAAGACGGCGGGTATTTTTTTCGTTAAGTATGGTGACCACTTCGGCAGCAACAGGCTGAGGGATTGGGTAGGGAGCTAGTGTTTTACGAATAATATTAATTACGTCAGCCTGTCCAATTGCGACACCGCTCCGCAAGCCAGCCGCCGCATATGCTTTGGATAATGTGCGAAGTACTATAAGGTTTTGGTGTGTTTCGACTAACGGTAGCATGCTATCGGTTCCCGCAAATTCGATATAAGTTTCGTCAACTACTATAAAAGCGGTATCGGCAAAGTGCCGGCACAGGTCAGTAATCGTCGCAGAAGGTACTACTGATGCGGTAGGATTGTTTGGGGTGCAGATAAAAATAATTTTCGTGTCTGGGGTAGCAACAGTCTTGATGGTTTCTGAATCAAGGTCAAAATTACCTTTCAATGGAGCTAAAATCACCTGCGCACCCTGCAACAAAGCCGCTTGTTCGTACATTGGGAACGTAGGAGGGCAAATAATAATATTGTCATATTCTGCTCGGCAGCAGCTTCGTACAAGTACGTCGATTGCCTCATCTGCTCCGCGTGTGATTAAAAGATTTCGTGATGATAGGTCATAGAGGCGGCATAGAGAATCCATCATTCCTTGAGGTTGTTGTGTCGGGTAACGTGATAGGTTTTGTGCGCCTATGTAGGGCTCGTATCCACACTCGTTGGCGTCCAAAAATACAATTTCTTCTTCGGACATCAGATGCTGACTGCGAGCAGAGGAATAGGTAGTAATCGCTAGGATATCAGAGCGAAAGCGGCTCAAAATATTAGACATAATGAATACCTTCCCAAAAGTCTGTTTGTAAAATTTCTGCCGTACGGCTTAATCGTTCCAAATTTATAAAATTTGAGGAGTTTGGCGTATATGTAAATGAGTGCTCTGTGTGTGGTGATAGCGAGCACATTTGATGTGAAGTTATTGTGGGAGTGCATTGTTAATCCAGCATTTTTCCTATAGGCATGACAAGAATGGCACTGGCTCCAAGCGCTTTTAGGTCCTCCATTGTTTCCCAAAACACGTTCTCCATGCACACTGCGTGAATTGCTACCAAATCATCGCTTTCTTGCAAAGGGATGATGGTCGGCGAACTTGAGCCTGGAAGTATTTTTTTAATAGCATTTAGCGCTGAAGCAGGGGCATTCATCATAATATACTTGCGTGTTTCAGCTTCCTGCACACCCTTGATCCGCATTATTAGACGTTCGAGTATCATTTTTTGGGTGGATGTTGCATCACGACCGCCTATAAGCACGGATTGGCTTTTAACAATTGTTTTTAGTTCGTACAGGCCGTTGGCAGCAAGCGTACCACCTGTTGAAACCAAATCACAAATTAGGTCTGCCATTTTGATACGTGGTGCAATTTCAACGGCGCCACTCATGTTTACAATGCGAGCGTTGACACCGTTGTCCGTCAAAAATTTCTTGAGGGTCGCTGCGTAACTTGTGGCAATGGTTTTTCCTGTGAGGCATTGGGGGTCGTTATAATAAAAATCCTTGGGTCCTGCGAGTGACAGGCGACATTTGCCAAAACCTAATGGCATTAACACATCAAGATCGACCATTTTGTCGTCAAGAAAATCTAACTGTTTTTCATTCAGTACATTTTGTCCCACAATTCCGATTTGGCAAACATTTGAGGATACGAATGATGGGATGTCGTCATCACGCACGAAAAATACATCTAATGGAAAATTTTGAGCTGTACAAAATAACTGGTTTTTACCCTTGGTTAGGCGGATCCCGCATTTGGCGAGAAGCTCCAAAGAGTCGCTGGCCAGGCGTCCAGATTTTTGAATTGCAATTTTTATTTTTGTATCGCTCATATTTCGACCCTTTGCTCGAACTCAGTGATCATGTTTTAATACGTTAAAACAAAAATGTAAACATGCTTTAATAAATTATTTAGAGGGCGGGTGATTGCAGTGGCGGAATGCAGTAGAGGCAATGTACCAGATTGTCCGATCATTGATACCCTTTTTGCGGACTAAAGGACATTACTGAGAGAGCTCTGTTAATCGGCATATTTCAGTTTGGCTTACAGTTCAGTTTAATAGTTAAACTGAACTACGATCCACGATCCGGGGTTTACTATTAGAGTGGTGGATTCGTTGGGGTGTGTGGTTTGAAGAGAGGCACTAACCAAACCCGGAGAACTAAGCTATCAGACCCTTCACGTAAGAGCTAAAATGTGTTATAATATAACCTTATAATTGCTGAAGGAATTGAAGTGACAAAAGCTAACTTAAAACTAGGGATCCCATGGCAATTTGGACCTAATTGGCCTGGCCAGCGATGCGAGGCTCGGACCCGCAAAGGGACCTTGTGCCAAAGACCCGGGACCAAGCGTAACGGCAGATGCAAACTTCATGGCGGTAACTCAACAGGACCACGGACCAAGGCGGGCCTTGCGCGTCTCGTCTCGTCTAAAATCACGCATGGGAAGTTCACAAAAGAGAAGCGAGAGGCTGCAAAGCGCAGAGCACAGGTGGGACGGCAAATGCGTGCGGAATTGACTGAACTCGAGACTTGGTTCGTGGACCGCGGACTTTTGGATAAGAAGTGGCGGGATCAGTTTAAAATCAAGGATTGAAATGGCCAACTGTCCCAATTGTCCCGGTATGAAATTGCAACTGGGACACCTAATAACCCTTATAAATCATACAGTTAAGCTAATATGTCCCACTGTCCCAATAATATTATATACCTTTTTATAATTTGATAGATAGATAAGTGTTTTTTTGAAGGGTCCTACATTATACTGGGACTACTGGGACAGTGGGACACTAAAATGGAATATCATCTACCGTTAATTCGATGTTTGTTGCGCGTGGAGGTGGTATCAAATCTACGTCAAGGATGAGACTTAGCCGCAGACATAATAGGTTTTTCCTTATACCTTCGACTGTTACTTTTGTGGTTGTTCTCCCCTGATCACATTTTACTAGCATGTTTGCTTCTAGCAAGGCTTTGCTGATCGCGCGCTCACCGCTGCCGAGGTGATTTCCAATTTGGGTGGATAACGTTTTAATAATGCCAAGTGTTGCATTGAAATCGATATAAATACAACCATCAGTTACCCAACCAATTTTTGGTCCCTGGCCATCAATTTTCGCATTATCCCCGCTACCAATCCATTTCCAACCCAGAGCTTCGGCATGTGGAGGACAATTTCCATTTTTACCTACCAAGTGCGCGCGCCTCATGCTCAGTGTTGATTGTAAAAGTGATATGAAGCGTTCTGCCTCTGATCCGTCTTGATCAACGCTGACTTGCAGATGGGCAAGGTCTTGTGCTGCACTTAATGCCTTTGACTTAAAGTGTGTTATATTCTCGTCTGACAAAATGTTCTGTTCTTTTCCGAACTCAAGTAAAAGCCATAAGCCTGATAGTAAGGTGGCAAGATTATCTTTCGTCCTTGTGTGCCCCTTATTGGTTAACTGCTTTTTGCATTCTGTATGGATCCGAGAGAGATCCTTTTTAATTTTACCTTGATCTGCTTTTGCAGCGATCCACATTATAAACTCTGCCATTATCTGAGGAAGTTGACCGGAAGCTGCAGCTTCTTGGAGAATGGATAGTACTGCTGTGTTCGTGGCACCCTTATTGATACTTACGATCACGCACCGGGCCTGCAATGAGTGGCCATTTGGAATATCTTCTCCTGTTGCTAGGATTAAGCCTCGAGGCACATATGCGCCTCTAATGTCTGTTGTGGATGTTAATCGATCCCGCCCTGATTGATTGCCCTGCGCTCTTAGAACTCGTTCGGCATCCCGATGGGATCTAGCAACTTCTGATGGCGTACCACGCGCAACAAAGTCATCCACTGTGAATAGAGCATCCTTGGCAAGAAAGGCCTTTTTCTCAATTGCGTTGCCGGTAGAACTCCAGTTCTCTGGTAG
>Ga0302127_10002997_pt1 | contig 10199 bp, 10 predicted proteins | sample CB4_SCM_MG_FD_204452 | JGI IMG/M metagenome (GOLD analysis project Ga0302127, IMG submission 204452) | Marine microbial communities from Western Arctic Ocean, Canada - CB4_SCM | ecosystem: Environmental > Aquatic > Marine > Oceanic | place: Canada: Western Arctic Ocean | collected 2017-09-24 | reverse complement strand
AGGCGCTGGCGGCATTCCAGCAGTTAGCCAAACTCGAGGGCATCATCCCGGCGCTCGAGTCGAGCCACGCCATCGCCGAGGTCATCAAGGCCGCGCCGAAGATGAGCGCCGACCAAATCATCATCGTCAACCTCTCCGGCCGGGGCGACAAGGACGTCGCACAAGTCGCCGAGATGGGCATCCTCTGACGCCCTCGGCCAAGCGATTGCCTGATCCAAAATGAACGAGGCGGAGGAAATGCGGGTGGACAAATGGTTGTTCGCCGTGCGCCTGTTCAAGACGCGCGGCCAGGCGACGGAAGCCTGCCGCAGCGGCAAGGTTCGCCTCAACGACTCCCAGGCCAAAGCCGCCAAGCCGCTTCGTGTGGGCGACACAGTCAGCATTCGCCAAAGCCCGATCACGCGAACGCTCAAGGTCGTTGGCCTCACCGGGCGGCGTGTCGGGGCCAAGCTCGTGGCCGACTTCGCCGAGGACAAAACGCCCCCGGCGGATTTGGAAAAACTGCGCCTGGCCAAGCGCGACGCCGGCGATTCAAGCCACAAAAAACCGGGGCGCCCGTCCAAGCGCGACCGACGCCTCATCCACCGGTTCACCGACCCCGGCCCGGCATAAATGAGCGCGAATAAAAACAGTGTTGTCGGCGGATTCGCGAGGGCTGTTTTTATTGTGCTGTGCCTTGGCGTGATGCTGTTTATCGATTGGCTCGCCGACGATTCGTTGACGAACCGGCTTGGCATCAAGCCGCGATCGCTTGGAGGACTGGACGGAATGCTCTTCGCGCCCGCACTACACGGCAGCCGTGGTCATTACCTCGCCAACGCCGCGCCATTGATCGTGCTACTCGGCCTGCTTTTCGGCAACAGCAACTACAAGCCGTGGCGCACGCTCGGCATCGTCTGGCTGCTGGGCGGCCTGGGCACGTGGCTGATCGGCCGGCCCGACTCGAACCACATCGGCGCGAGCATTGTTATTTTCGGGCTGGTGACGTTCCTGATTTTTGTATCGGTATTCTTGCGAAGTTGGCGCTCGGCTGTGGTCAGCTCGGTGGTTTTGATTTTTTATGGGGGAATTCTCCTGGACGTCCTCCCGCCGCTGCTCAACAGCAGTATGAAGGAAAACGTCTCATGGGAAGGCCACCTCTCCGGCGCCATCTCCGGCGCGATAGCCGCCTGGCGTGTGCGGAAAAAGTGGTAGAAGTTTCAAGTTCCAAGCGACGCACTCTTGCCCAAAGCGGAAGCCCCGAAGGGGCGGCATTCAATAGCCTGTGGCGTCAACCCCGGGTTTGGCGCAACAGGAAACATCAAGCCCCGGAGGGGCGGCAGAGTTTCAAACTTTAAGCCTGCTCAGCATACTACTTGAAACTTACTCGTACTGCTTGAGCACCTCGAAGCGTTGGCTGCCTTCGCTGGTGAGGTGCACGATGACGCCTTTCTTCAAATCCTCGCCCTCGAGCGCGGCCTTGAATGATGCGACCGAGTCCACCGGGGCGCTGTTGATGCGCGTCACGATGTCGCCGGGCGAGAGGCCCTTCTCGGCGGCGACGCTGTCGTTTTCGATCGCGGTGACAATCACGCCCTTTTCGCCCTCAACCTCGAAGCGCTTGGCCAAGTCGGCGTTGATGTTTTGCACGGTCATGCCCAGCAGCTTGACCGTGGTGTCGGCTTCCGGCTTGCGCTCAGACTGGCGCATACGACTAACGGCGGTTAACTCCTCGGGGAACGCGCCGGTCTCGACCTCTATTTCCCGGGCCTTGCCGTTGCGCATCAGGCCAAGCGTCACGGAGTCGCCGGCTTTTTTGAGCCGAAGTTCGCGCTTGAGCTCATCGGCCGATTTCACGATGTTGCCATCGACTTCGGTGATGACATCGGCCAACTCGAGGTCGGAGTTTTCCGCCGGACCGCCGGGGACGAATTGCCGAACGACCACGCCGTCCTCGACACCGACGGCCAAGTCGCGGTAGTCGGCGTCCTCACGCAGCGTGGTGATGCTCACGCCGAGCCAGGCGCGGGTCACTTTGCCGTCCTCGATCAGCATGTCGGCGACGCGCTTGGCCAAGTTGGCCGGTATGGCAAACCCGATGCCGGTGTTCACGCCGCGGATGAGCGTGTTGATGCCGATCACCTCGCCGTAAATGTTGACCAACGGGCCGCCGCTGTTGCCGGGGTTGATGCTGGCATCGGTCTGGATGAAATCCTGGTCGAACATCATCTGGTCCGAAAACACCCGCCGCCCCTTGGCGCTCACGTGGCCGACGGTGACGCTGTAATCCAGCTCGTACGGCGAGCCGACCGCGATGGCGAACTCGCCGACCTTGGTCTTGTCCGAGTCACCCATCTTCGCGGCAGTCAATCCGGTGGCATCGATCTTCACCACGGCCATGTCCGACTGGCGATCCACGCCGAGCACCTCGCCGTCGTACTCCTTGCCGCCCTGAAAAACGATCTGCACCTTTTCGGCATTCTCAACCACATGACGGTTGGTGAGGATGATGCCGTCCTCGCGGTAAACCAGCCCGGAACCCTGCCCGTCGAAGACCGGCCCCCGAGGCCGCAACCGGCGTGGCGGCGTCTGTTGTTCCTCACGCTGCTCCTCCTGTTGGCGCTCTAAAAACTTGCGGTACTCCTCCGGCAATTGGTCGAAAAACGGGCTACCAAGCCCTCCGCGTGCCCGCGGCTTGCTCGCCACGCGCACCACGACAACGGACTTGGAAACGCTCTCGGCCACCTCGACAAACGCCTGGTTTAGCTGCTGGGCCAGCTTGAGAGCCTCCGACGGCTCGGCCGCCCGGACCGGTGAATCGGCCAACATGCCGACCAGCAAACCGGCTCTCAGAATCGTCACTGCTATTTTCTTTTTCATGTTTCCTGTTGGTTAACTGCCTTCGCAAGCGTCAGCACTAATATCGTCAGACTTCGATTAAAATCAAACAAAAACGCTCAATAAAAGCCGCAAAAATTTAATACACAGATTTCTCAGATGACCAAGGACTAGAACAACTGAGAGAGGGAAATTTATTCCTAACCACCAAAGACACGAACAAAAAAAACAGGACAGGGATGAACACAGATTGTCAGAATAAATAATAATCCTTGTCCCTCCTTGAGCACGCTCACGGCTCACCGCTTACTTTTTCGCACGCATTTGCGGTTTGTTGTCTGGATTCGCTCGACACTCCCCCAGGTTTGTGGATTACTTTGCGGAGTTTGGCTCGGCGCGCGCCGGGCTTTTTCAAGATGGACAAGGATTTGTTAGCCAAAGCCAAGTCGCTCGGGTTCTCCGACCGGCAGATTGCCCACCTCACCCAACGCACCGAGAGCGAAGTGCGGGCCGAGCGCCATGCGCTTGGCCTCGTGCCGGGATTCCGGCTGGTGGACACCTGCGCGGCGGAGTTCGAGGCGTACACGCCGTACTACTACTCGTCCTACGACCAGGGCGATGACGAGGTGCGGCCAAGCGACACGAAAAAGGTGATGATCCTCGGTGGCGGGCCGAACCGGATCGGCCAGGGCATCGAGTTCGACTACTGCTGCGTGCACGCCGCCTTCGCGCTGAAGGAGGAGGGCCTCGAGTCGCTCATGGTCAACTCCAACCCGGAAACTGTCTCCACCGACTACGACACCAGCGACAAGCTTTTCTTCGAGCCGCTGACGCTCGAGGACGTGCTGCACATTTATCACCGCGAAAAATGCTGGGGCGCGATCGCGCAGTTCGGCGGACAGACCCCGCTCAACCTCGCGCTGGATCTGCAGGCCAACGGCGTCAACATCCTCGGCACCTCGCCGCAGAGCATCGAGCGCGCCGAGGATCGCAAGATGTTCGCCGACATGCTTCACGCGCTCGACATCCCGCAGCCGCCCAACGGCCTGGCCACCAACGAGGCTGAAGCACTCGAGGCGTCGGCCAAGCTGAGCTATCCCGTTCTCGTGCGTCCATCCTTCGTCCTCGGCGGCCGGGCGATGCAGATTGTTTATTCCGATGCCGAGCTGCGGCACTACATGCGCACCGCCGTCGAGGCCTCGCCGGATAGGCCGGTGTTGGTGGATAAATTTCTCGAGGACGCCATTGAGGTGGACGTCGACTGCATCGCCGACGTCGGCCTTCACGACGATCCCGCCGACGCCACCGTGGTCATCGGCGGAATGCTCGAGCACGTGGAGTTCGCCGGCGTGCATTCCGGCGATGCCGCGATGGTGCTCCCGCCGCACACGCTCTCCGCCGAGCTCATGGACACCATGCGCCGCTACTCCGACGCCATGGCCCGCGAGCTAAAAGTGACCGGCCTGATGAACGTGCAGTACGCCATCAAGGACGGCACCGTCTACGTGCTCGAGGTCAACCCGCGCGCCTCGCGCACCGTGCCGTTTGTCAGCAAAGCGATCGGTCGGCCGTTGGCCAAGCTGGCGGCCAAGGTGATGACCGGCAAGACGCTCAAGGAGCTTGGCTTCACCGAGGAGCTCACGCCGGACTACTGGGCGGTGAAAGAGTCGGTCTTCCCGTTCAACCGTTTTCACGGGCAGGATATTTTGCTCTCGCCGGAGATGAAATCAACCGGCGAAGTGATGGGCCTCGACACCGACCTCGGCATCGCCTACGCCAAGTCGCAAATGGCCTCCGGCAGCTCGCTGCCGCTCGAGGGGCGGGTGTTCATCAGCGTCAGCGACCCCCACAAGGAGGAAGTCGCCGACTTGGCCAAGCGCTTCGCCGACCTGGGTTTCAAGCTCAGCTCCACCACCGGCACCGCCGCCGTGCTCACCGATGCCGGCCTCGAGGTGGAGCGCGTTCCCAAGCTGGCCGAGGGCCGCCCCAACACGCTGGATTTACTGAAAAACAACGAGATCCAGCTCGTCATCAACACCCCCTCCGGCCAAGCGCCGCGAGCCGACGAAATCAAGATTCGCACCACCGCCATCTACACCAACACCCCGATCATGACCACGATCGGCAGCGCCAAGGCTGCGGCCGAGGGCATCGCCGCGCTGAAACAAAACGGCTACGGCGTCAAGCCGCTGCAGGAATATCTGTAAAGCAGCCAAGCGCTTGGAAGCAAAACCAGCGGACGCCTATCGCGGACTTACACAGAACGACAATTCCGTGTCTACAGTTCGAGCTTCGCCAGCAACTCCGGCACGGTCAAAGAGTGATGCGCCGCCACATCTTTCATGATTTCGCGCATTGTCCCGATACGCAGTGAGGCATGATCCGGGATGGCAATATGGTGCTGGCCGTTTTGCTCCGTAGTGTGCCGCATATGTGAGCCTCGCTGGCGGGTGAATTCGTAGCCGAGTTTGCGGAGCGCCTTGGCCAAGTGTAGCCCGGAAACGTCCCGAGGCAGTTTCATCGCGCCAACAACTCGTCGCGGACGAAGTGCAATCGGATCACCTTGGGTGTCTCCATCGTCTCGTCAAAAAACGCATCCGTCGCCTCACGGACATTGTCCCGAAGCTCATCAATCGTGTCCGCCTCGGTGAAAATAGAATAACCCAAGGCACGGGCGGTGTACCCGCCCTCCAGTTCATCCTCGGAAACCTCGAAAATCAATTCTCTATCGGGCACAGCGAAAGGACAGTAGTCTTGCCAGAGAGCCTGTCAAGCACCCCACAACACTTGGCCAAGTTACTTGCTAACAAAAACAGACCTGATACAGAAGCACAGAGATCAGAGCACAGAGTTAGAACGTCAGATCTCAGATGAAGCTCATTGAATCCGTTGTGAAAATATGAAGCCTCACAACTCCATCGCAGCGGTAAACCGTTCAGAATGAAGGGTGGAGAAGTGGAGCGGGTGAAGGGAATCGAACCCTCTGCACACTCTAAAGTCTAATACAGAACGTTCTGAGATGCTGGAAATCCCACTGTCTCTCCCTCCGGAAGAGGCGTAGCGGGGGCGGGATTGGCCAAGCGCGGTTATTGGTAGATGGCCCAGGGCTGGGTGAAGCCGGCGAAGCCGTCCGCTGGCGGGTCGAACGTCTCGTATGTGTCGCCGTAGTGGATGAGGTGCATCCTCGAGCGCAACCCGGCATCGAGCGTTTTCAACTGATCGTAGGTGGCATGAACCGAGCCGGGTTCGTGCAACTGGCAATCGTGAAAGATGGCGTCCACGTTGTCCATCGGCAACTGCTCGAAGAGGAGCGGGTCGAACCGCGTGTCGGCGGTGAACAACACCTGGTCGTCGATCAGCAGGCCGGTGGACCAGAATTCCGAGCCGGAGCTGTCGCCCTCGGCCGGGATGTGCACGGTGCGAAAAATAACCAGCCGGATGCCCTCGACCTCCACCTCGTAAATCTCGCGTGGCGACTCAGCGGTCTGGCTGGGGAAGATGAAATCGGCCAGGTCCTCAAACTGGAATGTGCCGTTCTCGCGGTGCTCGCACCCGCCGCGAAGGGTGCGCTCCCAAAGGATGCCCTTGTACGGCTCAGCGAGAATGAGCCGGGGAGTTTTATTTAGGACGTAATGGTTGAACAGCAGAAGTTCCTCCAAACCGCCGATGTGGTCGGCATGGCTGTGGGTGATGTGGTAGTAGTCGAAACCGCAGACGTGGATGCCGCGGGAGGAGAGTACGCGAGGGATGTTTGTCCCGACATCCACCAGGAATGTCACCCCGTTTTTGGCGACGATCAGGCAGGTCGGGTCGTGTTGCCGGGCAAACGCGGAACCGACCCCGGGGAAACAGAGTGTCAACCCAGCCTGGCTCGCCTCGCGAATGCGCCGAAGGCCATCTGTCGAGCCGGCGGCAATTGTCTGAGTAACCTTCATTCCACGTGTTCAGCGATGTTTTGCTGGGGAAATAGGTATCCTTTTCACTCAGCATTTTGCAACAAAAAAGGGCTTATATTGGTATTGACGCCATAAAAACAGACGAGTAGATTGCGGATTAACGCCAATAGTCTCGGCAAAAAAATACCAGCACTATGAAATCAAAATCAATGAAATGGCTCGGAACCCTTTTGGGTTGCCTGAGTTTGGTAGCCATGGTCAGCGCCATCGCAGGCCCGGTAAATGACAAGTGCCCGTTCAGCGGCAAGGCAATCAGCAAGGACGCCACCTATGCGGTCGGCTTCTGTTGTGGCAACTGTCTGGGCAAGTTCACCAAAGACCCGGCCAAGTTCCTGGGCAAGGTGAAGGCGGTCGCGGTAAACGCCACCTGCCCCATGAGCGGCAAGGCGATCAACGCAAAAATCACGGCGAAACACAAGGGCGACGTGGTTGCCTTCTGCGGTGCCGGATGCCAGAAAAAGTTCACGGCCGATCCCACGGCGTTGTTCAAGCAGGTCAAGTTCGCCCGCAAGACGGTGAATGACAAATGCCCGCTCAGCGGCAAGGCGATCGATCCGAAGAAGACCTACTCGGTGGCATTCTGCTGCAACAACTGCGCCGGCAAGTTCAAGAATGCCCCGGCCAAGAACATTGCCAAGGTCAAGTAACCTGCCTCCAACAAAGTTTCAAAACCGCTCCGACATCGGGGCGGTTTTTTTGTCGCTTGGCCATGTCAGCGCGTGATGCCCCGGTCGCTGGTCTCGACGAAAGAAACCAGATGCTTGACCTCGTCCAGTTGCGGCACTTCGGTACGGATCGCCCCCAGCGCGTTGCCGGTGGTCAACCCCTTGCGAAACAACAACCGATGCGCCCGGCGCAGTGCCTCCTGTGCCTCAACCGCAACACCATTGCGCTCCAACCCCACCTTGTTCACGGCGCGGGTTCGGGCCGGGTTGCCGTCCACCATCATGAACGGCGCCACGTCACTCACCACTTTTGTGCAGCCACCGAGGATCGACATTTTGCCCAGACGACAGAACTGGTGCACCGCCGACAAGCCGCCGACGATCGCGTGATCCTCGACGATCACGTGGCCGGCTAGCGTGCCGTTGTTGGACAAAATCACGTGGTCGCCCAGCAGCACGTTGTGGGCGATGTGGCTGTAGGCGAGGATATGGTTGTCCGACCCCATCACCGTCGCCTCACCGTCGCCTGTGGCGCTGTGCACGGTGACGTTTTCGCGGAAGGTGTTGTTGTTGCCGATGCGTGTCCACGTTGTGCCGCCCTTCCATTTCAAGTCCTGCGTCTTGAGACCGATGGAGGCGAAGGGGAAGAACTCGTTGCCGGTGCCGATCTCGGTGTGGCCGTCGATGACGACGTGCGAATGCAGCCGGTTTCCCTCGCCAAGCGTGACGTGCCCGCCGATGACGCAGTACGGGCCAACAACACAGTCGCCGGCGAGAGTGGCCCCGGGATGAATGACTGCGGTGGGATGAATCTCAGACATGACGTGCGCCTGGGCGGTTATGAATTACCCGCGAGGGTGAAGGTGATCTCGGCTTCGCTGACCACTTCGCCGCGCACCGTGCAGACGCCCTTGGCCTTGGCGACCTTGCCACGGGCCCTGAGCAGCTCGATGTCGATCTGCAGCACATCCCCCGGTTTGACCGGTTTGCGCCACTTCACTTTGTCGGCGGCCATGAAATAGGCGATCTTGCCTGCGTTGTCGGCCTGCTTGAGCGTGAGGATGCCGGCCACCTGTGCCATCGCCTCGAGCTGCAGCACGCCGGGCATGATCGGGTGTCCGGGGAAATGCCCCTGGAAATACGGCTCGTTGATCGTGACGTTTTTCTCCGCGGTAATCTGGTTGCCGTCAATCCGCGTCACCCGGTCCACCATCAGGAACGGGTAGCGGTGCGGCAGGATCTGCATGATCTGTTCGGAGTCCAGTGGGGCTGTTGTTTCTTCGCTCACTTGGGGTTGCTTGGGTTGGGTGGATTGCCTGGCCGGCGTGTCGCCCGGCGGGGAAAAACTTTGTGCGGCCACCGAAGGACGGCGCACCTGCAGCAGGATGCGCCTGGCCAGACCGCAGTTGGCGGCGTGCCCCGGCTTGACCGCGACGATGTGCCCGCGCAACGGCGCGCCGACGAGGCTCAAGTCGCCGATGATGTCCAGTATCTTGTGCCTCACAAACTCCTCGCGGTAGCGCATCGGCTCGGCCGTCAGCACGGCGTCGTCGCGGATGACGATGGCGTTCTCGAGGCTGCCGCCGCGGATGAGGCCGTTCTTGATGAGGTACTCGATCTCCTCGTAAAAACAAAACGTCCGCGCCTGGGCGATCTCGCTCTCCCACGTCTCGGGCGTCAGCTCGACGCTGAAAAACTGGGTGAACCGTCCGCCCTTGTCGGAGCTGGTGCACGTGATCTTGAAGCCGTCGTGCGGGAAGGCGGATATCACCGTGCCGTTGTGCGTGTACTCGATCGGCTCGGTGACTTGCACCGGCTCGACGCGTTCCGCCTGTGCCTCGATGCCGGCCTCGCGTATCATTTTGCAGAACTGCCGCGCACTACCGTCGGCCACGGGCGGTTCGCTCGAGTCAAGCTCGACAACGGCGTTGGTCACCCCAAAACCGAACAGCGACGCCAACACATGCTCCACCGTCTGCACCTTGGCGTTGCCCTTGGACAGCGTGGTCGAACGGTCGGTCTCCGCGACATTCCCGACCTGCGCCGGGATCTCCGCACGGCTGTCGAGGTCCACTCGGCGAAAGATGATCCCGGAATTCGGCGGAGCGGGCAACAGGGTCATCGAGACCTTGTTGCCGCTGTGCAGGCCGACGCCGGAAAAGCTCGCCGGCTTGGCTAGTGTTTGCTGTTGCAACACGGCGCGCATTTAACAGGCGGGCGCGACCGTTGGCAAGGTCAACGCCCGGTTCAACTGCGAATGGTGGCGCTGAGATCGCCGCGCAGGCGCTCGATCACTTTTTCGTGAACGGCATCAACCTGCTTGTCCTTCAGCGTGCCCTCGGCGGAACGGTAGTGAAAAGCGTACGCCACGCTCTTTTGCCCGGCCTCGACGCCTTCGCCGCGATAGACGTCGAACAGCTCGACCGACTCGAGATTGTTCGGCTTGGCCTTGCGGACGCTTTGCAGCACGGCGTGGTGCGTCGTGTCGTCGGCCACGAGCATCGCGATGTCGCGCCGCGTGCCGGGGAACGCCGGCAGCGCCTTGAAGGCGCGCTTGGTCGTGCGGCGTTGCAGCGCTTGGCCAAGGTCGAACTCGGCGAAGAAAACCGGGTGCTTCAAGTCGTGCCGACGGGCAAGCAGCGGCGAAAATTGGCCAAGCGTCCCGACCGGCGTGTTGCCCAGCTTCACACTGCCCGACTCAACGAAAAATTCGCTGCCCGCGTCATGCCGCTCGTAGCTGACTCCGCGCATGCCGAACTGC
>Ga0302127_10002996_pt1 | contig 10199 bp, 10 predicted proteins | sample CB4_SCM_MG_FD_204452 | JGI IMG/M metagenome (GOLD analysis project Ga0302127, IMG submission 204452) | Marine microbial communities from Western Arctic Ocean, Canada - CB4_SCM | ecosystem: Environmental > Aquatic > Marine > Oceanic | place: Canada: Western Arctic Ocean | collected 2017-09-24 | reverse complement strand
TTGGTCAGGTCGAGCAGTTTGTAGGCCTCGGCGAGCAGGTTGGTCTCGACCGGGATGCGAAAGACCTCCTCCTCCGTGAGTCTGACGTGGATTTCGCTTTTGCCCTCTTCGGTGAGGGTTTCCATTCGGTTTTCCGTGAGGATTTGCTTGGCCTCTCCGAGCGGCCGGGACAGCATCTCGACCAGGAAAGGCGCCCCGGAAAGGCAGGCGACCATGGCCACGCCCAGAGCGGCGACGCAGCGGATGAGTACCCAGCGCAAATCCTCCATGTGCTCGAGGAACGACTTGACTGGCCCGCCGAATTCCTCGCCGTTTTCGTCTAGCTCGGGCATCGTGTCGTCGCCGTCGGAGCCACCGCTGCGTGGAACCGGTAGGGGCGCACTCAGCGCTGACTCGGTGTGGTCTGCCTCCTGGTGTTCCTCATGCCCGTGATGGTAGTGATCGTCGTGATGGGCATCGTAGGAACCGTGATCGTCGTGTTCGTAGTCGTGATGATATGGGTCATCATGCTGCGAAGTATCGTCCACGGAATCGGGGGCACTCCCGTCCGCTTGGCCAAGCGCTTGGCTTGAAGAATTGCTCGTTTCGGGAGCAGTTTCCTGCTCCGGACTTTTCTGTGATGGGGGGGTCTTAGGGTGCTTCTTCTTAGCTGCCTTCTTCTTCACAGCTTTGCCCCCAGGAATTGCCTTCTTCTTGGCTACCTTCTTCTTCACAGCTTTACGCTTTGGCTTGGCTGCGGGAGTGGATTGCCCCGGCTCCGGAGGCCCGTCGGGTTCCTTGGACATCGTTCAAACCCAAGTCGATCTCAACGCCAGCAGATCAGGCGTCTTTTTTAGACTCATCGCCGCTGGCTTGCTCGGAGATTTTAGGGGTGGGCGGGGGGGTGTAATCTGGGGGGTCATCCATGGCGCGTTCCATCTCGCCGGTGGCGTCGCGCGTGGCTTTCTTGAATTCTTTGATGCCCTGTCCCATACCCTTGGCCAGTTCGGGCAGTTTCTTTGCACCAAAAAAAATCAGGATTACAGCCAAAACCAATAGGATTTCGGGCATTCCAGGTGAAAAAGCTAAATTCAGATAAGTCATCATAATTTGTCAAAAAGGCCCGTTAACCTAGCCTGCTTTTGCGTAATGTAAAGAGTCAACTCCAAGGCGGAACGACTGCGCTCAAAAAATCAGTTGCCCGGCTTGGGCTTGAGCAGCACGAATTCCCCGCGGCGATTGCGGGAGAAGGCGCTGTCATCGAGGCCCGTGTCGGCGGGTCGATCCTCGCCCAGGCTCATCGTGCGCACCCGGTCGGTGCTCACTCCCAAGCCAACCAGCGCGTCGCGGACGCTCAATGCCCGGCGCTCGCCCAGGGCGCGATTGTATTCCTCTGTGCCGCGCTCGTCGCAGTGGCCCTCGATCATCACCTTGTTCTGTGCGTCTTGTGCCAAGATGCCGGCGACCGCCTCCACTTTGCCAAGGTCGTCCGGGTGGATTTCAGAGCGATCCACCTCAAAATAAACGGTTTGGGCCGCCAATGCTTCGCGATCCATCAGCATGTCCTCAAACTCCTCGAGTCCGGACAGGCCGATGTTGCCGGATTCATCAACCGTGATAACACCCGCGTCGCTGCCAATGGAGCCGCTGTTGTCACGGCCGATAAGGCCCCCTGCACCCCCCACGCTGGCGTTTCCGCCGGGGATGGGGGTGATGTTCTTGGGCTTGGTTTTGCACCCGGCCGAGGTGGCTGCCATGAGGGCTACCAGAATTAAACCAACTTGTTTCGCTATAGTCATGGTTTTGAGGTTAGCTGCCTTGCTTCATTTGCTCCAAGCCGCTTGGGTACAGTTGCCCGGAAAGCTGCGCGGCAGAGTCTTGACTCGTTTGGTGGGCACGTCAAGTACTGATAAAACACGTTTTCCCCGGGAGCGGCTGGTAAACATGAGCGTGCGTGAGTTGGGCGCCCACGAGGGGTCCTCCCCTGTGGCGAGGACTTCCACGTTTCCGCCGCCGGGCGGGACGATGCATATCTCGAACACCCCGCCCCCCCGCATGGTGGTGAAGACGATCGCTTTGCCGTCGGGCGACCAATCCGGCTCGGTGGCATTAAAGGCACCGACCGTGCGGATTCGCGACATGGCCCCGCCATTTGCGGGTATTTTGTACAAAGCCGTGCGACCACTGGCTCGCGAGACGAAGCAAATCCAGCGTCCGTCGGGCGACCAGCAGGGCGACGACTCCGCCTCCTTGGTGGTGGTGAGCCGACGCAGGCCGGTGCCGTCGGCGCTGGCCGCCCAAATATCCGGGCTGCCGGCCTTGCTGAGTACCATCGCCACACGGCGTCCATCTGGCGATACCGCCGGGCTGATGTTCGATCCGGAATAACGGGCGACGATGCGGCGAACACCGGTATGGAGGTTGTGCGAGTAAATGTCGGGGTTCTGCCGGCGGTAGGAGTAGTAAAAGAGTGAGTCATTATTCGGAGTCCATTCCGGTCCAGCGGCGATGGAGTTGTCGTGGGTCAAGCGCTTGGAATTGTGCCCGTCAAAGTCGGCGATGTGAATCTCGGTGTCGCGCCCGTGGAACTGCCGGAAGGCGATCTTGGTCAGGCCAATGCCGGGAGAGCCGGTGATCGCCTCAACAGCGTTGTTCGCGAATGTGTGCGCCTGCCGCCGCAGGCTGCCTCCCTGATATCGTTTGTTCAGGATGAACCCGCGCTTCACATGGTCGTACACCGCGCCGTTAATGCTGCCGGCATTTTTTCCCTTGATGGTGAACTGCGCCTTGGCCTTGTCCACGAACTCGAAGCCCTGCACGAACAGGTCGAACTTCAGCAAGGCCAGCGTCTCGCCGGTGAAGCCCTCGAGGGTTACCGGGATCGCCTTGACGTCGCCGGCGTCGAACACGTCGACATCGATTGAGGGTTGCGCTTGGCCAAGCGCGGAGCCGGCTAAAAGCAGGGCGGCTAAAACTGGGAATCGGATGTGGGTTACTTTCCTCATGAAAAATTTCTCGAGTTAAAATTAATGTTGAAGGTCTGTTGCGAGCTTTTCATCGACTCGGGGAACGGCTTGATGAACTTCACGCGGTCTAGCGCCTTTTGCACCGAGCGATCCCAACTCGCCACGCCGGATTTACCCGTGACCCGGGCCGAGAGGATCGTGCCGTTTCGGGCGATGACCAGGCGGACTCTCACGACCGGATCCCCGCTGATCGCGCCGGGGTGGATCGTGGCGTCCATGTATTTGCGGCGGATGAGCGACTCGTAATTGGCCGAGGCATACCGGCTAAGAGGGACGTTCACCGACGTGCGGCCGGAGAGCTTGGTTTGGAGCTTGTTGAGCGCTGCTTGCTGCTTGGCCGCTTCCTTTTGTGACTCTTTTTTTTGAGCATCCGGTTTCCGGACATTCGAGTTGAGATTGACCTTTATTTTGGGCTTGGGCTTGGGCTTGGGCTTGGGCTTGGGCTTGGGCTTGGGCTTGGGAGTGATTTTTTTCGGCTTAGGGGGGAGGGGCTTTGGTTTTAGTTTCGGCTTGGGCTGGACTTTTTTTGGTTCGGGCTGCTTGGGTTTGGGCGTCGAGGGGGCTGGCGGGGGAGCCACCAGGGCGGCCGGGGAGAGCAACTTCTCGATCACTTCCGACGGAACCAAATCGATCACCCGCACCTTCTCCTCACGCTTGGCCAGGAGCATCGGGCCAAGCACGAGCATGGCTAGAATCAGCGCGTGAAATACGACTGATCCAACCAGGCAACTGCGTTTTAACCTACCCATTCTTCCTTCCTTCTTTCTTATTCCGGCTCTGTTCGCAGGGAAACCCGCGTGATGCCGTTTTGCTCGCAGCGGTTCAGCACCGCGGCGACTGCGCCGTACGTCCCGCGGTGATCCGCCCGGACGTACACCAAAATATTCGGATTGTTTTGATGATCCGCAACCAGTTTTTGTTCAATCTGCCCGAGCGACAACGACTCGTTGTCGAGCATGTAGCCGCCCGACTGATTCACCTCGACGGTGCGAATGTCATTCCTGTCCAGCGGCCTGTCCGGCTGTCCGCCGCCGGGGAGGTCGAGCGACAAGCCCTGCTCGAGCAGCGGCGTGGTGATCATGAAAATAACCAGTAACACGAACGCAAGGTCGATGAGCGGCGTGACGTTGAGGTCGCTCAGCGTGACCAGCGGGTTGCGTTGTGAGAACCGGCGCATGACGACTAAAATTTACTCGCTGCCATCGTGATAACCTTGAATGCGCCGTACGCTACGATCATCATGATCGCCGTCTGGGCAAGCGTGAGCTTTTGCGATTTGCCGAACAACCGCTTCTTGAGTTTCCGGAACGGGCTCTGGTGCATCCGGTGACGGCACTCCGGGCACTTGGAGATCACCCGCTGCACCTTGGCCCCGCATTTCTTGCACTTGACGAAAAGCTGCGAGTTGCAGTACTCGCACTGCTTGAGGTCGCCGGGGTTCAGGTGGCTGCACTTCGGGCAGAGTAACCCTTTTTCTCCCTGCACTAAATTTTTCGAGGGCATGCTGTTTATTCGTCCTTGAGGAACTCGGTTTCCATGCACGAGGCTAGTTCCTGCGCAAAGTTGTCCAGTTCCACCGTGAAGACCCGCAAGTTGTGCACCAGCCAGTTGTAGCCGACCATCGACGGGATCGCCACCAGCAGCCCGGCCACCGTCGTGCCCAGCGCCGCCGCCACGCCCGGCGCCATCACCGGTAGGCTGGCGGTCTGCAGCATGGCGACGTTGGTGAAGGTACTCATCACCCCCCAGACCGTGCCCAGCAGCCCGACGAAAGGCGCGCCGCTCACGGCGCTCGCAAGCTGGATCAGCCCGCTCTCGAGTTTGAGCGACTCCTTGGCAACGTCGCTCTCGATGGTGCGCTTGACATGTTCCATCGACTTGACGGTGGCGTATTGTTCCGAGCCAAGCTCGCCCTCGGTGCCGTTGGTCTTGAGCCGGCCCAGCAGATTCTTGCAGCCGTTGTCGTACACGTTGAACAGTGGGCAGCCCTCAATGTGGATGTTGCGGTCATGGATCACGAGCACGCCCTCGTGCTGGTGAAACTCATCGACAAACAGCTTGTTTAGCTTGCGAGCCTGCCGGGTCTGAAGCACTTTTTGCAACATCACCGACCAGACAAACATCGACAGCACCCCCAGGAAAACAATGATGGATTTACCTGCCAGCGTGGACGCAGTCCACACGTAAATAAGCTCGTTCGGGGCAGCCACCGGCGCCCCAGCTTGTAAAAGCATAATCATCTTTGCGGTGTTCGCGAACGAACCTACTCCTTGGGGGCAATATCCTTATCGCTTGGCCAAGGGCTGGTCAAAGGCAAACCGGCGATTTTTTATGATTTTTTTTGACCTAAGCCTTGGCCAAGCGGGGTTGGAAATGTTCAGTCAACAGCTGGGTCATATCACAACCAGCAACTCAATGAAAATAGCCATCCCCAAGGAGATCATAAAACAGGAATAAAGGGTCGGACTGCTCTCCTCGGTTGCCTATCAACTGGTGCTGCATGCGCCGGGACCTCGCGCGCTTCGACCACCCAACACGCCTCGGTGTTCATTTAGGAGGGCGTGAGCCGCTATTCCGTGGCCAACATGCCGGCAGCCTACGCGGGCACCGCCACCCAGACGCTGACCAACGTCACGTATCGCTACGTCGAGATGCTCGCCAACCACGGCCTTGCCGAGGCCTGCGCTCTGGCGCCTGAGTTGGTCAGGGGCATCAACACCCACCAATCTGAGAAAGACGGCTGTGAGCCAATTGCGATTACATCTAGTTTGGCTATCCTCGTGCTTGGGACTGATCCAAAACGATTTGCTTTATTTTCGAGGAAGACGTTCGAGGGCTGTAACTAAATTGGGCAATTTGTTTGCCCGATTTTTTCAAATAAGCATCCACAGCGAAGTTGTGAGGTTTACTCCCCCAATCTTCTCCAATCACAAAGATATCCGCGTTCACAGCTCTGCAGCCTGAAATATATTCAAGTTCATGATAAGGACGGACAATGTCGACACAGCTTAACGCCCGCAACATCTCCACGCGCTGCCCCAACGGAACAACTGGAATATTTGCTTTGTAAAGGTTTACGACCTTATCTGAAGCAACGCCAACGGCGAGGATATCGCCCAGTGACTTGCAATGGTTCAGCAGAGCAAGATGGCCGACATGAAGTAAATCGAAAGTGCCAACTGTATAGACGATCATTCTCCGCTTTTTCCTTTTACTTGTCCATAAACTGTGCTATTTGAGTGAGAAGTGAAATTTATTCATTTTTTTTCAAAAAAATCCGAGATAACTCCAGACCTTCAGAAATCTAGAATCGGTGTTTGTTTTGAAAGCGACTCGTTTCAAATGCACACAGAAAGTGTAGCTGAGATTACCTTTCAAATATTGACTAATAATAATAGGGACCTGCCATGAGAGCCGAAAAGGCCAAAGCGACAGAACAACCAAAAAGCATCCTTTCATATGTTAAAGATATTGTCAATATCTGTTCTCTTGCAGGTCTGGGATGCACGCTGTTAGCGATCTATTTTCTAATAGAGGGTGTATATGCCGCTGCAATGATCGGCATGATCTGGGCGGTCGCATTCGATTGGGCTGACGGAATTATTGCGCGCAGGATGACGGGGCGAACAGGCGCTGATCGAAAATTTGGAGGCCAGCTTGATCTGCTAATTGATATCGTAAGTTATGGCGTCACTCCCGCTATTTTGATCTTGAGCTATGCTAACTTTAGCCCAGCCTTTTTGCCAGTCGTTTTCATAATGCTGGTTTTTGGTGCGCTCCGGCTGAGTTATTTTAGCACCTTTGGGCTATCGGATGATGCGAAATATACTGGTTTAGCTATTGATAATAACAGTATTATTCTTGTCTTTATTTTTATATTTGAAGGGTATTTTGATCCCTCAGTGTTTTCCATCATTCTCGGTACCAGCGGCCTCTGCCTTGCGGTCTTGAATGTTTCTCAGATAAAGACGCCAAAGCTATCCGGCAATCCCGTCAACGTCGCTCTTCTTGCGATCTATACGCTGGCAGTATCCATTATCCATGGTTGGTCCCTATTGTAAATTTAGTCTGAAAAAGCAGGTGCCTTTTTGACAATTGACTGGAGCATTACGCGCAAAGCTACAATTGACGGGGTTGCGGCGAACGGCAGTAAAGTCCACATAGCCGGCCTTGGCGGATATCGCAGCGAATGTCTTTAATCCGCCCATAAACGGCCAACTGACCTGCGCAGCCGTTGGCCAAGCGCTTGGCCGAGAGTGCCAGGAGCTCAAGCTGTAAACCAAGCGCGCTAAAAAGTCGTGCGAGCGTCTTTGCGTGCGGCCGTCCCTACCGCTTTTCGAAGCAACACATAGCGGTGCAGAGAACCGCATTCCATGACGCTGTCGCGACAATAAATACCCCGTTGTTATGTCGCTCTCATCCGCGCAAACGGATTGATCGGCCTTTGCCGCCGCTTCCGGCCGTGATTAACTCGCCCGATGCAAAAGGACGAGATTGCGGACATCCTCAAGGAGATCGGGGTGTTCCTCGAGTTAAAGGGCGAGAACCCGTTCAAGACGCGCGCCTACCAAAACGGCGCGCGCACTCTCGAGAGCCTCACCGAGCCGTTAGCCAAGCTCGTCGAGGAGGAACGCCTGGGCGACATCAAGGGCATCGGCAAGGCGTTGGCTGAGAAGATCACCGAGCTGGCCACCACCGGCCGCCTCGCTTATTACGACGAGCTCAAGGCCTCAATCCCCGACGGCCTCATCGCCATGCTCAACATCCCCGGCTTGGGGCCGAAAAAGGTCAAGGCTGTTTACAGCAAACTCGGCATCGAGACCGTCGAGGTACTCGAGCAGGCATGCAAAGACAGCAAACTCGCCGAACTGCCGGGCTTCGGCAAAAAGACCGAGTCGAAAATCCTTGAGGGCATTGAGTTCCGCCGCAACTACGCCTCGCACCACCACGTTAGCGCCGCCCTCAATCTCGCCGAACCCATCCTCGAGCAGCTCCGCGCCCACCCCGACGTCATCCGCTGCAGCACCGCCGGCAGCCTGCGCCGCCACAAGGAAATCGTCCGCGACATCGACTTCCTCGTTTCGTCGAAAAACCCAGAGTCGATCATTGGGTTTTTCACCGACCAAGCCGGCATCCTCTCCGTCTCGGCCAAGGGCGACACCAAGGCCAGCGTCATTCTAGAGGGCGGCATACAGGGCGATCTGCGCGTCGTCAGCGATACCGAGTATCCGTTCGCGCAGGCCTACTTCACAGGCAGCAAGGAGCACAATATCGCCATGCGCCAACGCGCCATCGCCCGCGGCCTGCGCCTTAACGAGTACGGCCTTTTCAAGAGCACCGAGGAAACCCGCGACCCCAAGCTGCGGCTCGACTGCAAAACCGAGGAGGACATCTTCGCCGCGCTAGACCTCGCCTACATCCCGCCGGAGCTGCGCGAGGACAAGGGTGAGTTCGACGCCGGCGAGGCGGGCAAAATCCCGCGCCTCATCGAGTGGACCAATCTCAAGGGCTCGCTGCACAACCACTCCAACTGGAGCGATGGCGCCGAGTCGCTCGAGGAGATCGCCGACCACATGAGCGGGCTGGGCTGCGGCTACTGGGCCATCACCGACCACTCGCGCGCGTCGTTCCAAGCCAACGGCCTCGACGAGGCGAGGCTCCGCAAACAAATCGCCGAGGTCGCACGCGTCAACCAGCAACTCGAGGCTGACGGCAACCCCTTCCGCCTTCTCAGTGGCATCGAGGTGGACATACTCAAAACCAAGCTCGATTTCGACGACTCCCTGCTCGCCGAACTTGACGTCGTTGTTGCCAGCCTGCACGTCGCGGGCAGCAGCGAGGCCGACAATACCGGCCGTCTCATCGCCGCCGCTGAGAACCCCAACGTCCACATGCTGGGTCACCTCACCGGCCGGCTGCTGCTCCGCCGCGAAGCCTATCCCGTCAACCAGCACGCCGTCATCGACGCCTGCGCCGCGACCGGTACCTGGCTCGAGCTTAACGCCAACCCGTACCGTTTCGACCTCGATTGGCGCCTGTGGCAGCACGCCAAGGCTAAGGGGGTGAAATGCGTCATCAACACCGACGCCCACCGCAACGAGCACGCCGGTTTTTTACGCTTGGGTACCGGTATCGCCCGCAAAGGCTGGCTCACCGCCAACGACGTCATCAATACCCTTCCCCTGCCCAAGCTCCTGAAGGAACTAGGTAAAAAACGAAACAAGAAATGACTGCTTGGCCAAGCGCTTGGGTTTTAATCGAGGGAGTGGCGACTGCGGAAAGCGAGGTACACCGCGCCGCCGATGAGGCTCCACAACAGGCTGCCGGCGAACGCCAGCAGCGAGAGTGACAACGCCGTCTTGGCCTCGATGCCGATCGCGGTGGCGCTGAGCAGCAACACGTAGAGGTTTTCGCGGACACCGATGCCGCTGGGCGTGATTGGCAGTGCGCTGATGCAGATGATCGCCGGGACGATGAGCAGCAGCACGCGGAAGTGCTCGCCCATCGGCAGGCCAAGCCCGAAGCCAAGCGCGACGATCTGCAACACGCAGGCCAAGCTGAGCAGCATCGACCAGCCGAGCACGCGCGGGAGGAAACCGGGCTTTTCGCCAAAGGCGTGGCACGCCTCGATACAGCGCACCAATACCTCGCCTTTGGGCAGCCTGGCCAGGAACGCCTCGAACTTTAGGCGCGGCTTGGTTGGCCCGGCCCAAAATGACAGCACGACGACCAACCCGCTCACGAAGAGCATGCCGAGGACGACGAGCATCACGGCCATGAAGCGTTGCTGGCTCATCACGATGTTCCAGTTGGGCAATGCCATCATCGAAACAAAGAGCAGCATCGCGAACAGGCCAAGCAGCCGGTCGACGACAACTGTGGTCACGGCTTCGGCTTTTTTGTGGGCGGTCTCGGCGGCGGCGAAGTAGGCCTTTAGCAGGTCGCCGCCGGTCGAGCCGAGTAGGAAGGAGTTGAAAAAATGGGCGACCAACGAAATGCCGGTGGCGCGGCCAAGCGACAGATGCAACCCCTGTACCGCCAGCACCAAACGCCAGCGGATGACGCCAATGAAAATCGTCGCGCCCATGAAAACAAACGAGGCCAGCAGCCATACAATGCTTACGTCGGAGATGGTCTCCCACAAGGCGACCGGCCCGATCGTCCAGCTTGCACGAACCTGTTCGGCGAATGTCA
>Ga0302127_10002993_pt1 | contig 10203 bp, 10 predicted proteins | sample CB4_SCM_MG_FD_204452 | JGI IMG/M metagenome (GOLD analysis project Ga0302127, IMG submission 204452) | Marine microbial communities from Western Arctic Ocean, Canada - CB4_SCM | ecosystem: Environmental > Aquatic > Marine > Oceanic | place: Canada: Western Arctic Ocean | collected 2017-09-24 | reverse complement strand
GACCGACCCCGGCAGGGGTGCATCAGCGGTCGGCGACGGCGACCAGATCGCGTCACTGGCCCAGCGAGCAATGGCGCGTTCGGTCGACCTCATGGTCGTAGCCGTGGTGTCCCTCGCATTGTTTGCGCCGCAACTCATTCTCAAAGGCGCTGAGGCCAGGGTGCCCCGATGGACTCAGGTCGCGGTGTTCGTGCTCTGGCTCGCCTATGAAGCCGGCACGACTGCTGTACTGGGCCAGACGATGGGCAAGCTCGCCACCGGGTGCCGAGTGGCGGACCGCCAGACGGGGTGCCGACCAGGGTTCGCTCGCAGCATCGTGCGCGCCGCAGTCATCCCCGGACTCTTGCCGTTCCTGGCCATCTTTGGGCTTATTGGGTATGCCACGGCCATCCTCGATCCGCAGGAGTACCGAGGGCTGCTCGACCGGCTTGCCGGCACGGTGGTAGTCCGAGCCGTGTCTGGCGAACGCCGCTGAGATCGCCGCGTGGGAGTCAGCTCGGATCGATCACGACGATGACGTCGCCGCCGCCGACGCTGTCGCCGGTGGCGATCTTGATTTCTGTCACGGTGCCGGCGACGTCGGAGGCGATGTTGTTCTCCATTTTCATGGCCTCGAGCACCACCAAGGTGTCGCCCGCTTCAACGATCTGCCCGACTTCCACCTCGATCTTGACGATGGTGCCCTGCATGGGAACGGTGATTTGGCCGTTGCCGGCACCACCTGCGCCGCTGCCCGCCGTATTGGCGCGGCGGCGGGGCTTGGCCGCGGCGGCGTCGGGAACCCACATTGCGACGTCGAATCGCTTGCCGTTGACCTCGACTTCGAGCTCGCGACGGATCAGGGTTTCGTCGGATTCTGGAGCTGTTGTTGCGCCGCCAATAACGCCGGTTAGATCCAGGGTCTCCTCGACCCACTTCGTCGAGATGTCGATCGATGAGAAGTCTGGGTGGGCGAGGATCGCAATGTCCGCGGGAACCGTGGTGGCCACGCCGGTGATCTCGAGTTCGTGCAGCGCCCGGAGCGTCCTGGCGATAGCGCGATCTCGATCCGACCCCCAGCAGATGAGCTTGCCCACGAGGTTGTCGTAGTATTGGCTGACCACGTCGCCTGCCTCATAGCCACCGTCCCAGCGCGTCCCAAAGCCAGACGGCGGGCGCAATGTGGTGATGGGTCCGGGGCTTGGCAAGAAGGCGCCCTCAGCAGGATCTTCGGCGTTGATGCGAACTTCGATGGCGTGGCCGGTGATGGTCACATCGTCTTGGGTCATCGCCAACTCGCCGCCAGAGGCGACGTGGAGTTGTTGTTCGACGAGGTCGACACCCGTGACCAGTTCGGTGACGGGATGTTCTACCTGGAGCCGCGTATTCATTTCGAGGTAGAAGAACGCCCCGTTTTCGTAGAGAAACTCGACCGTGCCTGCGTTGGTGTAATCACAGCCCTTGGCAACCTTGACGGCGGCCTCGCCCATGGCCGCCAAGATGGCGGGGTCGATCCCGGGTGCCGGTGCTTCCTCGATGAGTTTCTGGTGGCGACGCTGCGCTGAACAGTCTCGGGTTCCGAGGTAAATGCAGTTGCCGTGGGTGTCGGCGAGAATTTGCACTTCGATGTGGCGCGGGTTGGTGAGGTAGCGCTCCATGTAAATTTCGTCGCGCCCGAAATACGCGAGTGCCTCACGCTGGGCGGACTCGATAGCGGCATCCACTTCGGCTGCATCGGCCACGACCTTCATGCCCCGGCCCCCGCCGCCGTAGGCAGCCTTGATGGCAACCGGATAGCCGTGCTCTTCGCCAAAGGCCAGAACCTGTGACGCGTCGCTGATGAATTCGGTGGTGCCCGGCACGCCGTCTACGCCCACGTCGTCGGCAGCCTTGCGTGCGCTGATCTTGTCGCCCATTACCTCGATGGCGGCCGGAGGCGGACCAATGAAGGTCACGCCCCGGTCGGTGATCGCTCGAGCAAACTCGGCGTTCTCAGAGAAGAAGCCGTAGCCCGGATGGACAGCGTCTGCGCCGCTTCGATCGATCACGTCGAGGATTGCGTCGGTGTGGAGATAGCTTTCGGCGGCAGTCTGGCCGCCCAGCGCGTATGCCTCGTCGGCCAGCCGCACGTGAAGTGCGGACCGGTCCAAATCGGAGTAAACAGCAACCGTGGTGATACCGAGCTCGTGGCAGGCGCGAATCACCCGGACAGCTATCTCTCCCCGGTTTGCAATGAGAACCTTCTGGAACACTGTGGTGGGACCCCAACGACTAGAAAAATACGGAATGAGCGGCGTAAGCCTTCATCAGCCGACCAATGGTGACAGATCCGAGGGGGTTCATGGCATCTCAAGATAGAAAAAGAGGTCCAGAACTTCTGCGGCAATGGGGCGAAACTGTTTCGCAGGCCATGTCGGGGACGCCGTTTGACCAGGTCAGCTGGGTCGCTGAGACCGGTTCGACCAACGCCGACCTGCTCGACGCAGCGACGCAGGGGAGACCACGCCACGGCGCGGTCTTGGTGGCCGAGCACCAACACGCTGGCCGGGGGCGACGTGATCGCACGTGGACCACCGCGCCCGGCGACGCTCTGCTGGTATCGATCCTGTTGCGTCCCCAAGTCGAGCCCGAAGGGCTCTCGGTCCTGACAACGGCGGTGGCCTTGTCGGCGGCGGAAGCCTGTGCCGCGCTGGGATACCCAGGCATTCGGGTGAAGTGGCCAAACGACTTGGTGGTGGGTGAGCCCGGCCATCATCGCAAGCTCGCAGGTGTGCTGGCCCAGTCTCAGGTCATGGGCAGTGACGTCGTCGTGGTGGTCGGGATTGGACTGAACGTCATCTCCGAACGGTTCGGCGAGCTGGCAGCCGGGGCAGTCGCGCTCGACCAGATTGGTCCGGCCTGTAACCGACCTGCATTCTTGATCAAGCTCTTGACTCGGCTGGCGTCAACGCTGGACGGCATCGGTGGCGACAACGGCGCCGATCTCTGGCGGCGTTACCGAGACGTGTCGGCGACGCTCGGTACCGTTGTTCGGGCCGAGCTTGACCCTGGAGCGCGTGAGAGGGGGCCTATCGCAGATGCAGACGCCAGTCAGGGCGCAGCGACGGTGACGGGGACCGCAGTGGACATATCTGCGGCTGGAGCGCTCATCGTGGACACAGGCACCGAACGCGTCGAACTCCTGGTGGCCGACGTCGTTTCGTTGCGGCCGGCCTGATTGTTCGCGTAGCCGGCCTGCCGACCTCCTTGGGCCGACCGCACGGTGGGGCTCATCTCGCACTACCATCGCCCGAATGCCTCTGCAGCGCCGGCCTAGGCCGCGACGGACGTGGCGGCAGCGCCTCATGCTCGCCGTCAACCTGGGCATCATCATGTCTGCGCTCGGGTCAGCTGTGGTTCTTGCGTATGCCAAAGAAACCGTCTCGGAGATTCCCAGATACGCGTTTCCCGGGAACATATTGGCGGCCGAGGAAGAACGAATCGTCGACGGTGTCGCCAAACGCCCAGCCCTCAACTTCTTGTTGGTGGGCGTGGACTCGGTCGCGAATCTGCCCCCAGGCCATATCTTGCGAAGCACCCGACCTGCGTCCAACACGCTCACCGACACCATCATCTTGTTGCGAGTCGATCCCGAGAGCGGCAATGCCTGGGCCATGTCGTTGCCGAGAGATCTCTGGCTCCCGGTACCCGAGCCGGTCGGGCGCGAGACCAAGATCAACGCGGCGCTTCCACTTGGCGGGCAGGCCGCCTTGCTGCAGGCCATCCAAGATTTCTTGGACATCCCTATTCATCGATACCTGCAGGTCGACTTCAACGGGTTTTTGGGGTTGGTCGATGAGATCGGCGGCGTTGAGGTCCAAATCGACTTTCCGTTGCGCGACCCTAAGGCGCAGTTCGAGATCACCCGCACCGGCTGTGTCAACCTGACCCCCGAAGAGGCGCTGGGCTACGTCCGATCGCGCACACTCCAGGCGCTTATCAACGGCGGTTGGTCCGTTGTTGACAATCGAGGCGACCTGGGCCGAATCCAGCGCCAACAGGATTTCCTCGTCGTGGCGCTCAAGAAGGCTTTCTCGGAGGGTCTCACCAGCCCAACGGTGCTCAAAGGCCTTATCGACAACGTGCTAGCCGCTGGCTACATCTCGCTCGATGTGCGGACAACGCCGGCCGACATGTTGGAGCTCGCCTCCGACTTCGCCAGCTTCAACGCAGACGAACTCGAACGACTGACCTTGCCGGTGGTGCTTGGGTCGGCGGGCGCTGCATCGGTCGTGCGGATGGTCGAGGGTGAAGCCGAAGAGGTGTTGGCCGTCTTCCGCGGAGAAAGAGACGATCCTCGTTCATTCCGTTTGGTGATCCAGAACGGAACCCCCACCGCAGGGTTGGCCCGCGAGGTCGAATTTGCGCTCAGCCTCAACGGCTTCCGGGTCGTCGAAACCAAGAACGCGGCGAACTTCCAGTTCCAGGAGACGATTATCCGGTATGACCCATCCCAGCTCGACGATGCACGCGAGCTTCAGCGCTGGTTGGGAGTTGAGGCATCTCTGGATCCGCGCAACAAAGACGGAGGGCGGCCGGTGGACCTCATCATTGGTTCGGACTGGGAGGGAATCCTCGCTAGGCCGAGGGCCCAAGGTGCGGTGTCCGCTCCGACTGCGGAGAGCGAGGGGTCCGGGCCCGCCGTCATAAACACTGATCCGGTGCCTCAAACCTCGCCGACGCCGACACCGACGCCGGCCGCGGTGACCACCATCAGCGGGTGCGGTTCGTGAATGCAAGCACAGTGCCGTTGCATTCACCGAGCGGACCGTTAGCGTAAGGCGCCATGGGAAAGGCTTCGTCGGCTAAAAAGATTGCGCGCGCTGCACGTGTGGGCGCAACGAGTGGTCCAAGTGACCGTCGCCAGGTCGGTTTTCCGGCGTTGGTGATCGTGGTGGTCGTGCTTGGTTTGGCGCTGGTCGTATTTGTGCGGACCTCACGCGATGCCCAGGCTTCGCCCACGCTGCAGGATCACTGGCACAACGCGTACGGCATTTACGACTGCACGAGTGGCAGTTTCTTGTCCTCGTTCCAGTCCGAGCGGGACCCCGACGGGATTCATTCGCACCAGGATGGCCTCATCCACATCCACCCGTTCACGGCCGGCGTGACGGGCAGAGAAGCCCGCCTCGACGTCTTCTTGACCAACATGGGCGCACAGATGGACGACGACACTCTCGACCTGCCTGGCGATGATCTTCTCACCGAAGACGGAGCAACGTGTGACGGCGAGCCGGCAGTCTTGCAAGTTGCCCGGTTCGATGACGTGATCAACTCAGACGTCGTGTCTGAAGTGCTGACCGAGGATCTGGCCGGAACTCGGTTCCTCGGCGATGGACAAGGGCTCGTGATCGCTCTGGCTCCCATCGGCGCTGATATTCCTCCGCCGCCGAGTGTCGACCAACTCGCCGCGGTCCTCGGACAGTCTCGAGACGAAGGCGTCGAACCGCCCAATACAACGGCCATCCCTGGCCCCCAGGACTTCATCGCAGACGACGAAGGCTGATCCCCACGGGATCTGTCATGGACGACACGCCTGTCCTGGTCATCGTCAGCGGATACTTCGGTCCCCTTCACTGCGGGCACCTCGACATGATCGAGGCCGGCGCTGCCCGCGGTGATCGGCTGGCTGTGATCGTCAACAACAACGCACAGCAAGTCCTGAAAAAAGGCAAGCTCGTCATTGACGAGAAGGATCGGTTGAGGATCGTCCAGGCACTCAGGGCCGTTGACGACGCCATGGTGTCCATCGATGACGACGCAACGGTGCGTGCATCCATCGAGCGTTTTGCCCAGAAGTATGGGGACCATCACATCATCTTCGGCAACGGCGGCGATAGAGACTCCGGAGCCGTTGTACCCGAGTCGGCCATCTGCGAGAAGTACAACATCGAGATGGTGTTCGATATGGGGGGCTCGGAGAAACGCGACTCCAGCTCGCGGATCAACCAAGAACTGGGTATCGAAGACCCAACCTGAAACTCAGGTCAACGGAACAGGTCCTCGGATGGGTCTCGGACGATCTCTTCGACGGTGGAGCCATCGCGGAACCAACTGGGATCGCCGCCGCGGATGATGGCCACGGGAACCCCGAAGGTCTTGCCCATCACGAGCTCTGCGGCGCCGGCCAGCTCATCTACCAAGGCGACCTCGGTGACCTGCATCTCGCGACCGAGCGCATCCGGGGTTCCGCGAAGGTCAAGGATGGGGGCAACACCGGCGGAGCCGATCGAAACGTCGGTGAGCCCACGGCGCCATGGTCGCCCGAAGGTGTCCGAAATAATGATGGCGGCGTCGATGCCGTGCTTGTGCTTCAGGTTGTCGCGAATCCGGCGGGCCGAGCGGTCGCTGTCGTCGGGGAGCAGTGCTGCCTGGCCGCGCTCGACATTGGACAGGTCGATTCCCGCGTTCGCGCAGACGAAACCGTGTTTGGTTTCGCTGATGATCAGATCGCCACGGCGACGGATGATGCGCACAGATTCCTGTTCGACCAGCGGTTTGTGACTCAACGGGTCGTTGCCATCGATCGCAACGAGCGCGTTCTCCGCCTTGGACACGATCTTCTGGGTGACCACCAGAACATCGCCCGATTCGACCAGGTTCGTCGCGGCGATCAGATCGCCGAGGTCGTCGCCTGGTCTGATCTCGGGGAGACCTTCGATGGGCAGGATTTCGAGCTTCACGAAGGTGCTACCTCGTCAATGGTGGTGTTGGTGTCAATGGCTGTGTTGGTGACAGCGGCGATGATGGTCCGACAGAGATCGGCGGCGATGTCAGGGGTTTGCATCACCGTATCGGTCACCACACATCTGATGCCGAGGTCCTCGACTGCGGGTGCGTGTTCTGCATCCACGCTGTCAATGACGAGAGTGGATGCCACATGGGCGTAGGCACCCGCGACACCTACAGGTGATGGTTCCACCCCGAGTTCGCGCATGAGCCGTTCAGCGGGCCCTTTGAGCGCTTTGCCACCAACGATAGGGGAGACAGCGACGGTGGAATCACGGCGGCTTTGGAGCGCTTCGGTGATCCCGGCGACAGCGAGGAGCGGCCCGATGGAAACAATGGGGTTGGAGGGGGCCACGATTACAACGTCGGCGTCGCTGATGGCCTCGAGGACCCCAGGGGCTGGCTTTGCGGTCTCCACGCCCACGAATCGCACGTTGCTGACGGCGACGTCGTGGTGGCGGCGGACGAAGTAATCCTGGAAGCCGATCTCGCCCTCGTCGACAACGGTCACCCGAGTCTCGACGCGATCGTTGGTGACCGGAATGAGTCGTGCCCCGATGCCCCAGGCTGTGGTGATCTCGGTGGTCACCTCGTGCAACGCAGCGCCTTCGCGGAGTCGCTGGGTCCGGAACATGTGTGTGCCGAGGTCGCGATCGCCCAGATTGAACCAGTCGACGCCGCCGTAGCGTTTAACCATTTCCATGGCCTGCCAGGTCTCGCCGACAAGACCCCAGCCGGTTTCGGTGTTGTCCTGGCCCGCCAGTGTGTAGGTGACGGTGTCAAGGTCGGGGCTGATGTTGAGACCGTGCATGACAACATCGTCGGCCGTGTTGACGATTGCCGTGATGTTGGTGGGCTCGATCGCTAAGACCAATCCCCGTAGGAGGCGGGCGGCGCCCACCCCGCCGGCGAGGACTGTGCAGCGAATGTCGGGGTTCACGAGCGAGAGCGGAGGCGGGCTTCGACCAAGTCGAGATCGGCCTCGATCATGGAGCGAACCAGGTTCTCGAATGGGGTAGCCGGCTTCCAGCCCAGCACCGAACGTGCTTTGGCGTAGTCACCCACCAACAGGTCGACCTCGGCGGGTCGGAAGAATCGCTCATCGATGACGACGTGTTCTTGGTAGTCCAGCCCGACGTGGGCAAAGGCCGCTTCGCAGAACTCGCGAACACTGTGGGTCTCACCCGTGCAGATCACGTAGTCGTCGGGACTGTCTTGTTGGAGCATGGCCCACATGGCTTCGACATAATCGCCGGCGAACCCCCAGTCGCGTTTGGCGTCGAGGTTGCCCAACGCCAGTTCGGTGGTCTCACCGAGCTTGATCTGGGCGACACCGTGGGTGATCTTTCGGGTCACGAACTCGAGGCCGCGTCGCTGGCTCTCGTGGTTGAACAAGATCCCAGACGAAGCGTGGAGATCATAGCTCTCGCGGTAGTTGACCGTGATCCAGTGGCCGTAGACCTTGGCCACGCCGTAGGGGCTCCGAGGATGAAACGGCGTGGTCTCGACTTGGGGGACCTCGCGAACCTTGCCGAACATCTCGCTGGAGCTCGCTTGGTAGAACTTGATGGTCGGGTCGACAATACGGATGGCGTCGAGCAGTCGGGTCACGCCCAAGGCGGTGGTTTCGCCCGTGAGAACCGGCTGGCCGAACGATGTTTGCACGAACGATTGCGCTGCCAGGTTGTACACCTCCGAAGGAGCGTGGGTCTTGATGGCATCGATAAGCGACACTTGGTCCAACAGGTCGCCGTTGACGAACTCGATCTGATCTTGGAAATGGGAGATGCGCTCATAATTCACGGTGCTGCTACGCCGGACCATGCCGACCACGGTGTAGCCCTTGCTGAGGAGCAACTCTGCTAGGTAGGAGCCGTCTTGTCCGGTGACCCCAGTGATGAGCGCAACAGGCATCAGATCTCGATTTCGGTCGAAGAGGTGGGGATTACGTTGGCGTCTGCCACGATGTCGTCGAGGGTGGCGCCGAGCTCTATCTCGGGCCGCCAGCCGCATTCCGCTGAGATCTTGCTGTGGTCGCCACGAAGAGCCGGAAGATCCGAGGGCCGCTGGAGATCGGGGTCGGGGGCCAGCGCGATGTTTGGGTCGGTCCGTTCGAGAAGGAGGTCGGCGATCTCGCGTATGGATCGATCGACCCCGGAGCACACGTTGTACGCCTCGCCTGGGGTGCCACGCTCGGCCAACAGCCGATAGGCGCGTACGACGTCGCGGACGTCGGTGAAGTCGCGCCGCGCGTCGAGGTTGCCGACGGCGATGGAACGGGCACCGTCTGCCTGAGCTCGGACCAACCGGTGCGCTAGTCCTGACGCGACGAAGTGTTCGCTCTGGCCGGGCCCGAGGTGGTTGAACGCCCGAGCACGAATGACACCGAGGCCTTTGTTGGCCCATTGGATGCACAGCATTTCCGCAGCTGCCTTGCTGGCCCCATAGGGGCTGGCGGGGTTGAGCGGAGCTTGCTCATCGAGGGGCAGTTCAGCTGGGGCGACAATGCCGTATACCTCGGCGCTGGTGACCACGATGACACGGTGCACGCCAAGATCGGCTGCTGCGGCAAGCACCGACAGCGTGCCCTCGGTGTTGATGCGCCACGTGCCGCTGGGGTCGCGCCAGGATGCAGCAACGTCTGCTTGGCCAGCGAGGTGGTAGATGACGTCGGGCGACGCGGCTTCGATTTCGGCGGAGAGTCCGTGGATGTCCACTACGTCGGCGCCACCCTGAGCGCGATCAGTGGCCACCGTCTTATCCCCACGGTCATGGAGGTGAGCCAGCAGGTGACCGCCCACGAAGCCGCCGGCACCGGTTACGAAGGCGCGCATGTCATCGCTGCCGGAGTCCGAGGGCGGACCGGAGTTGGGAGGCGTGTTCGTTGACCAACCCACGAAGCGCTTGGCTGAGGTCGCGAGCTGCTGGTGGGAGGTTAGGCTCGAGACTGTCGAGCGCGGCCGAGAAGCGATGCTCGACGCCGTCCAGCCGATCATCGACGTCCTGAAGTTCGACGCGAAGGCGTTCGAGCACCCGAGCGGTTCGCTCGGGGTCACCGAGGATGTCTTGGATGGCATCAAGATCGGGGGCCTGTGCTCCTGCTTCGGAGAAGTGCTGTTCCAGGTCGCGTTTCGCGACTTGTGCCTTGTTCATGGCCAGGATTCCGAGGCCCACACCTGTGTAGAGGAGGTTGGTCAACCACTCGGCAGCGTCTTGGATTGGGTCGTCGGAATCCTCGGGCACCTCATTACTGTATTAGTGCATGGAGCGTTCCCACCGGATTACTGTATTAGTGCATGGAGCGTTCCCACCGGATCACATGATGGGGTACCTCGCTGCACCCGGTTTGAGCGATAGCGTTTGGCCGTTGTGGACTCGACTGACATTGCCTTGGACTGCGAGGCCCGCTCCTCAGCCACGGCGCCGCCGGTGCAGGTGGTGGTGGTCGCCCATGAG
>Ga0302127_10002989_pt1 | contig 10207 bp, 9 predicted proteins | sample CB4_SCM_MG_FD_204452 | JGI IMG/M metagenome (GOLD analysis project Ga0302127, IMG submission 204452) | Marine microbial communities from Western Arctic Ocean, Canada - CB4_SCM | ecosystem: Environmental > Aquatic > Marine > Oceanic | place: Canada: Western Arctic Ocean | collected 2017-09-24 | reverse complement strand
TGGGACCCGGCCGGGCTCTGGGCGGCGCATTGAGCTACAACATTGAGACCGCTGTGCTCGCTGAAGAGAATTTCGTGGCCCTCCTCAACTTGGGCCATCCACTGGCTTGGCAGAAAGCGGTCTCCTCAATCGTCTATGCGAAGATCCGCCTATTCTGTTCTCGGAAACCTTCTCTCTGCGTCAGGTCACGAACGAGTCCTTCTAACGCTCCGGAGTCAGCGTCCAACCGAAGATCGAGACCGGTTGGCTCGAAATGGTCCTGCATTGTGTGCGACCCGGACTCGGAGTGATGATCGTGCCGAGAGCCGTCTCACGGCTGTCGATGACTGGCATCACGATTGGCGAGATCGACGAGCTATGCGTCCAGCGGCGTGCACTGACCGCGTTGCAGCGTAACGAGAGCCGCCAAGTCCCCTTGACTCGGCGACCGACGGAGATCGTCTACCCGTTTCTGCATTTGTCTGATGCGAAATGAGCGTGGGAGGGGCAATCGCCGCACTTCAGCGACGGTCTCGCTGTTCGTCGCGCTCATCGCATGTGACCTGAGGTAGCCCGACGGGAGGTAGCTTCGGGTGGTGATGGCCACGACGAACCCGGGGCCGACGTTGGATGTCGGATCAAGGGAGCACGTGATGGTTTTGCCTACTCTGCGCGATCCGCGGTTGCATATTGCTGCGGTGATCATCACGATCCATGTCCTCGGGCAGGTCGCGTTGGGCTTTCGTGTTTCGATCACTCAGATTCTCGTGGCGATCGGAACGTGTGCGGTTATCGAGGTGACCTGGACGCTGCATCGAATCGGAAAACTGGTCTGGCCGGCCAGTGCGATGCTTACCGGCAGCAGTGTCGGGCTGATCTTTCGGGTCGTCGGGACCGATCACGGTGACTGGTGGAGCACGCGAGGCTGGTATTGGTATTTGCTGGTCGCTGGCGGGTCGCTGCTCACCAAGTACATCATCAGATACCGAGGCGCTCACCTGTTCAATCCTTCGAACCTCGGCTTGGTCGTCGCGTTCTTGTTGTTGGGAAGTTCGCGGGTCGAACCCCTGGATTTCTGGTGGGCGCCACTTGATGGGTGGATGATCGTCGCGTACATGGTGATCCTCGTTGGGGGCCTGGCTATCACTGGGAGGCTCAAGTTGCTCGGGATGGCCGTCGGCTTCTGGGCGACGCTGGTCCCGGGTATCGGGGTGCTCTCCGCATCAGGCCATTGCATCACCGCGCGGTGGTCGTTTGAGCCAGTCTGCGGGGCCCGCTTCTGGTGGGTGATCATCACCTCGCCCGAGCTCATCATCTTTCTGTTCTTCATGATCACCGACCCAAAGACCGTGCCCACCGGCCGTGTTAGTCGGTTCGTGTTCGGCTCCGTGGTCGCGCTTGTCTGCACCCTGCTCATCGCACCCCAAACCACCGAGTTCGGCGCCAAAGTAGCGCTACTCGGTGGTTTGGTGATCGTGTGCGCCATCCGGCCGCTGTTGAATCACTTCCTCCACGGCCAGATGACAGACGTAGACAGCTTCGGTGCATTCGTTGGCACTCTGATGGGAAGCGGCACCCGACTTCTGACCGCCAGCGCGCTTATGACCGTGCTGGTGCTGCTGTTCGGCGTTGGCGTCATTGCCGCGGGCAGTCCCGCCCGAGGGCCAGTGCACAATTTCGAGATATTTGCACTCGACACTGCCTCAGACGAAAAGGACGCCGAGGCCGAGACCGCCTTGCTCCCTGTCGTCAGTGTCGACCCGAAGGTTGCCGGTCTCGACAGCCACCTGGCTGGTGAAGGCGCGCAAGAACTCGCCGTCACCCTGACTGAGATCCTCAAGGTGGAGGCGGCCGCAGTTCTTGCGGGCAACCCTGAGGCGCTCTCTGCCATCGATTACGGCGCCCGGCTCGCGACGATGCAGGCACGTATTGGTCGCGGCGAGCTCGTCATCGAGCGGTACTCGTTCCAGTCGTTGTACCTCACAGTCGTCTTTCCCTTCGGCGTGCAGGGCGGTGCGAGTCCGGGCCTAGTAGCGACCGCCGCGCTCGACGAGGTGACCTACGCCTCCACGGGCGAGGAGCTCGGGCGCCAGCAATGGGCCTGCGACGAGATGACGTTTTCGTTCGTCGCATCCGGAGACGGCCGCTGGCTACTCGTTGACGCCGACACCCACATGGCGTGTAGCGATCCGAGCGGGCGAGACAGTGTTAACCGAGTCGACTCGTCAGACGGCGCAGTGCTGACCGAGTCGACCCCATCCACCCCGTCCACGACTACTACCGCGGTTGTGGCCGTCGGGTTCGTCGATGTCACCGAGCTTGCAGGACTCAGCTACGAACAACGGATTCCCCAACAGGCTCCCGACTGTCTCTTCGGGACCTCACGCTGTGGCCTCGGTGCACAGACCGGAGGCGTTTCGGTTGTTGACTTCGATTCGGACGGTTGGCCTGACCTCTATGTCACCAGAATCAAACACACCGATGTGCTTTTCAGAAACAATAGAGACGGCACGTTCCAGGACATCACAACTGCTGCCGGGCTCGGCGAGTTCGTTGCCAACACCAACGGAGCGGCCTGGGGTGACATCGACAACGACGGCGATCCCGACCTCTACCTCACGACCGTCGACGACGAGCGGTTCTACCTGTTCATCAACGATGGCGAAGGCCATTTGTCGGAGAAAGCGGTTGCCCGGGGAGCGGCGGTCGAGAATCCGTTCCCACACCATGGCACCAGCGTTAACTTCGGTGACTATGACCTGGACGGGTGGCTCGACATGTACGTCGCTGAATGGCGAACCGACTTGCTGGCTCCGGACGCGCCGAGTAACTCCCGGCTGCTCCGTAACCTCGGCATCGTGAACCCAGGGCATTTCGAGGATGTCACCGAGACAGCGGGGGTCGACCTCGTCGGTTACCCGATCGGTCAGAAAATCACTTCGGGGGTATACGCATGGACCGGTTCGTTCGCTGATCTCGATGGGGACGGCTTTCAGGAGCTACTCATCGCCGCCGACTACGAGACGAGTCGACTGTTCTGGAACAACGGAGACGGAACATTCACCGATGGCACCGCTGCGACCGGCGTCGGCACCGATGAGAACGGCATGGGATCTGCGGTCGGGGACTATGACGGAGACGGTGATCTCGACTGGTTCGTGACGTCGATCTTCGACTCCGCAGCAAGCTGCCCCGTCGCAATACGCTCGCCATGCACAGGGAATCGTCTATACCGAAATGACGGTGACCGTTTGTTCAGCGATCAGACCGGCACGAAGGAGGAGGGCGTTCGCGACGGCCATTGGGGTTGGGGAGCTGCCTTCATCGACTTCGACAATGACAGCGACCTCGACATCGCTCTAACGAACGGGGTTGATTTTTCTGTGCAACCGGAGAGCGCACGGTGGCGTAACGATCCGTTCCGGTTGTGGCGCAACGACGGGAGCGATAGGTGGACGGAAGTCGCAGCTGCCGTCGGATTGGTCGACCACCGCTCCGGCAAGGGTTTGGTCACCTTCGACTACGACCGTGATGGTGACCGCGACATCTTTGTGGTCAACAACAACGAAGGCTCCCGCTTGTTCCGCAACGACATCGGAGGCTCGTGGCTCGACGTTGATGCGATCGGTACGACCAGCAACCGCGACGGCATGGGCGCACGGGTCAGTCTGAAGGTGTCACCAGATTCGGAGGCGATGATCCAGGAGGTCGGTGTCGGTAGCCATTTCCTAGGCCAGAGCGAGCGTGTCGTTCACTTCGGCCTTGGCCCTGACGTGGACTCGATCTTCGAGGTCAAGGTCTATTGGCCGGCCTCCGGCCAGACGCAGACGTTCAGCGACGTCGCTCCGGACCAGCGACTTGTGGTAGTAGAACCCTGATCTCGGTGTCGGGTGCAGCCGCTGCTTGCAGGATGCCAAGGATGTGCTCATTATGTGTATACGAACCGAGCACGCTGATGTACTGCAATCGCAACGACATCGTTGTCAACCCGTGTTACTTCATGGAGCGCCGCTCACAGTCAACACCTGGCCGGTGATGAACCGACTATCGGGCCCGACGAGGAAGCTGACGGCTGCGGCGACGTCTTCTGGCATGCCGATACAGCCAAGCGCAGCCAGAGCGCTCCCGGCCTTCACCGCATCAGCCCAGTCGATTCCCTTGCGCTTCGCCGCGTCACGCGTGAGGCGTGTGTCGATGAAGCCAGGAGCAACCGCATTGACGTTGACGCCATCTGGACCCAGCTCCCATGCGAGCGAGCGAGTCAGTCCTTCGGTCCCGGCCTTTGCCGCCCCGTAGTTCGCGTGATTGGCGATACCGCGAGCAGCGATAGACGACACCAGGACGATGCGCCCGTCCCCGGCAGCGCGAAGCGCTCCGACTGATGCTCTGACCAAGGTGTATGCGCCGGTCAGATGCGTGGTGATGACCGATGACCACTGTTCAGGAGTCATCTGCTCGATGGGTGCGCCAACCATGTTGCCCGCAGCAGGAACCACGATGTCGATGCTTCCGAAAGCGTCGCGAACCTGACCGATCGCCTGCGCCACTGATTCTGCATCAGTCACGTCGACAGCATGGGTGTGGGCGTCCACTCCCATTGATGCGAGTTCCGCAGCAACCTCCTCGGCCGGCTCGAGGTCGAGGTCGAGTACTGCGATGGCGCGACACGACGCCGCGAGCCGGCGACAGATAGCGGAACCGATTCCTCGGCCGGCGCCGGAAACGACCGCAACGCGCCCGTCGGTATTCACGTGAGAGAACATCCGCCATCGACGTTCAGGGTCTGTCCGGTGATCCAGAGGGCTGCGTCGGATACCGGGAATATGATCGGTGCCAACACGTCGGCTACGACTCCTCGCCTTAGCGGGATCGTGGACCCGGTCGAGGGTGGGGCGGGGCCGAAGATATTGGTAGGGACCGGGCCTGAGTCCACAGCAATTACCCGATTGTTCGAGCCGGCCAACTCGAAGGCCGCCGAGCGACTGAGTCGCACAACCGCACCCGTACTCACGTCACACATAGGCGATCTCCGGCATCGGTGGCGGAGTGAAACCAACCATCGGCCCTATGTCGACAATGACACCGGCTCCTGCCGACCGCATCTGCCGCTCGGCCGCTTGGAGACGCAAGAACAAACCCTTGTGCTTGACGTCGATAACGGTATCCCAGTCGCTCTCGCCATGATCGCCGAGCGACTTGCTCAGGCCGATTCCGGCGGCGTTCACGAGGGTGGTACAGCAGCGGAGGGTGCCAGCCCATTTGAATACTCGCACGACATCGGAAACCGACGCGAGATTCGCAGCGATGTACGAGAAACGATAGCGGTAGTCGGCGGCCAGTTCGTTCTCGATTTCACCAACCCGACCTCGTTGATGTCGACCCCAAGAACTGCTGCGCTGTGGCAAGAAACTCGATCGTCGTGGTGCGTCCGATTCTGCTCGCCACCCTGGTCACGACCACTTCGGACTCCGCCATGTCACGCAACCTCGAGCTCGAAAAGCGACACTGCGTTGTCGCGTAGAACTTTGGTGAGGATGTCGTCGGGCACACCAGCTGCGAGGACACGATCCAGCGTTTCGCTGATTGGGCAGAATGGGTAACCGGTGGCGAACAAGAACCGGTCCTGAAGGTATGTCTGCATCGCCAGCAGATAGTCCTGTTCGCCGGGCAGGCCGGGAAAGTACACGTCGGGCAACATCCACACGTTCTGCCGCCGAAACGCGACACCGACTGCTTCTTGTACATAGGGCCAACCGCCATGGACGTTCACAATGGTGAGATCAGGGAAGCGGCCCGCCACAGTGTCGATCCGGCGTGGATCGGAGAACGAAATGTCGGGGCCCGTCTCGCCTCCGCCCATGATAAGCGCTGGGAGCCCGGCCGCCTGACAGGCTTCGTAGCACGGGTTGATCATCGGGTCGTCGAGATACGTCGGCACCTCGCAGATACCCGGTTCGAAAACGATGCCCTTCGCTCCGCGTTCGTTCAGGCCGGCAATTGTGTCGGCCGCGCCAGCCAGGCTTGGGTCAACTGCGGCATATACGAAGACTGTTCCGGGACGCTGGTCGCGGGCTTCGAAGACGAGATCGTTGCCCTTGCCACCCCACCATTTGTTGGGAGACCGTGCCGGAATACCCACCTGACAGATCCCCGCATCCTCGGCCTCGGCGAAGAACGCATCGAGGGTCGGCTCTTCCATTGTGACGGTGGGTGTCCAGCCTCGAGCTCGAACGTTGGCCATTGTTCGAGCGGGGTTGGTATATGTCCGGTCCTCCAGGAAGGCCTCAATCGGTGGGCGGGCACGAGCGTCGACGATGCCCAGCGACGCAGCCTCGCTTCGCATCACTTCGGGAGCACCGCCGTCATCATGGTGTGGATGAGCATCCCAAAGCCGAGATCGACGATATAGGTATTGCGCGCTGGCCAGTCGCGATCATTTGGGAACATCTTTAGCCACTCGGCACCCACCAGGGGCCGAATCGAGTTGTCCATTACGTTGAACGTCACGATCGCGATGTCGTCGGTGCTGCCACCGGCGCTCTCGACGATTGTTCGCATATGTTGAAAAACCAACTCAACCTGCCGGGCAGGATCCTCGGGGATACTGCCCGTTTCGGGATCCATCGCATGGATTCCGCTGGAGTACACCATGTTGTCGATCCGGATGGCCATCGGAATCGGAAGATCTCCATGGCGAACACCCGGCACGTCGATGATTTGTCGCCTACTCATGGCTCCCCTTCTGAGGTGTCGTCGAGTGGTCCCTCAGACCGAGACCAGCTTTTTGCTGTAGTCGTTGAGGCTGTAGGCACCGCCAGGAGCACACACGAAGATATCTTCGACGCGGACGCCAAGTGTTCCCGGCCAAAAGATCGATGGCTCGATCGTGAAGGTCATGTTGGGTTCAAGGGGCGTGGTGTCCTCTTCGGAGATGAACGGCCGCTCGTGCGTGTCGAGCCCGATGCAGTGCCCGGTGCGGTGGCGGTACCACTCGCCATAGCCAGCGTCTTCGATCACCTTGCGCGTGGCGGCATGGACCTCTCGTCCGGTCGATCCCGGCACGGCGACGCGACGACCAGCCTCCTGTGAGGCGATCACTACATCGTAGGCTTCGATATAGCGATCGTTGGGCTCGCCGATGTGCAAGGTTCGGCCGAAGTCAGAGCAATAGCCCTCGACAACGGTTCCGAAGTCGAAACAGAGTGCGTCCCCTTCGCTGAGCGGCTGGCCGGCGATGCGAATCGAGGCATCCCGTGTCGAACTCGGCCCGAGGGCGAACACACCGGTGTCGAACGATGGCGTCCGCCCTCCGTGAACCACCATTAGATGATCGACCTTCGACGCGATCTCTGCCTCGGTGACACCTGCGTGGACCTCTGCGGTGATCTCGGCCATCACAACATCGCAGATTCGCGCCGAAGTGGTCATCACTTCGAGTTCGACGGCTTCTTTGATCCAGCGCATCTGCTCAATCTCGTGCTGTACGTTGACCAACTCTGCCCCGGCGGTGGCCTTGACGAGGTTGAGCGCTGTGGCGGCCCAGGTGCGATTCGTCACCCCAACTCGCCGCAGGTTTCCCCGCGACCGGATCGCTTCGCTGAACATCTCGTAGCCGTCGTCGACGTTGCGAACGTGCACCACGTCGCCAGCAACACCACCTGGCAATTGGAACGCGGAGTAGCCCTGCGGAATCACGAACGTGGGCTGGTGGCCAGGGACGAGTAGCGCACCGAGCACCCACTGGTTGACGTGTTCGTAGTTGCCGAACGATGCCTTGCGTCGCGGAAACCCGGTCAGGTACTCGAGGTCTCCCGAGGGTGGCAAGAAGGCGGCGTCGACACCTAGAGCTGCGAGTCGTTCCTCGAAGCGGGCGCGGCGGCCATCGTGGTCGAAGTTGGTCATGCGGCACATCCGATCCCGGCCCAGCGAGTGAACAGTTTCTCGGCATTGGTGCGAAAGATAGCGTCCCGCTGCTGGGCAGTCAGAAAGTCAATGCTCTCGATGACCGGGCCGAGGTCGTCCATCATCTTCCCTGATGCGGGGTCGACGCCTGATCCGATACCGGGAGTTTCCGTTCCGAAGAGGCAGTTCTCGTGGCCCACAATTTTGAACAACAACTCCAAGGACTCCTTGTTGTACAGCACGGTGTCAAAATACATCTTTCGAAGACTATCACCGAAGTTTTCCTTGCCTTTTTGGATGCGCTGCGCCTGCCAACGCCCGTACTGATACGGGACCGATGCGCCGCCATGCGACACGATTAGCTTCAGCGTGGGGAAGTCGTCGAAGACGGTGGAGTCGACCAGAGCCATGACTGCGATGCTCTCCTCGGTGATGAAATGATTGGAATACGACTCTCGTGGGTTTGAACACGACGCGGCGTGCACCAGGCCTGGAACGTCGAGCTCGACCATCTTTTCGTACAACGGATACCAGTACTCGTCCGCCATGGTTGGCGTTGCATAGTCGCCTTCACCCGGGTCGGGGTTGATCACACAACCGACGAAGCCGAGCTCGACCACACACCGCTCGAGTTCAGCGAGGGTGTTTTCGGTTCCGACTCCGGCGTTTTGGGGCAACGCAGCGATGCCCACGAACGAGTCTGGATACGCAGCGACCTGTAGTGCCACGACATCATTGACCGCCTCCATGAACCAATGGACGATGATCTCGGGTTTGCGCGAGTGCATCATTGAGAAGGGCCGTGCCGAGATGAACTGCCGATCGATGTTGTAGTCCTTCAACCGCTGTACATGATTCGCTGCGGCGTTAACTATCTCTTCGTCGCTCGCTCGGATCTTGCCCTTGCCGTGAAAGGCTCGAGCCGACATTAGCCCAGCCTGGTATGCGTACAGGGCGGGCGGGGCCGAAACATGTCCGTGTATATCGATGTATCCCATTTGGCGAATCATATGTTACTTTGCCGCGATGAACAGGACCCGAACAGTTAACTTCAAAACGTGATCCGCACCGGCGAGCAATACATGGACGCCCTACGGGCGCCACGCGAGGTTTATGTCGGGGGTGAGCGGGTCGAGGACGTGACAACGTACGCGCCGTTCCGGAAGCCGATCGAATCGTACGCGCGTCTCTATGACCGCAAACACAACCCAGAGCACCAAGACGTTCTCTCCTACGTCGCCGACGACGGTGAGCGCTACGACATCAGTTTCATGGTTCCTAAGAGCAAAGAAGATCTGAAGCGCAAAGGTCGCGCCTTCAACAACTTCTCCGCAGCGTCCTATGGCTGCCTCGGTCGCGGACCGGAGTCGATGGCGGCGCTGGTCGCCGGCCTCAGTGAGTCGGCCGACTGGTTCGAGCAATGGGGTGAGGGCCACGGGCAGAAGATCACCGACTTCTGCAACCACGTGCGTGACAACGACTTGTTCGTCACCCATGCGCTCGGCAACCCTCAGTCCGACCGTTCGAAGAGCTCGTCCGAACAGGACAATCCCTACTTGCATCTCCGAATGAAGGAGGAGACCCCTGAGGGGTTGATCATTCGTGGCGCGAAGCAGCTTGCCACCGCTGCGCCCTTCGCCGACGAGGTTCTTGTGTTCCCCAACGGCCGACAGTTCGGCCCCAGCGATGAGGCATATGCGATGTGCTTTGCCATTCCGGCGGACACACCGGGCCTCAAGATATTGTGTCGTGAACCGCTGATCACAGACGATCAACTCAACGTGTACGACCACCCCTTGAGCTCCAGATACGAGGAAATCGACGCGTTACTTGTGTTCGACGACGTTCTGGTGCCCTGGGATCGAGTTTTCTTCCACAACAACCTTTTCGCTGCCAACAACATGCGGTTCATGACCGCTGTCGCTGCCTTCTCGGGCCACCTGTCGATCCATCGGGCCATCGTGCGTTCAGGACTCGCTGTAGCCACAGCCATGGCGCTCACCGAGTCCGCCGGCACCAACAACTTCCCGAACGTCGGCGAGATCATCGGCCGGATCACGGCGATGCACAAAGCAGCTGAGGCATTGCTCTTTCGGTGCGAGGAAGATCCGCGGGTTGACGAGAACGGAACCTATTACCCGAACTCAGACGCGTTGACGGCCCATGGCCTGCTGTTTCCTGACTTCTACGTCGCCACGCTTGAGGCCATCAAGCGAACCGGAGCCGCTGGTCTGATGCTCACTCCGATGGCAGCGGATTTTCACGGCGAGGCAGGAGACTTTGCGGAAACCTACTTTGCAGGCGTCAACGGGATGACCGGTTCGGA
>Ga0302127_10002988_pt1 | contig 10207 bp, 7 predicted proteins | sample CB4_SCM_MG_FD_204452 | JGI IMG/M metagenome (GOLD analysis project Ga0302127, IMG submission 204452) | Marine microbial communities from Western Arctic Ocean, Canada - CB4_SCM | ecosystem: Environmental > Aquatic > Marine > Oceanic | place: Canada: Western Arctic Ocean | collected 2017-09-24 | reverse complement strand
TTAACCGCACGGAATACACCAATGTAATACGCGATATGCTGGGTGTGAAGATCGATGGCGCCGCACTGCTACCCCCTGATAATTCTGGAGGCTTCGATAATCTGGGGGATCTACTTTCTGTATCTCCAATATTAACAGAGAAATATATGTCGGTTGCGCGCGAGGTCAGTCGCCTGGCTATTGGTGACATGGGAATAGGTATAAATAGTAAGTTATATTCCGTTTCACCTTTTATACTTCAAAATGATTATATGAATGAAGACCTGCCCTTCGGTACCCGCGGAGGTCTTTCGATCAGTCATCGCTTCCCACTGGACGGCGAATACGAGATTAGCGTCAGACTATTAAGGACAGATGATACCGGCCTCGTGGTAGGCATGAACAGACCGCATCACCTGGACATCCTCATTGATGGTAAAAGAATCAAACTTCTTACAGTTGGAGGCAAGAACATCGGTCTGGCATTAGGACCCAAGACAGATGATGGGATACCACCGGATTTTGAGCAGGCGCAATATGAGCGTACAGCTGATGCCAATTTAAAGATCCGATTTGCGGCTAAAGCAGGCGAGAAACTTGTTCAAATCGCATTTCTTGATGAGAGTTTTGCCTGGGAAAACCAGATCCCTCGACGAAATTTTGAAAATTTTAATCGAGCAAGACTGGAAAAAAACAAAGATTATGAAAGGGCATGGATGGACCCATCAGTGAGCAGCGTAACTATAACCGGGCCCCATAAAATTGAAGGACCGGGAGATACTGTTAGCCGCAAGACAATCTTTATCTGCTCACCAACGCGTAAAGCAGATGAGGAGCCCTGTGCCCGTGATATTTTTTCAAATTTGGTGCGCAGTGCTTATCGTCGTCCCGTAACAAAACAGGATATTGAACCATTTCTTGGTCTTTACCAGCAAGGCAAAAAAGAGGGAGGAAACTTTGAATCGGGAATACAAATGGGGCTGGAAGGATTACTAGTTAGCTCTGAATTTTTATTCCGCATTAATCGAGATCCTGAAAATATTACTGACAACGGTATATATGCTATCAGTGATATTGAACTGGCATCACGTTTATCTTTTTTTCTGTGGAGTAGCATTCCCGACGAGGAACTTTTAAATATCGCCGAACAGGGCAGCCTGAAGGATCCTGTTGTCCTGCAGCAGCAAGTAAAAAGAATGTTGAAGGACGATCGTTCACAAACACTGGTGAATAATTTTGCTGAACAGTGGCTCTTACTGCGCAATCTTCCCCACACTAATAAGAACCAGGAATTATTCCCTGACTTTGATGAGAATCTGCGTAATGATTTTAAAATTGAGACCCAGTTATTCCTCGCAAGTATTTTTCAGGGAGATCACTCCATACTGGATTTATTTCGGGCAGACTATAAATATGTCAATGAACGTCTCGCCCGGCTCTACGACATACCTGATGTCTATGGCAATAAATTTCGACGCGTAGTTATTCATGATGAGAATAAAAAAGGACTGTTGGCGCATGGTGCCGTACTGGCTATTACCTCTTACCCAAACAGGACGTCTCCGGTATTACGCGGCAAATGGGTATTGGAAAATATACTTGCAGCACCACCCCCGCCTCCTCCACCCGATATACCGGCACTTCAGGAAAAAGATGAGGGCGGAAAAACATTTACCATGCGAGAGGCAATAGAAAAACATCGGGCCAGTCCAGTATGTTCAGTCTGCCACAACCGAATGGATCCCATAGGATTTGGTTTAGAAAATTTTAGTCCAATTGGGAAATGGCGTATTGAAGATGCAGGTGAGCCAATTGATTCTTCAGGTATGCTACCTGACGGCACAAGGTTTCAAGGTCCATCTGAACTGCAACAGGCATTACTCTCTAATGCCGAAGTTATAGCCAATGCATTTACTCTGAAGTTACTGACCTATGCACTGGGCCGTGAATTGGAGTATTACGACATGCCAACAGTACGAAACATTGTGCAAACATCTGCTGCCAATGAATACCGTTTTTCAGACATCGTCTTAGGTATTGTAAACAGCTTACCCTTTAAAATGAGGAGAACAGACTCATGATAATTTTCAAAAAGGCCCTCCCAAGGAGGACTTTTCTTCGTGGCTTGGGCGCATCAGTTGCATTACCCATGCTGGATTCCATGATCCCCGCAATGGCAAAGCCTACAGATGCCGTAACAAAAATTCCACGCAGGGTAGGTTTTACCTATACACCAAACGGCATCCGTCGGGAACGATGGTTACCCAAAACTACTGGCGCTAACTTTGACATGTCAGACATATTAAATGAATGGAAATTGTTCAAAGACCAATTATTAGTTGTGAGTAACATAGATAACGGTGATGCTGTAAAAAATCGTGGGCACGTTAGTGGCTGTTCCATGTACATGACAGGTATGGAACCGAATAAGTCTCTAAGTGAAGTACGATGTGGTATCTCTATTGACCAGGTTATCGCTGCCAAGTTTGGTAAGGAAACGCCGTTCTCTTCATTACAGATCTGTATTGAAAATGCGGCAGAATTGGCGGGCCAGTCTGCGGGTGGATACAGCTCCGCCTATACCAACACTATTTCGTGGAACAGTCCTACAACTCCGCTACCTATGGAGCACCGCCCACGAGAAGTATTTGAACGATTGTTTGGTGATGCAGGCACAGACCCTGAAGCACGCAAAAGTCGTATGCGTAGACAAAAAAGCATACTGGATTTTGTCCAGGATGATGTTTCCCGGCTCAAAAAAACACTGGGTGCGGATGACTCGGAAAAACTGGTTGAATACATGGATTCACTACGAGAAGTCGAGTTCAGGGTAGAAAAGGCAGAAGAGAAATCCAATATTGTCTTACCTGAAATGGAAAAGCCACTCGGCGTTCCCGCCCATGAGGAACATCTGAGATTGATGTACGACTTGATGGTGCTGGCATACCAAACGGATATGACGCGGGTTTTTACCTTCATGTTGGCACGGGAATACAGTGAACTGGTTTATACTCAGTTAGGCCATCTGGATCCGTATCATCCCCTGACTCATCACCGTGGTGATCCCGATAGAAAACGTCAGGCGGGTGATATTGATGTATATCACGCCAAGCTCTTTGCCGAGTTTCTTGGGAAGTTGCGATCAACCAAGGAGATCGATGGCTCAACCCTGCTAGACAACTCACTAATGGTTTATGGTTCGGGATTAGGTGATGGTGATTCCCATGATCAGACGAACGTGCCAATGGCACTAATAGGTGGTGCTGGAGGTAAGCTTAAGGGAGGTCGTCATATCGCCGTCAAGCCAGGCACATATTTAAACAATTTGCATGTTGCCTTATTGAACAAACTTGACCTGAATACCGAAACCTTTGGAGAGTCCACCGGAGAACTCGACCTAAGTTCGCCGGCATAGCCAGAACTAAAAGGGATAATCCATGAAATCTACTAGTACTATTTTGACTCGTCGAGTAATGACACTTCTACTGTTAGTTTTATTCGGTCTTGCAAATGTGAATTCCTCAGAGCTGGTCGATGCCGCGAAGAAACAAGAATGGGATAGTGTTCGGTCCTTACTCATTCAAAATACAGACGTCAATCTAGCGCAATCCGATGGGACGACCGCGCTGGCATGGTCAGTTTATTGGGATGATCTGAAAACAGCTGAATTGCTCATCAACGCCGAAGCTGATGTCAATGCCGGAAACTATATTGGTGTTACCCCCCTTATCCTCGCAACCAGAAACCGAAATAATGAGATGGTCGCTGCGCTGTTAAATGCCGAGGCCGATCCGAACAAGGCAATATGGAGTGGGGAAACAGCATTAATGAACGCTGCCAAGACCGGTGTAACAGAAATTGTGGCACTGTTACTAGACAATGGTGCAGACATTAATGCCCGCGAACCAAGACGTGGACAGAGTGCATTAATGTGGGCTATTTCTTTCGGGCATGGAGACACGGCACGTGTGTTAATTGAACGCGGGGCTGACGTATCAGCACGCACAATAAAATTAGTGGAAAATGAAAGTTATACACCAATGCTGATGAGAGGTTATGGCGGAAATGTTGAAGGCATTGCCCAGGGTGGGTATACACCGTTGATGTTTGCTGCCAGAGAGGGTGATATGGCCACGGTCAGGTTATTACTGGACCATGGTGCAGAGATTAATGATGTGTCAGTTGAAGATGGCCCTGCCCTGATTATAGCCACTGCAGAGGGATACGAAAAAATAGCAATGGTGCTATTGGAGTCAGGTGCAAATCCAAACATCCCGGATGCAAACGGTATGACAGCACTGCATTATACAATGCGAGATGGCCTTAAAAGGTTGCTCGGATTCGTAGATATTTCAGCAGCGCGTGTTTGTGGTTTTGCATGGGATACCCTTTGCAAATATATCGAAACCATAACAGATGAAGAACGAGCTGGACTGGACAATCCTTCCACTGGCCTTTACATAGTAGAAGGCGAATCAGACAGTAATGAATACGAACGCGAAAACAGGATGATATTACCAGGTGGCAATATGTATGAGCTGGCCGAGGCATTGTTGGCACGTGGTGCTGATGTCAATGCAGCGATGAAGTACGCACCCGCGCGTGTACGCCTTGAGAAAGTTACCTGGCTAAATCTCGCCGGGGCGACACCATTTTTCCTGGCAACGGCTGCCCTGGATAATTCAGCCATGGAAATGTTAATGGAACATGGCGCAAATCCATTGATAAAAACAGACGTAAATAGCGATATCTTTATGGATCAAACCAGGGTCATTGCTGACGATAATCAGGTGTTGGGAAATGGCAGTACATTGATGGTCGCAGTGGGCTTGGGGAAAAAAGATGATTTTACCCTGGAAGAAGAAAAAAAGGCACTTACCGCCGCGAAAAGATTATTAGAACTTGGGGCTGATGTGAATGAGGTCACCGCAACGGGTTGGACCCCCTTACATGCCGCTGCCTATATTGGTGCCAACTCCCTGGTTGAATTCCTGGTGGAAAACGACGCCAGGTTGGATGCGCAAAATGGATGTGGCCGAACGCCGTTAAGCCTGGCAGAAGCTGAAAATAGTGTGGGATTGATAAGACGGATCAGCGCCAGAGAAAGTACTGCCAAATTACTGCGAAATTTGGGCGCAGGTAATACTACTACTGCAAAACCTGTGGGCGAATGTGTATTGGGACGATATCAATATTAAGTATTAAAAAACGCTTTTACCTCTTGGGAAGAATTTTTTACATATGATTAAATTATTTTTTCCACTATTTGTCTTTCTTGTCCTATTTGGTTGCGATAACAATCCAAATATTATTTCTGATATTCACGAGACATTTTATGAGAATGGACAATTAGAAGTCAGGGGAAACTATGTCGATGAAAAAGAAGAAGGACTATGGGAATGGTTCTATGAAAATGGACAATTGAAGACTTTTATACACTTCCAAAATGGCAAGAGAAATGGTCTTAACGAAGATTTTTTTGAAGACGGAAGATTAGCGGAACGTTCAACATATATTGATGGGAAACGAAATGGTATTCACGAGGAGTTCTATAGTGACGGTCAGTTAATGGAACGGAGACATTACATTTTTGGTAAAGGGAATGGGAGTTGGGAATGGTACAGGGAAGATGGGACATTAGAGTCTATCAAATACTATTTGAACGGTGATATAGCCAGCGAATCTACAACTGAATAAATTATATGACAGCGTAGTTTTGCTGGATAATTGTCTAGATTATTAGTTTCTATAAACCTGACCTACAACAATTATGATTGACGTTAGGGAAGTCTAAGGGCTACGAGCTCCGCTGGATACCCTTTTGAGGCGACAGCAATGACAATGTATTGAATCCCGTCAACCATGTACGACATGGGCATTCCAGTCTGGGTTGCAGGAAGATCGATTTCGGCCAGAATTTTACCTGTTGCTTTGTTATGCGCCCGAAAAACTGGTCGTCCACCTCCACCCTCTCCAGCAAATAACAGCGTGCGTGTCGCCAGGAGTCCTACGCGATTGGCACGCCCGGTTCTATCTAATTCCAATCCGGCTAAGGCCGGGTGATCTGCTATTTCTTCCGGCGTATCAGCGTTTGCGATCTGCCAGAGCATTTCGCCACGGTTCAGATCGATAGCACTTATCTGGCCGTAGGGTGGCTTAATAGCAGGCAAGCCATCTACAGAAAGTGTCTCTTGAGGGATTAACATATAATCGACTGTTACACCTTCAGTTGGAGGCATCAAACCTTCAACCGTGGGACTTATCTGCGAGGTCACATATAAGATTCCTGTCAGTGGATCCACGGTACCACCTTCCCAGTTCCCCCCACCGGTAGAGCGTGGTAGCGTAACTGTACCCCTGAGGCCATTATCACCATTGGATATTTCTATGGGAGTATAAATCGAGCCAAAGCGTGTACCCTCTAGAACAGATAAAGCCTTCTCTCGCAATTCAGGCGTGAAGTCTATTAGATCATCCTCGGTTATGCCCTGACGTGTGAATGCCGGAGGTCGAGATGGAACTGGCTGCGTGGGTGATAGTCGCTCCCCGGGAACGTTGGTATCAGTAGGAACCGGAAGTTCATTTATGGGCCACACTGGTTCGCCTGTTTCTCGATTGAAGACAAATACCCATCCCTGTTTAGTGATTTGTGCCACGGCCGGTATGGACTTGCCCTCAACCTCAATGTCCACCAGTATCGGTGCTGCGGGGTTGTCCAGATCCCAAACGTCGTGATGAACAATTTGGAAATGCCAAATTCGCTTACCTGTTTGCGCGTTAAGTGCAACCAGGCTACTGGAATAGAGATTATCACCCAGCCGATGTCCACCATACCAGTCATGTGTAGATGCCTCAGTGGGGAGATAGACGATACCTCGTTCAATATCTGCCGAGAATGTCGTCCATACACCTGCATTTCCGGAGTATTGGTTTGAATTATTTTCCCATGTTTCAGCACCGGGTTCCCCATTGGCAGGGACTACGTGGAAGCTCCACAAAAGATTCCCGGTTCGTACATCGAATCCGCGGATGTCACCGGGGATATTCACTGGCGTATCTTGAACTCGTCCACTGAGGTGGGCCGAACCGACGATAACCACATCGTTAACTATGATAGGTGGTGAAGACGAACCGATGGTGCCGATGGGATTTACACCGTCAGGAACTCGAAGCGAGTCCATCAGGTCGAGGACACCGTTATCAGCAAAGCTGGTTACTGGTCGTCCGGTCACTGCATCCAGTGCGATTAAACGATAGCCAGGCGTGATGTAATAGATTCGTGCCTCATTTCCAGCATCGTTCCAATATGCAACACCACGTCCGGAATTTATACGAGGTGACCGTGCGCCCCTTTCGCCCTCATCCAACCGATATACCCAGAGGGTCTCGCCTGTTATAGCATCTATAGCCACAATCGCACGGCGAGAGCCTGCAGTAGCATAGAGAACACCGTCCACCATAATGGGTGTAGTCCGGTAGTTGCTTTCTGGGGTCGGACCGAAATTGCCAGCCGACCACTGCCAGGCGATTTCCAAATCGGCAACATTAGAGGCATTGATCTGATCCAGTGGAGAGTATCGAGTACTACCAAAGTCTCCACCATAGACTGGCCATTCACCTTTAACAGGACCTACCTGCGAGGCAAGTTGACTCGAAGCGGTAAATAAGAAAAAGATAATACAATATTTTGCCACGCAGATTTTTATATTGATAGAAGGTATCATCATAATTTATTCATCAGATTGTTAATTATTAGTCCCATAAAAGTAAATAAGTGCATCATCGATTAACGGCCCCCAATTATCCCAACTGTGATCTTCCTGCACTTCAATGTATTTCATATCGTACCCTTTTTCCTTCAGGATAGAATGAAAATTGCGAGTTGCGCGTGTATTGTCATTCGGCGTACCAGTACTTAAAAATATCCTTAGCCGCAATGCAGATATTTTTTGAAACGTTGGCAGTAGATTTGGTACCGGATGGTTAGCGGGTGATTGCATTGCTATCCCTGAAAAAATATCGTGTCCTAGCATTCCAAAGCAGGCTGCATTCAATCCTCCAAATGACAATCCCATAATAGTTCGCCCTTCACGGTGTTTAATTACAGGGTACTCCTTTTCAATACTCGGAATTAATTCATCACTGTAGAATTCTAAATAGTCTTCTTTACAAAAGAATTGAGTACGTCGGCGATTAGATTCAAGATCATCCGGATCACGTGCATCAACGAACACTGCAATGACGGGCTGGATACTACCTTTACCAATCAAGCTATTCATGACACTGGGCATATTTCCACGACGGATATAGTTCTGCCCGTCCGTCAGAAAAATTACAGGATGACTCTCACGCGTATCGTAACCTTCTGGTAAGTAGATACGGTATTGTAGGTCATAGCCTAGTACATCACTGGTGATTCGAATATCTTCACTAACAATTCCATTTGCGCAGGCAATACCTGCAAGCAGCATCAATATAATTGATTTAAGTACGAACACTTCGTAAAACTTAACATTCATTAGTTAAGGCTAAATATATTCTGATTGAGTTTCATTCTATGACTCCTAAATTGGATATAAATATCCTTACTAGTCAATCTCTTCGATCTTTACATGATCCTGGCAGTATACGTTTTATATTCAATTCAGTTCATCAGCAATTGCTGCGACACCCACCTCTGCACAGGCACTATCTGCAGGTTGCCCGCCCGGTGCGCCCGAGACGCCGACCCCACCCATGGGTTGATCACCCATCATTATTGGGGCACCTCCTCCTAAGGGAATAACATGTGTCAACATTCGCTGACCCGACCTTTCAGAATCCCCTGCTGTCCTTTTTGCCCATTCAAGGGAGGTTCTGCGATAGGTTCGTGCGGTATAGGCCTTGCGAAAAGCGAGTTCCCAGTTATGCGGAGATGCAGTGTCCGCCCTCACTTGCATTACTTGCTGACCAGCCCGGTCAACTACTGCAACGCTGACAGTCACCCACACGCCAGGTTGACTGCACTCAGCTATAACCGCATCAACAATTTGCATTGCCTGTGCCAAAGAGATATTGGGCTGCATCAATGGTTGCGCAGAGGAACTAATTGCAAAAAATAGTAGCGCACTGGCTAAACATCCGTTCATATTCCGAATTAACATTATAATTCTCCCCACTAGAAAAAATTTTAATTTCATCTGATTCTACACTCATATTTAAAATCAAGCAGCCATATAGACGACGGCTTTGCGTAAGTAGTGGGCATTTAATTGTAAAATATTTCTAGTGGGGATGATTTCTGCCTTGTATAACCAACAAATTGAACAGGGACACAATATCTATTATATTCTGATCAAAGGACAATCTATTTAAAACTGCGATAAGGACTACCGTATAACAGTATTTTTGCTTTTCTTACCAGGCTCTAAAATGCAAGCGTAATCCATGGCCACAAAAAATATTTTTTATTAATCAAAAAAAGAAAATATGATTGACACAAATAATTCATTACTACAGACCAAGTTTGAGCTATCACTATTTTTATTACGACTTGGGGTATTTATTGTCATGATAGCGTGGCCCCTGGATAATTTTATTAATCCAGGTCTTGCAGCCGAGGTCTATGGGAAATTTTCTTTCATTAGTGGTCTAGGGAATACAGTAATAATGATAATCAGCGTCATCGAAATTATCATTTTTCTGGCTTTCGTCATCGGATTGTGGAAACGTTTTACCTATGGTTTTGTTATATTTGTACACATTGTCTCTATGGTTGCAACATTAGAAAAATACACTACAGATATCGGTGCCACGTATAGCCTCTTGTACGTCGCGGCATGGCCAATGTTGGCGGCATGTATAACCTTATATGTACTCCGTGACCTGGATGTTAAGTTTACTGCTGGACGCGAATCTAATAATAACTCTTAGTGCTAAGACAACAAGCAGAACCATGGGATAATTTAGAGTAATATCTATGAACACGAATTTAATTCAAAAAAATAAAAGCCGTATCGAATTTTGTCTGTTCTTATTACGTCTTGGAATATTCATCGTCATGTTTACCTGGACCATGGGTAAATTTTTTGACCCAGCTCATACTATTAGATATTTCGAACGCTTTTTTTTGATTAGTGGTATGGCTAAACCAATCGTTTTTACCATGGGCGCAATAGAGACGATTATCATTCTGGCTTTTTTGGCTGGGTTATGGAAACGATATACGTATGGCATTGTATTGTTGCTC
>Ga0302127_10002987_pt1 | contig 10208 bp, 4 predicted proteins | sample CB4_SCM_MG_FD_204452 | JGI IMG/M metagenome (GOLD analysis project Ga0302127, IMG submission 204452) | Marine microbial communities from Western Arctic Ocean, Canada - CB4_SCM | ecosystem: Environmental > Aquatic > Marine > Oceanic | place: Canada: Western Arctic Ocean | collected 2017-09-24 | reverse complement strand
GCGGAGCATCTGCTCGTCGGTCGGGGTGAACGCGGTCCCGGGGATGACAAGGACGTCATGGTCCAACACGAGGCGCCGCACAACCTCACTGGTCTCGACCTCGGGAAAGGGATGGCGAACCCAGCCGAAGTACGCACCGGAACTCGTCAACTCGAAGCCACCTGGTGATGATTCCATGGCCACCCCGAATTGCACCTCAAGCGACGCTATGCGCGCTGCTTGCTCGCGCCGCCACTCGCCGGCGTGAAGGAGCCCTGCTGCCGCCGCCTCTTGCCCAATACGGGGCGCGCTGATAGCAACGCAGTCCAACAACTTGATCGCTTCGACCAGCAGCGGCGAGCCTCCGACGATGGCGCCGACTCGGTAGCCGGGGATGGCGAAGTCCTTCGAGAAGCTGTGAAGACTGACCACATGGTCTCCCCAATCCGGTGCGGCGAAGAGTCGATGGGCCGGAGTACCGGTGTTGCGGAACGTGCGATAGGTCTCGTCAATGATCAAGGCCAACCCAAGACGCTGTGCCTCTTGAGCGAGCGCGGCGATGCGCTCGAGGCGGGATCGTGACACCTGTCGGGTTGCCCGGTGTGACGATGACCAACGCTCGCGTGTTCGCATCGACGAGCGCCTCAAGATCGTCGGGGTCGGTAATGAAGTCGGGACCGGGGAGCAGGTGACGGACCTCGATCCCCTCAACCCGGAGCCACATGTCGTGGTTGAAATAGAAGGGAGAAGCGACCACGATCGAATCACCTGGCGAGGCAAGCGACGACGCCACAAGACAGAACGCCTGGTTGCAGCCTGCGGTGATCAACACATTGTCGACCTCGATGGTGGCGTCATATGCGGCCGAAACGTCCACCGCGAACGCTTGGCGCAGGACTGGAAGGCCGGCCTGGGGCGCGTAGCGACCCCCGTCGGGCTCGTGGGCCACCGCGGCGATGCGGTCGGCCACAACAGGCGCCGGCGGAAACGACGGCGCTGCTTGGGACAAGTCCAGCATCGCGCGGTCATTGGTGCGCTGGCTCACCAGCGCAAAGGCACCACCGATCGGTGAATGTGTCAGATCGGCGGTGCGGGGCGAGAATTCCACGGCCCGAACCGTAGCGGAGCCGGGCGCGCCAAACCCCGTCCCGACCTCGAGCGGACCAGAATTCGTCGTCACGTGCAGCCAGCCAAGGGCGATCGAGGTGCGCGAGGATCAACCCATGAACAACTCCGTCGCTCAGCTCATGGTCGACGCGTTGCGAGCATCAGACGTCGACACCTTGTTCTGTGTGCCCGGTGGGCAGAACGACGACTTCTTTAATGCGCTCGTGGATGCGCCCGACATCAGGCCGATCGTGACCCGGCACGAACAAGGGGCCGCCTACATGGCGATGGGAGCGGCCCAGGTGACCGGACGACCTGCCGCCTGTTGTGTCGTCCCGGGGCCAGGGATGCTCAACGCTGCGGGCGCACTCACCAGCGCCTATTGGGGATACGCCCGGGTACTCACCATCGTCGGCCAGATCCACTCGAAGCTCCGGGGGCGCAACGTCGGCACGCTGCACGACCTTCCCGACCAGACCGCGATCTTGTCCCAGCTCACCAAGCACACGGCCGTCGCCGACAAACCCGAGACGGCTGCAGCGGTCATCCAAGGCGCAATCGATGCCGTCCACTCTGGTTTGCCGCGTCCCGTCAGCATTGAAGTCCCAGTCGATGTCTGGGGCCGACAAGCCAACGGATCCATCGCCGCTCCCCAGGTCACCATGCCCGTCGCTGACCCCGAGGCGATCGCCCGGGCGGCGACGCAGATCGCTGATGCCAAGAACCCGCTGATCGTGGTGGGTTCAGGCGCCTACGGTGCCGCCGACGCGGTCACCATGCTCGCCGAGCTGATCCAAGCGCCCGTGACCACCCGACGCATGGGCCACGGTGTGGTCCCGACAAGCCACCCGTTGTTTATCCCGATCACATCCGCATACGACATCTGGCCCACCGTCGATCTGGTTGTGGGGATTGGAAGCCGCATCGAATGGCCCCTCGGCACGTGGGGAACCGACGACAACATCGCCGTGATCCAGATCAACGTCGACCCGACCGAACTCGATCGCTACGGCATCACCGATGTCGAGATCCATGCCGATGCCAACGACGGGTGCCGCGCGCTCCTCGCCGAGCTCGGCGACATCGACCGGCCAGATCAAAGTGAAGCGTGCGCCGCACTCCGCGCGTCGTTTGGCGACCAGACCGCCTACCTCGTGCCCCAACGCGAGTACACCGCAGCCATTCGCGACGTGCTGCCCGACAATGGCGTGCTGGTCGAAGATGTGACCCAGATCGGCTTCGCCTCTCACCTCTTCTACGACCACCTGGCGCCAGGCACGTTTCTTTCGTCGGGCGCAGCTGGGACGCTCGGGGCCGGGACGGCTACTGCCATTGGTGCCTCTGCAGCTACGGATCGACCAATCGTTGGGATCGTTGGTGACGGGGGCTTCTTGTTCACTGCGACCGAGCTTGCCACCGCGGTTCAGCACGACATCCCCTGCAACATTTTGCTGTTCAATGATGGGGCCTATGGCAACGTACGCCGCATCCAAAAGACCCGATTCGGGGCCGACCGGACGATCGCCAGCAAGCTCGAGAACCCCGACTTTCAACAGATGGCCGAGGCATTTGGGGTGCGTGCATGGCAGACCGACTCGCCCGCAGGACTACGACCAGCGCTCAGCCAAGCGATCCAACACCCGGGCCCCAGCTTGGTTGAAGTCCTCGTCGACGAGATGCCCGACCCGTGGCCCCTGATGAGGCGACCACCAAACCGTGGACCGCTCGCACGTTGAAACACGGGTGACCCACCTGTCCCAGGGGTCCTTGGGCCCCGCCGGTATCCAGGTCAAGCGGCGGCACTGGTGAGCGAAACGACGCGGCCAAACCATGGAGCCGCTGTTGGCCGGCCGGTCCGCTCGACGAGCGCCTGGCTATCGAGCCAGACAATCGATGCGACCTCGGCCGGATCGGGTATGAGGCCGACGTCTTCGGTCACCGTGGCCACAAAGACCAGGTCGAACTCGTGCTCTACCAGGCCCGTACGCTCATCAACAGCTCGATACACAAACGCCCCTGCGGGCTCGACGTCGACGAGGGCAAGGCCCAACTCCTCGGCGGCTCGACGACGCACTGCGTCAACCGGCGCTTCACCGGGCAACGGATGGGTGCAGCACGTGTTGGCCCAGTAGCCGCCGAACAGAGGCTTGGCATGAGCACGTTGCTGAACCAGCCACCGACCGTTGGTTGACATCACTTGCAGACTCACTGCTTGATGCAGGAGACCCTCACCCTTGTGAGCGTCGAGACGGTCGGCGGTACCGACGGGATTGCCGTCCATATCCACGGTCACCACCCGAATGGAGTTGTTCACACCCCCAGTGTCGCCGATCGGGCTAGAAGGCGCCGAACCCAAGCCAGCGAATGCACCAACCCGGGGTCCCGGATGTACGACGCCGCTACTGGAGACCGACGAAACGGCCACCGTCGACCGGGATCGATGCACCCGTGATGTACTTGGCCGACTCGCTACACAAGAACGCAGCGACATCACCGAAATCGGCCGCATCGCCGATGACCTCTCCCGGGACCTCGCTGGCGGCGTCGCCGCCATCGAACCCGAAGAGCACTTGGATACGTGGCGTGAGATGGAGGCCCGGTTGAATCGTGTTGACGGTCACACCATCGGCCGCGACCTCGAGTGCCACGGTCTTCAGGAATGACGTGAGACCCGTTCGGGCAGTGTTGGACAAGATCAACTGGGGCATGGGCTGGCGCACCGAAGTGGATGTGATGGCGAGGACCCGACCCCAACGGCGCTCCTGCATGGCCGGGACGGCCACCTTGCACATGGCTGCCATCGCCGTCAGGTTCATGTCCAAGGCCCCCTGGTATGCCTCGATCGGTGTCGACGCGAACGTCCCGGGAGCAGGCCCACCGGCATTCGTCACCAAGATGTCGATGCCACCCAACTCGGCGGTGGCCGCCTCGGTGAAGGCCTGCGCTCCGGCCACGTCGCTGACGTCACCGATGATCGGGTGGGCGTTGGGGACGTGATCGACGGCTCGTGCCAGCCGGTCGGGGTCGCGGCCCGAGATAACAACCTCGCACCCGGCCTCGCCAAGCGCCCGGGCGGTCTCCAAACCGAGCCCCGATGTCGAGGCGGCCACTACTGCGCGTCGTCCTGCAATACCTAGATCCATGTGCCCTGTCTAGCAGGGCGCTCGAGTGATGCTGGCCTCGGTGATACGAGGGCATTGGCGCGGGCGAGCGCGCCGACGGCGATAACTTCGCCTGCATGCGATGGTTGGCTGCATACAAACACCGCGTGATGGTTGTCTACATCATTGGGTTGTTCATCCAGATCGTCGACGGCACGATCGTCAACATCGCTATCCCGACGCTGGCCGACGAGTTCGGAGTCGAAGCCACCGATATGGATTGGGCCATCATTGGCTTCTACCTGGCAGTGATCGTCGTGATTCCAGTCGCCGGGTTCGTCGGTGATCGATTCGGGACCAAGCGGGTGTTCCTGTCTGCGTTAGGTGGATTCGTGCTCGCTTCGATGCTCTGCGGGGCTGCTCAGAGCCTCGACCAGCTCATCGCATTCAGGATGCTCCAAGGGCTGTTCGCTGGGCTGATCACTCCCATTGGGTCGGCGATGCTCTATCGAGCATTCCCCGTCGAAGAGCGAGCACGCGCGTCGGCCGCCGTGCTCACCGTCGCCGTCGTCGCGCCAATCCTCGGACCGGTCCTCGGCGGCATCATCGTCGAGACACTCTCATGGCGTTGGATCTTCTTCATCAATATCCCCATCGGCGGGCTCGGCTTGTTGCTCGGCTTCTCGTGGCTGCGCGAAGAGGTCGTCGGCGTAGCGGCGCGCATCGACTGGGCCGGTGTCGTGTTGTCTGCCGCAGGCCTTGGGCTATTGCTATTCGGCATATCAGAGGGCCCCACTCGAGGGTGGACCTCGGGGATCATCATGACCTCCCTCGGCATCGGTGCGTTGGCCCTGGTCGCCCTGGCCGTGATCGAAACCCATATCGCCGACCCGATTCTGGCGCTACGTCTGTTCCGAGATCGATTGTTCCGCGCCACGAACCTTGCCGGCGCGCCGGCGTTTATGGCGTTCTTCAGCTACATCTTCTTGATGCCGATCTTCTTGCAGAAGGTGGGCGGTCACTCAGCGCTGCGCACGGGGCTGACGGTGTCGGCGCAAGGGCTGGGTTTCGTCATCTCCTCGCAGGTAACCGGCAACATTCTCTATCCCAAATACGGACCACGCGTCTTGATGGTCGTTGGCTCGATCAGTGCGCTGACGGTCAGCATGTGGTTCGTGACCATCGACGAGACCACCAGCTTGCTGGCAATCGCCGGGGTCACGGTGCTGCGAGGCTTTTCGATGGGCATGGTTGCCATCCCACTCCAGACCGCCACGTACACCAAGGTCAACCTCGCCGACATGGGCCGTGCGACATCGCTGTTCAATACCCAGCGTCAGGCGGCGGTCGCGATCGGGATTGCCATCGTGGCCACAATCGTGTCGTCCATGGTCGCCTCACTCGACAGCCCCGCTGATGGCGGCTCACCGACAGGCGAGCGCGTAGACGCGTTCCGGATGGCATTCGGCGTCAGCGCGTCCTTCTTCGCCATCGCAGCGGTCCTGGCGCTTTTTGTCAAGACCGAAGATGCCCGCGCCAGCATGGCGGTTCGAAGCGGCTGAATACAGCGCACCAGCATGGCAGGAACAACGTCACCGGTCTGGTCGTCTGACATCACATGCCATCGGGCCCGGCCGTGTCATGCACCAAGACGCGCGGCGATTGGACCCGAAGCACGTGCGACACTGCACGCAGGCTGTGGGGGTACCTATGCGCAACCAAGGCAGCTCAGTACCGGGGAATCGATGGACCATCGTGGTGGTCATCGCCGTTTTGTTCGCGCTCGTCGCAAGCGCTTGCACGTCGGATCCACGACCTCAGCAAGCAAACCCACTCCCCACGCCAGTCGATAGCTCCACGACCCAAGATGACGCCGTAAGCGCCGAGGCCACCAATGAGACCCAGGTGTCTGCGTCCGGCCCAGTGTCTATCCGCTTGACCGAGGGCGCGTCCACAGGCGCCGATGCCGCCCTACCCATCGAAGTCGTCAGCGGCGAGTCACTTGCCCCGGCCGACGTAGCTGCGATATTTGACCGGCTGCCACCTCTGGCCGAACAAGACCATGACACCCAAGCCTTCAACCGGCCCCCAGAATCGCTGCCGCCCCCGTCGGTCGGCGACACCATCAGCCAGGCCTTTCCGTCCTCGGACGACCTCGACATTCCGGCAATCCCCGATGGCCCGCTTGAGGTTGTTCGCTTCCAGCCCGAGGGCCCGGTCGCTATCGCCCCGGCGATCACCATCACCTTCAACCAACCCATGGTGCCAATCGCAACACTTGGCCAACTCGCCGCTGCCGACGTTCCTGCCACCATCACGCCCGACATTGCCGGGCAGTGGGAGTGGATCGGGACGACCACCCTTCGCTTCGAGCACGACTCAGCCGTCATCGACCGGCTGCCGATGTCCACCGACTACGTCGTCGAGATCCCTGCGGGCACGTCATCGGTGACAGGCGCCACGCTGCCCAGAACCGCTCAGTGGACTTTCCAGACCCTGCCACCGCGAGTGATGGACTTCCGCCCGAAAGGTGATGACAAACAGCTGGAACCGATTTTTGTGGTCCAGTTCGATCAGCAGGTCGACCCTGCAGCAGTTCTCGAGATCATTGTTCTCACAGCGGACCAGGAGCCACGCCCGATCCGGCTAGCCACCCAGGAAGAGATCGATGTTGACGGGGCTGCGATCCGCCGTGTGGGCCGAGCCACTCCGGGCCAATTCATTGCGTTCCGTGCCGTCGACCCATTCGATCCCGACACCGAGCTATCGGTCACGGTTGGACCGAACACGCCTTCGGCCGAAGGGCCACGCACTGCCGACACAAGCGAGACGTTCAGCGCCCACACCTTCAAGCACCTCCAAGTCGCAAACCAGAGCTGTAAGAACGGGGGGTGTGAGCCATCTGCTGGGTTCTCCATCCGGTTCAACAACGAGCTGAATCCCAATACGTTCGACCCGGACGCTTTCGTCATCGAACCCGCGCTCGCTGGCGCGTTCGTCCAGGCCGGCTTCAACGACGTGTTCATCGCCGGCGACAGCCGCGGCCGCACCGACTACAGGGTGACGATCCCGGGTTCGCTGGGCGACGTGTTCGGCCAGACATTGGGCGAGGACCAGACCCTGACATTCAAGGTTGGAGCCGCGCGACCGCAGCTGCATCAAATGAACCAAACCCTCGTCACGACCGACCCGTATCTCGAGAATCCAGCGGTGTCGGTCACGTCGGTAAACCACGACGATCTGCAGGTCGATATCTTCAGCGTCGACCCGACCCCTGCCGACTGGTCGCAGTACGAGCGCTTCCTCAACCAGCGCCACAGCGAGACCCCGCCTGACCTCTCCGTGTGGAACCAGCTGTCCAGCTCTGTTGTCACCACCCGAGCGCGCGACGATCAGCTCACCGAAACGGCAATCGACTTGAGCGCAGTTCTGGAAGACAACCTCGGTCACGTTGTCGTCCGGGTTTCGTCCACCACCGAATACGACGGCAACACCGAGGATTACTTTTGGAACCTGCCGGTGCTGATTTGGGTTCAGGCGACCGACATTGGTCTCGATGCCATCGTGGATGCCGACGAGCTCTTCGCCTGGGCCACGGACCTCAGAACCGGCGAGCCCCTGGGGGACGTGGCGATCCAGATCGGCGCTGACCCCGCCCACGCTGCTCAGACCAACGCAGATGGGCTGGCGACGCTGGCCTCACCCACGTCCCGCACCACACTCGTGGCCGCTACCCGGGGCGCCGACACCGCAATCGTGCCCAACGTCGGGCTCTTCCGGCCTCCGAAACAAGATGTGAGTCGCTGGCACATCTTCGACGACCGCGGACTGTATCGACCTGGTGAGACCGTCAATATCAAAGGTTGGCTACGCGACCTGACGCTCTCTGGTGATGCCCAGCTGGCGCCTATCGGCAACGAGGTCGCCATCAACTACGTCGCGCGAGATTCGAGAGGCAACACGCTCAGCGAGGGACCGGCTTCGCTCAGTTCACTGGGTGGCTTCGACTTCTCTTTCGAGGTCCCATTGGGCGCGAATCTCGGCACCGGCTGGATCGAGTTCAAGACGACTGGTCGGCCCTCAGAAAACGGCGAAGTCACCCATCCGTTCCAGGTGCAGGAGTTCCGGCGCCCCGAGTTCGAGGTCCGGACCCGTGTCGATTCGGTGGGCCCGTACATCAAGACAGACCCCGTGACTGTGGCTGCTGAGGCGACGTATTTCTCGGGCGGCCCACTGCCCGACGCCGATGTCGATTGGCGAGTCTTCAGCTCCGACGCGGTCTATGCGCCACCGGGCTGGAATGCGTTCGAGTTCGGTACCTGGGTTCCGTGGTGGTCCGAACGAGGGCTCGGCCGCGGCATCGAAGGCGGCTTCGAGTCCGTCCGAGGCCAGCAGCCCGCCGAAGTCTTCACCGGCCGTACCGACGCCAACGGCGAGCACTATCTCCAGCTCGACTTTGGCGCCGATCACGTTGACCAGCCCATCACGGTCAACGCGCAGGCGTCGGTGACCGACGTCAACCGGCAGACCTGGTCGTCAGACACCAACCTGTTGATTCACCCGGCTTCGGTCTACGTCGGGCTTCGGAGCGACCGCACCTTTGTCCGCAAGGGCGAACCGCTACAGATCGCATCCATCGTTACAGACATCGACGGGACAGCAATTCCCCAGCGCGCGATATCGATCACCGCCGGCCGGCTGCAGTGGCAGTACAGCGATGACCGCTGGGAACAAGTCGCGGTCGACTCCCAAGGGTGCGACCTGACATCCACGTTCCAGGAACAGCTGTGCGCGTTCGACACCGCGGTCGGCGGCACCTACCGCATCGTCGCGGTGGTCACCGACGAGTTCGGTCGCACAAATCGCAGCGAAGTGACCCGGTGGGTTAGCGGTGCGCAGCAAGCCCCAGACCGAGGCCTCCAACTCGAGGCCATCACGCTTGTCCCCGACAAGGAGACGTACGAACCGGGCGATGTCGCCGAGATCCTGGTCGAGGCTCCCTTCGAGGGCGGGACCGGCCTGTTGACCCTGGCTCGCAACGGAGTCTTGGCCACCTCGACGTTCGAGCTCGACGGCACCACGGCGGTCATTGAAATTGCTGTGGAAGACCGCTACATCCCCGGGTTCGATATCCAAGTCGAGGTGGTTGGTGCCTCCGAACGCACCGCCGACGACGGAACCCCGCTCCCCGAGGCCATCCAGCGGCCCGCCTTCGCCTCGGGCCAGTTGACCCTGGCGGTGCCACCGACCAGCAGGACGCTGAAGGTCGAGGCAATACCGGCCGATGACAGCCTCGAGCCTGGAGCCAAAACCAGCCTCACGGTGGACGTGACCGATGCCCAGGGCAATCCTGTCGTCGATGCTGAACTCACAGTCATCGTTGTCGACGAGGCGGTGTTGGCCCTCACCGACTACCAGCTTCCAGATCCGCTCGACACCTTCTATGCACCCATCGGGGCAAACACCGGCACGTGGCGCGGGCGGTCGACCATTGTGCTGGACAACCCCGCCAGCCTCGACAAAGAGATCCAAACACGGAGCGGCCGATTCGACGGGGAGGATGGGGCGACCGACGATAGTAGCGATGGCCAAAGGTTCGATTCTCCCGCTGCCGCACCTGCGGCAGAGTTGGGATCCCGGGCTCTGAGCGACGGTGCACCGGCCGGCGACGTGGGCGGAGGACCCCCGATCGAGGTCCGGACCAACTTCGATGCCTTGGCGGTCTATGAACCCGAGGTCACCACCGACGCGCAGGGCCGCGCCGTCATCGACGTCCCGCTTCCCGACAACCTGACCCGGTACCGAGTCATGGTCCTGGCCGTGGATGGTGCCGACCAATTCGGCTCAGGTGAGTCCAACATCACCGCACGGCTCCCCCTCCAGGTCCGGCCATCCGCGCCTCGCTTCCTCAACTTCGGGGACGTCTTCGAGCTTCCGGTCATCGTCCAGAACCAGACCAACGATGACCTCGTTGTAAACCTCGCCATCGAAGCCACCAACCTCGCACTGCCCGAGGGCCAG
>Ga0302127_10002984_pt1 | contig 10215 bp, 10 predicted proteins | sample CB4_SCM_MG_FD_204452 | JGI IMG/M metagenome (GOLD analysis project Ga0302127, IMG submission 204452) | Marine microbial communities from Western Arctic Ocean, Canada - CB4_SCM | ecosystem: Environmental > Aquatic > Marine > Oceanic | place: Canada: Western Arctic Ocean | collected 2017-09-24 | reverse complement strand
CTTACGCGACCTGGGAGCTGAAATGGATGCAAGGTCGTTGAAGCATGACATCCAGTTTACGGAAAACAATACCACCGACGATGTTGACAAGGACATGTGCACAATGGTCACGTTCAAAAACAAATTCTTTCGTGGAAGCGGTGGTTTTCATGAAGTCATCGGCGATGTCCGAACACACCGAAATCAACCATCGTCGCTCGATCTTGTGGCCACCCCCGAAGACTCGGTTTGTGTTGATGTGGAAGGAAAGTATCGCCACGTGTGCACGCCTCAACCGACCGAACAATAATTACATTGGTTTGGGTGAACGGTCGGCGTTGGTGGAGTAACCGTTCGTACCATCTAATTGAAACCCGGAATTATCGTGCTAGTGAAGTATGACGACTACAAGATAAGAATGATAGAAAAACGTTGTACAAATTTTTACCACTCACTACAATCAATCCGGACTCATATAATATTTTTTCGGATCGACGATACTTTTTTTAAAATATTGTGATATACTCATGATCCAGTTGTGAATTTTTTGGACGTTCTCATTAGAATCGCGTTGTGTAGAGGCCCAAGTCTTTGCTTTCCCAACTGCATTTCCCAATGTGGTTATGACCGGTACGTTTTTTTTTGAAGTAGCAATCTTCTCTGAAAGGTAAAGAACAGACAAAGATAGGATCAAGATTAAAAAGATCTCGGAAGCTAGGTTAATTCTTTTCTTGCTTCGTCGCCTTCTATCTACCGTCTCGTTATACAAATTACACCTCTTCATGATGTTATTGACGTATTCATTCTTTGTTTTATATTCTTCATATGTCTTCAAATTAATTCCTATCTTTTTGAGTTCATTCACTTGCTGTTTCAATTCGTCTACAGTAAAGGTATTCAACATTTTCCGAAGCTCCTTTTTGTTAATTTTTTTCATACTTTGAAAAGGAAATATATTTTTATAAAAAACCTAGAAAAATCTGCATTGGGTGGGTTCTAGCCAAAAGTCTAACATGCCAAGACCGTGCGGCTGTGGATCAAGGGGAAGGCACAAAAGTTCATGTCCGTTGAACGGGAACGTAAAAAAACAATGTCTAGAACCACGTGTACCACGTTTAGAACAAGTAGAACAAAGAATGTCGTTAATCGACAAAGCAATCAACAACGTTACCGAGGAGTTCTTGTGTCCTATCACACGGGAATTGCTTGTTGATCCGGTCATTGCGACTGATGGGATTTTATACGAAAAAGGGGCTATCCTCAAGTGGTTTTCATGCGAAAACACAAGCCCCTGTACCAGAAAAAATATAAGTAAATGTCTGATACCTGCAATATCAGTGAAAAATTCCATAAAGATTCTTGTCGAAGCCGGCGTTGTACATGGAAATGTTAGCACGGTGTGGAAGAGGAACATGAAAAACCACGAGTTCATCAAAGGTCTCCGCGAAAAAATCGAAAATAATGATTTGACTTCTTTAGCATATCTTGCAAAATTTTACGAATGTGGTCTTTTCGGTTTACCTAGAGATGTCGATGAGGCAACGCTTCTGTATAATCAAGGTATACAACTAGGAGACCCAAGATCAATGGTGTGGCACGCGCGTTTGATGTTAGAAACTAATGGTTCTTCGATTCTCACGACGTTTCACCTAACTAACGCGCTTCATCATACGGCACTTCAAGAGCGTTGTATAGCTGCGGTTTCCCTATGTGAATTTTTTAATTGCATTAAAATACCACACGGACCCTTTGTTCCAGACTTTAACGTGGAAGTGAACACGTTGCTTGCTGAGGCTACAAAAATACTAGACGAGTTACCCGGGGTAGATGGTTGGGTGCTGGACGACGTTACGCAGGATCTCTCCACATTAAAGATTATCATGAAACAACTGTACGAGGGTATGGATGTTTTGGAAGAACTGAACGTCTTACACAAAGAAACTTTGGAGAATCTCTTTCTTTCTGGCTTTTTTCCTAAATATGAAAATTGGTGGATGCGTTTTAGAACAGCCGAGCTAAAAAAAAAATTAGAAGAAGACCAGGTATGTATATTTTTTGAAGAATAATGCGATACCGAAAACGGCCTTTTCGAGCTCGCCGGCGCGGTGCGCCGCCCGCAGGTCTCCCACGTGGACACGTAGGGTTGCGTGTTCATTTAGTTTTAGTTTAGTTATAATTTAGAATTCAGAATAAGTGCCTAATTACTTGCTTTGGCTTTTTGGACTTTTCGGCTTTTCTTCCTTCTCTTATTTTTCATTCGTCTTAAAATTTTTTCGGCGTGTATTTCTGAATTTATTTCCGTGGTACCTTTCACGTACCCCTTATATAACCCGAGGAGTGTTCCCGAATAAGTAACGAAGGCAAAAACTCCCTTATTGTTCTTAACTTGTTTTTTGAGTGACCTTTTACTCAGATGTACGTAATCCCACATGTTTTCTCCCATATTCTGAATAGGATCAGTTAAACTTTTTTTGAAGGACTCGAAGGACTCGCCCAACGACTCTATTGTCGATTCGATGGGATTACGTGTAACACCACTTTTAATTTTATCCCATAAATCCATCGATTCCCTTACTTCTTCGGCCTCTTTTTTATTCACTTTTTCGATGAAGTTTTTCACTTCTTTTGTTGCCATTCTTGTTTTCCTAGCAGTTGAAATTCGTTCTGCCGCGTCTTTCTTCGTAAGGTATACCAAGTAGACTCCTGCAATAACCGTCGCCACGGCAAATCCTATAACAGCGCCGTCTATGGAAGTGAATACAACGTGAGACCCTCGTCGGAAGCCCCGAAAAAGTTTATGTGTGCGTCTTGAAAACCGTTTTCTTCTTTTCGACCATATTTTCTTTCTTCCTAATTTAGACGATGAAGTCATCTTTTTAATACTTTATATTATTTCAATTTTTTGTTGTTCTATATAAAATGACACGTACAAATTTTGTTTCGAAGGTTTCGAAACATTCGAAACATTCGAAACCTTCGAAACAAAAAACAAAAAGAAGAATTTCACGTCACAAAATCTTCAAAGTTCAGGGGAAAAAAAGTTCGCCCAAGTGGAGAAAACACAATGTAAGAAAAAAAGACTTTATGAACATTATAAAATACAAGAGCAAGCGAAAAATTATGAACAAAACATCCAAGCTGCTCCTGAAATCCGTCCGAGTCATTGTCCAGAAAACTTCGAGAAAAATTGCGAAACTCACCGTCAATACATTTGAACAATTAAACGATAGAAAGTGCGACCTACTGGTCGGAATGGTGCCGAGATTAATTGTCGATACTTGGATCTTAGGAACAGTAAATTTCCTCGATAGTAGCAATTGGCCTTTTTATGCGATCGGTTGGTATTTATTCGTCCAACCAGGGAGTGGAATTGTTGTTTCAAAACTTATGAGGGAGGCCGCGAAGCAAATAATTAAGGTCTTTTCGGTAATACCAGAATTCAAGAAACCGCTCCGGGATTACAAACGATCAATTATACAGGCAATTGTGATGTTCGCGAGTTTGCTAACTCGGAAGAACGACGATTTAGCAAGCAAACTCTCGCCTGGGGCAAAAATGATGAATTCCCTTGGGAAAAAATTACAAAATGCTGGTGGTGCAGTAATTCTTGGCAACCCGCTGGGCTTGACGGTCATGGTCAAATGTATATTTGCGGAATGTTGCATATCAATCTTAACTACCTATGTTTGCCGTGGACCAGAGGCAATTTTGCAAATGTTCGGTCAAGGAAACGGCGACGCACAAACTGTATCTAACTAACTTTACGCCCCTGGGGTTTTTTTTGTGGTTCCTTAGTCACGCTCCTTGTTCTTGACGACTTGTATTTCTGTACAGCCTCGTCTTTTGCTTTCATTTCTCTGATGTAGTCGTCAACCTTTTTGTTGTAAATGTTTTCAGGACGTCTTGATTTTTTCTTCACTTTTTTCTTTTTGTTCTTTTTTCTTTTCGCAGATTTACTCATACTTAGCTTTGCATATTTATTTCCTATACTACCACCCAGTGTGGAAGCAACCCTGGCCCCCGTCGTAGTCACGGCGCCCATAACAGCTGCTTTAGCAATCGCTGCCTTAGTAATTCCAGCGGCGGCCATTGTTCCAGAAACCCCGGAGGTACCAACAGCGGCTCCTCCAGCCCCGGCGGCCCCTGGCGCAGCGGCCATTGCGGTTCCTCCGGTCGCCGCAATCGCAGCGACCGTTCCGAGTGCAATACCTCCATACGCAAGCCCCCTTTTGACACGTCTTCGTTTCTTTTTGTCTTTTATATAACGCATTTTCACGATGTTGTTCATTTTGCGTTTCGATTTGTGACTAAGTCCACTCATTTTTGGTATTTTTGGTATTTGACAATATTTTATTTTATTTTTGACCCATACTGAAAAAAAAAATTTTAAAGTACGTTCGTTCTACGTTCTTTCTACATATATATTATTTCGCTGTCGTTTCATGTACAAGTCGAGTCATAATATTATTTCGCTTTTTGCAATAAGTTTCAATCTGCTCGAAAATCCCACTGAACATACCGCTTTCAGAACGAGGGCCGTTTAATTTGTAGAAAGCATTTGGAAATATGTCAATGCTTATATGATCAATTGGCTTTTCAATCTTATTTTTATGAATATAATCCAGAAGTATTTTAATTGAGGATCTGGTATACAACATAGCAGTACATCCCATTGACTTGCCTTTTACCGGAATCCACGTAACGTCACTTAATTCCACACTTTTCTTTTGTCTACAATAAACCGTTGTGCTAAGTTGATAAACGCCGTCATTGTCCGGAATACTATCTACGAGTCGCATTAAAGTAGCATGAAAGTCTTCCGGGCTAAGATGGAGCAGGGGTACCGAATCATCTTCCAAGAAGAGCAAATAAGGAAGATTTCTGTTGTACGCGTCAACGATACATTGATAAAACCCCCCGGCTAAGCCATATGCACCCAGTCTTTTCTTTGCGCCGACGATTGACCTTTCTTTTAAGGGTAAAGTTTCGAGAACCTCTCTGTCCATTTTATTCTTAGCATTGAGACCTCGAAAAAGATTAGGAATCACGTCGTATTCTTTCCAAATTTGTTGTGTCTTTGCAAGTCTTCGTTCGGATTCGTCGTGGTCAAACAAGTGGATAGTAGAACTATATTTTTTAATAAAGTCTTTAGACTTTGAAATCGTGTTTACCCGCTCTACTATTTGCTTTTCCGAGCGTTCCTTTGGGTTTGTGAGGAGTACAGTGGGTTTTTTAAAATTTTGAAACATAATCAAGAAACTGCTCAAGACCACGATCAAGGTTAATATCAGGAAAACGGATCCCAACATTTTTTGCGGTGCTCTTGTTAACCACAATTTTTTTGTCGTTTGAGTTTAAATTCGATAACTAATTCTAATGTACCAGCTCCCGGTTCTGGATCTGGATCGGGTTCTGGATCGGGTTCTGGATCGGGTTCTGGATCTGGATTGGGATCGGGATCGGGATCGGGATCGGGTTCCGGGTCGACGTATTCATCATCCTGGAACGACAGCGTCGAGCAAATCGGTCCCAAAAACAAGGGGTCGGAGTCGCGCGCGTCCATGGTATACGGTTCCACTGAATACGATTCACAGTCGGAATTTGAATACTCGGAAAGGATATGCGAAATAGTATCCGAATCGGACCCGGAATTGGACCCGGAATCGGATTCCAAGTCGGAAGCGAAATCGCATTCCCAAGTCTTCATGAAATCTTCCATAGAGTATTTCATCGCAAGATCCATTTTTTTTTTGTCAAAAAACAATTTAAATTAAAAAAGAATTAAAAATATTCCATAAAGTAATTACGGGATTGCGGTATGAATACGAACACGAATACGAATAAACAACGGCAAGTTGATTATTTTCCACTGACGAAATATCAGAAGGGGATCTTAACGAAGTACACTCGAGATCTCGGATATGGAGAGGGTGTCGTTCGGTTACATAAACGACTTCTCAACAAATACGGTTCAAAAAGACACTTTGCGATCGACGACCAGGGAAATATTGCCATGTTTGGAGGAAAACCGTATGAAGAAAGTGACGATTTCAAAAAACTTAAACTAACCCGAGATTCTTATACATACAAGACAGTCGAGTACAAATACTTGGTATATGGCGAACAATTTGAAAAAAAGTACAGACAACTCTTACCTTCAAAACGAGCGATCCAGGATTTCTATCGAAAAGACGAACGTGTACAACGGGATGCGGCGACGAGAAATAATGTAGCGGGGGGCACGCGATCGCCGACGAGAACAAGTTTGAAACCCGTGTTGACAGAAAGGGTTTTTGATATTGTGTGCATGGATAGTTTTCGTATGCCAGTCGCATATAGAGAAAAAGATGCAAAGCAAGAAAATTTCAATTACAAAGGCGCATTATCCGGGGGTTCAAAGGCGGGGTTTTTATACAGGTGGTGTTTTCTTGTTATAGACGTTCACTCAAAAACCGTGTTTTTGGAACGTATTCATCAAAATGGAATATCTGGATCTGCTTTTCAGGAAGTAACGAAAAAAGCAATTTCAAAGGACAATGATCAAGAAGACATAGACGAAGCAGATCGAGCTTCTCGACCACAAAGTGGTGCGACGTTAAGGGCGTTCTTGAGTTTCGTAAAACGAATCAACGAGGTCAGGAAATGGCACCATGAACAAAATAAGTTAGACGGACCGTATCAGAAAATCGAACCCAAGCTTATTTGCCACGACAATGGGTCTGAATTCATGGGAGAATTCCGTGAGACTATTCAAGAATTGAACATAAAATCTTCCCACAAATATTACAACGAAACGGTGACTCCAGAAAGTCGAAGTCATTACAACGGTGTCGCGGAAAGGGCGATCAAGACGATACGAAAATATTTTTATTCGATTTACAACGCTTATCGGGAACAGGTGCCCGATACTGCCGCGTTAGATAGACGAACCTTTACTCGATCAAATGTTCCGAAGCCGAAGGTGAAGTGGCATGTGGTACAGCTAGATCCGGGAATGTACGACTGGACTTTGGATATACCCGAGGTTTTGAGACGTTACAATTCTAGTTACCACTCGGTGATTCGAACAACTCCGATAAACGCTCTATTGCAGCGGGGTATAACGTGGAAGGAAATCGAAAACCGCATCTGGAATTACCACTATGATCCGGAACACGGTCGATATAGGGACGTTTCTCATAACCTCCATCTCCCCGGTACGTATAAAGCATTTGACAAAAATGGAAAAGCCACCGAAATACGAGTCCATTCCGAAGCAACTCCGAGTTACGTTCGCTTGAAACAATATCAGCCGGGCGATATGAACCTTGCTTTTTCTCGAGATCCGTATTTATCCACAAAGACACGTTTAAAATCCGCAACTGAAAATTTTACCAAAGATATCTTCATAGTAACAGAAATGAGAAAGATCGTAGATCCGAGGAATTTTTACGAAGAACCCACTTTAGAAATCCCGGCGTGGTTTCGCGGAAACGACGAGGGCGCTGAAGACGAACAGCTCGATAATTTAGGACCAAACAAAAATGGCTATTCAGGAAGGCGGCGGTATCAGCGCGGAAAAAGATTGAACACCCCTCGAAAAAAATATCCCCATGTTGCAATTTACAAAGTTGAACATATCACTCCTGTTCATATGCGCTTAGGTAGTAGAAGACCCGCGCCGCGCTCTTTCTTAGATCGAACACAACTGATACCCATCCATTCTGAAACAAACGTGCGATTCTTACACGAAGACCAGAAAAGGGAAATGCCTTTGGTACAATACCACAAGTTCGTCATAGAAGATTCTGAGCGACGGAGGGATGCTGAAATTGCGAAAAGGAAACGATTAGAAGAAGACCGGTTGAAGCGACAGATAGAATTGGAGAAAAACAAGAAAATTACGTATCTAGTAAAACCAACAGAACCGGCTCCGCCGACGGCGTGGTTTAGGCGTTGGTCAAGGAGGAAAATATATGATCCAACAAAAAAAGACAAATCAAAACTCAAATTTGTTTACGAAAAAGGAGACGTTTTGATTTTCTTTAACGACGTCCCAGAAAATTTGATGACAAACAAAAATAATACAACTTCGTTTTCGTCTAAAGGCTTTTTACCTAAAGACAAAGAAGCAGTGTTCGGATACGTAAAAGACCGTTTTGACTACGAGGGCGACGGAGACAAAGAAGCTGTTTATGTGGATGTCGAACCCGAAGACGCGGAGTTAGAGAATAACGATCAATTATGGGAAGTAGAAAAAATTCTTCGTAAAAGAAAGACAAACAAAAAAGGCAAATTTGAGTACTGGGTAAGATGGCCGGGGGGGAAACATAAGGATTCATGGGTACAAGCTAACGATTTGTCCGAAGAACTTATCGACAAGTTCAATAACAAGAACGCAAGGCGCTCGTATGAAATAGGATACGTTCAAAGTAAGAAGCTAAAATATCAAACATTCCCGGCCCAAGTAGATTCCGAACTAGAAATATGGCGTACAAACAAAAATATTGACTTTTCAAAATGTATATGTTTATATTGTAGGATTGATTTAGAAAAAACTAGCGACAGGGCGATATTGAACGAATTAACCTCCCTGAACAAGGACTTCGGTTACATGGACAAAATGAAAGAAATTTTCATACAAGATGACTTTAAGATTTTTTATGAATAATTCATGTTCCTATTATGTTCCTATTATGTTCCTATTGTTTTGCATCTTTTATCAAATGCAGCGAAGAACAAATAAATGATTATGGACAATAACAAAAGCAATTCTCCAGACGCAACCCAGGCGGTAATTTGACGACTCTTTCTTTGGTCCGTAATCTGCGTTGCTCTGAACATATCATGCAAGTTAACCATTCTGGAACCGAACGCTATCGCAATAACCAAACCTAAAGTAGCGGTCCCTGATAAAATATAAGAATCAATATCATCTGCGGCGAGCCATAATGAAACCACCCCTAGAACAAAAGCTAATAATGCCATCGTCAAATGAAGAGTGCTCGTTGTTTTTAACCATTTTAATGTCACAAGAGTGGAAAATCCCATAACGCCGGCGATCCCGGCTATCGTACCTGCAGATATTCTATTATGAGGATTTACACAATCAGTATAGAAATAAATTGCCAACGGAAATGAGAAAACCAAAACAAATGCGAATGCCGCAATTGTCATACGCAAAACGTTAGATTTCGAGTAGTTCTCTGATATAGTGAAGTAATATCCCTTTGAACTTTGGCCAGATGAAGATACGTACCTTTCGACTGGAATTCCCAGGAATGCGATTCCCGTAAATATTGTAAACAAAATAGCTGAAATGAGAGAAAATATTTCCATCTTTTATTCTTTATGAAATATTTAAATATTTAAATATTTTGCAATTTCAAATTGCGCACAATCAATTCAATGAATTGTGACCAACCAACAATTGACCCAACAATTGATGATCCCTCAGAAACGGACACCCAAACCGTCATCTCTCCGAGTTCTTCTTCGAGTTCTCCTTCGGGTTCTCCTTCGAGTTCTCCTTCGAGTTCTGTCATTGCGGAAACCCCAGGAACCCCAGGAACCCCAGGAAGCCCAGGGACGAGTACCGTAAAAGCAAAGAAGAGAATATTGAAGCGTCGTAAGATAAACCTAGAAGCTACGTTAAATGCATACGAAAATAGAATCAAATCTCTCTCCAAAGAAGATATTCTAGTTTTAGAAAACGCCTGGTTAAGTTCATATGACGTGTGGGACACGATCCCGTTTGCAAAAATGGAAGGAGAAATACAAAAAAGACATGGTACGACACTGGACAACAACGCTTACAGACTGTTTCAAGTAGCGACGGAAAAGCTAATTCCGATAGCGGGTATAACATCCGAACGACAAAGCAATGGGTCTTACATCGCAGAAATTCCACAAGAGGGTGGTCGATCGCAAACCAAAGTTGTTTTTATTGGAGCACATAACAGTTTTTGTGGGAAAAAGGCGTCCGTGTTCAGCATATTGCCCATAGATAAAAGATATCTTCACGAATAAGCAGTTATCTTTTGGTAGCATTTTCGTGTTGCTAAGTAAGTTACTAAAAAAAATTTTTTTATTTGTGAATTAAAATGAAAGTGTCGGTCTATGCGAATAGGTACGTAAAAAACGTAAAAGTCGAATACAACGACAAAAATTACAAGGTAAAAAGACCACCGCTCGATACGACGAGCGACTCCGAAAGTCAGTCGGAGAGCTCTAGCGTTAGCCATTCGGCCAGTCACA